>Ga0315280_10000106_pt1 | contig 152753 bp, 125 predicted proteins | sample YL17G06_40_MG_FD_203697 | JGI IMG/M metagenome (GOLD analysis project Ga0315280, IMG submission 203697) | Sediment microbial communities from Yellowstone Lake, YNP, Wyoming, USA - YL17G06_40 | ecosystem: Environmental > Aquatic > Freshwater > Lake > Sediment | place: USA: Wyoming | collected... | reverse complement strand
ATGCCCTCCGCGCCTTTTCCCCCGGGTCCAACTTCTTGATGTGCCGGCGGTTGATCCAGTGGAGCTTTTTATAATCGAAAATGGCGGCCGAGCGGCTGACTTTCCTGAGGTCGAAGAGCGCGAGAAGTTCGGACTTCTCCAAAACCTCCCGCCCTTCCGGCGGCGCCCAGCCGAGCAGGACCAGGTAATTAAAAAAGGCCGCGGCCAGGATGCCGTCTTTGGCAAACTGGTCGACCGCCGTCGCCCCATGGCGTTTGCTCAGGCGGGTGTTGTCCTTGCCCATGACCATGGCCAGATGGGCGAAAAGAGGAGGCTCGAGCGATAAAGCCCTGTAGGTCAAAATCTGGCGGGGCGTGTTCGAAATATGGTCTTCGCCGCGGATGACGTGGCTGATCTTCATTAGATGGTCATCGATGACGACCGCGTAATTATAGGCGGGAAGGCCCGTGGAACGGACGAGCACGGGGTCACCGATGAGCTTCAAATCAAATTCGAGATGTCCCCGGATAAGGTCTTCATAGCTGATCAAGCCCTCGTCCGGGACCTTGAGTCGGATAGCGGCTTTCTCACCGTTACGGATTCTTTTTTCGGCGTTGGCAGGATCGAGAGCCCGGCAGCGGCCGCTGTAGATGGGCATCGTGCCGCGCGCCAGCGCCGTCTCCCGTTCCTTCTCCAACTGCTCGGTGCTGCAGAAACAGTAATAAGCTTTTCCTTCCGCGAGCAGCTTCTGGGTATAACCTTGATAGATATCCAGTCGCTGTGACTGCCGGTAGGGGCCGAAATTTCCGCCCACATCCGGCCCTTCATCCCAGTCGAGGCCCATCCACTGCAAATCGTCAATCAGCCGGCGCTCATACTCTTCGCGCGACCGCTCGACGTCCGTATCCTCGATGCGCAGCACGAACACGCCCTTGTTCTGGCGGGCAAAAAGCCAGTTGAACAGGGCCGTGCGTGCATTTCCGACATGAATGTAGCCGGTCGGGCTGGGCGCAAACCGGACGCGTATATCTGTCATAGCTGCTGAAAATATTAGCATCCTCCCGCGTCCAAAGCAAACTTTAGAACAAGGGAAGAATTGCCCCCCTATCCATTTCGGATATGAGCTATGTAGTTTATGGTAAAAATCAAATTGATTAAGGTGAACAGTGCAAAGACGATCCTTTTCTGCTCCAGTTTTCCGAATGATGTATTTTCTCGATCAGATTCCTTTCTTGGGCCAACGAGAAAATCAAGAAATAAATCGAAAGGCCCAGGACCGCCATATAAACGGGGAACATCGTGTTGAAGTGAACCAGGAAACCGTAAAGAAGAAAAGAGTAGACGATAAAGAAAAGCGTTCCCAGCCAGACCAGATAGGCTTTTGACGATTTCTTAAAAGCGAGAATTGCGGAGACGAGCAAAATCGGAGCCGCCAGCAACAGATCCACCCAGTCTTGGGCCTTCGCTTGCGTCGCCCAATTCGCGGTCTCTCGTGAATAGGCGCCGGGAACGAATAGCCCATAAACAGCCGTGACGGCCATCAAAAAAAACAAGAGGACAGAGCCAAAGAAATAGATTTTTTTCATTGTTCCTTACCCATCGCAGATAATCGTACTTCACAATAGAAAAAGCCGTCAAGGCGGCGGGGGCTTATATGGCGTGTGCGGGCCGTAATCTTCAAATTCCACATGGCATTTCGAGGGCTGTCCAATCGGCTCTCCCTGGGGATGGTTGTTGCCGTCTTCGAATGTTCGGCTTGAAACTTGATATCGATAATTTTAAGATGATACTGCAGTTTCGCGGGGAAATTCGTTGGATTCACATAATAGACGATGTGAATGAAGGGAGATTTGTATCAAACAAAGTATGTGGCATATTCATAGTTAGGGTCTAATATTTTACGACATGGAAACAATATCTTTAATAATTCCGGCATTCAATGAAGAACAATATATAGGCAGAACTCTTGATTCGGTTAATAAGGCTAAGGATCATTATAGGAATCCTTCTCTTATAGAAATTATCGTCGTGGATAATTGTTCGACAGATATGACTGAGGAAATTGCGAAGAGTCGAGGAGCAACAGTTGTTAAAGAAGAACAAAGATGTATCGCGTCAGTCAGAAACAAAGGCGCTCAAGTTGCTGGGGGATCAATTTTAGGATTTCTCGATGCGGATAGCTGTGTATCTTCGAATATCTTAAATTCCATCGATGATGCGATGTCATCCGGAAAGTATATTGGCGGAGGGACGACGATAAAAGTAGATAGAAGATCTTTCGGAATATATCTAACCTATTGGATAACGACATTTCCGGCGAGATGGTTATTAAGAGTTGCCGGCGGATTGATATTTACGGGAAGGCAGGCATTCAAAGACATTGGGGAATTTGATGAATCTTTGTACTGCGCAGAAGATTCGAAATTTATTTTAGAAATGAAAAAATACGGAAAAATGAAAGGAAAAAATTTCAAAGTATTATCTACGGATTACGTAATTGCTTCATCGAGGTCTTTTGATCAATTTGGCGACTGGTATTATTTCAAAAATTTACCAATAATAATATGGAGGGGAGGTGTAAAAGCATTCAGGGATAAAGATTATTGCCGGCGATTTTGGTACGATGTCAGAAGATGATTGAACCTAACAACTCAATCCAGCGGATGCGGTAAACCACCCCGCTGATTTTGAGGTTAGCTGGGTCGAAAGGAACGCGGTCCATGCCGGGCTATTACAGTCAGCGTCTGGCGGCTGATCGTCTTAAGGCCTGTTATGATCTGGCGCCCCCGAGAACAAAACAGTATCTCGAGGCCGAGATTTCTTTCGTTCTCGGAAAGGTCTCAAAGGAGCATATCGTTCTTGAAATGGGCTGCGGCTACGGAAGGGTTATCAATAGACTGAAAGGCGAGGTGAAAGCCGTAGCGGGTATAGACACTTCGAACGAAAGCTTGCTCATGGCGGGGGTTCACCTTGGCACAGCCACTTCTATATGGCTGGCCAGAATGAATGCAGTTTGCCTGGGCTTCCGCGACCGAGTTTTCGACGTCACTCTTTGCATTCAGAATGGCATTTCAGCTTTTGCGGTCGACAAGACGAAACTTTTCGAAGAGGCCATTCGAGTGACAAAGCCGGGCGGCACCGTCCTCTTTTCGAGCTACTCCGCTCAATTCTGGCCCCACCGATTGGAGTGGTTTGAGGTGCAGTCCGCGCATGGGCTTATTGGTCCGATCGATTATGAGCAGACGAAGAATGGCTTGATCGTGTGCAAAGACGGCTTCAGATCCACAACGCTTTCTCCCGAGGACTTCAAGGCACTGGCGGCCCAGGCTGGACAAGTGTCGACAATCGTCGAGGTCGATGGTTCAAGCGTATTTTGCGAGATCGCAGTGAAATGAACGGAGCCCGCCCGGTGAATATTTCTTTCCAAAATGCCTCCTACTGTTGGAATGCTTTGAGCACCGTCCTTCCGGCGAAGAAGGATTATGACGGCGCATTGAAAGCGGCGAAGAAGACAGTCGAGCTGGCCGACGACGCGATTAAGAGCTACCACCAGAAGAACATGGAAAAGATCAAAGCGGCCCAGGCTGCGGACAAAAAGTAACTTTCAACCGCAGAATGTTGAGCCCTATAGATCTGATTATCTTTCCGAAAAATCGCTTTTCTTTACGAATTTGAACCCACAAACGTCCCTTGTTTCATGATATTTGTCGGATAAAGGGTACTTGCTGCATACATATGTGCGTATTCTATATATTTTGCATACGGCTTTTTTGTTCTTATCAAAGCGTAAGAAAGGGCAAGCATACGTGAATTTGCAGCACGCGCCGCACCTTTTGCATTTTCCATACCTTGTCTTGTCAACCGGCTTCAGGTAGATGAATGCCCTTGTAATCTTCATGATCGGATTATTACGATTCATGCCGATGACCATTTATTCTGCGGGGATGGAAAATTTGTTTTTCGCGAGGTCCGACGTTCACTTTCCAACAATCTTATGACTTCGGCCGTCCATCGGGAAAATCATGGTATCTTCAGCTCGGATCGTTGTCAAGGACGAGCAATAAGCACCGTTCCGCCCTTTGAATAACTCACATTCTGTTATCGCCAACGAAAAGCAAATTCTAGATCTAAGAGACAACGCAATCCTCAGAACAAAGGAAGAGGTCAGCTGACCGTGACGGCCAATCCTTCGGCGCTGATACTAAAATCGAAGAAACGGGCGCGGTCATTGGGCGGAGCCTCGTTGAGAAGTTGACGGACGGCCGCCGCATCCTCCGGCGACCGGCAGACCATTAACAGGAATCCTCCTCCGCCCGCCCCGAGAAGTTTGGCCCCGTAGATGTGTGGCTTGATCCGCGCTAGGATTTCCTCGATGACATACGTCGTCGAATCCGGGTCGATCTTTTTATTCAGATTCCAGGTGACGTCGATCAACTCGCCGAACCGCCGGATATCCTTGCCGGCCATCGCCTCCACCATTACCGGCGGAAATGCGTGCAGTTTTCGCAGCGTGTCCATGGCCGCGCGGTCGCGGTCGAGGTAATTGCCGACAACATAGTGCAGGATATTTTTGGCCAGCCGCCGCAGGCCCGTATAATAAAGCAGCGTTCGGCCATGGTTCAGCCTGGGGTCGAGGACGTCCTGCGGGACATAATGGATCCGCGGATCGGGCACAATCCCCGGCTCTGTCGTAATCATCTTCACGCCGCCGACCGCTCCGCCCACCTGGTCCTGCCAGCCGCCGCCGGTGGTTAATTCCTGTTCGAGCCTCAGCACGTTATGAAAAAGCTGGCGCGAGGAAAGATCCCGCCCAATTAAGCGGTGGACAACGGCCATCAGCACGGCTCCCATGATGCTGGATGTCCCAAGACCGCTGCCGCTCGGGATGGCAGCCAGGGTTGTCAGCTCGATCCCTCCGCCGAAGCGCTTCATCATCTCCTCGAGAGTATTCACTCCTCGCGGCCACTTAGCGGCATCGCGGGAGAAACCGGCCAGCGCCAGCGTGGCTTTGGCCAGGCCGAATTGACTGGTCGGCATCCGATAATCCACGAGCTCATCCATTTTCCGGATCGTGATCTGGGCCCCAAGATCGATGGAGGCGATGCGTATTTCGGGCCTGTCGATGACCCGGGCATACACATGAATCGGCGGCTGCCCCTTGAGGTCCACGGCGGCATTGATGACACAGCCGCCGTGCTCGAGAGAATAGGGAGGAGTGTCCGACCAGCCTCCGCCGAGGTCCAAGCGGGCCGGGGCGCGGCCCCAGATGATCTCATCCGTCCGCAGGGCGTTTTTCGGATAGTCTTGAGGTCTGTCTTTGCTAAAAACAATCGTCCGGCTGACGTTTTCGAACGCGGCTTCCTGGGCCACCCGAGCCCAGTTTTCCGCAGCCCGGGAAAGGCTGGACTTGAGGCCCAATGAATCAAGCCATTTTTTTTCCGCTTCGGTGAGCTGTTCGCCCACATGGCGCAGCAATTCATTCCGGCGCCTGGCATTTTCAGACATGAATTTTGAAATTGCAGAGCCCAGCGTATGGAGAATCCTCGACAATTCCAGTTGTTCTAACCCCGCTCCCGCTCCGGGCTTCTCCTCGCCGAAATAAGCACACGCTTCCCTGACAATCTGGACAATCCATTGAACCGAAGCTTCCGAGCCCAAGTTTTGGAAGATGAAAGCGAGCTCCGAGGCGGAAAATCCGCTTTGATGACGAAACAGCCGCCGCAGCGACCGCCGCATGTCCTCAAACCTGTTGCGGAGCCTTCGAGAATAGAAATCCTCTATCGATGCCAGGCCGGCCATTTCCGAGAAGCTATAGCGCTCCGCTGTCTTCCAGGCTTTTTTTTGCGCCGCGGTCGCTTTGTCAGGCGCAAGCATCCATAGCCAATCCAGGTAATCCTGTGCTTTCGAAGCCGCAGGAAAAACCCGGGCCTGCCAGACCTGCCTGTCAGCCGGCGAAATGGCCGGATCCCAAATATCGTCTTCCGCAGCGTTCATCGCTTTGAGCCATTCGTCGACGGGGAGGCGGCACAAGCGCGCGCCTTCTTCTATCGTCCGATGGAACACATCATCAATTCCGTAACAGCGGACAAACCAGACATCGCGTCCTGCCCCGTCTTTCCCTTTCAAAACATCGACGACCGATTGGGCCGGGATGGAAAGCGGGGCTTCGACGTCGATGCCGATGACGATATTCTCTCCGCCCAAGGCGAGCGGGGATTGAATGCGGCACCCTTCCACCCAGGAATTGGCGCCGACGATCTGCCCTTCTCCGGATATATCGTTATTGATGCTCAGACAGGAGCTCGAATGCGAAGTGCCGTAATCCATGCTCAATAGATCGTTGCCGCTGTAGATCAACTGGCGGGAGGTCCCAAAGTGGAGAAATCCGCATTGAGGAAGTATGCAGACATTGAAGGGCACTTTGGACATCGTATCGAAAATATGCCTGAGAAGTGACTCGTCGAGGTTCGAGCCGGACCGACGTACGGATTTAAGATAATCCTTTAAATTCGCCTCGGTGCCCATAGCGCAGGTGATTTCGCGATAAAAATCGAGACCGGCCGTCTCGACGGCATCGGCGAGGGCGCCGGCCCAGGTCAGCTCTCCCGAAGAGCTTTTCCGGATATTACAAATTTGAATCAGCCGGACGGCCGCCGATGGGCTTAAATTCATAACGCCGATGTCAAGAACGGACTGGCCGTGCCGGTGAATGCCTTGTTTCTCGGCCTGTTCCTCAGGGGTCGGCTTTTGGAGGAAACGTCGGACCTTCCCCTGCGCATCCGGACAAAAGACGCCATGGTTTTTAGCCAGCTCCGGCACGGCATAACAGCTCAGACCCGTGATCCCCTCGGCCGCGAACCGCACTTTGCGGCCGTCAAACGACAAGAGTACGTCCCCCGTGGCCACGACGACCTGGCCAGGTTCGGCCGGAGCGGGAGGGAGGCTTAAGTAGGTCGGCAGCAGCCGATCGAAAAGCGTCATCCCCAAGGCCCGGTCGGATTCGCCGGGGACCGGCATGAAAATTTTGCCGCAGGCTCCGTAAGCGGGGATTCTCTTGGAATCTCCGCCGGCGTGGACGATCAATATCCGAAGCCTGGACAGGACGCCCAGCCAAGCGGCTGGGTCCGCCATAAGGCGCGGCGAGCCGGCCAGCTCGCGGCTTAGAATTTTGAGCAGGCAGTAGATCGTGCTGCCGCCGCTTCCGACACGTTTTCCTCCGGGATCCGCGATGGCCAGGATTTCCTCGGCCTGAGGAATGAGCCCCAAATTCTTGCGGACGTTGAGCTGGCCTTGGTAGGCCGAGGCCTGGTCTTCATGGGAGGCCGTAACGATAAGATAATCCCAGGATGGGTTATTCACTTATTTTTGTCTGGCGGCGTCCACCTTCCACCTGGGCCTTGATCCACGGATAAGTCCGGGACAAGCCTTCGCGCAGGGAGTATCGTGATTTCCAGCCGAGTGCGGAGATACGGTCGATCCGAAAATTCCGGGCTTTGACCCCGACCGGCCCTTCGACATGCTTGAAGCGGATGGTTTTACCGGAAATTCCGACAACTGTCGAAGCGAGCTCGTCCACGGTTACGTACTCCTGGCGCCCGATATTGACGCCGTCCTGGAGGTCGGAATTCATGAGCAGCCGTATTCCCTCGATGAGATCATCGATAAAGATGAAGGCGCGGGTGGCCGTGCCGGCACCCCAGACCTCGATCATGCCGCCGTCTTCGGCCTCGGCGACCTTCCGGCAGAGAGCGGCCGGCGCTTTCTCCCGGCCGCCGCGCCACGTGCCTTCGGGGCCGTAGCAGTTCTGGAAGCGGGCCAACCGAATGTTCATTCCGTAGCGGCGGCCGTAGGTCATAGCCATGCGCTCGGCATAGAGTTTTTCCCAGCCGTATTCGTTGTCGGGCATGGCCGGATAGGCCTCCGCCTCGGACAATTCTGCCTCGTCCCGCTCCATGTCTCGATAGACGCAGGCTGATGACGAGAAGAAATATCTCTTGATGCCGGCGTTGGCGCTCGAGTGAATCATGTGAATATTGATCAGGGCGCTGTTTCGCATAATCTCGCATTCGGCGCTTTGAATGAACCCCATTCCTCCCATATCGGCCGCCAACTGATAGACTTCGTCAAACACCCCGCCTTTCGACGGGCGGACAGCGGCCTGGCAATTTTTCTCCTCACGGAGGTCCGTGATCAGGAACTCGTCGGCTGGGGTCGGAGAAAACTCCGGATGTTTTAGGTCCGCGCCCCGGACCCAATAGCCTTCTTTTTTTAGCCGTTTGACGAGATGACTGCCGATGAATCCTCCGGCGCCGCATACAAGTGCCTTTTTCATGGCTCCAGGCTCCTTCCGATTAACGCTTATGTATGGGACTTATACCATAGAAAAAAAACGAGTTCAAATTTTTCGATCTTGTTGATTATGGATTGTCTCGCGGGAATGAAATGGATATAATTAGCCGAACTCGAAAGGAGCGGCTATCGGATTGAAGGCAGTTCTCGTCCTCGAAGACGGCAGCGTCTGGCCGGGCGAAGGGTTTGGCGCGTTTGCCAAAGTCTCGGGGGAGGTCGTCTTCAACACAGGCATGGTCGGTTACCCGGAATCCATCACCGACCCCTCTTACCACGGCCAGATCCTCTGCCAAACGTATCCCCTGATCGGAAACTACGGCGTCAGCTCTAAAAGCTTCGAGTCGGACAAGCCCAAGATCTGGGGCTACATCGTCAGCGAGCTGTGCGAAGTCCCATCTCACGCGACATCCGAAAAGACCCTCGATCACTGGCTTAAAGAGAACGGTGTCCCTGGCATCGCCGGCGTGGATACGCGGGCCCTGACCAAGAAGCTGCGCGTCCACGGCGTCATGCTGGGGATTCTCGAAACGTATTTCAAGAAGACCGACCTTCGGGCCCTCCGCCAGGAAGCCCGGCTCATCCCCGATCCCAACAAGCGTCACCTCGTCGCGGAAGTCACTGCGAAAAAAATCAAGGTTTACAACAAAGAGGTCGCCAAGGGCGTCGCCCTGATCGACTGCGGCGCAAAAGCCAACATCCTGAATTGCCTGCTCAAAAGGAACATCCGGGTCGTCCGCGTCCCGGCCGAGACCGATTTCCGGAAGATCATGGACTATGCGCCTTCGGGCGTCGTGATCTCCAACGGCCCCGGCGACCCCAAGCAGTGCGTGGCCACGATCGCCACCGTCAAAAAGCTCATGCAGGAGCGCCTGCCCATCTTCGGCATCTGCCTGGGGAACCAGATCCTGGGCCTGGCTGCGGGCGGAAACACCTACAAGCTCAAGTTCGGCCACCGCAGCCAAAACCAGCCCTGCCGCGAGGAAGGCACAAAGCGGTGCTACATCACGAGCCAGAACCACGGCTTCGCTCTGGAGGTTGGCAGCCTGCCGAAAGATTGGCGGCCCTGGTTCACGAACGCCAACGACCAGACCAACGAGGGCATCATCCACCGCAGGCTGCCGTTCAGGAGCGTCCAGTTTCATCCAGAAGCGGCGCCCGGCCCGACCGACACGGAATTCCTGTTTGATCAATTCATAGAGACCATTCGATGATTAGAAACATGGGACGCCCTTGTAAGAATCATAGGAACAGACTCCTGCAGAAAGGGGTGGCAGGGCTGCCGGTGAGTGGCCGGCGCCCGTTGGAGGGGGTATCGCGAAGCGTTAACCCCTCCAAAGTGTTAATCCTGGGCAGCGGCGCGCTCAAGATCGGAGAGGCCGGCGAATTCGACTATTCGGGGAGCCAGGCCATCAAGGCTCTCAAAGAAGAGGGGATCGAAGTCGTCCTCATCAACCCCAACATCGCCACGATCCAGACATCCGACTATCTGGCTGAAAAAGTCTATTTTTTGCCTGTCACGCCCTATTTCGTGGAGAAGGTTATCGAAAAGGAACGGCCGGAGGGAATCCTGCTTTCCTTCGGCGGCCAGACCGCCCTCAACTGCGGCGTGGCGCTCTGGAAATCGGGCGTCCTCTCCAGGCTCAATGTGAAGGTCCTGGGAACGCCGCTCGAAGCCATCGAAAACACGGAGGACCGCGAGCTTTTCAACCTCAGGCTCGGCGAAGCCGGCCTGAAATCGCCCCGGGGCATCGCCGCCACCAGCCTCGAAGAAGGCCTGGAGATCGCCCATAAAATCGGCTATCCCGTGATGGCCCGCGTCGCCTACGCCTTGGGAGGACGGGGCAGCGGCCTGTCGCGCAACGAAAAAGAGCTCAAGGAAACCCTCAAAAAGGCATTCGCCCATGCCCCCCAGGTGCTCATCGAAGAATACCTGGAAGGCTGGAAGGAAGTCGAGTACGAGGTCGTCCGGGACTGCGAGGACAACTGCATCACGGTCTGCAACATGGAAAATTTCGACCCGATGGGCATCCACACGGGCGAGAGCATCGTCATCGCCCCTTCCCAGACGCTGACCAACGTCGAATACCACAAGCTCCGCGAGATCTCGATCCGCACGGTCCGGCACCTGGGCATCGTCGGCGAATGCAACATCCAGTTCGCCCTCAACCCGAAGGACGGCGATTACAGGATCATCGAGGTCAACGCCAGGCTGTCGCGGAGTTCCGCCCTGGCCAGCAAGGCCACCGGCTACCCGCTGGCGTTCATCGCGGCAAAACTCACTCTCGGATATTCCCTTCCCCACCTTCTCAACTCCATCACCAAGAAGACCACCGCCTGTTTCGAGCCGGCCCTCGATTATCTGGTGGTCAAGATCCCGCGTTGGGACCTCAAGAAATTCCGGCGGGTCTCCAAGAAGATCGGCTCGGAGATGAAATCAGTGGGCGAAGTGATGGCCATCGGCCGCAGCTTCGAGGAGGCCATCCAGAAGGCCACCCGGATGCTCCAGGTCGGGATGTACGGCGTGGTCGGCAACGAAAGCTACTCTTTCCGGAACCTGGAAAAAGAGCTCATGCACCCCACCGACGAGCGGCTGTTCGGCATTGCCGAGGCCCTGAAAAAAGGAACGCCGATCGACCGGATCTATAAGCTGACGAAGATCGATCGCTGGTTTTTGTCCAAAATCCACAATATCGTCAAGATCGAGGAGAAGCTCCGTAAGCACAAGCTCCACGACATCCCGCCGGGGCTCTTAGCCGAGGCCAAGCGAAAGGGCTTTTCAGACAAGCAGATTGCCATCCTCACGGGCTCGGACGAGCTCGACGTTCGGAAGCGGCGGCTGCGCCTGCGGGTGGTACCGTCCGTCAAGCAGATCGACACCCTGGCCGCCGAATACCCGGCCCGGACCAACTACCTCTACCTCACCTATCACGGCTGCGAAGACGACATCCGCTTCGGCCCGGGCAGGAACAAAATTATGGTCCTGGGCTCCGGCTCCTACAGCATCGGCTCGTCCGTCGAATTCGACTGGTGCTGCGTCTCGGCCGTGGTCAGCCTCAAGAAGATGGGCTATGAAACGATCATGGTCAACTACAACCCGGAGACCGTGTCCACGGATTACGACATCTGCGACCGGCTCTATTTCGAGGAGCTGAGCTTTGAACGCGTCCTGGATATCTACAAACGGGAAAATCCGAAAGGCGTGATCCTGTCCATGGGCGGGCAGATCCCAAACAACCTGGCCCTGAAGTGCTTCAAGGCCGGGATGAGGATCCTGGGAACGTCGCCCGAGTCGATCGATCGGGCCGAAAACCGCTATAAATTTTCCAGTCTACTCGATAAGCTGGGCATCGACCAGCCGGAGTGGAAGGAGCTGACGAGCGTCCGGGAGGCCGAGGAGTTCTGCCGGAGGATCGGCTATCCCGTCCTCGTCCGGCCTTCGTATGTTCTGAGCGGCGCGGCGATGAGCGTCGTCTTCGATGAAAAAGACCTCGACATGTACTTGAAGAAGGCCTCCAAGGTATCTCCAGAATATCCGGTCGTCATCAGCAAGTTCATCCTCAACGCCAAGGAGATCGAGATGGACGCCGTGGCCAGGCACGGCGAGATCATCGCTTCGGCCATTGTCGAGCACGTGGAGAACGCCGGCGTCCATTCCGGCGATGCGACCATGGTCCTGCCGCCGCAGAAGACCTACATCGAGACCATGCGCAGGATCCGCGAGACGGGCCGGAAAATCGCCGCCGCCCTCGACATCACCGGGCCCTTCAACATCCAGTTCATCGCCAAGGACAACGAAATCAAGGTCATCGAGTGCAACCTGCGCGCCTCGCGCTCGTTCCCCTTTGTCTCCAAAGTGGCCAAGGTCAATTTCATCGAGCTGGCCGTAGCGGCCATGATGGGGCGGCCGGTGAAGAACAGGAAATCCACGCTCGATCTGAATTATGTCGGCGTCAAGGCGCCGCAGTTTTCGTTCTCGCGGCTGAAGGGCGCGGACCCGACGCTGGGCGTCGAAATGGCCTCCACGGGCGAGGTGGCCTGCCTCGGCGAAGACGTTTATGAGGCATTCCTAAAATCTATCCTTTCGGCTGGATTCGTCCTCCCCCAGAAGACCATCCTGCTCAGCATCGGCAGCCGCGTGGACAAGGCCAAATTCCTGGAGTCGGCCCAAAAAATCCACGGCCTGGGGCTGGCCATCTACGCTACCGAGCAGACCTCGGCCTTTCTCAAGAATCACGGGATCGAAAACACGCTTCTCTACAAGGTGCACGAAAAGAAAAAGCCCAACATTCTGGATTTCATCACGGAGCGGAAGATCGACTTTGTCATTTCGGTCGCCGACCCGGAGAGAAAATCCGCCTTCGACAGCGATTACATCCTGCGGCGGGCAGCTGTGGATTTTTCCATCCCGCTACTGACGAACCTCCAGGTGGCTGAGCTTTTCGTCCAGGCCATGACTGCCAAAAAGCCGGCCGACCTACAGGTCAAGCACTGGGCGGAATACGAATAAAGAAAAAATGGAGAGAAATCTCTATTCTTCTTTGACGGCTCTGACGCTGAGGCTGATGACCGAGCCGAGGGATTGAGTCAGCTCCTTGCGAGAAATCTTTAGCTTGCGGATGATCTCAGACGCCTGCGAGCCAGCGAGCACAGAATCAGCCGGGAAGGACGGTTCGCTCACAACCTCGACCCTGCGGAACCCGGCCGCCTCGATCTCCTGGAGGTAATCGTCCCTGAGCATCGCGCCGGCGACGCAGGCCGCGTAGACTTCGGCGGACTCCCGGAGCGCTTTGGGAAGCGGCTTGCTCAAGACGAGGTCGGAGACGAGCATCCGGCCGCCCGGCCTGAGAACCCTAAACGCTTCCCGGAAAACGCGGTCCTTCTCGGGAGAAAGATTGATGACGCAGTTGGAGATGATGACATCGACGGAGTTATCGGCCGCGGGGAGGTTCTCGATCTCGCCCAGCCGGAACTCGACATTGGTGTAGCCGTTTTTGCGGGCGTTTTCCCGGGCCCGGTCGATCATCTCGGGTGTCATGTCGACGCCAATCACTCGGCCCGAAGGCCCGACCTTGTTTGAAGCGAGAAAACAATCGATTCCAGCGCCGGCGCCCAGGTCGAGGACAGTTTCACCCTCTTTCAAGCCGGCCAGCGCCGCCGGGTTGCCGCAACCGAGTCCGAGGTTGCTCTCTTCCGGCACTTTAACCAGGTCCTCCGAGGTGTAGCCGACTTTCAAGCTTTCGTTCTCTTTATTGGGGCTTGTCTCGCCGCACCCGCAAGGCGACGGGCCGCAACAAGAAGCTCCGCCGGTCGCCGCACCGGCATATCGTTCCCTAACTTTCTTTTTGATTTCATCTTTCTTCATTTTCACGGCCGTAACCTCCTGGTTAGAAGAGTTCTTTCATCATCGGGCCCAGCATGCCCTTGACCATGCCCGTGAGGGCATCGACTTTGATGAGAGACATGCAGCAAACCTCTTCGCCTTTCTTCCACATGACGAGGGCCAGCTTGTCGCCGGGTCGGATCCCGGCGGCGTCGCGGACCTCCTTGGGAAGCACCATTTGTCCCCTCTCGTCTACGCTCACGATGGACTCGACCTTGCAGCATTGGCTGCGGTCATTTTTGTCTTTCGCCCTCATTCCGCATCTCCTTATATTTCATATTTATCTGATTTATCAGAATATTAAGATAAGCGAGCATCGCCCGTTTGTCAAGTATTTTTTCAAGATTCCGATCGAAGATTTCGGATCCTTCGTTTCTCACGCGTTCCAGATGGAAGTGGAGGTTTCGTCAGCGTAAGAGCGCGCACAAGAATTGTCTGGCGGCTCGGGATCGCGGGGACTCCGGTTCCCATCTGAGGGAATCCTAATCTCTTTGGGCGGCAGCGTCAAATGAGTGACTAAAGTATCCTCGAACTCTTTGACGAGAGGATTCCTGACCTTCAGGCGACTACGATTGGCTAAACGGCGCCCCCCCTGCCGTTTGTCCAGGCAACCGATATCAGAAAATCTTGTTGCCCTTATCCAAAGCGAATAAGGGAGATGGAAAAATATTATTGGCGATATCGCTTTCTTATCTTTTTTGTAAATCCTCAGCGGAGAGCTTGTCCTTCTTGGTATACCCGGCGGGGGGTGCATAAACATTGGCCGGCGGGGCTTTCTTGGAGATCTCTAAAACCTCGGTGGTCGTGTTAATCTTGAGGCCCATCATATCGCCGCTCAGCGCGCTGGCGATCTGGAACCCCTTGATCTTCATCATCTCTTTGACGGAGGCATCATCCAGCATCATCTGGCCTTTGAGCACGTTGCCCCAGATCTTGGCGTTGAACTGGTTCACATCGAAGGGGACATCCGTCGAAGCCCAGATGCGCATTTTCATGGGCATCCCCATCATGGTCATCGTGACGTCATAGCCCGTGCAATTCCACTGTCCGATTTTTTTTGTTTCCGCGGTCGGGCTGACCGTCGCGGTCATCTTCATCATGCCGGCCATCGCCGCCATCTCGGGCGGAAGCAGCTTGGCAAAGTCCAAGGGAAGAGTGGATTCGACATAGGTTTTCGACTTGTGATTGATCATATACACCAAGTTCTTTTTCAAGTCCACAATGAACGACTGATCGGGCGATACGGTGGCAAACGCGTTATCGCCGATCCATTGTTCCATGACGTCATCCCGGGCCGGCTGCCCCATGACGGCGTCCGTGTGCGATTTCTGTTTGACATAGACATCCGCGCTCAGGGCAAGCACAGCCATCAGTACCAGGACCGTCATTGCAAAAAACTTTTTCATAAAAAATCCTCCTTTTTCTGCCTCAGGGGAGGCAATCATCTCAAAAGGGGGTATTATAGAGAAAAAACCAACCGTTGGCAATGTTATCGGGGTCAAACCTACTCGTTACGCATTTATCAGATCAGAAAGTTGCGTAACGAGTAGGTTTGACCCCCATTATGACAGAAATGAAAATACTTCCGTCTATTTCAAAACGAAGGTCACGCCGGCCAGGCCGATGAAGCCTTGCCAATCGCCGAAGACATTCACCATCAAGCGCAGGCTGAGAGCTATGCTCGGCGACAGATAATAGCGCACTCCAGCAAAAGGAACAAGAAACACTCCCGTCTTGTCCCCACGAGAGTTGCCCTCCGCAATGTCCTGGGCCTTCGACCTGGAAACACTGATGAAGCCCAGTCCGCCTCCGGCGTAGAGGTCAAGGTCCCTGGCCCGCAGTCTTGTAAAGTGATAGGCGAAGTCCCCAAAAAGCGATATATTCGTATAGTTATAGCCTCCGGAGCCGAAAATCCACAAGAGTCCGGTGCCCCCAATGCCGATATTCGGGGTCAGGGCATATTCGACGCTTAAGCCGAACGGGACGGACCATGTATTCACACCGAGCTCCGGTGTCAGATAAGTCACGCCTTTGCGGAACTCCCCGGGACCGGCGAGCACCAAAGACGAAAGGAAGATTACGGCCAAACTCAATCCCGGCAATGTTTTATGTCTCATAAGACCTCCTGTTCATGAGTGCCCTTTTTTCCCCAGGATATTGAGGTACATTCTCCCTGTCAATGCCCCGGTCAATAAAACTCTGGGGTCAAACCTACTCGTTACGCAACTTTCTGATCTGATAAATGCGCAATGAGTAGGTTTGACCCCATGATCAATATAATAAAAATATCCGGATGTCCATGACGTTCGTCCCCGTCGGGCCGGTCATGATCAGCCCCAGTGTTTTTCGAAAAAAGTGGTGGGAATCATTGGCGTCCAGATAGGTTTGGGGGTCGAGGCCGAGCGCCGTGGCTTTTTCGAGAACATCATGGGTCGCCCAGGCCCCCGCCGCATCCGTCCCACCGTCAATTCCATCTGTCCCGATACTGGCCACAAGCCAATTCTTCGGCCGCTCCCAGGACCCCGTCAAGAACTGTTTTTGCATTTCCAACAGCGCGGCAAGGATAAATTCCTGATTTCTACCGCCCTTCCCCTTCCCTCTTACCCGGACCGTGAGCTCTCCGCCGCTGAGCAGGCAAAGAGGCTCGCTGGGCCGGTTTTTGGATTGAGACAAGCTGGCCAGGAGCGCGACGTAGCGTTTCGCCGCCTCCCTGGCCTCACCCCGGTCTGCGGAGGTGAGGATGATGGTCTTGAAGCCGAGCTCGTCGGCCTGCTTCTGCGCTGCGCTCAAAGCCAAGCAATTGTTACCGACGACGAAAGAGCTTACTTTCTTAAAGATGTCATTCTTTCTTTTCAAGGTCTCGGGGAATTTTCCTTCGACTCCGCCGGCGATCACTTTTCTGACCGACACAGGCACCTGTTCCCAATAATCGTAGATCTCCAGCACGTGCTGAGCGTCGGCATACGTCGAGGAATCCCAGTGAGCGGGACCTGAAGATATGTTTTCCAGATCATCGCCGATGACATCCGAAATCGCCAGGTTCACAATACCCGCGGGGCTCGCGGCCTGGGCCAGCCGCCCGCCTTTAATGGCCGACAAGTGCTTGCGGACGGTGTTCAACTCGGTGATATCGGCCCCCCTCTTCAACAGCTCTTCCGTCACGCGCCGCTTGTCCTCCCATGTCACTCCCTGGAACGGACAACAAGCCTGCGCCGAACCGCCGCCCGAAAGGAGGACGAACAAGAGATCCTTGTCGCCCGCGTTCCGGGCTAGGTCCAGAATCAGGTCTCCAGCTTTGCAGCTCCTTAGATCCGGGAGAGGATGAGGGGCGGGCAGCACGAGAAGTCCCGGCAGGTTTACTTCCTGGCCGGGGACGCAGATAACAATTCCCTTGCGGATGAAATCTCCAACGATTTCCATGAGGCTTTGACTCATGGGCAGCGCCGCTTTGCCGAACGCCACCATATACACATTCTTGTGCCAAGAGAGATCCAGACTTCGCCCCTGGACGATCAAGCGGCTGCCGTTTCGCAAAACGGCTTTCTCGATCAGGCTCTGCGGCGCGACCCCGTCCAGCGCGGCCCAAAGGATTTTCCCGGCTTCCTCAAACAAGCGTCCCGTTTGTTCTGAGCTATCGGTTTTGCTCACGGAATGTTTTTCCTCGGCAATAAATATATATAAATCTTGGATAATTTGGAAATAAAAATCGCTGGCAATGTCAGGTATCTCAATTCCCCACCAAAAAAGTCTTGAATGAAGGGGCGCGGCTGCTGCCCCCTGCGTCCGAAGCGCCTAAGAAAATTATTCCGGAGACACGATATAAATTTTGAACTATTGATATTAATCCCTCCTTCCCCCCTTGAGAATCAAGGAGGGAAAACGGTTCGTGTCTCCGGAGCGGTCGGTGGGTGGGTCTTGAGCGAGGAGGCAGGGGGCAGCAGCCGCGCCCCCTTCCCCACGGAAAATAGACAATCCTCCCTGATTGTGGTAAAAAATCTGTGCGGCCCCTGATGGCTAAACGAAATAACCTAGTTCTTGCCGGCAAACTCCTCTTCAGCCTAGCCGTCCTGGCGTTCTTCCTGGTTATCTCGAAGGTCTCTTTCAAGGAGATCGGCCTCGAACTCAAGGACGTCGTCTGGGGCTGGCTCGCCCTTTCCTTCTCCCTACACGCCCTGGGACTCCTCATCAGCGCCTACCGCTGGCAAATTCTGGCCCGCGCCCAGGGAGACCGAGTCCCGCTCATATTTCTGGCAAAGTCCTATCTTGTGGGGACTTTTTTCAACAATTTCCTCCCGACCCGCTTTGGCGGGGATATCGTCCGGATCTGGGACGGATCCCGCTATTCCAAGTCCCTGGTGAAATCTTCGGCCATCGTCGCGGTCGAGCGCATGACGGGGATCATCGTGCTCTTCGTCTTCGCCTTGGCCGCCTCGCTTCTGCGCCTGGATATGGCCCGGAAGATTCCCGTTATCTGGGGCGCGCTTCTCCTCGGCCTGGCCGGCCTGGCGATTCTGGCTCTCTTCTTTCTCCCTTTTTTCGGCCGCCGGCTGGAAAAAATGCCGGCCGGGGGATTTCTGGGAAAGGTCGTCGTCTTCCGGACGACCGTTCTTGGGTACAGGAACAAGCGCGCCCAGTTTGCCCAGGCCACATTCTGGGCGTTCCTTCTCCAGCTCAATGTCATCCTCTATTATTTCCTGATCGGAAAAGCCCTCCGCCTCGAGATTGACTTTCTGGACTACTTTATCTTCATCCCGATCGTTCTGCTCATCCAAATCATTCCCGTGACGATCAACGGGCTGGGCCTCCGCGAAGGGGCCTATATCGAAATCTTCAAGTTCTATGGCATCGCTCCGGAGACGGCGCTGTCCTTCTCCATTATCGAGATTGCCTTCGGCCTTGCCGTGGGCCTGTTCGGCGGCATCATTTACGTTTCAAGAAAATGAACCCTATCAAGAAATTCGGCCTGTGGACGCTCGGTCTCGTGCTCATCTCGGCCGGGACGGCTCACGGCCAGACTCCGCCGGCCAAACAGCAGCCGCAGCAACAGCAGGAAGCCGCCGAATATGAAAAGCGCCTGGCAAAGATCAAAGAAGAAATCGACAGGCTCAACGGCAAGATCGTCGAAGAAAGAAGAAAGGAAAAGACCATCCTGTCCAGCCTGGACCGGATCGGCTTCACCAAGCAGCTGATTCGGAACGAGCAGGCCCTGCTCAACATGCAGCTCGAAAAAAACAGGCTGGAGCTGACGTCGATCAAAAAGAGCATCCCCGAACTCGAGGCTTCTCTCGAACAGGAACGGGAGGCGCTGGCCAGGATCATGGTGACGCTTTACAAATTCGGTCCGCTGAGCTTTGTCCGCTTTATCTTCCAGGCCCAAGACCTGAAGGTCCTCCTGGGCGAAAGCAAGAACCTGGGCGTGCTGGCCTCTTCCGAGGAGCGCATGATCGCCGAATACAAAAAAAACCTGGCCGATCTTGGCCAGGCCGAGGCCAACCTCAAAGCGAAGGAACAAGAAATCGGAAGCCTGATCCAGAGGGCGGACGCCAAAAAAATCGAGCTTGAGGCCGAAGAGAAAAAGGACCGGGCGCTCATGACTCAGATCAGGACCAGCCAAAAAACCTACGAACAGACGATCGACGAGCTGAGCATCCGGGCCAGGGAGCTCCAGCTCCTGATCCAAAAGTTCGAAAAACAGGAATGGGAGATCCCCTTTCCCTTCACGCCTTTCTATGAAAAAAAGGGCAAGCTCCCCTGGCCGGTCAATGCCAAAAAGGTCGTTTCGTCGTTCGGCCTGCAGAGGCATCCCCAATTCAACACCGTGACGATGAACAATGGGGTGGAGATCGCTCCCTCTCAAGAGAACCTAGAGGTCCGCTCCGTCCATGCCGGCAAGGTCGTCTTTGCCGACTATTTTCAAGGCTACGGCAACATGCTCATTATCGACCACGGCATGGCCTACTATTCTCTCTACGGCCACTGTGCCAAGTTTCTGGTGAAGAAAGGCGATATGGTCAAGACCGATCAACCCGTCGCCGAGGCCGGGGACACGGGATCGCTGGTCGGGGTTTCCCTCTATTTCGAGATCCGCTATAAGACAAAGCCCCTCGATCCCTTGCAATGGCTCGCGCGAAGATGATACAATCCTGCCTCGCTCAAGAGACAAAGACAGCCCGATGAAAACGAGGAAAAGGCGTGTTTGGATGACGGTGGCTCTGGCCGCCGTCGTCTTGTTCTTCTGGCTGGAAGAGAGCGTTTTGCGGGGCGTGTCGCAAAAATTTCCGCCGCACAAGAGCTTTGAGCTCCTGCCCAGGGTCATTAATCTCGTCAGGAACGACTATCTCGAGGAGCCCGTTCCGAAGTCAACGATGGAAGGCGCCTTCCAGGGAATGGTCGGTTCACTGGACGTTCTTTCCAGCTATTTGGACAAATCCAACGCGATAAAATACCTGCAGCCGCAAAAGTCGGCCTGGAAAGACATCGGTGTCATTCTGTTCAAGCATTACGGTGCCTTCCCGGTCGTCGTCGGCCTCGTCAAAGACTCCCCGGCCGAAAAAGCAGGGATCAAATTCGGAGATTCCGTCACGGCCTTGGACGACCACACCACGCTGGTCTGGAGCCTCTCGGAAATCGGCCTCTATCTCAAGAACAAAGAGAAAAAGGCCGTTAAACTGAGGGTCCTCCATGATACGTCGACCCAGGAGGTTCCTGTGGAAAGGGCCGACCTCTATCCCCAAAGTGTGTCTTATTCGGCCCTCAAGGACACGGCGGGGATCGTCAAAGTGCATCATTTCTTCCCGCCCTTGGTCAGAGAATTCAGGACCAACCTCCTGCCCCGCCTCAAGTCCCAAAAAGGCCCGCTCGTGTTAGACCTCCGCAACTGCTATGAGGGCGACGTTGAGGAAGCGCAAAAATTCCTGAACGTCTTCCTCAAATCGACAAAAATCGGCTACCTGGAAAAGAGAGGGGGCGCCAAAGACATCCTGGCCTGCCCCGATGAGCCCCCGCTGGAAAAACTGCGCTTGGTCATTTGGGTCAATTCGGCAACCATGGGCAGCTCGGAAATGGTCGCGGCCGTCCTCAAAGACTTCCAAAAGGCCAAAATTGTCGGAATCCCGACTCCTGGGCTGGCCTCCCGGCAGGAACTTTTTCCTCTGGAAGGCGGGGATGCGCTCCTCTTAACGACCGGCATCTTCTGCTTGAATTCCGGCGAGAAAATCTGGGGAAAGGGCGTTGCCGCGGATATCAAGATCGAAGCGGACAGGCAGGAAGACAAAACGTATATCGAAAAAACCATCGGTTTGATCTCCGGCTCATAATTCATGCGGAGGACTTCCTTCCCCTTCCTGAGTCTCCTGCTCCTTGTGCTGGCCATCGGTTTTTTGGATCCAGGCTGCCGGAGGCAAGAGCGGAAAACCCCGTCCACAGAGCCCGGGCCGGCCGAAATTTTGATAAAAACCCTGGCCGACCAGGGTCTGACTGCCAAGGACATCCACCAATTCCGGGATAGCGCCGGCAGACTCCATTGCAAGGTTGAGCTGGAACTCGATACGTACGAGGCCATCGAACCGCAGCTCGAAACGCAGCTGACAAAGGCTTCGGGGGTGATCCTGAAAAAAGAAAAAAACGAGGTAAAAGACGCGGTCTATTTTCTGTGGCAGGTCGCAGGCAAAAGCCGGGAACAAATGACGATTCTGTTTGCCTGCCGGCCCAAGGGGCCGCCCGCCGGGCCGCCCTCAAGAAAGATGGCCGCGATTATCGTGGATGACCTGGGCTATAGCCTGGAAGCCGTCCAAAGCCTCTGCACCCTGAAAAAGCCGATCACGGTTTCCATCCTGCCCTTCGTTCCCTTGACTCTGAAAACGGCCGAGCTTGCCCGCGAAGGGGGCCTGGAGATAATGCTTCACCTGCCGCTGGAATCTCTGAAGCACCCGCCCAAGAAAACTCCGTTGGGGGGGACCATCAGCAAGGGCATGAACAGAGAAGAAATCAAGCGGGATGTGGAGGCCTGCCTGCAACAGATCCCCTGGTGCAAGGGCGTGAACAATCACACCGGCTCGAAGATTACCGAAGACCTAGAAATCATGCGCATTATTCTGGAGGTCGTCAAGGATAAAGGCCTCTATTTCATCGACAGCCGGACGACCAAAAACTCGGTCGCCTTCGACTTGGCCCTCAAGCTGGGCGTCCCGTCCGCCATGCGCAAAGTTTTCATAGACGCCGTGGAGAGTGAAGAAGGCATTCAAGCCAAGCTTGTCGAGCTCTTCCAGACGGCCCGGGAAAAAGGCCAGGCCGTGGGCATCTGCCACGCCAGGCCCGAGACGCTCCGGGCCCTCCAAAAATACATCGGACTGGCAGAGCGCTACGGCGTCGAGCTCGTCTTCGCTTCTGGAGTCGTCGCTACTAGAAGAGGATTTTGAAGCCGCCCGCGATCCTGAAGTAAGAGAGCTTGAAATTCAGCTTTGTATATTTATTCTGCAGGATGGTCGCGGCCTGCGCTGGTAGCTCCAAAACGACACCCAAAAAAGCGGCCGCAGGATAGCTCCCCGCCAGGATAGGCCATAACGCCTCAGATGAGGGCCCGATATAATAGACCGCATCGATATTCAACCCGATGTTCGGTGAGAGAAGGACATCGAGGCCCGCTCCGACATTTCCTCCCACCGTGTCCAACTTCTTCTCCAGCTTCACCGGAATGATGAAATAATCAATATATTGCGTCGTCTGGTCAGCAGAAAGCCATGACTCTCCGTAGCCGACCGAGGTGCTGAGGCTTGCTTTTCCCATAAAATACGTGAGGCCTGCGGTGAAATAGGGAACGAGAGCGCCGCCCAACTGGAGCTTATAAATAAGATTAAAGCTGACGGGAGAGAGCGAATAGTCTCCCTGGACCGGCCAGGTTTTATCTAAACTGTATGTGCCTCTTCCCTGTGTCCAAGTCCAGCTCATATTGAAGGCACTCTTGGCAGCCGACAACGTCTGTTTGAAGTTGTAATCAAAACTCAGCCGGAGGCCGAAGCCTCCTTGGAAATAAAACGTAAAAAAACCGCCCGCCATGGCTGGAGAATTGTTCAGCTTGTGGCTGATCGTATCGGTTTCAGTGACGGATTCGAGCTCCTGAAACGACCAATCATCCGAATAGGAAGAGGATGCAGGCAGAAATGCGCCCGAGCTCATGCCGAAAATTAACCCGAACTCGAAATTCTTCATCCCTTTTTCCCGAGCGGGACCCAAGTCTTTGAAAACCGGGGGCTGCTTGGCCGCGGCGGCCTGCTCTTCGCCTTCCTTGACGACTTCGATATACATTTCATGAATATAGCCGGTCAGCTGCACTCCCAGTTTGGACCGGAACTTCACTTCGTACCACTCGCCCTTTTTTTTGGAGGAAAGATAGACCGCCCCCAGCGGGATCTTCTCCTCAATAATCGAGCCGTCAATGCCCGGCTTTGACCGAATGGACGCGTTTTCCACGACCACTTTGATCTTGACCTCCGCCGCCGGGACGGCCAGACAACATCCCAGAAAAATAAGCAGCCCAAGAGCTGCCCAGCTCCGCACGTTCCGAACGTTCATCAAGCCTCCTTTCTCTTCGATCTATTTTTGTTTCACGTCATACTGGATATCTGTGATGAGCCAGTTCTCAGCGGCCTTTTCAAGGCTCCACTTATAGACCCCCTCGAACAAAACCTGCTTGGTCCCTCGCCCCCGGGGTTTTCCGGTCAGAACATGGAAAAAGTCTGCTTCCGCCTTGATCCGTTCGACGCTTGTCTCTTTCACCACGACCGTTAGGTTCGAAGCGGACGCCTGGATGTCGTCATAGAGCCCGAATAAAACTTCCATCTCTTTGTTGACCTTTTGATAAAGATCCGGCGAACAGCTCTTCTTAAAGAATTCCGGATAGCTTTTCTCTTTCAAAGACTGGACATACCGGTCCAGCAGCCCCTTGATTTCCCCGGAGGCAAGCTTCTGCGTAGCCGAGAGAAAAAGTTTGGCCGCCTCGGCATGATTGGCATCCAGGCTGAGGGCCTTTCTCGACTGGGCCAAAGTCTCCGCGAAATCACCGGCGTCGAAGCTCCTTCGGGCGCCATCGAGAGCTGTCCGGATATCCATTTCGCTTTGCACTTTAAGCCGTTCCTCCGCACTGCGATCCTTAACAACCGGGGGCGGCGCCTCGGTCCGGGCCGCTATTTTTTCCTCAGGCTTTTTCGCATCGGCAGGAGGCGTCGGCGTCTTCTGGACGGGGCGGTCTTTTTTTTCTGAGACCGTGGGAGGAGCCGTCTCCTCACGCGGAGTCTTTATCGACGGCTTTTCTGAAGATGCCGCTTGCGACTGACCCTGGCTCTTGACCTCGGAGCTCGCCGCTATTTCTTTTTCTTTGCTTACTTCCGGAGGGGGAGGTTCTTTCTGTTTGGGAGCCATCTCTTGTTGAAGGGCGCCGGACGATATCACGCGGGCCGACTCCTTTCCGGCATCCTTTGGAGCCTGGCCGGGTTTTCCCCGAGTCAGAAAAAAGATACCGGCGACTCCCGCCGCCATGACGATGACGGATGCCGCCAACACGGCCGGGAAGCGCCGCCTCGTTTTTTTCTTTTCCTCGTCCGCAGGACGCAGCGTCAGATTCGGATAATTTCGCAGGCCTTCGATCAATTCGCGGCAATTCTGGTACCGGGATTGCGGGTCCTTGGCCAGCGCTTTGCTGACGACATATTCCAGGCCTTCGGGCAAATTCTTCTGAACCGCCCGCAGGGGAGGCGGGTTTTCATTGATGATCTTGTAGATGACGGTCGTTACGCTTTCCCCTCCGAACGGCTTCTGCGATGTCAAGAGCTCGTAGATAATGCAGCCCAGGGAGAAAATATCCGCCCGGTAGTCTACCGGCCTGCCGGCGATTTGTTCGGGAGACATGTAAAAGGGCGTTCCCATGACCATGTTCGCCTGGGTCAGGGTGGAGGAGGAAAGCCTGGCAATCCCGAAATCGACAATATGGGGCTTCCCTTCTTGATCGATCAAGATATTGCCGGGTTTGATATCCCTGTGGATGATGCCCTTGCGGTGGGCGCTCTCCAGGCCCTCCGCGATACGGCAGACGAGTTCGACAATTTCCTCCAGATTGAATTTTTTCCCCGAGGCCAGGAGTTCGTCCAGACTCGCCCCCTCGATATATTCCATGGCGATGAAGGTGATCCCGGCATCTTCTCCAACTTCATAGACCGTGACGATGTTGGGGTGATTCAGGTTGCCGGCCGACCGCGCCTCCCGGAGAAATCGGCTCTGGGCTTCCTCCATAGCGAACTTCTGTCCGACTACATCAAAGCGGATCGTTTTAATGGCCACGGTGCGGCCGATATAGGGATCGATGCCTTTGTAAACGATCCCCATCGCGCCGCGGCCGATCTCGCCCACGACCTTGTATTTGCCGATTTTTGTTTCCGCCATCTCTGACTCTATTTTATGCCTCCCGGACCGAGACCACAACCGCCGTGATATTGTCCTGGCTGCCTTTTCTATCGGCGGCCTTGATGAGCGCCCGGCAGGCGTCCTCAGGCCGCCCTGCCTTCTTGAAGAATTTGACGAGGGCCCTCTCGGGAAGGGGCCCATACAGCCCGTCCGTGCACAGCAGCAGCCAATCCCCGTCCAAAAGTGGGATCCGGAAAGAATCCACCTCGATCTCAGGACCGTATCCCAGAGAGCGGGTCACCAGGTTCCGGAACGGCGACCGCCCGACTTCTTTCTCCGAGAGAAGTTTGCGCCGCACTTGCTCGGCCGCCCAGGAGTGATCTTGACTGATCTGGACCGGGGTATTCCCCCGGACAAGATAAAGCCGGCTGTCTCCGACATTGGCCACAGTGGCAAGCCTGGCCGTGATCAGGGCCGCCACCAGGGTCGTTCCCATTCCCGCGAGCCGCTCGGCCTCGGCACCCTCCCGGAAAATTTTCCGGTTGGCTTGATGAAAGGAATCCTCCAGGATGTTTTTTAAATCGAGGCCGGGGCCCCCTTGACCCAGCCGCTGGGCCAGGTTGTCGTTCAAGGTCCGAATGGCCAGGCGGCTGGCCACCTCTCCCGCGGCATGCCCGCCGATGCCGTCGGCCACAGCAAAGAGGTACAAGGGCTGCGGCGGGCCCGCATGATTGCCGGAAAAGTCGGCGCAGAGGAAGCTGTCTTCGTTAAACTCCCGTTTTTTTCCGATATAGGAATGGCCGAAAAATTCGATCCGCATCCGGTTATTTCTTTTCCACAGAAAAGATATAAGAATGGTCGGCGATATCCTTGATGTTCTGTCTCGAAATCCCCCGCGGCAGGATCCAGCAGACCGCATATTTCCCCTGGAAATAATCCATTGTGTATTCGATCGCCCTGCGCAGGGGAAACCCTTTCTCGGAGACGACGTTCACGACGATCATCAGCCAGTTCACGGAATAATGGCTGATGTTCGAGCCGTCGGCCAGAAGCTGGGTGACGGAAGGGCCCGCCGTTTTTTTCTTGGCATGGCCGAAGTCGGGGGCCTCGGCGTTGCCGACAGGCTCCAGTCCGGTGATTTTCAAGAACCCCTCGGCCGCCCACTCGGCGACGGCCCGGCAAGAGGAAATCATGGAGTAATTACAATCATAGATGTCCATGATCAATTCGAAGGCCGAAGAAAATCCCTGCTCCATGGGCAGCTTGAAATCCGGGGAAAAGACCTCCGCGCTTTCCAGAAAGCGCGGCTTGTAAACCTTGGACTTGACGGCCATGCTCTTCGACGGCGACAGCCCGGCCTTGAAGATTTTTGTGTTCCGCCGGATGCGCTTGATGTCGGCGAAGGACCCTCGGGGCAGATGCCAGCAGACGGCGCCCCGCGCGCCAAAATCAGCCAGGGAAAATCCGACCGCGTCCTCGACAGGAAGGGAAGCGCAGGTGAAACAATTGGCGCATCCCGTTTTGCCGTAGCGCCGATAATTGATGGCGCTGGTCTCGATATACTGGACCAGTGTGTCCCCTTCCCCGAACCTGACGTCGGAAACCATGGGCGTCCCGAAGGCCTCCATCTTGATGGCTTGGCAGGTTTCCCGGCTCCACGTCTTCACCTGTTTCAGGCTGGGCAGGCGGGCTCCGGTCAGTTCGATATCCATGACGATTTCCTCGCCGTACTTATCCGTCTCCAGACGCTTTTGAAATTCGGGATAGGGCAGGGCTGAAATTCGGGGCGAATACCAATCGGTCTTGATCCCCGCCTCCTTGTGGGATTTTTTCGCATTCCTGTCTGCCTGCTTGAAGACCTTCCTTCCCTTCGAGCCGGCGGTCAGGCTGAACGGCCCGCCCATGTAGCTGACATTGGTGAACTGGACGACCCGGACATCGTCAAAGATTCTCTCCATCTGGCGCCAGCTCCCCGGGCATTCGTACGGCTGAAGGATCAAGGCTCCCGTCTGATGGATGGCGATGCCGCCGTCCGCCAGGGCGTCGTAGACGCTTTGATAGAAATTCGTGTTGAAAAGGCTCTTGGCGGGGCCGATCGGGTCGGTCGAATCGATGATGATGACGTCGTACCTGCCCTTGTCGGCCCGAATGACTTCGGCGCCGTCGCCGACGATCAGCTTGAAGCGGGGGTCGTCGAAGATGCCCTCGGAAATCGCGGGCATATGCTCCCGGCAGAGGTCGACGACCATCTTGTCGATTTCGACCATGGTGACCGTTTTGATGTATCGGTGGCGCAGCACCTCCCGGGCGACGCCCCCGTCTCCGCCGCCGATGATGAGGACGTGTTTGGCCGGCTTGAGGAGCGCGAACAGCGGCCAGTGGGCGATCCATTCATGATAGATGCCTTCGTCTTCCTCGGTCAGCTGGACGATGCCGTCGAGGACAAGGACGCGGCCCAGCCGGTCCGTTTCTAAAATCATCAGTCTCTGAAAGCCCGTCTGCGTCTCCGGGACGATGACCCTGGCAACCTTGAACCCATAGGTCACGTCCGGATAGAGCTCTTCGAAAAACCAGAGCTGGCTGCCTTTTTTGACTAACCCCATCGGTCTTCGATCCTTTCTTCGTTCAAGTCCCGCTTGGAGACTCCTATTATATTAAAAGTGGGAACAGTTCTCTAGTGGAGATCGTGGAGAACCGTCACCCGGTCAATCCAATAAAAACAAAGAATGTCGAAGGCGAGAAGCCCGGTCCAAAAGAGAAGCTTGAAGAGAGGTTTCCGCTTGATGGTTTGATAGAAAGAATCGACAAGCCCAAAAATAGCAAAGATCTCCAGGGCAAAGGGGATGAAGCCGCCATAGCCGAAGACCGGCATTTGAAAGACCCTCCAGAAATTGAGGTAAGGAATCGAATACTCCCAGTGCGACCCCGCCCAAAAATTGAAACCTTCCCAAACCAGGCCCGCCGCCAACCCCGCCAGCGCCCAACTGATCAGCCGCTCTCCCCGTCGGCCCTCCAGGTCCGCCAGAAAGGACGGTGTCTGGCGGCGATAATTGACGGGCTCGAGAAGGAAAATTAAACCGAGCCAGACGAGGGGGAAAAAAAGCCGCGGCCAAGCCAAGCCTAAGGCCAAACAAAGAGCTCCCATGATCAAGCACATCCGGAGCAACAATGGGCCGACACGAAACCGGGGAAAGGTTATTTTTTTGTTCTTGAAGAAACCACGAAAAAACACGGCGAGTTCCTGGAGGGCGGGGATGACCGTGGCAAAGCCGATAAAATAGCCGAGCCATCGCTCAGGAAAGTTCCGGGGCAGCTCGTGGTAAGACCAATTTTTAAGCCTCAAGTTGAAAAGCTCAAAAACGAGCCAGGCCGGGACCGAGATAAAGGCGGCAAAAAGAAAATGGGGGACGGATTCCCGCAGGGGAGACGAGGCCCATCTTCTCAAATTCAGGCTGTCCATGAGAAGAAGGAACGACCACCAGGCAAAACAATAGAACCACGCTTTCATGAACGGCAGGCCAAGGCCGAGCATGGCTGTTGCCGCGGTCAGCCCGGCCAATCCGATATAGAGATTCGCATACAAGATTCTGTTGGTCATCCTCATGGTGCGGTCCTCTGGGCGGACCTATTGTATGGGATTGCCCCCTTTAAACTCAAATCAAGGATTGAATAATTTCCGGCCATCCGGTATCATTAAATAAAGAAGGAGAATCATGATGAACACTCGCCCGAAAAGGACCTTCGGAATCGTGGCCTTGATGATTTTATCGCCCATCGCGCTTTTTCTGACCGGCTGCAAGACGCCCTCTGATGCAGAAGTTAAAAGCGTGATCGAAGTCAACGTTCTTGAGACGAAATGGGTGATGAAGGAATACCGCCAATGGCCCAACCCGAAACTCGTCCTGGTTCCGGCCGTCACCTATCAAATCAAAAACAACTCCCAAGAGCCACTCCGGTTTATCAATATCAATGCCATCTTCAAAGAACGAGATGCCGTGGAAAATTTGGGAGACAGTTTTTATGCCGCTATCCGGAAAGACCCGGTTCCACCCGGCGGCTTGAGTCCCGCCTTGAGCCAGAAAAGCAATTTCGGCGTTGAGGGAAAAAACCTCGAGTCTTTCAAGCTGACGATCGGCTGGAAAACCTACTACGTCAAGCTTTTTGCCCAGTGGAAAGGGTCGCGGCCCGTCCTGCTCGGCGAGTGGCCCGTGTCCCGGACAATCGATTTCAAGGAACCTGAGCCGGTCCACATGGGGAAAGAAAAGAAAGAGCCCGAACCCAAGAAATAAACGCTGCCCATCCGGTCTCACCCTCTATTTTGACTTTTTCGGACCGCGGGCGCCCGTTACAGGTTCAACGGGTTGGACTTGAGGATCTTGATAAAGCTTCTTTTTTTCAGGTTGGCCAAAAACTCCGTCATCTTGACCATCCGTTTATCCGCCGCGATTTTTTGCTCGATGGCCGGCTTGGCTTCCTCGAAGGTCCTCAGCCGGCTGTCCTTTTTTTCGGCGAGTTTCAGCAGGTACCAGCCATTTTTGGTCTCGACCCAGGCCGAGACCTCTCCCGCTTTAAGCTTGGCCACGGCCTGCTGCAGAGCTTTATCGAGCTCCCCCTGCTTGAATGTTCCCAGTTCTCCCTTGGATTCTTTAATGGCGCCGTCGGAATAGGACTGGGACACGGCCAAGAAATCCTCCCCGGCCTGGAGCTTCCCGCTGATCTCGGTCTTCTTCTGCCCGAGATCCTCCGCACTCTTGCCCTCGGGAGAAAGATAGATGGCGTTGATCTTATATTCCTCCGGGTCGATAAACTCCTTTTGATGAGCCTTGTAATAGCTGACGACTTCCGAATCATCCAGGACGATGGTCCTGTCCACTTCGATGCCCACGACGGCCTGCGTGAGGGCCATCTCCTCCGTTTGTTTTAGAAACTGTGTGTATTCCATGCCCTGACTGGCCAGGGCCCGCTTGAATTCTTCGTCCGACCCAATATTGTTTTCTTTTTTGAGAGTTTCGATATATTTCTTGACATCGTCCGCGACATTCAAGTTTTTCTCTTTTGCCTGTTGCAGGACCAGAAGGTTGGTGATCATGAGATCCATCAGACCCGTTTTCAGCTGCTCCATCGCCTTATCGAGATCCTCGTCCTTGGCCTGGGCGCGGGAAGCCTGGGCCCGCAGATCCTGGGCGCGCATCTCGTATTCCCTCTTGTATTGAGAGAACGTAATGACGTCATCGTTGACGATCGCCACGATCTCATCCACGACTTCCTGGCCGACGAGGAGCATCCCGGACAGGCCAAACAGCAACAGCCCAAATATCTTTTTGGCTCTATTCATTTTCGATCCTCTGGTAAGGGAACGTCAGATTTTCTGGAAAGGATTTCCATTCCATCGTCTTGCGGAGCATCTCCAAGTGAGCGGATACCGCCTGCTCCGATTTTCGCTCCAAAAGCTTGGTCCGGATGGACGGCGCGGCCTGCTCGGCCGTCAATAAATGCGGCTCCAATTTCTTATCCAGCCGGAAAATATGATAACCGTAGGTCGACTCCACAACCCGGCTGATCTCTCCTTCTTTCAGGCTGAAGATGACTTTTTCAAGCTCCGCGGGGAGCTGGCCGGCCTTGAAGGCGCCCACGAGGCCGCCCTTGGCCGCTTCGGGCCCCATGGACTGCGCCCGGGCGACCTTCCGGAATTCCTCTTCAGAAGCGTTTTTCACCTTGTCCAGGACGCCGCTCGCTTGGCCCTCGGAGGCCAGCAGGATTTGGCTGACCTGCACTCGTTCGGGCTGCAAGAATTCGCTCTTGTGCTGTTCGTAATAATCGGCAATCTCTTTATCCTCCACGACAATGGTGTTCAGGAACAGAGACAAGTATTTTTCGACAAGCAGATTTTCGGTGAGCGCGGGGATGTCCGAGTCAAGGGCCGGCTCCTCTCCTTTCTCCGTCCGGAGAGTGCTTTTGAGCTTAGCGAGATAGGCGCCTTTTTCTTCTTCGGTCAGGCTCGTCCCTTCATTCTGGGCCCGCTTAAGAAGGATTTTCTCTTCGACGAACTCATCAAAAAGGCGGCTGAGAGCCGCCGCGGTCAAAGTGTCCAAATTATCCCCGACTGAGCTGCGGAGGTATTTGATGAAGTCGGAATTGGAATAAGCGGCCCCCTCGACATCGAGAATCGTCTCCTTCTGTTTTTCAGGATCGTCCAGACGAAAAGCTCCATTCTCGGCCACCGGACCCTGCCGGCGGCAATAGGCGGAAAAGACAACGGACACGACGACCAGCAGGAGAACCAACCATTTTCGCCGCTCTCTAGGACATCTCATCTTTTTTAAATTCAATCTATTATATTACATCCGTATAACTCCATCAAGACGGCAATCGTTTCAGCAAGGAGATCGCCTTCCCCTCCTGAATGAACCTCCAGGCTCATGACGCCCTGCGGCGTCAGAGTTCCCCGATACCGGTTCAGGAGCTTTGTCATCCGGCCCACCTGTACGTCTGTGGATGGCAGGAATTTAAAAATGATTCGATGGTCAACCCGGTCGATGGCCTTGATCCGCAATTCTTGGGCCAGGAACTTGATCCTTCCATAGTCGAGGAGGCTCGCGACGCTCGCCGGTGGCGGCCCGAAGCGGTCTGCGATTTCGTCATGGATGGCCCTGACCTCGTCCAGGCTCTCCACGGAGGACACGCGCTTGTAGAGGTTGAGCCTGAGGTTGATCTGGGGCAGGTAGTCCTCCGGGATCTGGATATCGACCTTCAGGTTGATCTCGCTTTTGACCTCCTCGACCTTTTCACCCTTGAGCTCCCGGATGGCCTGTTCCAGGAGATGGATGAAGTAATCTAGGCCGACGGCCTCCATCGTGCCGTGCTGTTTCTCGCCGAAGAGATTCCCGGCTCCGCGGATTTCCAGGTCTTTCATCGCCAGCCGGAAGCCGGACCCCAATTCGCTGAACTCCTTGAGGGCTTCCAGCCGCCGCTTGGCCAAGGTCGTCAGCTCGTTAAACGGCGGGACGAGAAAGTAAGCGAAGGCCTGGCGCGAAGATCGGCCCACCCTTCCCCGCAGCTGATAGAGCTGGGCCAGCCCGAAATGGTCCGCCCTGTGGACGATCAAGGTATTGACCAAGGGGATATCGATGCCGTTTTCAATGATCGTGGTCGAAACCAAGACGTTGTGCTTCTGGCCGATGAAATCGATCATCCTCTTCTCCAGGGCGGCCGCCCTCATCTGTCCGTGGATGGTGACGACCTTCGCCTCCGGCACCCATTTTTCGATGAGCGAGGCCATGTGCTCCATGTCTTCGATCTTATTAAAGATGTAATAAACCTGGCCGCCGCGGGCAAGCTCCTGCTTGATCGCCGAAGCGATGAGCTTGGGGCTGAACGTTGTCACGACGGTGTGGACGGCCAGCCTGTCCCTGGGAGGCGTTTCGATCAGGCTGATGTCGCGCAGCCCGGTCAGGGACAGGTTCAGCGTCCGCGGGATGGGAGTCGCCGTGAGGGTGAGGACGTCGATATTGGCCTTCATCTGCTGGATCCGCTCCTTGTGCTTGACGCCGAACCGCTGTTCCTCATCGATGACCAGCAGCCCCAGGTCCTGGAATTCGACGTCCTTGGACAGCAGGCGGTGCGTGCCGATGATGATGTCCACCTGCCCTTTTTTTAGGTCGGCGACGGTTCGCTTCTGCTCGGTTATCGATTGAAGCCGCGTCAGCGCCTCGACCCTGACCGGGAAAAGGATCAGCCGGCTCAAAAACGTCTTCAAGTGCTGGCTGGACAGGACTGTGGTCGGGCAGAGCACGGCAACCTGCTTTCCGTCCATCACGGCCTTGAAGGCCGCCCGCATCGCCACCTCGGTCTTGCCGTAGCCGACGTCTCCGCAGAGCAGCCTGTCCATCGGCGCCTCGACTTCCATATCGTTTTTAATCTCCCGGATGGACCGCAGCTGGTCCTCAGTTTCCTCATACTCGAACGTTTTTTCGAACTCGGCCTGCCAGTTGCCTTCGGGGCTGAAAGCGAACCCTTTCATCGCCTTCCGGCGGGCGTAGAGCTCCAACAGTTCCTTGGCCAACCTCTCGACGGCCTTTTTTGTCCGCTCTTTCGTCTTCTGCCAGGAATTGGTCCCCAGCTTGTCCAGCGGAGGCAGGACCGCTCCGACCTGGGCGTATTTCTGGACGAGGTTCAAATCCTCGACGGGGACATAGAGCTTATCCTCATCGCGATAGTGAAGCTCGATGAATTCCCTCGTTTTATCTTCAACGTCCATCCGAAGAAGCCCCTGGAAAAGCCCGATCCCGTAATCGGCATGGACGATGAAATCACCCGCTTTGAGGTCCTGAAACTGGGTGAGGGAAGGACGGACCGAGGGGCGGCTGACGATGACGCGTTCTTCGGTGATGATATCAGTCTCGGCAAAGAATGAGATCTTCTCCCGGGGAAAGGAGAACCCCTGGGCCAGATCACCGACAAGGAGGACGAGCTCGCCGCTCTTGGGGAGAGTGAACGGCGAGCCTGATTCCACCGCCGGGATTTCGTTCTGGGCGAGAAGGCTCGAAATTTTTTTGCGGATGGTTTTGCTGGAGAGAAAGATGAAGACGCGTTCCCGCTCTCTTTGGAGCCTCCGCGCGTAGTCGAGGAAAAAGGGGATTTTGTTCTCGAACCGGGGGACCGATTGAAAGGGGAAGTGAAAGACTTTTTTGACTTTGCGCAGCTCAAAATCTTCGCAGAGGACGGCCTGCTTTTCGATGAAATCCCAGAGATGAGGAGGGAAGATCTCGTCGGGAGACAAAACGTTCTTTCCGGTTTTCCGGAGGGCCTCTGCTTCGGCGCCCAGCTCCTTCCGTCCTTCGTCCCATCCCTTCTTGACTTCTTCTGGGTGATCGATGACAAAGACCGAATCTTCGAGGTAGTTGGTAAACGGGACACCGGGATCGGCAAAAGTCGGCGACTCAAGGAGCGAGGGGATGAGAATCCGGTCCAGTCTGCGCAAAGAGCGCTGGGTGGAAGGGTCGAATTCCCGGAGCGAGATAATCTCGTCTCCGCTGAACTCAATCCGATAAGGAACCGTATGCCACGGAGAGAAGACATCGACGATCCCGCCCCTCCAGGCATATTCGCCGCGGAAGTCGATGAGGTCCTCGCGGACATAGCCGTACTCATTGAGCGTCCGAATCAACTTGTCCCGGTCAAAAAATTCGCCCTTGGTTAGCCTTAAGAAGAGGCGCGGCAAGTTTTCAGGGGATGGGAAGGACTTTAAAAGTCCGAGAAGGTTGGTGAGGACAAGGGACGGAGAATCGTAGAGGAGGTCATGAAAAAACATCAGGCGCGACGAAACCGCCTCGAGCGGAGGCGAAGTTTCCTGATAGGGATCTTCGGCTAGCGCCGGAAGCGCTTTGACATGCTTGGCCGGCGCCCACTGAGAAAAAAAGAACCGGCACTGCTCCTCAACCGGAGGCAGCGGCCGGCTCGCCGGCTGGATATAGACGATTTTTTTCTGAAGCTTCTGGGTCAGGAATGAGAAAAAAAAGGGCCTGGCCGTCTCGATGAGGCCCGAAATCCTCAGGCTCGTCTCGCCCGATTGAAGGGAACGGACCAGCTCCTTGAATTCCGCGACGTCGTCGAGAAAATTGAGGCTCATAACAAGAATTTCCGTCGGCGACAGGTCTCGTCCGGAACCCGTCCCCATTTCATTATACGATTTGCCCGCTCACCGCGTCCAATTGAGCATAAATATTTAGCATTCATGACTTCTCACGAGAGCATTGCCAAATCGAAAGCCGATTACTATAATGGAAAGATGAGCTTCGCCATGAAGCCTAACCCTGCCAAAAGGAGAATTCGATGACCAAAGCATTCCCGTCCAGAAGTCTGGGCATCGTCATCATCCTGGGATCCGTGTGGGGCCTGTCCGAAGCCGCGCTCGGCATCGGCCTCCGGAGCTGCGCCTCTCTCGCCTCGGGTTCGATCATGACCGGCGTGGCGCTCTTTTTCCTCGGCGCCACCTGGAGGCGGACTCAACATTGGCTGGGGCCGCTCGTCCTCGTCGTCATCGCCAGCATTTTTAAGCTGTTCGATGCGCTCTTTCTCTCGCTGCCAATCAAAAATGGCGCTGTGGCCAACCCGATCTTCGCCTTCTGGACCGAGGGGCTGGCTCTTGTCCTGATGCTCGCTTTCATGAAAGATAGCTGGAAAGTCAAACCGGCGGGACAGGCCTTCTTGGGCGGGCTGTCAGCGCTAGCCGCAGTTAACCTCTTTCCTCTTGTGAAATATGCCACAGGAATTCCGGCCTGTGTTTTTCCTGGAACGACCACCCCGCTTTCCCTTTACTATGCGCCCATCGCTGTCGGTGTTTCTCTCCTCACGGTTCCCGCGGCGTTTTGGCTCGGAGCAAAATTAGAGGCCTTCGAGACGCGCACCGCAGAATCCGGCCGCCTCCCGGCGTTTCGTTTTCTCGTTCCCGCGGCGGCCGCCGTTTTATGTCTGGGCGTCATGGCCCTCATCAGACTGGCTTAAGGAGTTTTCCCATGGAACGAGCTCCCAAAAAGAAAAGGAAGACTTTCAGCCGCCGGGATTTTCTGAGGAGCCTGGGCGGCGGCGCCGTCAGCGTCGGCGTGGCTACAAAGATCCTGGGCAAAGACATGGTCACCCTACAGGCAGGACCGGGCGATCCGGAGATTTTCTCGAAGAAGCGGATTTCCCTGACCGTCAACGGAAAAAAGCTGGGCCTGGACGTCGAGCCCGGCGAGACTCTCCTCCAGGTGCTCAGGGACAAGCTGAAGCTGACCGGGACCAAGAGGACCTGCAACCGCGGCGAGTGCGGCGGCTGCACGGTCCTTCTCAACGGCAAGCCCGTTTATTCCTGCCATATGATGGCGCTGCAGGCCGATGGAGGAGAAATCCTGACCGTCGAAGGCCTGGCTAAAGGAGATAATCTTCATCCTGTCCAACAGGCCTTTATCGATAAGGACGCCTATCAGTGCGGCTTCTGCACTCCGGGATTCCTCATGGCCTCGGTGGCGCTCCTGAATAGGACCAAGACTCCCTCACCCGAGGATATCCGGGGAGCGCTTGCCGGGAACCTCTGCCGCTGCGGCAACTATCAAAAGATCTACGAGGCTGTCGCCGCGGCCTCGGAAACGATGAGGAAGGTCTAAAATGAAGAGCCGCGACAATCTCGAAAACTCGGGTCTCGAATATTACGAAATGGCTAAAATCCGGGGACGCCGGACGGGGGCGCCCAAACCGGCCGCCCCGGCGAAGGAGTTCAAATATATTGGAAAGGCCACGCCGCGCGTGGATGGAAAAATGATCGTGACGGGCTCGGCCCATTTTACCCACGACCTCTTTTTTGAAGACATGCTGTATGGGAAAGTCCTCCGCTGCCCTCACGCCTGCGCCGACGTTGTCTCCATCGACCTGAGCCCGGCGATGAACTATCCGGGGGTCAAGGCCGCCGTGAAACTCAAGGAAGGCCGAGTGAGATGGGCCGGCGAGCAGATGGCCGCAGTCGCCGCCGTCGATGAGCAGACGGCCGAAGAAGCCCTGAAGCTCATCAAGGTCGAGTACAAAGTCCTTCCCCACGTTGTTAGCGTCGAAAAAGCCATGGAAAAGGGCGCTCCGCAGGTGATGGATTCGGGGAACATTCAGGAATTGAATAAGTCGAGCCGCGGCGACGTCGAAAAAGGCTTCAAGGAAGCGGACCTCATCTTCGAGCAGACCTATGTGACTTCGTGGGAGGTCCACCAGACCGCGGAAACCCATGCCAGCGTCGCCAAGTGGGACGGGGAAAACCTGACCGTCTGGGATTCGACCCAGGCGGTGATGAGCGTCCGGGACGGGCTGGCTCGCGCGCTGAACATTCCGGCCAGCCGCGTCAAAGTCATCAAGACATACATGGGCGGCGGATTCGGCAGCAAGCTGGGCACGCAGGATTTCACGGTGGCCGCGGCCAGGCTCGCTCGCGAAACCGACAGGCCGGTCAAGATCGTCCTGACCCGCCGTGAAAATTCCTATTGCGTCGGCTACAGGCCTTCATCCAAAATCACGATCAAGGGCGGGGTCAAGAAGGACGGAACGCTGACCGCCCTGTCTATGAAAAATTACAATTCCGGCGGGATCGGACGGGGCGATTCCTGCTCGGAACCGCTTGTCGATATTTACAAGTGCCCCAACATCAAGGTCGAGGAATATTCGGTCTTCGTCAACACCTGCGGCTCGCGGCCGACCCGCGCTCCCGGGCATGTCCAGGGGACTTTTGCCCTGGAAGGCTTCTTGGAGGAGCTGGCCGCCAAACTCAGCATGGACCCGCTCGAGCTCCGGATGAAAAACTATTCGATCAAGAATGCGGGCGACACCGGGATTCCCTATTCGACCAAAGGACTGGACAAATGCTACAGGCAGGGCGCAGAAAAAATCGGTTGGGCAACGAGGAATAAAAGGCCGGGCGGAGGGGCGGGAAAAATCAAGCGCGGCATCGGGATGGCCAGCCAGATTTGGTGGGGGTCCGGGGTGCCCGGAACGCTGGCCGATTTGAAGATCTATCGGGACGGCAGCGTCGAAGTCGAATGCGGAACGCAGGATATCGGCTGCGGCACGCGGACGCACATCGCCGTCGTCGCCGCGGACACGCTGACCCTGGAGCCTCAGGACATCACGGTCAAGATTGGGAACAGCGACTATCCGTGGGCTCCGAGCTCGGGAGGAAGCCAGACGACACCGTCGGTGGCGCCGGCCGTGCGCGACGCAGCCCTCAAGGCGGTCGAATCCCTCAAACAGATGGCATCCAAAAAGCTCGGCGCACCCCCGGCCGAGATCGCCCTTGAGAACAGGAGATTTATCATAAAGAGCGACCCCACCAAGGGGCTCGATTTCAAGGAAGTCGTGAAGGATTTGCGCCGTCCGGCCGTTTTCCATGGCGAGCGCTCCGACTTCCCGTCCGCTTTCGCCTTCAACTCTTTCGGCGTTCACTTCGCCGAGGTCGAGGTGGACACCGAAACCGGCAAGATCAGGGTAAAAAAGGTGGCGGCGGCTCACGACATCGGCCGGGTCATCAACCGCCTGACGGCCGAGAGCCAGGTCATCGGCGGCATCACCCAGGGACTGAGCGCGGCCCTCTTTGAGGACAAGGTCATGGACCATGAGACAGGAACGATGATCAATCCCAACTTCCACGACTACAAGATCGCCACGGCGCTGGACATCCCGGAAATGGTGGCCATCTTCGTGGACGTCGTCGATGACCGGTTGAACAACCTGGGCGCGAAGGGACTGGGAGAACCGGGGCGAATTCCAGCCTCGGCTGCCATCGCCAACGCCGTGTTCAACGCGATCGGCGTCCATCCCAGGGAAATTCCGATGACGCCCGCCAAAGTCCTTCAGGCGCTCAAGAGAAAGGAGGTCCGATCATGAGCAGCTTCAAATATGCCAAGCCCGCCTCCCTCGAACAGGTAACCTCCTTTCTGGCGAAAGGAAAAACGAATGTTTTTTTGATGGCCGGCGGCACCGACCTCTTTGGCGAAATCAAGGAAGGGATTGTTGCGCCCGATGTGGTTGTGGACCTGAAAGCGATTCCAAACCTCTCGTATATAAAAAAGGAAAAAGACGGGGTCGCCATCGGGGCGCTGACGACCGTGACCGAAGTGGCTGAAAACGCGGTCGTTGAGCAGGAATACCGGGTGCTCCATGAGGCCGCCAAGGCCGTCGCCTCGCCGCAGCTTCGGAACATGGGGACGGTTGGAGGGAACCTCTGCCAGAGGCCGCGCTGCTGGTATTATCGCGACGGCCGGATCCTGTGCAACAAAAAAGGCGGGAGCAAATGCTTCGCGGAAAAAGGGAGGAATAAATACCACGCCATCTTCGGCGGCGGCATCTGCTACGCCGTCTATCCCTCTGACCTTGCGCCGGCCCTCGTCGCCCTCGATGCGAAAGCCGTGATCGCCTCGCCCCAAGGAGAGAGAACCCTTCCCCTGGCCGAGTTCTATACGCCGCCGCTGGTGAATGTCCGGAAGGAAAATATTCTGAGCGGGCAGGAGGCCATCAAGGAAGTCCGCATCCCGCCGGCAAAAAAGAGCGACAGGAGCATCTACATGAAATTCACCGAGCGCGGGGCCTGGGATTTCGCGGTGGTCTCGGTGGCGGTCAAAGGGACGATGTCCGGCAGCGTGGCTGATGACATCAGAATTGTCTGCGGCGGCGTTGCGCCCATACCCTGGCGGTTGAAGAAGGCCGAAGATTTGATCAGGGGAAGAAGGGTTTCGGAGACAATAGCCCGGCAGGCGGCGAAAGCCGCCCTGGCCGACGCGAAACCTCTTGAAGAGAACGGCTATAAGGTGGATCTTCTTGAAGTCGTTCTTGTTCGAGCCGTCGGCTCTCTCGTTAAAGTCTAATAGCGGTTCACTTCTATTTTTATGGGTGATTTCAGGAGTCCGTGACGATCGCAGCAACCATCAGCGAAGGTTTAGCCTTCGCTCGCCGTCTTCGGAGCGCGAGGACTGTGCGAGCCTCGCCACGATCTGAAGTGATTCTGAATATGCGGCATAAATCATCGGAGATTATCCGAGGCATGGCGCGAGTTCCGCAGCGCCGAGAAGACGTCGAGGGAACGGCGTTAAAAACCTTCGCGGGAGCAAGAGCGTGACGGACTCCATGTATTATGGCTCCGATAAACTGGAAAAGAACCAAAAATATAACCATTGAAAGGAAAACCATGAAAACAGTTAAGCTTCCAAGCTCACGGCTTCTGGCCTTCATTGTCCTGGCCCTCCTGGCCTCTGGGCTTTGGGCCCAGACGCCGGAGAGGTTTTTCGACACGGCCGGCGCCCCATCTGATCGTGCCCGGCTCGTGATTTTCTATCCTTCGCTCGGCACCATCAAGGACCTCGTTGCGCTCAAGGACAATGGGCTTTTCCCGGCGGACAAGTTCGAAGTCATCGGCATTTTTCACGAGAAAGAGAGGACGCATTACTGGCAATCCATCAAGTTCGCCCGGGACAATAACCTCGTTTGGCTCAAATTCCACCAGGTTGCCGCGGAGCTCAGCCTGCCTTCTCTTTTCAAGAAGAACGCCTGCACGCAGGAATTCGAGACAATTTTCAAAAAATCCGACGGGATTATCTTCTTTGGCGGGCCCGACATCCCGCCCGCCGTCTATGGTCAAAAGACAAACCTTATGACGGGGATCGATGATCCCTACCGCCATTTTTTTGAGCTTTCCTGCATTTTTCATCTGCTTGGCGGATCACAGAATGCCGCTTTTAAAGGCCTCCTGGAATCTCGGCCCGATTTTCCCATCCTGGGGATCTGCCTGGGCAGCCAAAGCTTGAATGTGGGAACCGGCGGAACGTTGGTCCAGGATATCTGGTCCGAGGTCTACGGAAAGAAATTTTTCGAGGACGTCGTCGACCTTGGTCAGGCCAACTGGCATACCAACCCTCACCGCCGCCTCCATCCCGAAAATAGGAGCCTGCTTTCCTACATGCTCCATCCGATCCAGCTCAACGGGAAAGGCAAACTCTGCACGGAGCTCGGATTCAAGCCCGAGGACGAGCCCTCCGTCATGAGCGCCCACCACCAGATGGCCGACAACCTCGGCAAAGGCTTTCGCGTGGCGGCGACGTCGCTCGACGCCAGGGTGACCGAAGCCGTCGAGCACGAACAGTTCCCCAGCGTGCTCGGCGTCCAGTTTCATCCGGAATTCTCCATGCTGTGGAATACAGAACCCAAGTATAAATTCACGCCCCAGGATAAAGAGCTGATCGCCATCAAGACGTACCTCGAGAATCACCCGCCCAGTTTTGAATTCCATAAGAAGCTCTGGGCCTGGTTCACCCAGAGGCTCGTGGCCAGCCACCAAGCGGGGTCAAAGCTGCACATTTGACAAAAAAAGGGCAGCTACCTAGAGCAGCCCGCGCCTCTCCGGCTTTTTGTCTAATGTGTAGCTTTGACCTCGTCTGTCGATTGACATGGGTTAGGCTTGAATGTAAAGTATTCCTATAGAATTTATGAAAGGAGAAGCTGCCCATGAAACGCTACATGGTTCCCCGGGTATCTCATTGCAAGAGCGGCTGCCGACGCGCCTCCTGAGCAGGAGGTAAAAAGGCCCTTTTATTTAGAGAATTCTTTTAAATAAAAAATACATTTTGAAGATTCTTGTTCGTTCAAGAAAAATTCCGCAAAATCTTCTTGATGATCGATGAGCTCGAGTGACCCTTGAGGTAGGGAACAAGCACGACTCTTCCGCCCGCGGCCTCGACCTCTTTCTTGCCGACGACCTGATCGGGCGGCCAATCGCCGCCCTTGACCAAAACATCGGGGAGGAGAGCGGCGATAATTTTTTGGGGCGTTTCCTCACTAAAGGCAGTCAGATAATCGATATATTCGATGGCGCCCAGGACTTCAAAACGCTCCTCGAGCGGGAACACAGGCCGCGACGGCCCCTTGATCTTTCGGACCGACGCGTCGGTGTTCAGCCCGACGATCAGCACGTCCCCCGAGCGCTTGGCCTTGCGGAAAAGCCGAATGTGTCCGCCATGGATCAAATCGAAGCAACCGTTAGTAAAGACAACCTTTTTCCCCTGCTTGTAGAGTCTGACGCGGATTTTTCTTAAGGCCACCAAACTTTTCACTTTAGATTTTGGCATTTTACAATCTTCCGATCCAATTTAGTCAAAATGTCGCGAGTTTCATAGCCATGGGGTGGCGCGGATGTTGCCCCGCAGCGCCCGAAGCGCCTGAGTGGTGGGCAAAAACAAGCATGATAGAAGATTTTCAATTAGCAATATTAAACCCCCTACCCCCTTGACCAATCAAGGGGGGCTCTAAAAGGTCGAAGGGCGCTTGGGGCACGTCCGTGACAGGACCCCAGTCGCTCTGAGACTCGCGACGTCCTTTTACTTTTTTCATTCGGCCGGAGGCTTGATCCGGATGGCCGGCGAAAAGATCCATGTGTGCGGCAGCCTGGCGATGCCCACATCTTTGAGCGTGGACGAGACAAGGAACGAATACAGGTTGCGGTGGTAATCGTACGGATAGCCGTCGCGCTTGTGAACCGCCACGTCCAGATAATAGGTCCCGTTGATGAGGTTGATCTTTTCGATCCGGCATGTCGCTTTTCCCTCTCCCTGGAGGGCCACCGGCTCATAATCCTCGAGGCTTGTATTCGTCCCGTAGCAGGAAATTCCCTGGGAGTTGAAGATGCCGATCCCGAAAACAAAATCCCTGACGGGCTCGTGGGCCACCGCGTCTATCTCGATGACCATGCCCTCGTCCGGGGTGAAGACGTGTTTTTCCTCGCCCCGCAGGTTCCTGAGGGTGACCTTGCGGATCTCGACTTCGCGCTTGCCCCACCGTTTCTCCCGCCGCTCGTCCTCCCATTTCTGCTCGAGGTCTACCTCGGTCTTGCGCTTCTGGTAATCTTCTTCCTGCATGGCGGCGATGTCCTGGAGGTAGGCGTCGACGACCCGCTTCGGCTCGCCCAGCATCTGGATCCTGCCGCCCTTCATCCAGGCCACCTTATCGCAGATTTTCTCGACGGTGGCCAGGTCGTGGCTGACGAAGAGGATCGTCTTCTTCCGACGCCGGAAGTCGTCGATGCGGTCCAGGCACTTGGGGACAAAGGCCGCATCGCCCACCGCCAGGACTTCGTCGATCAGCAGCACGTTCGGGTTGACGTTGATGGCGACGGAAAAGCCCAGGCGCATGTACATGCCCGAGGAATAGGTCTTGACCGGGGCATCGATGAAATCCTCGAGCTCGGCGAAGCGGACGATCTCGTCGAACTTCCGGCTGATCTCTTTCTTGGACAGGCCGAGCATGATGCCGTTGATGAATACGTTCTCCCGGCCCGTGATCTCGGGATGAAATCCGGCCCCGAGCTCGATCAGGGCCGAGATCTTGCCCTCGACGCGGACCCAGCCGGACGTGGGCTTGGCGATCCCGGCGACAAGCTTGAGCAGCGTGCTCTTGCCCGAGCCGTTCTCGCCAATGACGCCGAACGTCATCCCCTTTTCGACCTGCAGGTTGATGGCGTCGACCGCCATGACCAGCTCGTCTGCTTTCAGAGAGCGGAACAGGTCGCCTTTGACCAGTGCGCTCTTGAATGTCTGGAAGCGATGCCGGGCGGAGTATTTCTGGTACACCCGGGTGACATTCTTGAGCTCGATGGCGTACATTAGACTTCCTCCGGGAACGAATCGCGCAGCCTGTCAAAGACGGCATACCCGATATAAAAAAGCGCCAGCGAAATGATGAGCGTGATGCCCAGCTTCTTCCAATGGAAAAGCTGTCCGTAAAACAGGCAGTAGTGATAACCTTCGATGATGTGGGTCATGGGGTTGAGGTCGATCAAGGTCTTGATGAGCTTGTATTTTTGGACGAAGGAATAGGGGTAGACAATGGGCGTGGAGAAGAACCAGAAGGTCAGCAGGTTGGACAGGATATCCTTGATGTCCCGGAAGTGCACCGTGAGGGCCGAGAGGAGGAAGCTGAAGCCGAGAGTGAAAATATATTGGACCAGGACGACCACCGGCAGCAGGAGTATGTAAAGGGTAAAAGGCTTTCCGAAAATCAAGACGAACAAAAGCAGGATCGGAAGGCCGAAGCTGAAATGGACAAAGTTGCTGGTAACGGTGACGACAGGCAGGACTTCCGCCGGAAACAGGATCTTCTTGATCAGGTTGCCGTGGATCATCAGGACGTTGGCCGACTCGATGGAGGACGAGGAGAACCAGACCCATGGGAGCACCCCGCTGAAGAGAAACAGCGCGTAAAGCCACGGGGAATTCCCGAACTCGGAGCTGCGGTTTTGGAGGATAAAGCCGAAGACGATCGTATAGATGATCATCAGCAGGAGCGGGTTGAAAAACGACCAGAGAAATCCCAGGACCGTCCCGCGGTAGCGGGCCTTGAGCTCGCGGCTGACCAGGTTCTGGACGAGCACCCGGTATCTGTAGAGCTCTTGGAGGTTCTTAAACAGCCGGGCCACGGCGTCTCCCTTCGAAAACCCGGCGGGCTTCCTTCGTATAGCGGCCCCCGGCGTCATGGAGAATGAGCGGGCGAAGAATCTTCCACCGGCCGGACCGCAATCCGCATTCTGCCAGGAACAGGTTCGGGGTTTCTCCCTTCCGTGCATGGACGAAGCGCAGGGCGCACACGTCGAGATTGAATTCTTCAGCCGCCCTCATGAAGTCCGCTTGCCTTTTCGCCGGATAGATAAAATACGCCCGGCCGCCGGATTTCAGGACCTCCCTCGTCTTCCGCATCACGTCTAGAATATCGCATTTAATTTCGTGTTTGGCAATGGATTTTTCCCTGGAAGCGCTCAGAAATCCGGTCTTTCGCAGGATATAGGGCGGGTTGGAAAAAACGATGTCAAATTTTTTCCGGGGCGCATATTTCCGAAAATCTTTCCGGACGACGGTGATTTTGTCCTCGAGCTTGTTCAGCCGGATGTTACGCCGGGCCAGGTCGGCGAGCGTTTCCTGGATCTCGACAGCGGTAATATGCTTGAGAGGCTTGAGGCTCAAGAGAAGCGAAATGATGCCGTTCCCCATTCCCAATTCCAACAATTCGTCCGCGGCCTTTGTCCGGATGAAGTCGGCCAGCAGGGGCGCATCCACGGCGAACCGATAACCTTTTTTCTTTTGCAGGACGAGGATGCGCCCTTTATAAAAGGAATCCAGGGATTCGTCCTCCGCCTTAAGCTTCGGAGAGGTTTTCTTCATCGCTGAGCTCTGTGAACACCAGGACCTTATCCGGAAGGATCTCGGCCGTGCCGCCCTCGACGGCAAAACTCTCCTCGCTCTTCCCTTGCCTGTAAGTGATTTTCCCCTTGCCTAAAGCCGTCATCAGCGGCCTGTGCCCGGGGAGAATGCCGATATATCCCTCCAGGCTCGGGATTGAGACCTCGTCGACCTCGGCTTCGACCAAGAGAACCCTGGGCGTGATCACTTTCAGATGGAAGGAGGGGGATGGGTTGGGGCTCATGCGTTTTTCAGTTCCTCGGCGCGCTTGATGACATCATCGATGCCGCCCGCCATGTAAAACGCCTGCTCGGGCTTGTCGTCGTGCAGCCCTTCGACGACCTCTTTGAAGCCGCGGACGGTCTCTTCGACGGGCACATAGATGCCGGGCCGACCGGTGAACTCCACGGCCACGTGGAACGGCTGCGACAGGAAGCGCTGGATCTTTCGGGCCCGGGCGACGATCAGCTTGTCCTCGTCCGACAGCTCCTCGATGCCGAGGATGGCGATGATGTCCTGGAGGTCCTTGTACCGCTGCAATATTTCCTTGACGCGGCGGGCCACGCGGTAATGTTCCTCGCCGATGATGTTCGGGTCGAGAATACGGGAATACGATTCCAGGGGGTTGACGGCCGGATAGATCCCCATATCGGTCAGGGCGCGGGACAGGCTGGTGGAGGCATCCAGGTGGGAGAACGTCGTGGCCGGCGCCGGGTCGGTGAAGTCGTCGGCGGGGACATAGATGGCCTGGACGGAGGTGATGGAGCCTTTCTTGGTGGACGTGATCCGCTCCTCGAGCTCGCCGAGCTCCGAGGCCAGGTTGGGCTGGTAGCCGACGGCCGACGGCATCCGGCCGAGCAGCGCCGAGACTTCAGAGCCGGCCTGGGTGAAACGGAAAATGTTATCGATAAACAGCAGGATGTCCTGGTTCATCTCGTCGCGAAAATATTCGGCGACCGAGAGCGCCGCCAGCCCGACCCTCAACCTGGCTCCCGGGGGTTCGGTCATCTGGCCGTAGATCAAGGCCGTCTTGTCGATGACTTTGGACTCCTTCATCTCAAGCCAGAGGTCGTTCCCTTCGCGCGTCCGCTCGCCGACACCGGCGAACACCGAATATCCGCCGTGCTTCAGGGCCACGTTGTGAATGAGCTCCTGGATGATGACGGTCTTGCCGACTCCGGCGCCGCCGAAGAGCCCGATCTTGCCGCCCTTCAGGAAGGGCTGGATGAGGTCGATGACCTTGATCCCGGTCTCGAACATCTCGAGCTTGGTGCTCTGCTCTTCGAGGCTGGGAGCGGTGCGGTGGATGGGATATTTCTGTTTGGCCTCGATCGGCCCCATATGGTCGACGGGCTCGCCGATGACGTTCATCACCCGGCCCAGCGTCTCGATCCCCACCGGCACCTCGATCGGGCCGCCCAGGTCGAAAGCGCTCATGCCCCGGGAGAGGCCGTCCGTGGGATGCATGGACACGCAGCGGACGATATCTTCTCCCAGGTGCTGCTCGACTTCCACGACAATGTTCACGGGAATCGGGGTCTCGAATCCTTCGCTGGTGATGCGGATGGCCGAATAGATTTCCGGGAGCTCCAGTCCCTGAAAGGAGACATCGACGACAGGCCCGATGACCTGGACGACTTTTCCGATTCGTTCTTGTTTTTTTCCGTCACTCATGAGTCGCTCCAATCGCTATTGCGTTTCTTTCAGCGCTTCCACGGCCGTCATGATTTCCAGAAGCTGCTTGGTGATGCCGGCCTGGCGGATTTTGTTTAAAACCAGGACCTGGTCGGCGATGATGTCCTCGGCGTTCTTCGAGGCGTTGTCCATGGCCATCATGCGGGCCGCCTGTTCTGCGGCCTGGGATTCGAAGAAATAATGGGAGAGCTGGGTTTCAACATAGCGGGGGACCAGACTTTGGAGAAGCACCGCCGAGGCGGGCTCCCAATCGGGAAGACCGGCGTCCCGGCCGGCGGCTTCATCCTTGACCGTGACGGGCAACAAGCGGGCCGTGGTGATCCGCGGCGCCAGGAGGGACTTGAACTCGTTGTAGATCACATAAGCGGCGTCCGTCTCCTGGAACAAAAACGCGAGCATCACATGCCGAGCGATCTCGTTTAGCTCCCGGACCGTGAGCTTGTCCACCCGCTCGGAATGGGCGCGCTCCACCGGGTAGGGATATTTTTTGAAGAAATTCACGGCCTTCTTGCCGATGAGCGCCAGGCTGATTTGAGAATGCTTCGCCCTGCCTTCGATAAAAAATAGGGCTTGGCTCAGCAGGTTCGAGTTGAAAGCACCGCACAACCCCTTGTCCGAGGTGATGACGATGACGTGGATTTTTTTCTCCGGCCTGACGGCAAACAGCGGATGGGATTCCCGGCCGGCCCAGAGGACGACACGGGCCAGCAGGTCCGGAGAATTGTGCCAGTGCGGCCGCCCCTCCAGGACCAGCCGCTGCGCCTTCTTGAGCTTGGCCGACGAGACGGTCTTCATGGCTTTGGTAATCTGCTGCGTATTCTTGACGCTTTTAACGCGGCGTCTCAAGTCGATCAGGGTCGGCATCAGGCCGCTCCTTTTCTGAATTGGGCATTGAATTCCGTGAAAGCCCGGCTGATAGCCTCATCCAGCGAGCCGTCGATCTGTTTCCGCTCGCGGAGCTTGGCCAGGATTATGCTCTGCTCTTTATCGAAATAGTCATAGAGCTTCTTCTCGTACTCCCGGATCTGGCTGACCTTGAACTCATCCAGGAAGCCCCGGTTCCCGGCATAGATGATCAGGATCTGCTTCTCGACCGGCAGCGGGCTGTACTGGTTCTGCTTGAGGACCTCGGTCAGCCGCTCCCCGCGCTCGAGCTGGGCCTGGCTGATCTTGTCGAGCTCGGTGCCGAACTGGGCGAACGTCAGCAGCTCCCGGTACTGTTGGAGGTCCATCCGCAGCTTGCCGGCGATTTGTTTCATGGCCTTGATCTGGGCATTGCCGCCGACGCGCGAGACCGAGATCCCGACGTTGATGGCCGGCCGGACGCCGGAATTGAAGAGCTCGGGCTCGAGGTAGATCTGGCCGTCCGTGATCGAAATGACATTGGTAGGAATGTAGCCGGAGACGTCGCCGGCCTGGGTTTCGATGAGGGGCAGGGCCGTTAGCGACCCGCCGCCGTGCTCGTTGTTAAGCTTGGCCGCCCGCTCCAGGAGCCGTGAATGAAGGTAAAAAACGTCGCCGGGATAGGCCTCGCGGCCGGGCGGACGCCGCAGGAGCAGCGAGATCTCGCGGTAGGCCGCGGCATGCTTGGACAGGTCATCGTAGATCACCAGGGCGTGCCGGCCATTATCCCGGAAATATTCACCCATGGCGCAGCCGCTGTAGGGCGCCAGGTACTGCAGCGGCGAAGGGTCGCTGGCCGAGGCGGCGACGATGATGGAATAGTCCATGGCCCCGAAGTCTTCAAGCGTTTTAATAAAATAGGCAACGGTCGAATTCTTTTGTCCGATGGCCACGTAGATGCAAACGACGTCCTTATCTTTCTGGTTGATGATCGTGTCGAGGATGATGGCCGATTTCCCGGTCTGCCGATCTCCGATGATAAGCTCCCGCTGGCCTCGGCCGATCGGGATCATGGCGTCTATGGCCTTGATCCCTGTTTGCAGGGGTTCGCGGACCGGCAGACGGTCGACGACTCCGGGCGCCAGCCGCTCGACGGGCTGATAAATATCGGTTTGGATCGGGCCTTTTCCATCCAGGGGGTTGCCGAGAGGGTTGACAACGCGCCCGATCAGGGCCGGTCCGGAAGGGACCGACATGATGCGGTGGGTGCGTTTAACCAAATCGCCCTCTTTGATGCAATGGCTCTCCTCCAGGAGGACCGCGCCGACACTGTCCTCTTCGAGGTTGAGGGCCAGGCCGGACACGGCGTGCGGGAACTCGAGCAACTCGTTGTACATCACCCTGTCCAGCCCATGGATCCGGGCGATGCCGTCGCCGACGGAGATGACCATCCCGATCTCCCGGATATCGACTTCGGTCTCAAGACCTTCGATCTGCTTCTGGATGATCTTGCTGATTTCGTCCGCCTTTATCTCCATGGTGCGCTACCTCTCACTGATTTTTTCTTTGAGCCTCGTCAATTGTCCCTTCAGGGAGACATCGTAAGCCATGTTCCCCTTCTTTATGTAAAGCCCGCCCACGATCGCGGGATCGATCTGATAGGTCAGATGGACCGCGCTTTTCTCCAGTTGCTCAATCTGCGTCTGGAGTTTTCGCTTCTGGCTGTCTTTGAGTGGGACGACCGACCGGACTTCAAACGTCAGAATGCCCTGTTTTTCTCTCCAGCGCACGGGAAGGTCTTCGACGATCCGGGGCAGGATGTCCAGATGCCTGTGCTGCAGAAGAAGCAGGAACAGCCTGACCGTCTTCTCCTGGTACGACTTTTTGGCCAGGATGTCCTTAACAATTTGCGCTTTCTTGGAAGTCTTCAAAAAGGGACGGAAGAGGACTTCCCGAAGCCGGCTGTGCCTCTGGAGAAGTCGGCAAAAATCCGCCATGTCGCGGCGGACGGCCTCATACTCGGCTTCATTTTTCAGGGCCCCGGCCAGACCTTCGGTGTATCGTCTAATCAGGACTTGGTTTTTCATACAGTTCCGCCAGCTTTTCGATGGATTTGTCAATGAGCTTGGCATGGTCCCGGCTCGTAATTTTTTCCTTGAGCCCGGCCTCTGCCAAGGCCGTCGCCAGCTCAGCCGTGTATTCTTTGAGCTCCTGCTTCCCGGCCCGCAGCTGTGCCTCTATCTCTTGTTGGGCAAACATCTTGATCCGCTCGACTTCTTTCTCGGCCAAGGCCTTGATCCTCTCTTTATCCCGGAGGCCTTCGTTCTCGCCGTCTTTGATGATCCTGAAGACTTCTGCCTCCAGTGCGGCGAGTCTCTTTTTGGCTTCCTGAAGCTTCTTCTCTGCGTCGAGTCTTGCCTCACGAGCTTCGGCGATGGTTTTCTCGATACCCTCGGACCTCTTTCGGAGATAATTGCGGAGTGGTTTGTTCAAAAGATAGCCCAGCCCGCCGAAGAGCACGACAAAATTGATGACCTTGCCCAGAAATTCGCCTTTCCCCGAAGACGACTCGCCTTCTTGCGCGACCATGAACAGGAACAGCGGCACCAACAGGAGGACGATCAGGGCCTGCTTTTTTCCCGGCATCAGTTGAGCAACCTCTTCTCGATCCGTTCGGCCAGGGCTTCCGCCTCCTCGGCGAGTTCCTTTTTCAGGCTGCCCAGCTCTGCCTGGAGTTTCGCTTTGGCCTGTCCGATCTGCTCCTTGGAGGATCCGCTCACTTCGGCGACCAGGCGGCTTTTTTCTCTAAGCGCCTCAGCCTCCATCTCTTCATGCGTCTTCTCGGCTGCCTGCCTGGCCGATCTGAGAGTTTTGTCGACTTCTTGAAGGCTGCCCTCGTACGCTTCGATATTTTTCTCGGAGGAAGACCAGTCTCCCCGGATCTGTGAGTCCCGGTCCTGCATGAGCTTGATCATGGGCTTGAAAAATATCCTAGAAAGGACAAAGACGAGGATCCAGATGATGAAGAATGTGACTAAGAACGTCAGGTCAATTTGAAGGAACATCCAGGCGCCCTTTGAGGATCAAATTTAACCTGGAAATTTAGCATTTTTCCCCTAAAAATGCAAGACGTCCTGGGATTATTTAGCTTCTGGAAAAGCTCTCTTGGATTCGCCCACCAGGAATAAAGAACCCGTGACAATGACTGTCCCTTTGCCGCCGGCCTGGCGGCGGCCGATGTCGAGAGCTTTATCTAAATTGGGCTCCAGGATGATCTTTCTTCCATATTTTCGCGATTTCAGCCATATTTCCACAGGGGAGGCCGCCCGGGAATAAGGGATAGAGGTGAGGATCACTCGCCTGGCGAAGGGGAAAAGAAGGTCCGCCACTCTTTTGATGTTCTTATCCTTCATCATCCCGAAGATAAGGATGACCGGAATTGAAACAAAATCCCGGAGATAGGCCCTCAAGGTCCTGGCGCCCGCTTCATTGTGGGCTCCGTCGAGAATGACCGTCGGATTCCGCAAAACGACCTCCAGGCGCCCCTCCCAGTCCGCGCACTCAATCCCTTGAATGACCTTCTTCTTATCAAGTCTTCTCCAGAGGCGAGACAGGTCCGAGGCTGCAGCAATGGCCACAGCGGCGTTCCTCCCCTGATGGGCGCCCCGGAGCCTTGGGGAAAACCGGTAGGACTCCGTTCCAAGCTTGTAGGTAAAACCGTACCGGTCTCTCAGTTTTCGGGCTTGAAATCCGCCCGGCTCGTCGAAGACGCCCAGGAAAGGGGCTCCCAGCTCCCGGGCCCGCTTTCTAATGACTCGATAGGCTTCGCCTCCCTCAATTCCGCAGACAACCGGGACTCCGGGTTTGATGATCCCCGCTTTCTCGAAGGCGATCTGGCCGATCTTCGTCCCCAGGTATTCCTGGTGGTCCTTGGAAACCGTGGTGATCACCGAAACCAGGGGTGTCACAACGTTCGTGGCGTCGAACCGCCCGCCCATCCCCACTTCGAGCACGGCCATGTCCACTTTCTGTTCTGCAAAATACAGCAGGGCGAGGATCGTCAAGACCTCAAAAAATGTAGGATGGCTCTCCAGGACTCCCTTTTGCAGCAGGCCCTCAATTTTTTCCCTGATTAAGCCCAGCCGGCTGCAGAATTCTTTTTGGGATATCCGCCTGGCTCCGATCCTGATCCTCTCTTCGACCCTGACCAGATGGGGCGATGTATAAAGGCCAACCCTGAGCTTGTGTTCGACCAGAATCCGGGCCAGCATGGCGCAGACCGACCCCTTACCGTTCGTCCCGGCAACAAGAATAGAAGGGAAGATGCGCTGAGGATCGCCGAGAGACGTTAAAACCGCTTGGATATTTTCGAGGCCCAGCTTGATCCCGAATCGCTGGAGATTCTCAAGATAAACCCGGCACTGGCAGGGAGTCATTGAGGCCGGTTAAGAAACAGGCGCAGAGCCCTGATGATATAAGCGCGCAGGCCCTTGCGCGGCACGACATCATCCAGCATGCCGTGCTTGAGCAGGAATTCCGAGCGCTGGAATCCTTTGGGAAGCTTCTCCTTGATTGTCTGCTCGATGACCCGGGGCCCGGCAAACCCGATCAGGGCATTGGGCTCGGCGATGTTAATATCGCCGAGCATGGCATAGCTGGCCGTCGTCCCTCCCGTGGTCGGGTCGGTGATGACCGAGATGAAGGGAAGCTTGGCCTCTTCCAGGCGGGCCAGGGCCGCGCTCGTCTTAATGAGCTGCATCAGGGACAGGGCGCCCTCCTGCATCCTGGCGCCGCCCGAACAGGAGGTGATGATGAGGGGCGTTTTTTCCTTGACCGCCCGTTCCACGGCCCTCGTGATTTTTTCGCCGACGACCGAGCCCATGCTTCCGCCCATGAAGGAGAAATCCATGGCTGATATCACGACCTTGATGCCGCCCATCGTCCCGACCGCATTGATCGTTGCCTCGGGAAGCGATGTCTTCTTCTGATAATCCTCGAGCCGACGGGAATATTTCTGGGTGTCCACAAATTTTAAGAAATCGACGGGCAGGATGCCATGGTCAAACACCTCAAACCGGCCGTCGTCGAAGAGCATCGTCAAGCGTTCTCGAGCCGAGAGACGAAAGTGGAAGTTGCAGGAGGGGCAGACCGAAAGGTTCTCGAGGATATCCGCCTTGTAGAGGATCCTCTGGCAGTTATTGCACCGTGTCCATAGGCTGTCGTTCATGGGTCTGACGAGTCTAACAGCTTTTTAAAGGGATTGTCAATTTTTCGGGGAATGGCCCTTTTTATGGGGTTTGGGCGCCCTGAGCTTCTTGCCCAGGAAATCGATGACCTCCTGGGGCTCGGGCAGTTCCAGAGGGATGTCGAGTTTCTCCCTCAGGAAGCCCAGGATGGAAGCCAGAAGCTTTTCGTTATCGATGGGCTTTTCAAAATAATCGGACGCCCCGAACGTGGTCAGGGCTTCATGTCTGTACTGGGAACCCCTATAAAGCCCGGTCACGATAATGACCGGGACACTCCCCTTGGATTCCTGGTAAATCCGCTTGGTCAGGTCGAAGCCGTGGAGCTTGGGCAGAATCGCCTCGAGAATCACGAGATCCGGCTTTTCCAGCTTGAATTTCTCGTAAGCGGCAAGACCATCAGAGGCTTTGATGATCTGAAACTTGTGGGGCTGCAGGAGTTTGGACAGCGACTCCAAGCTCTTGTTATCATAGTCAACGATGAGAATTTTCTTTTCGGCCATTAGATCTATCTCAGCAAGCTTTTTCCGACCGTGGCGAAAGCGGCATTGCTTTCCCTGCTTTTGCCGTCGACGGCCGTGATGGCAAAGGTATACGCCTTATTTCTTGCGGCATTCTTGAAGGTGCAGTTGGTGATCGAGGCTTTCACTTCGGCCAAGGAATGCCGCTTTCCCTGGTCATCGAACCAATAGACCCGGTATTTCTGGATGTTGCTGTTGAGGCGGTTCACCTTCCAGTTAAGGAGAATCGAAGAATCCTGGACGCCCGGGGCCGTCCCTTCTTTTCTCACTCCCAAGAAATCCAGGGGCGGATAGATTGGAGGGTTCTTGACCTCCAATTGGATGCGGACCTCGAGGGGGCTATTGGCAGCATCAGGGCTCTCGACGCTGATGGTCCCCTCATAGGTGCCGGATTTCAAGTTCTTCGTCGAAAGCACAATCCCAATATCCTTCCAGGCGCCCCAAGAGCGTCCGCTGTCGGGAGAAACCTTAATCCAACCCTGCTTCGGTTTGACCTCGAAATTGAGCAGCCGGCCGCCGCCGTTCTTGACTTTTAGCACCTGAGAACCCGGAAAAGCCCGCCCCTCTTGGACTTGAAAAACAAAAGAAGGTTTGTCCACCTGGATGGACGGCGGCGGGTTGACAAGGATGGTGGTGGAGAGGATATCGCCGTCGTTGGCCGTCCGGGGAAGGTTGGAATTGCCGGTGTATCCCGTCAAGATATAATCAATCCTCGCTTCTTCGTTCTTCAGGGTCAGCTTCGTGATCCCCGAAGGCCCCCAGAAATCCGGGTTCGTCTTGAGCCCGTTGCCGTAATTCTGCATCCATAAGTTGCCCTGCCACCAGCCTTTTTCGCCTATGTACTTGGGCGATCCGCAACAGATGCCCACCATGTCCTTCTGGTTCATGCCCGGGCCGATTTTAGTGACCTTGAAGATGTGGTCATGCCCGTAGATAAAACCTCTCAGCCCGTACTTATTCGCCCAATCCGTGAGCTTGACCTGCTCGACCCGGCTCGGGTCGCCGTGTTTCTGATAGTCGCCGGCCGTAAAGAGCGGACCGCGCCCATAGGCAATTTTGGTGTCCGTCTCGCCGGGCCCCTTCGGCCATCCTCCCAAGACATGGTGGAAGCAGGCAAAGCTCCAATCCTTGTCGCTCTTTTTTAAAACTCCCTCGAGCCAGTCCAACTGTTCCCGGCCGAGGGTCCAATCATAAATCGTTTTTGGCTCGTTTTCTCCGGAGAAGGCCATGACGTCAAGGACGATAAACTGGACCCCGCCCTCATTGTTTTGATCGCTCCCCCATGAGAAGGCATAATAATTCCCGTCCGGATGGCCGCCCTCCGGATAGATCGTCTGGTCAGGCAGGGGAAAATACTTCTTGCGCCATTCTCTGGACCTGAAGCGGAGTGAATTCCAGCCCTCCTCTCCGTCGTGGTTACCCATGGCGAGGTAAACGGGCATGCTCGGGGTCAGGCCGGAGAAGACTTTTCTCGTGCGCAGCCACAGGGTCCGGGCAATATAATCGCGATCCGCGTCCGTCAGATTCTCATCCGGCAGCCCCCAGGCCTTCCACCGGTAACCGGCGCCGATGCCGGTCGTATCCCCCAGATTGATGACCACGTCGGGGTCTTCATAATTCATGATGTACCGGATGGCCTTGGCCAGGTAAAAGCCGTTCATAAGCCTATTGAGGGGATACCCCGGGTCGGCCTTGGGATTCGTCCTTATCTTTCTCAAGATATCGTTGACGTAATCGCCGGTGATTTTCGTTTTCTTGTATTCCTCGGGCACGCAGTAATCGCCGTCGTCAAAATTATGGTCATCGGAGATGAAAAGAACCTGGACCCTGCCGCCATTTTGGAGGTTGGCGTTGGGCAGTCGGAAGCTCCTGGGAGCTTGTGCCCTCCAGGGACCCTGCCCTTCGCGATACTGCACCTGATAATACAGCCGGGGGCAGTCATGCCCTGTCAGGATACAGTCGAGCGACCCTTCGACCGCCAAAAAAGACTGAATGTCCCCGGTCTGGGAAAGAGTTTCTTTTCGGTCGCTCGCGAAGACCTTGATATCGAGCTTTTTCCCTTCTTTGAGGAGCAGATTAAGGCCGGCCTTAAAGCTTGACGGATCCTCGGGGCTTCTCCGGACATTCGTGATCCGTTCGGCGCTATGAAAGACCTGATCATCGTAGGGAAAAGGATACTCCTCGGCGAGAAGCCGCTCATTGAGGAATGGAGAAACCGACTGGTCAGACCGGCCCGATGAGAAGAGTTTTGGTGTCTGCAGACCTGCCCCGATGAGGCTAACCCCTCCCCATTTAATAAAATCGCGCCTCTTGAAACCCATAGAAGCCGCTCAATGTCAGCAAAAAGATATAGAAATTTCAATCACAAGTCAAATCTTTTTTTGCGGCTCCGATTATTGCCGGTGACTCCTCTTTATGATATATTGGCGCCAATGGACAAGCCTCAAGGCATCAAGCTCTCTGTTGTGATCCCGGTTTTCAACGAAGCCGAAAACCTGCCGGAGCTCTATCGGGAGCTCAGTGCCTCCTGCCAAAACCTGAATATCCCCTTCGAGATGATCTTTATCGACGACGGGAGCACGGACAGCTCGTTCCAGCTTCTGAAAGAGCTCAGGGCCGAAGACTCCCGGATGAAGCTCATCCGGCTGCGCAGGAATTTCGGCCAGACCGCCGCCTTGTCCGCCGGGTTCGATTATGCCCACGGCAATATCATCATCACCATGGACGCCGACCTGCAGAACGACCCCCACGACTTCCCCCTCCTCATCCAGAAGATCGAGGAGGGCAACGACATCGTCAGCGGCTGGCGGCTCAAGAGGAAAGACAAATTCGTCTCCCGCCGGCTGCCCTCACTGGCCGCCAACTGGATCATCTCCAAGATCACCAAGGTCAAGCTCCACGATTACGGCTGCACGCTCAAGGCTTTTCGCAAAGACATCGTCAAGAACATCAAGCTCTACGGCGAGATGCACCGATTCATCCCGGCCATCGCCAGCACCATGGGCGTCACGATTGCCGAAGTCAAGGTCAACCACCGTCCCCGCATCCACGGAAAATCCAAATATAACATCCTCAAGTCGATCCGGGTCTTCCTGGACCTCCTGACCGTCAAGTTCCTCTTGAGCTACTCCACCCGGCCCCTCCAGATCTTCGGACTGTTTGGGCTGGTCATGGGCGTCCTGGGGGGTATCCTGGCTTTGACCCTATCCTACCAACGCCTGATTCTCAGGATGGGGATCGCCAACCGCCCGCTCCTTCTTCTGGCGATCCTGCTCATCGTCATCGGCTTCCAGTTTGTCACCATGGGACTGCTCGGGGAAATCATAGTCCGCTCCTATCATGAGACTGCCGAGAAGCACATCTATGTCGTCCGCGAAGTGATTGATTCGGAACGAGATCAAGAGTCCTAGAGCATCCGCTCATGAAAATACTCATGCTCGCCCCCGAGCCGTTTTTCCAGCCACGGGGTACCCCGATCAGCGTCTATTTCAGGATCAAGGCGCTTTCCGACCTGGGCCACCGGACGGACCTCATCACCTATCCGCTCGGAGAAGACAAAGAATTCAAGAATTTCCGGATTCTCCGGATTCCCAACCTGATGGGGATCCGTTCGATCAAGATCGGCCCCTCACTGGCTAAGATCCCCTTGGACCTTCTTCTTCTGGCAGGCGCCTTCTGGGCGCTGGCCAAAACCCGTTACGATGTGATTTTCTCTCACGAGGAGGCTGCCGGGATCGGCGCCGCGCTCGGGAAGATCTTCGGAACTCCCCACATCTACGACATGCATTCCAGCCTCCCCCAGCAGCTGGAAAACTTCGAGTTCTCGCATTCCCCGCTCCTGCGGAACGTCTTCCTGCGGATGGAAAGGCTCGTCCTCAAAAACTCCCATAGCGTCATCGTCATTTGTCAGGACCTGCTCCATTATGTTGAGAAAAAGGGGTTTGGAGCGAAGGCCGTGTTTCTCGAAAACTTCATCGATTTTGCCGATTTTGAACCTTCACTTTATCCCCTGGACGTCGTCTTGCGGAAAAAGAAGGAAATTGCGCCGCATGGAGAACCCATCATCCTGTATGCCGGCAACTTCGAGCCTTACCAGGGCATCCCGCTGCTTGTCGAAGCCTTTGCCAAAATGGCCGATCCGGCCGTGCTCCTGATCGTCGGCGGGACCAGGCGCGAGCATGATCTCATGAAATCTAAAGCCGAGGCTTTGGGTGTCGGCAGAAAAGTGGTGTTCATCGAGAAAGTGCCGCCGCCTCAAATCCCTCTTTACATTTCTTTGTCGGACATCCTGGTTTCGCCGCGGCTTTCGGGAACGAACACGCCCCTAAAAATTTATTCCTTCCTCAAATCCGGAAAGCCGCTTGTCGCCACCAACCTGTGGACTCACACCCAGGTCCTGGATAAGACGATTTCCATCCTGGTTGCGCCCGAGCCGAGGAGCTTGGCACAGGGCCTCTCCTTTGCGCTCCATTCCGACGAAGCCAGGGCCCGGGCCCGCGCGGCAAAAGACATGGCCCAGAGGGAATATATCTACCCCCGGTATCTCGAAAAAATGAGCCTGACATTAAATATGGCAATCAAAGATTTTCGGAAGAGGTGAGCTTTCTCCATGCGCGCCTTCATCACGGGAGCCTCGGGATTCATCGGGAAACATCTTGCCCGGCATCTTCTCCAGAACGGATGGCAAGTCCGTGCCCTTGTCCATAACAAAAAAATCATGGGCCTGGACAGGCTGGAGACCGTCGAAGGCCATATCCGGAACCTCACGCTCCTGAAAGAGGCCCTGACGGAAACGGACATTATCTTTCACCTGGCTTCGGCCCTGGGAGCTTCACAAATCGGCAGGCGCGAATTCCATGCCGTCAACGCCGAAGGCACGCGGACGGTATTGGAAGCGGCGCGGGAGACAGGCGTCCGAAAGGTAGTCCATTTCAGCTCGGCCGGCGTCCTCGGCCATGTGAAAAATGGCGAGGTCGCCGGAGAAGATTATCCCCCTCGGCCCAAAGACATCTACGACCGGACCAAGCTCGAAGGAGAAGCCATCGCCCTGGATTTCGCTCGGCGAGGCATGGACGTCGTCGTCGTCAGGCCGGGTTGGGTCTACGGGCCCGAGGACAGGCGGACATTCAAGCTCATCCGGGCCATCGCCAGGGGCAGATTCATCCTTGTTTCAAAAGGAAAAACGCTGCAGACGCCCGTCTTCGTCCAGGACCTGATTCAGGGCACGATGCTCTGTGCAGAGAAAGGCAGGCGCGGCGAAATCTATCACCTGGCCGGGCCCGAAGTGCTGACGGTCAGGATCATCGTCGAAACGATCGCCGCGGCTTCGGGGAAAAAAATCCCTCGCTTTCATCCCCCGCTGTTCCCGGTGAAGGGCGCAGCCTGGCTAATGGGGAAGGCGTTTTCCCTCATTAAAAAAGAGGCGCCGCTTAGCCCCTCCCGGTTGAGCTTCTTTGTCCATCCCAAACCCCTCTCGATCCAAAAAGCTGTGAGCGAGCTGGGGTACGCGCCGAAGACATATTTCCAAAAGGGCATATCCCAGACGGTCGCCTGGTACAGGGACGCCGGCTGGTTGTAAAGCCTGGGAACGACTATGCTCCATTGAATGGACATGCGAAAAAGGTTTATGCTAAAATTCGCCTAACAATGGCAAAGGAATTCCGGGGCAGCACGCAAAAAGAGCTCATCGACCGGGAGCGCTCGCTATCCACCAAATATACCAACCTTTTTTTGGGGCGGAAAAGCCTTTGGGGGCTCCTGAAATATGAATTCATCAATCATTTCATCACTCCCGCCCCCGGCGCGCTCGGCTTTTGGCTGCGCAAAGTCTTCTATCCCCGCCTCCTGAAAAAAGTCGGCAAAGGTGTCGTCTTCGGCAGGAACATCACGCTCCGCCATCCCCACAAGATCATTGTCGGCGAAAACACGTTCATCGATGACAACGCGGTATTGGATGCCAAGGGCGAAGCCAACCAAGGCATTCAGATCGGGAACTATGTCTACATCGGGAGAAACTCGATCCTGAGCTGCAAGGAAGGCTCGATCGCCCTCGACGACTATTGCAACGTCTCGGCCAACTGCAGCCTGCTCTCCGAAACGGAAATCCGGCTGGGTAAATACTGTTTCCTGGCCGGCCAATGCTATCTCGTGGCCGGCGGAAACCACAATTTCTCGGACACATCGACGCCGATCATGCTTCAGCCGTCTTTCACCAAAGGGGGAATCAGGATCGGCGAGGACGTCTGGCTCGGAGCCGGCGTGATCGTCCTCGATGGGGTCACCATCGGCCAGGGGAGCGTCATCGGCGCCGGGTCGGTCGTGGCAGCATCCCTTCCTGATTATTCTTACGCGGTCGGCGGGCGGGCGCTGCGCATCCGCGACCGCCGTCAGTTGGTCGAGAGGGACAAAGCCTAAGCCGCGGGTTCTTTCCTCCGCTAGAATTTTTTCCGGGCTTTAAAAATAAAATTGGAGGAGCTGTCGAAGCGCCCGGACGCCGGCAGGAACTTTTCCACGGCAAGCCCCTTTTTCCCGAGGAAATCCTGGATCTCCTCGGGCGTATAATAATGCCGGATGGGGACGAAATACCAGTCCAGGATGAGCTCTTCCAGCTTCTCGCCTTTTCGTGATTTCTCGCGTTTCTTGAAGATAAACACGACGGGCGCCAGGAAAAAGGCCATGCTCTTCGAGAGCGCCGTCCAGGTTCGTCTCGGCGTTTTGATCAGCGTTTTGCGGATGATTTCGTGCATGAAGGTGACCTTGGTCTTTTTGTAAACAGCTAAAAAGAGGGAACCGCCAGGCCGAAGGACCCGGATGAGTTCGGAGACGGCCTGGAGCGGGTCGGTCGTGTGGTGAACGGTCCCCCAGGCCCAGACGATGTCGAAAGCGGCATCGGCAAACGGGAGCCGGAGCATGTCCTGCAGCCGGAACTCAGCGTTGGACAGGTTGAATCTTTCTTTCAGGCCCTTGGCCGTCTCCAGGCTGCCGGGGCTGATGTCGATGCCGACAACCCGGCCGGCGCCGTTCCGGGCGAAGATGATGCTGAAGATGCCCGTGCCGCAGCCGGCATCGAGGACGGATTTGCCCCTGACCTCTTCAGGCGAATAAAAGAGCCGCCAGTGTCTTTCGGAGGCTTCCAGCTCGGGGACGTATTCCGTCCAGACGACGTCGTAGAAGCTCCCGACTTTCTCCTTGCTCACGGTGTGAATTCCTTGCTCGAAAAACGAAGGATAGTTTATCGGCTCGCCGAGCCCAAGTCAACTTTTCTCGTCAAGGACTTCGAAATCGGAATACACGTCCTCGACAATCTGGCGGACATGCTTGATGAAAATGCCCCCGTTGACTTTGAACTGCGTCCTCTTCAAAACCAAGTAGCGGTCGTTGAGGACCTCGAAATCGATCTGCATCGTCAGTTCTTTGATTATTTTGGGATTCTGAGAAGGGCAAAGGTCGACTTTGATGAGGCTGTATGTCTCCGGATCAAAAAAGAACGTTCCTTCCCAGTTTCTCAGGTTTTTGACCTTGGCTCGCACCTCGAGGGCCGAAACCGCCCGTCCCTCTGCGGCCGGACGATCCTGCAGGCGGAATTCAAAATCTCCTCTTTTCGTTTCGGAGAAAGGAAGGAACTCGTCCAATGACATCGCCCCTCCTCCATGCTCATCGTCGGCGGAAGCGTTTGTCCTCTCTTCCGCCCGCTTCCTTCGGGCTTTTTCCCTTTCTTTCCGTCTTTCTTCGGCGTATTTCTGCGTGATGTCCGTCGTCTTCCCCTTTTTCGTTTGCAGAGCCCTTAAAATCTCTTCTTGGGGCTCGCCCTCATTGGACGACCCGATGTTCTTGGTCACAACCGTCACTTCTTCGGGAGTCCAGTTCTTGTCCGTCTTGGTAATCGTGGAGACAATCGTCGCCCGCCAGTTTTTATAATCAAAAGAGGCCTTGATTTTCTGGGAAAGTTTATCCAGCAAGCCTCCCATGTCCTGTTGCGGCGTCTGCCCGGACAAGAGCGGAATCGCCGCTGCCGCACACCATGCCATCAGCCCGGCACATTTGCACGTTTTCTTAAAGGATATTCCTGCCACTCGCCAACCTCATCCTTTATGGAACACTCCTATCCTATAAAAAGTTGCGGGTTTTGGCTATCAAAATGTCAACGGGGCATTTCTTTGATATCTGATGGGAATCGATTAAAATAATACGGAGATCGGTGGCCGCGAGAAGATCGGAGACCGGGTCATCCTGCTGCCCGAAGGCGCGCGGCCGCCGGGCATCCCGTTTTCCCTCCAGGCCCAGCGGTCCCCCCAGGGCTTTTTCCCGGGCGTTGACAAAGGGGGAAGAATGTGCTAATTTATTGATGCTATTATTCCTATAGTTTCTATAGATATAGTAAGGAAGGAGAGAGCGGTCCCATGAAGACATTTTTGATCGTGTTTCTGAGCATCGTCGGGTTCCTGGCGCTCGTCTTGGGCGGCCTCATCGTTCTCTGGTTCTACCAGGGCGGCTGCTGCATCCGGAGGATCAAGGCCAAGATCACCAAAAAGGATTTCGCCGCCCCGGTCCTGAAAAGCAACTGATCGATCCCCCTGGCACGCCCCCCCATCTTGAAATATTTTTTCGGGTATGAATAATGGAGGGGTGTCGAGGCGCTCAAGGAGCGAACTATGAAACCTGTCAAGAATGAAGTTGCGGTCATGTTCTCCGGCGGAATCGACTCGCTTTTGGCGGCCGTCGTCCTCCAGGAGAAATTCGACAAGGTCCACCTCATCACCTTCGACAAGGGCTATCTCGAGTTCGGCGTCAAGAACAACCTGCCCAACGTCGATCGTTTGAAGAAGACGTTCGGCGAGGAGCGCATCACGCACCGGATCGTCGAACTCAAGGACGTCGTCAAGCGGATCTCGGTGAAGAAAATCGGCAAGGACCGCAAGGCCTATAACCTGGAGACCCGCTGGTGCGTCGGCTGCCGTCTGGGCATGAATACCGGCGGCCTGCTCTACGCCCTGGAGAACGACCTCATCGGCTACGCCGACGGCTCGAACAGGGAGCAGATCCCGTCCGACGAGAACCTGGCGGGCACCGCCGAAAATTACCCGAGCATCGTCAACCGGCTCAAGACATTCGCCATGGAATACGCCGTCCATTTCATGACCCCCACCTACGAATTCGGCAGCCGCGAAAACCGCCGCGACAAACTAAAAGACCTGGGATTCGCCATCGACTACCTCAGCCTGGACCACAGCAAGAGCATCAAGGGCATGATGACCAAGGACGTCATGCACCGCTCCCAGCCGATGTGCTTCTCCGGCTGGCTCATCCACTGGAAGCGGAACCTGCTGGGCAAGCCCGTCGAACAGAACGAAACGATGACCGTCGATTACGTCACCAAAAAACAGGACAACGTCGTCCGCGAGCTCATCCGCGATTATTTCGAGGACAAAGGCATCGATATCGACGAGCTGGTCCAGGGCCGCCGGCGCTTCCTGCCCAAGATCAAAGAGGGCTTCGCCCTCGTCTAAAAACCAAAGGCCGTTCTCTCGAATCGACCGCATCATCTTTTGCATTTTGCAGAAATCTATGATAATTTTTTTGTAAAGTTCATGGACATAAGCTGTTTTTCCGCTGGGGTCGTTCTGACATGAGCCAAAGGCCGCCGCAGGAACAAGAAGACAAGGCCGTCCAGTCTTACTTCCGAAAAATCTATTCGGTGTACCAGGAAAAGGTCGAGCGCGAGGACGTCGCCGACGTCCACAACCGGATCAAAAAGAACATCGAACCTCGCCTCAAGGGGTCGTGGTCGACGTCGGCTCCGGCGGCGTCGCCCATTACGAAGGCGCCTCCATCCAAAAAGTCATCTCCGTGGACAATGTCCTGGAGTTCCTCAAGCATGCCAAGGACAAGACCGTGCTGAACGTCGCGGCAGATATCCGGGCCCTGCCGCTGAAAAATGAAACCGCCGATAGGATCATCATCCAATTCGTCATCCATCATCTGACAAAACACCACCTCACGGAGAACCTGGTGAATGTATGCAAGGCCGTGGCCGAGTCCTCCCGGATCCTCAGGCCCGGCGGAGAAGTCTACATCGTGGACTCCATGGTGCCGTTCCTCCTGGAACAGCTCGAACGGTCCTGCTATGGGCCGTCCTATCGTCTTCTGGGGATGCTGAACAAGCCGATGGTTTTCTTTTTTTCGGTCCAGAATTTCTGCCGCATCTTGCACCGCTACGGGCCGGCCCCCGACAAAATCGTGGATATCGATTGGGGCAGGATGACCGACGCCGGCGCGGCCCTCTTCCCCCGGCTGAAAATTCCTCTGAAATATACGCCCGTCCGCTACAGGCTGATCTCGGCGGTCAAACGCTAAGCCGCTCTCTGCGTGCCGCGCCACCCACCCTAGCCTTTATACAAGAAATTAAGATGCCAGCTCCGGCTTTCTTTTTTTGGCAAATTCATTAAAATAAGAAGAATGTCCATGGCCACGAAATCCCGATGGGCGGTCTACCTAAGCGTTCTCTCGCTGACGCTGGCCGTCTGTTCTCCGGAAAAGGAGACAGCCAGCCGCCTTCCTTCACTTCAAAAAATCGACCTCGGCTCTCTCAAGGCCGGTTTCCCGTTCCGGGGAAGAATCGTCTTTCAATCCGACATGGACGGCGATAACGAGATCTACCTCCTAACGGCGAACGAGCTGCGCAAGCTCACCGACAATTCCTGGAGCGATGAATATCCCCGCTGGTCCCCGGACGGAACCCGGATTGCCTTCACGGCCAATCCCCATGGCAACTTTGATATTTATGTGATGAACGCCGACGGCTCCGGGCTCATCGAGATCACGAGCTCCCCGAACGATGAGGTCGAGCCGGCCTGGCTCCCCGATGGGACGGCCCTCGCCTTCACGGAAGAAAATAAGCGCCTCCTGGGCAAGGAGGCTGCCCTGAAGACGATCGGCCTAAAAACAAAGGAAATCCAGACGATCGTCCCAGAATTCAAGGGATCTCACGGCCTGTCCGACTTTTCGCCTTCCGCGCCGCTCATGGCCTTTACGGGACACAGGTTCATCGGCTGGGATGTCTTTCTCTATGACATCCAGGCGAAAAAATATCGGGCTTTGGCCGAGGGCGGAAAAAGCTGCCGGGCACGTTTTTCCAGGGACGGCCGGACGCTGGCCTACGTGTCATCCCAGGCGGACGGCAAAGGGGACATCTGGACGATGAACCCCGACGGGACGGACAAGCGCAGGCAGACCGAGCGAAATGAGACCTACGATTATTTTCCCTCCTGGGCGCCGGACGGGGAGCACATTGTCTTCTGTTCAAGCAACCAGCATTCGCCCAAACAGGGCCGTTGGTCCCTGTATCTGTTAAAGGTGGGCACGCGGCGGGTCATGCCCCTCTTTTCGAGCTCGGCGCGGGACCTGTTTCCGGATTGGCATTGAGAGGGCAGCCATGAGCGATATCTATCTTTTTAGCGTCGACCTGGAAGACATACGCTTCCTCATGGAGGATGGACGGCGCCGCCGAGAACGTGTCCCGGACAATGTCCGTACCTACCTGGGATGGTTGAAGAAGCACGGCTTTCATTGCACCTTTTTTGTCGTGGGCGAGGTTGCCGAGGCCTATCCCTCACTCGTCCGTGAGGTCTTGGAGGCCGGCCACGAAATCGCCTGCCACAGCGATCGGCACGTCCCCATCAACCGGCAGGCGCGGGATGAGTTCCGCAAATCGCTCGAAGCAAATATCGCCGCCCTCAGAAAAGCCGGCGCTCAAAACATCCGGGGATTTCGGGCCCCCGTTTTTTCCCTGACCGCGAAAACATCATGGGCGTATGGATTTTTGAAGGAGCTGGGCCTGACGTACTCCAGCTCCGTGCTTCCGGCCAAAAACCCCTTTTACGGCTGGCCGGAATTCGGGCCTGAGCCGAAAATGATCGACGGGATCATGGAAATCCCCATGACGGTCGGAAGATTCGGCCCCTATCTGGTTCCCGTGGCCGGGGGCGTCTACTTTCGTGTTCTCCCCTCATTTTTGATTCACCGCGCTGCGAATAAACTTTTCCGGGCCAACCGACCGCTCGTCGGCTATTTTCATCCTTACGATATCGACACGGAGCAGGAGCGCTTCATGCACCCGGAAATCAACAACAGCCGGTTCTACAATGCCTTGATGTATTACAACCGGAGAAACGTCTTTAAACGCCTGGACGCCATCATCAAGAAGGGGTTTACCGTCTGCACTTATGCCGAATTCATCACGCGCATGGGACAGAGCCAAAAGGTCCGTCTCTTCAGCTAAAAGCCGCTTGCGCACTAAAAATCCAGCCTGAGCCCCAAGCGAATCGTCCGCGTGCCGAAGACGGCGTTTGTGACCCTGTAATCCGTCTGTAGAAACGTCACGCCGGGCTGGCCCGCTCCCTCTGCGACAGGCTCCCAGCGGCCGATATCATTCAGGCCGGCAAAAGAGGCGGTGAAGCCCAGCAGGTTGGCGACATCGGCGTACAGCCCCAAATTGCCCGAAGCTCCCAAGCGCCATTTCTTTTCCAGCCTCAGGTCGAGGGTCGACCAGGCCTTTTCTCGCCGGGCTCCCGACGCTTCGAGGTTGACGGTATAATACGTCCATTCCACATTGTGGGCTGAACACCAGTCGGCCGGGGGGAGAACCTGAGCCCATCTCTGCCAGGGAAGGCCGCTCTGATAGTGGAAGGAAGCGCTGAGCCAAAAGCCGAAGGGGAGCTCCGCGCTACCCAGGAGTTTAATTTGCAGTGGTCTGTCCGTGTCCAGCCGCCCGTATCGATTAACAAAGAAGTTCGGACTGTTCGCCGCCTCGGTCAAGCCCGTGGTCCCGTCGGCGAAGCCGCCCGGGTTTCCCTCGGCTTTGCTCCAGACCAAAGAGCCGGCCAGCTCCCACCCCTGGGCCATGCGCTTGTGAAAGACGAATTCCAGGGCCCGATATTTGCGTTCGAGCTCCGGGACATTTCGCAGCTGCAAGAAGACCGGCGGCGCTTGGAGGGACTTGGTATAGATCGTGACGATCCGGCTCGGGAAGGAGTCGGTGCCGGGAACGGTGGTTGTGAAGGGAAGCCAGTACTCTCGGGTTGAGGCCTGACCGGGAGCATACCAGTATTCTCCTGTATCGGGGGCGCAGAGAACATCTTCGAGAATATTCCTCTGTACCTTAGAAACGAAATGAAGGCCGAGAGTGAAATTCTTGAAGAGCTCGTGGTCGAGGCCGAGGGAGATTTCCTCCGTACGCGGAGCCTTGATATCGCCAGCCACTCGCTTCTTGCTAAAAGAGCTGGAGAGAAACCCGTAATCCAGGTTCGGGAGACTAAAATCGTCCTCCACGTCGGGCCGGCCGTCGCCGTTTGCGTCGATCCAATAAACGGAGAGACTCTGGGGATAGAGGGGATGGAGCGGCAAAAAGTAGCGGTGAGAGAGGTCGTCCGGATAAAGGGCATAGGCGGCTTTAAGGATTGTTTTCCCGGATCCCCAGATATCGAAGGCAACCCCGGCCCGCGGAGAGAGGACATTCCAGGAGATGAAATTATCCAGCTCCGGCATTGTGAACTGGCCCCAAAGGTTGAAATCATCGTTAAATTCGTTTGGATACGTTGCGGTGAGATAGGGGTTGACGAGCGCATCCCCAACGAAGACAGAAAGAGAGTTTCCTGAAATAGCCTTTGAAGCCGGGGGAAACCAGCCCCAAGAACGCTCGAACCGAAGCCCGAGGCTGATCGTCAGCCGTCCGGCCAGGGTGGCAGAATCCGTGGCAAAGACTCCCAGCCTGCGCGTCCGACCCGTGAGAACAGTGGTACCCTGTTGGGCGCCGCAGACCCAGAAGCTGAGAAGTCCGCGGTCGTAATAGAAATAATTGTCCGGGTTGCGGCTGTCCAGGTACCAGAGCATGTTGTCCTGCCGCCACCAGTCAAGGTTTGAGGTGGAATCGTCGAAATCTGCGCCGACATTGAGGGTATGGGGAACGCCGAGGAAACCATCGACGAATTTTCGGAGGGAAGCGTTCAACCGGAATCTCTGCCTCTGGGTTTGGGAATTGTAGTCGGCGCCGCTCAGGGGGCCATAAAGATCTCCGGCGTCATCGGTCCAGGGAAGACTCTGCGCATCCGTCTGGAGGGAAGTGGGGATGTTCCTGTTAAGGTAGGAGGCCCCGACGTAAGCCTGCATGGTCTCGTCGAGGGCATAATCCATGACGCCGTTAAGGGCGAGGGATTTATCATGATCTAAAATGTGGGTGGAGAGGAAAGGCAAGCGAGGCGACGGGTCTTCGTATACAGGTTGATAGGCGTCAGCGAAATTGATCCAGGCCATGAATTTGGCGTTGGAGATGGGATGTACGGTAAGCTTGAAAAATCCCGACAGGTCCCGCCGGGACCAATCGTAGGAATCGTGTTGTCTGCCTTGGATATCCACGAAGGGACCGATAAAGTTCGTCGTCATGGATCTCTGGAGATACCTGCCGCTTAGGAAGTACCAGGCGCGGTCCTCCAAAATGGGACCTCCCAGGCTCAAGGATGATTCGAAGAGATTCTTATCTCCCACGGGCGGGCCGACCCCCAGGTCTTTGACCTGGGAGGATGTCCATAGATCTTTGTTAAGGCCGTTGTTGATCAAAAAAAGGCCCAATTCTCCGGCAGAGGAATTTCCGCCTGACTTGCTGACCACGTTGATATATGCGCCCCCCGCGGGAAGCTGTGACACGGGCTCCCCGGCGGGAATGATCTCGACTTCCTCTATCTGGTCGATGTTAAGATTGAGCAGCGGGGCCATGGTGAACATATCGGTCAGATTGGCCCCGTCCATAAGATACGCGTTGTCCCGCACCGTGCCGCCTTGGACGGAGGCGGCGGCATCAAATGCATATCCGGCTGAGATAACGCCGGGAGCCGTGTTCAGGATTGCCCCGAAATCACGGGCCAGGGGGAGGTTGCGCAGCAAAACCCGCTCCCTGATGACAGCCGTCTTGGCAGATACCGTGTCCAGAGAAGTTGGAGGCTCTTGGGCAACTACGTCCTGTTCCAACTCCTGCTCCGACGGACTCAGTTCAATACGAAAAAAGAAGGACATCCCTGAGCTAAGGACAATCCGATCGCGGATGAAAGTCTGAAACCCGGGTATCTCGGCAGTCACCGTATAGACTCCGGGAGCCAGGGCGGCAAAGTCGAAACCTCCGGCTTTTCCGGTCGTCATCATCAAGTTTCCGAGCATGGCCGCAGAGGATAGACTGACGGTGGCCCCGGCTATGTACTTGCCTGATTTATCGGCGACCGTGCCTTGGATGGATCCCGTGAGGTATTGGGCTCGGAGGAGTGACATTTCGCCTGCGAAGAAGAACAGGAAAACGAAAACGGCAGCGGACGCTTTTCTCAATTCGGACCTCCTGGATTGTCCGTTCATGCGGCTGTGTCCCTGATAATCGCCGGAACGTGATGGTTGCGAAGGACAGGACGTGTCATAAATATTTAAACCTTAACCGGAGCGCTTTCGTTTCACGCGCAATAAGATACTACATTTAGCACCAGAATTCCAGCTTGCCCGGTGCAACCATTTCAGATAAGCTAGTGTTTTAGCTGTAAGGAGCAAGCTATGGAGAAAAGAATCGTGACCGGCGCAGCCTTGTTCATCTGCCTTTGCTTCCTGGTCTCCTGGACAGGGAGGCCAGCCCCCCTAAAACAGAGATCTCCTTCGCCCTCTGCGTCGGCCGGTCATCTTCTCCGCGCCCTGTCTGATTTTGGCAAGATGCCGGTGAATTTCATTCCCAATCGGGGACAATTGGATAAACGGGTCGCTTACTATATCTTAGGAAAGGATAAAGCGGTCTACTTTGGCCCCGAAGGGGTGACGTTCGCTTTGATCAAAGCGAACGATTCTCGGTGGGTGGTGAAGCTGGATTTTGTGGGCGCCAACCCCGGGGTGAACCCGGTGGGCACGGATAAGACGGGAGCGATCATTTCGTACTTCAGGGGAGAACAAGCAAATTGGAAGAAAGGGCTTCCCACCTATTCCCGGATCATATATGCCAACCTCTGGCCGGGAATTGACCTGGTGTACTCCGGGACGATGAACCAGCTGAAGTACGAATTCATCGTTCATCCGGGCGCAGACCCGTCGCGGATTCGTTTGGCTTACCGGGGGGCGAGTTCGGTGCGCATCAATAGTCAAGGAAGCTTAGTCGTATCGGCATCGTCGGGCGGGTTCGAGGATGATATGCCCGTCGCCTACCAGGAGCGCATGGGAGAGCGGGTCAACGTGCCGCTGGCTTACAAGATAGTCGCAGACGGCAAGGAAAGAACGGGTCATGGCGGCCTCGGGCAGAACGAAGAAAACACGGTCGTCTACGGTTTCACGGTCGGCGAGTACGACCAGACCAATTCCCTCGTCTTGGACCCCGTAATTCTCCTGTATTGCGGCTATATCGGCGGTCCAAACTCTGATTATGGTTACGGCATAGCCGCTGACGCTTCGGGCAACGCCTACATCACGGGTTATACATACGCGCCGGGGACCACCTTTCCGGTCAAGGCAGGACCGGATTTGGCCTTCAACGGCGGAAGTGTGGATGCCTTTGTGGCCAAGGTCAACGCCGACGGCACGGCGCTGGATTATTGCGGCTATATCGGCGGCTCGGGGGATGATTACGCATACGGGATCGCCCTGGATATCTTCGGCAACGCCTACATCACCGGGTACACATCTTCGACGCAGTCCACTTTTCCCGTAACCGTGGGCCCGGACCTGACGCATAACGGCGCCTTCGATGCTTTTGTGGCCAAGGTCAACGCCGACGGCACGGCGCTGGATTATTGCGGCTATATCGGCGGCTCGGGCCGCGATTACGGAAGGAGCATTGCTGTCGACGGCGCCGGCTGCGCTTACATTGCCGGATATACGAATTCGATAGGGACCACCTTTCCGGTCAACGGAGGACCGGACTTAACCTTCAACGGCGGAACGGCCGATGCTTTTGTGGCCAAGGTCAACGCCGGCGGCACGGCGCTGGATTATTGCGGCTATATCGGCGGTTCGGGGAATGATTTCGGGTACGGGATCGCGGTGGATATCCTCGGCAATGCCTATATCACGGGGTCCGCAACCTCGACGGAGTCGACTTTTCCTGTGGCGGGAGGTCCAATCCTGACGCATAAAGGCCTCTCTGACGCTTTTGCGGCCAAGGTCAGCGTCGACGGCACGGCGCTGGAGTATTGCGGCTATCTCGGCGGTTCAGGATATGACGTCGGAACCAGCATCGCGGTGGACGGTTCAGGCTGCGCCTATATCACGGGGTATACATCTTCCGCGGAATCCAGCTTCCCGGTCAATGCCGGCCCTGACCTGGCCCACAACGGCGGCTATTATGATGCTTTTGCGGCCAAGTTGACCGAGACAGGAGCGGGGATCGCGTATTGCGGCTATATTGGCGGTTCAGGATATGACGCCGGCACCGGCATTTCGGTGGATAGTTGGGGTTACGCCTATGTGACGGGGTACACTTCTTCAACGGAGGCGTCCTTCCCCGTGAAGGACGGGCCAGGGCTGACGCACAGCGGTAGCTTCGATGCCTATGTTGCCAAGGTGGACGCGTCCGGGAAACAGCTCTTGTTTTGTGGATACATCGGCGGATCAAATGCCGATTACGCCATGGGGATTGCGCTCGATGCGGACGGGTCGGGAAATGTCTACCTGACAGGGAGCACCTATTCAACAGAGTCCACCTTTCCTGTCACCGGCGGCCCTGCCCTGACCTTAAACGGGGGCAGGGACGCCTTCGCGGCCAAAATCAATGATCTCTCGGTCATCTTGACTTCACCGAACGGCGGAGAAAGCTGGCATGTCGGGTTCACGGAAAACATCACCTGGCTGACGACAGGCAAGGTGGGGAACGTGAAGATCGAATATTCGGCGGATGACGGCGAGACCTGGACTGGAATTGCCGACTCGACCGAAAATGACGGGACCTGCGCCTGGGTCGTGCCCGATGAAGTTTCCGACAATTTCCTAGTGAGGGTCAGCGATGCGGAAGACGGGGATCCTTCAGATACGAGCGATGCGGTCTTCACAGTCACGAACGAACCGATTATCATCGTGAAGTCACCGAACGGCGGGGAAAAATGGCTGGTGGGATCCATCCATGATATCACCTGGATCACGGGAGGCGACGTGGGGAACCTGAAAATCGAGCTTTCGACCGATTCCTCCAGCACCTGGTCGACGATTGTGGACTCGACTGAAAATAACGGGCATTACACGTGGACCGTGCCCGATGCGGTTTCCGACCTGTGCATGATTCGGGTCAGTGAGGCGGAAGACGGGGATCCTTTAGATACAAGCGATGCCGTCTTCTCCATTGTTTCGGCATCGACCTCTCCCGATGCGAAGCGAGGGAGGCTGATTTTGATCAGATTTATGCTCAGTCCATTTTTTTGAGCAGAAACCGCCGCAGATAGTCCCGAGGAATCCCGAGAAACTGCTTTCTCCAGAGCCGGTCGCACTGGGAGCATGTCTCCAGGTCTCCGACATCGCCGCGGATGACCTTCCGGCGCAGCGCCATCATCTTTTCGTTGTTCCAGATATCGGCAATCGAAGTCTCCTTGACGTTCCCCAGGCGATAATATCCGAAGAAATCCTGGGTGCAGGGGAGGACGGAACCGTCCCAAAAGATGATCAAGGCATGCCATAGGAATGTGCAAGGCGAATATGTTTTTCCCCTGTCGGCGGCCCCATAATCGCCCGCCCAGTTGTGCAATTCCTTGACGACGAGTCTGTCGAGCGGAAGCCCCTGGAAGCGCCTTCTGAACTCCTTGAGCTTGGCCCGCCCCGGCTCCTCGAACAGCTCGGGAAAATGGATGAGCTCGATGATCGTATAGGGCCGCCGAGCCTTGAGGCGTTTTTTGATCTCTAAAAACCGGACGATGTTGCCCACGGTCTTCTCGAAGTCGGCATGGACCCGGATTCTTTCGTAGCTTTCTTGGTCGTAACCGTCGAAGGAAAAAGCAAACTGGTCGAGCCCGGATTCGATCAGTTCGTACGATTTTTCCTCGTCCAGCAGCGTGCCGTTGGTATGGAACCGGGTGACGAGGCCGGCCTCATGGGCGTACCGGACCATCTTGAAGAAATCGGGGTGGAGGAGCGACTCTCCCCTGTGCAGGAGATGGACGTCAAAGACGAAACCGCGGGCTTCGTCGACGATCTTCTTGAACAGCTCAAATTCCATGAATCCCTTCTGACTTTTCTCAAGGTCCTTATTGGGGCACATGATACAGCGGAGGTTGCATACGCTGGTGGGCTCGATCCAGAGCCGGACAGGCAGATAGTTCAGCCGGACCTTCTTTCTTTTATAGCTGAGCAAAATGCGGAACAGCCGGCTGTAGTAGCGTCCTTTTTTCATGAGGACATCTATTTTAGCGGCAAACAGGGCCGCTGTCTATAAAAGGCTCGGGGAGAGTCCCTCGCCCGGCCAAAAAAAGAATCTCCGATAGATTGGAGGTACATATCGAAGGTACAAGGGCTTAGATTTTATGATATAATCGGGCGGTTCGGATGCGGTTGACCAAGACATATTCTCGGAAGATTCTCAAAACCCTCCAGGTCACTTTCTATCTCCTGTTTGTTTTCCTCTGGCTCAAAGACAACTTTCCCCCGCTCAGGAAATGGCACGTATCCCCCCTCATCCCCTTAATCGGCCTTCTCGCCGCCACGGCCGCCCGGCTCGCCCCTCAGCTCAAATCCTTCAAGGCCAAACTCAGATTCCGGCCTGGAAAAGAATGGGGGGCCTTGGCCCTTATCATTCTCCTCGCCACAGCAATCCATATCCCCTACCTTGTCTATAATTATGGGTTGATGGACAGCGATGAGGCGATCCCGTCGCTTCAGGGCAAGCACATCGCCGAGGGCAAGCTTCCGCCCATCTTTTATTACGGCGCCCTGTTCCAGGGCACGTTCCCCCAATTCTATCAAGCCCTGCTCTTTAGAATTTTTGGCTATTCGGTGCTTCTGACGAAGATCGCCGCCTTTCTCGCTTTCCTCGCTTTTCTCGTCGTTCAATTCTGGCTCCTCAGGGAAATCTTTTCTTTGACCTGGGCTTTCGTCATCTGCCTTTTCTATTGTCTGCCCTTGACCTATCTTGTCCAGGCCGGCCTTGACGTCGGCTCCCACTTCCCCGTCGTCTTTTTCCTGGCGACCCTGATCCTGACCTGGACGTACGAGATCTACTACAAAGCCAAAGACGAGCGGCTGGCCGCCCTGGGTTTCGTCATGGGACTCGCTTTTTGGACCCATCAGATATCGATTGTCTTCATCGCTACTTCGGCCGTTTTTCTGCTCCTCCGCTATAAGCTTCGAATCCAAAAATATGCCGGGCTGGTTCTCTATTTTTGTATCGGCGTCTTCCCCATTCTCATGAGCGAAGTCTACTGGAGATTCCCGCTGGTCCGAATGCTGTTCGGCGGGGATGCCGGCATCGTCAGCGGGTCGAAGGTTGTCCGGGCCAAGAGGTTGATGCTGACGATTCTCTCCTCCGGTCCCGGCGTTCTCGACTGGGTCTATCTCATCCTCATCCTCGCCGGCCTGGGCATCCTGGTGAGCTTTTCGGTCAAAAAGAAAACGCTCCTGCCCTCGAGCCTGTTCGCCGTTTTTTTCTTGGCCTTTGCGGCCGTCTATCTTTTGTCCCAATCCAGCAATACGGATGTCCTCCGCTATCTCTATATTCTCTTTATCGTCTTGCCTGTTCTCTTCGCCGCGGTCTTTATGCTGATCAAGCCGAGGATCCGCTATGCCCTCACCGCCGTCTTTTTTCTTCTTCTTTTCTTGTTGAGCAACGGCAAAACGAGCCTGGCCTATTTCAACACCGTCCGGGAACGGCATGGGGAGCTTCAGGCAGTCCTGGCCGCCATGTCGGAGACGAAAGAAAAATACTGGCAGGGCCACTACTGGATCTCGTATCTCATCAACAGCATTTCCAAAGAGAATTTCATCGTCGCTTCGACGACGGTCGAAAGATATCCCTATTATCGGCTGCGCTACGACAGCGAAGCCGAGCATTCGAACTATCTATTTTTGAGAGACACTCCACAAGCGGAAGAGGACGCCTCCAGGTTGACGCATCTCCTCGATACGTGCGGCATCGAGTATCGGACAAAAGAGGTCGGGCCGTGGCAGCTGGTGTACGACATCAAAGAATATATTTATCCTCAGAATCTCTTGTTCCCGCCGCAGGAGATTCCCCAAGTCTCCCTGGAAAACGTCCGCCTGACGGAGACCGGCTTGGACATCGAGTTTGCCAAAAAAGGGTCGGCTCCGCCAGGAGGCTTCAGAGTGGATGCGGAGATTCCCGGTTTCTGTTCCAGGTTCATGCCTCTCCCTCTGGCGGAAAAATTCGTCATGCACATGCCCCCGCCCCCTCAGGAACGCGTGAAAATCCGATACGGCCTGAACCATCAGGGTTTGCCTCTTGAGACCACATTCCGGGAGCGCGATTGCGTTCTTCTCCGGCCCGCCTCTCCCGTTCGCCGGGAGCCTATCGACTATTTGACGGGCATAGGCCCCCGCGAAAAGATCTCTGGAAAGAATTGGTATATCTGCGCCAAAGAGGCCACGCTTCGGATGAACACGCCTCTTCGAGATTCCGCCAAGATCGTACTAGCTCTTATATCCCCTCTGAAGTTGAAAATCAAAGACTTTTGGTGGCACGGCGATTTTCCTCAGGAGGTCGTCGTTTTCGTCAATGGGCAGTTGTTCGCCCAAAAAAAATTGAACGACGGGGAAAATGCGTTCAGTCTCGACTGCCGCTTCCCCCCTTTTCAAAAGGACGAAAACATCATCAGCCTCAAATTCAAGTATGCCCTGGTCCTATTCCAGAAAGACCACTGGAAAACAGCCGCCTTCCTAGAGGACATCCGGATCGACTAAAGTCTGTAGAGCCCCTTTTTCAGCCGCCTGCGGATCCGGAGAATTCCCGTCAACTCCTCCCGGCCGTCCTTGAAAAGACGGACCGAGGAGACATACTGCTCATGACGCTCGTTCCAGTTGATGGGGATCTCGATGACGGAAAAACCGTTGGCGCGGGCGATGGCCAGCATTTCCAGGTCCCAGGACCAGCGGTCCTCCCGGCTGAGCCGGTTCATCCGGTGAAGACATTCCAGCCTGAACCCTTTGAAACCGGCATCGGGGTCCTTGATTTTCAAATGGGGGAAGAGGATCCGGACAAAGAGACGATGGGCCAGGCTCACCGCTTTCCTTTTCCAGATCCGCCGCGTTTCCGATTTTCGAAGAAACCGGGAGCCGACAACGACCTGGGCATCGCGCAAGGATTCGACCATCTCCAGGATATGTCTGAGGTCCGTCGTCCGGGGAAAATCGAGGTCTGTGAAAATGAGGCTGTCTCCGGCGCAAGCCTCCGCCGCATACCGCACGGCAAATCCGCGCCCCCGGTTCGGCCTATAGCCCAGCGGCCTGATTTGGGAACAGGAGCGGCCGAGCGCTCCGGCAATTTCGGGCGAGCGGTCGGTGCTCCCGTCGTTGCAGAGGACGAGCTCGAAGCCGCCGCCGAGGTTCTTCTTAAGAAACTGATAAAGAGCCAAGACGTTTTCTTCGAGGTTTTTCTCATTATTGAAATACGGGACAACGAAGTGAATCATCGCGCTCTCAACACGTCCACATCATTCTTAGAGTCACCAGGTTATCTATCGAAAAAATGGGTCCTGTCGGACACTCTTGGAGGGAAACCCTCCGTTTGGGTTTCCCTCCAACGATCGCTTCGCTCTCTGCCTCCTTTCCATGGAGCATTTGGCGATGAATTCATGGGGAAATGCTCCTTGGAGGGGTAGCAGGGCAGGCGGGTTTTTCCGCCGCCCGTTGGAGGGGGACCCTATCAAAGGGTCCTCCTCCAAGAGTGACTGTGGGGACTATCGCCGCGCCACCCATCTTCCTCTTTTAGGCGGTTCAGCACCAATAATCTTCCAGTTTTTGTTCGTCCGTGAGCGATGTCCACCACTCGGCGCATTTTCGGATCCCTTCTTCCAGGGTTGTTTTGGGAACCCAGCCCAGCTCGTTCTCGGCCAGCCAATTGTGAACCCGCTTGATCTTCGGCTCGACGCGGGCCTGGGGAATATATTCGATTTTGGCCGGGATGTGCTTGACGACCTCCTTGGCGATCTCCTCGATGGTAATGGGACGGCCCCCCGTGAGGTTGTAAATCTTGTTTTCGGCGACCGGCTTCATGGCCTGGAGCTGCCCGTCGCACAGGTCGCCGACATAAAGAAACTCCCGGAACTGCTTGCCGTCGCCCATGATGCTGATGATCCCGGTCCGCTCGGCCATCTCCATGAACGCCCGGACCACGAGTCCCTTCCACATCCGCTCCCCGTAGGGGATGCCGTAGCGAAAAATCGTGTAGTTCGGCCCCTTGTATTCGCTGTAGAAGGAAAAGCAGAGCAGCTCCTGGCCGATCTTGCTCGCCCCGTAGATCGTGTTGATGTCATCCAGCCGGAACGGGCTTTTCTCGTTGACGATATCGCCTTCCTGGGCGCCGCAGACCCATGAACTCGAGGCCAGGAAGACCCTCTCGGCATCGTTCTTCAGGGCAGCATTCAGGACGTTCAGCGTCCCCTTGATGTTCATGTCCGAGCACAGCCTGGGGTCCTCGGATGATTTGCGGGCATTCGCCAGCGCGGCCAGATGGAAGACGAGGTTGAAATTGGAGAGTGCGCCCCCCAGGTCTTCCCGGATATCCCGGTTGATCCATTCCACATCCTGGATCGGCGGTCTCAGGTCGAGGACCGAAACGTCATAGCCTTCCCCAAGCAGCTTCTGGACTAGATGGCTGCCGATAAAACCGGAACCACCCGTGACGAGGATTTTCATGGCCGAACCTCCTTTGGTTTCATGTCCCAGGCCTCTGCCTTCATTGTCTCACATCAGCGCGTATTCATGAAGAAGCCGCGGCTGGGAAGCAATCTTTTCATGTTATAGACAAAATTGATCAGGCCTTCCCGGGCCGCCCGCAGCAAAGGCGGCAGCCGGAAGGATGTCTTGGGAAGGAGCTCGTAGATCCATCTGCACATATGGATCAACGGATACAATTTCGGCGACAGCCGGACGTAGTAGTCAAAAAACCCCTGATAGCCGAAAAGGGTCTTCCCGGAGATCGCCGGATGCTTGATGGTGATGTTCGTGTAATAGATCTCTGCATCATCGATGGAATGCTCGAGCCAGCCACCCGCGAGGCAATCTTCGCCCAGCTTGGTCCCGTGGAACGGCATATACACGGTACACATGATCCGGTCGGGCTGGAGGAGCTTGTTGATGCGGATTGTATCCCAGACCGTCGATAGATTCTCTCCGGGCAGGCCGATCATGTTGAAGCTCCCTGTCCGGATCCCGTATTGGCGGGCCAGCCGGAACGCCGCGAGGATCTGTTCGTCGGAAATGTTCCTCTGCAGGACTTCGTTGCGGATCCTGGGATTGCCGGCTTCGATGGCCATGTTAACGAAATCGCAACCGCCGTCTTTGAGCGTGCGGATGGTCTCTTCGTCGATCAAATCGGGCCTCGTTTGGCAGAGGAAAGGAATCGAGTATCTCTGGACATAGCGCTCGCAGAATTCCTTCAAGCGCTTTTTGTTCAAGGTGAAGGACTCATCCGAGAAGGACAGCCGCGAGGGATTGTACATGCGGAGGACCTCGTCGATCTCGGCAAAGACATTGTCGATGCTCCGGTAACGCACGAACCGGCCGAATCCACGATAGAGGTCCATCAGATATTCGTTTTGGCAGTACGAGCAGGGGAAGGGGCAGCCCCTCGAAGACAAGAGGTTGATGCCGTAGAGCTCCGCCCGGAGCCTTCCGGGATCGAGCAGCCCGCGGTCGGGAAAGGGGATCTTGTCCAAGTCCTCGATCAACGGCCTCATGGGATTGCGGAAGACCTGGCCGTCCCGCTTGATCCAGAGACCGGGGATGCGCACATACTCTCCGCCCCGATCCAGGGCGGACAGAAACTCGGTGAAGCTCGCCTCTCCCTCGCCCCGGCAGATGACGTCGATCGCCCCTTCCTGGATTGTTTCCTCAGGGGCGATGGTCGGGTGAATGCCGCCAAAGACGGTCCAGACATCGGGGGACGTCTTCTTGGTCAGCCGGGCCAGCTCCAGAGCGATCCTGTAGTTCACGGACATCACGGAGAACCCGATGACGTCGGGCCGGAAACGGGCACAGAGCTCGGCATATTTTTCCTTCATGATCCGGTAAGGGTCACCCCGGAGGGGCCGCCGCCTGTAGGGGCTGATTTCATAAAGGGCAACGGCATGCCCGGCCGCCTTGACGGCCGATCCGATATAAAGGACGTTCAGGGGCTGTTCGCGGACGATGTATCCGGGATAAACCAAGAGAACCCTTTTCATGGCTTGGAACTCGCCGAAGGCCGGCCGTATTGCCGCCGGAACCGCAAAACCATGATCAGCGTTTCGACGAGCGTCAGCGCGCTGAGTTTTGTCCGGCCCAGCCTCCGGTCAACAAAGATGATCGGAATTTCTTTTATTCGTGCCTTCAAGAGAGAAAGCTTGTAGAGGATTTCGAGGACGACCGACGGGCCGAAGGAGATCATGTCGTCAAGGTCCACTTTTTCCAGGACCTCCCGGGTAAAACAGCGGTAGCCCGAAGACATGTCGCGGACTGCCGTATGGAACTTGCGCCGGACAAAATTCCGGGCCAAAAAGGTGATCGTTTTTCTGACCAGGTTCCGGTCGGAATCCTTTCCGCCGCGGACAAACCTGGAGCCGATCGCCACATCACAATTTTCCATCGCTTTTAAAAGGTCTGGGATGAAACGCGGCTGGTGGGAAAAATCTCCGTCCATTTCGATGACATAGTCGGCTTGAAGCGTCAGTGCGGCTTGAAAGCCGTCGATGCCGGCCGCCCCCCGGCCCCTCCGTTTGGTGCGGATCAAGGCATGGATCCGGGGGTCGCCGGCCGACATCTTTTGGACCAGGGCGCCGGTGCCGTCCGGAGAGTTATCATCGACGACCAGGACGGACACCTCCTCGTCGAGAGGAAGGGCCAAAATCTCCCGCACCAAGGCTTGGATGTTTTCCACTTCATTGTAGGTGGGAATCATCACCACGACTTTTTTTCGGGATCGTCTATCGTCGGCCATAGAACTCAAAGGATTTTTTGGATTTCCCGGAAGACTTGCTCGGGCTTTATGGCCTTCATGCACGTCATGTCCGAACAGGTCGGCTTATAGCACGGCGAGCAGGGCACCCCGGCGAAAAGCTTTGTGCCCCGGCCGGTGAGGCTGATCTCCTGGGGGCAGGTAGAGCCGAACAGGGCCACGACGTTTTTCCCGAGGGCAACGGCCAAGTGCATGGCCAGCGAATCCGAGCTGACGACGACGTCCATGAAGGAGAGGATCCCCGCAAACTCCAGAAGTGAATTGTCGCTGCCTGTGTTGAAGGCGTTACGCCGGGCGCGGCATTCTAAAGAGCGATTGAGCGCCTTTTCTTTCGGGCCTCCCAGGAGAAAGACATTGGCCTTGAGCTTCGATGTCAAAAGGTCGATGAGCTTGGCAAAATACCGCGGCGGCCACTGCTTGGTCTCGAACCGGGTCCCCGAGCCCGTATTCAAGCCTATGCCGGGCCGACTTTTCGGAATTCTCAGCTTCTTGAAGAGCAGGCGGGCTCTCTTCCGGTCGGCTTCCTTCAGGCAAAGGATGTAAGGATCGCCCTGATAATCCAATTCGGCCATCTCATAGATGATTTCCTGGTAGGTCTTTTGATTCCGGTAGAATTTTAGGTCGTTATCGACGCCCAGCCGGTATGCGTAATCGGACGCCGGGTTCAAGATCGATAGGTTCCCGTGTTCGTTTAAGCCGAAGCCGTATTTCTGAGAGGAGGATATTTTTTCGGCCAGGGCCGTCGACCCCTTTTCCTTATCCAGGGAAAAGAGCACATCGAATTTTTCCACGAACAGGGGCAGGATATTTTCCAGGTTGAAGGGGACGATCCGGTCCACCTCGGGATGGCGCTCGAGGAGTGCCCCGCTGTCCTCATCGACAACCCAGAAAATCGTGCTTTTCGGGTACTTTCTTTTCAGGCCGGGGAGAAGGGCCGTCGTCCTCAGGACGTCGCCCATGGCCCCCCGCTTGATGATGAGGATCTTTGTCTGGGAGGGCTTGAAGTGAGGGCAATTGTCGCAGAGAAGACCATAGATGCAGGGACTTTCCCCTTTAAAATAGATGCAGTCATTCCGGATCATTCTGAATTAAATATGAAATAAGCGAGCCCCTATTTATGCCACAAAACGAGGATAAAGGCAACAAACGGGGCCGGGGGATCAGTTCCCTTCCTGGACGATGTTGGAACCCCGGCTCTCATACCCCTCTGAATCAATGGCCGTCAAGCCATAGTTGAACTTGTCCTTGGCAGACAGCCGCCGGTCTTTATATTCCAGCGTGCCCGCCTCGACCGTGCCGATCACTTTCCACATGGAGTTATCCTCATCCACCTTTTTCCGCCAGATATTATATTTGACAATGGTCACTCCCAGGTTCAGCGGATTCGCTGACCAGCTGAGGACGTTGATTTTTTCGGACTGGAACATGGAGTTGTTGGTGACTGTCTTGACCGAAAGGTTGAGAGGCGCAAAGATCCGCTCTTCGTCCACATACTCCGAGGGATCGCTGACTTGGTTGTTCGAGGCCACCGCCACTATCCCGTAGGTAAATTTTTCTGTAAACGGCAGGTTGACGTTGTCGTACCGTAAAGTGCTTCCAGAGACCACAACCAATTGGGCAAACTCGCTGTCCGAATGCCCGACGGGCTTTCTGTATATCTTGAATTGGCTGATGGTCAGGCTGCTATCTTGTGGGTTCTTATACCAAGTCAGTGTGTTGATCTTCGCGGTGCCCGAATCATTCATTTTGGTCTCAACAGCAAGCCCGACGGGAGGATGCGGCTTCGGTTCTGGCGGAGGCGGGGGCGGGGGCGGCGGCGACCCCGATCCCAGGTAAAAAATATCATAATTGCCCGGCGAATTGTCTGCCCAAGCCAGGTGGATTTTTCCCTGGTAATCCACGGCGACGGTAGGCATCATCGAGTTGCCGGAAGTCGCGGAATAGTTGACAGCCCCCGACCAACTGCTTCCCCCATAGGAATTCATATAAATCTCGCCGCCCTCCGACCAGGTCACATAGACGGCGAGTTGGGATTTGTTCACGGCAACGTCGGCCTCATCCGCAAATCCCCCCGTGCCGGAAACATTCATTTCATCATGCCATTTGCCGTCGGCAGTCCTTCGTCTTAAAAAAACTTGCTGGTCGCCTGTTGCCCCGTCCAGCCAGACGACATAGGCACTCCCGCTGTTATCAACGGCTATTTTCGGCCAAGGCCACTCGGTGTTCGTCGGCCGTTTGACGATGGCTTCGTCGGTCCACCCGTTGGGGTTCTTGGGGTCTGGGTTTCTGACATATCTCACCGAGGCGCCGTCGCGGCCCATCCAAACAACATGAGCGGTCCCGCTGGCATCGATGGCAATCTGAGGCATATAAACGGACCCATAGACAGGAAGGGTATAAGTGGAACTCCAGGACCCGCTCGGGCTTCTAAAGCGGAGTAAACCCTGCCAGGCCGTGACCGTGCCGTCCTGCCAGACGACATACAGATAATTGTCGGTGGGGCTTACAGCGCATCCTGAATACGCGGACCCGCCGTCATTGTTGGAAACGTTCACGGCCCCCGCGCCCCAGCTGTTATTTTCATAGGCTTTCAAAAAGATATCGTACGAAATCACCCGGCCGTCTTGAAAAGTTAGATAGCAGTTTCCGGACTGAGAGACGGCCATGGTCGGATATCCTGCCTCGTCGGCGTTGTAAACGATCGCCTCGACCGATTGGGGCGACGCCCATTGGCCGCTCCTATTTGTGGAGAAATAAAAGGTTTTCGTCCCCAGCCATTCGATCCAGGTCAGATAGGCAGCTCCGTTTTGATCAACGCCCAGCTTCGGATAGCCGGACTGAGAAGGAGAGTTGGAAATATTGACAGCCGCGGCAAGCTCGGTAGCCTTGTCGGCGATCTTGTCGATAAGCTTCTGCTGGAGCCGCGATCGCGCCGACTGGCTCTTCTGGGCCTCTAGGCCAAGAGATAAAAATAAAATGAGCGCGATTATTAAAAATGTAACAAAAATTGTCATTTTTTTCATCGGATTTTCTCCTAATCCTCGGATCTATTATTAATGGCCTATCAAAAATTGTCAACTCGTCGCATTAAAAAAGCCGGGAAACGCTGGAAATTTGCTTTTTCCTTCCTTGTATGCTATATTGACGTGCGCATTACAAAATGCGTAGAATCAACAAAATAGCGTTTTTTTTCCTCTGTCCGGCCCTTTTTCTCTCGCCCTTGGATGGGGCGGAAAAAAGGCTGGTTTTCAAGGGGTATTCCGCCACTCCTTTAGTCGATAAAAACGGCAATTTTTTGATCTTCCACCAAAATCCCTCCCAGGGGATCAGCCTGGCCATTCCCGCTTTCGGAACACAAAAGTCCAGGATCGAGGACGTTGTCTCTGCGCCTTCTCTTTCCTCTCCGGTCGTCAAGCAGAACAGAGACGGCGAAATCGGGATGGTCTGGCTCCAGGCGGACCCCGGAAAGGACGAACTCTATTTCGGCCTGCTTAAAGGGGGAAAGCTCCCCACGCCCTTAAAAGTAGCCGAGGCACGGCCCTCTATTTTTTCTCCGGACCTGGCCTTTGATACCCAAAACACACCATGGATCGCCTGGGTCCAGCAGGTGGAACAAGAATATTACGTGCTGGTCAAAAGCCTCTATTCCGGCAGGGTTTGGCTCATCAACAGGGGCTTTTCGACTTCGGCCTGTACGCCCAAGCTTGTCGCCGCCGGAGACCAAAGGATGTGGATTTTCTGGGTGGGACAGGACCGGGGACGGGATGAGATCTTCGTCAGCGTTTTTGAGGGGAACGGCTGGTCCAGGCCACATAAGCTCAACAGCAGCGACCGGTTTCCTCATCTAAGCCCCAGCGTCGCACTGGATGGAAACGGATTCCCATGGGTCGCCTGGTCTGCCTATGACGGCCGTGATTACGAAATCTATGCCTCATCCTGGAACGGCAGGGCCTGGTCAGGAGAAGAAAAGATCACAGACAACGAGTCTGGGAACACCAGCCCTTCGATCGCATTTGTCTATGGGTCTATTCCGCTCGTCGTCTGGAGCCAATCCTCGGGGAGGACCAGCACTCTCGCCTGCAAGGTAAAGTCAGGTCCGGGCTGGAGCACCGAAATCGCATTATTTTCCAGCGAAGGGAGCTTCAACAGGTCTCCCAAGGTGGCCGTTCAAGGAGACAAGATCGCCATCACCTGGCAAGTGGGAGAGAACATCGGGTTTCTGTCCCTGTCGTTTCAAGAGCTCGGCGGGATCCATCCTCGCGGCCGCAAGCGGATGGACTATCCTCCCATTCTTAATCCAGCCTTGGACGATAATCAGTACACCGGTTTTGGCGACAGCATCACTTATGCCGAAGAACATGGTTATCTGCCCAAGCTGGAAGCGCTGCTCATCCAAAAATACGGCCCCTCAAAGGTCATCAACGAAGGCATCGGCGGAGAGGTGACAAGCGACGGCCTGGCCCGTTTCGATTCCGTGCTGGCGGCCCATCGGGCCAGGTATCTAATGATCATGGAGGGCACTAACGATGTCATTTTTCTAGAGATATCGATGGACACGACGGCCTTCAACCTGGAAGTCATGGCCGTCAACTGTCTGGACTTCGGCGCCTTTCCCCTGCTGGCCACGATCATTCCCAGGAATGACTGGCGCTGGGCCTTGCCCCTCTACCGGAACAGGATCTTCGACCTCAACACGAAAATCCGCAGCCTGGCCGAAAAAATCAAAATCCCGCTCGTCGACCAGTTCAATGCCTTCTATAATTATCCGAAAACCGATGGAGGCTGGACGTCGCTCTTGCTTCCCGATGGCGTGCATCCGAACGAGAAGGGGTTTTATTTCATGGCCGATACATGGTTGGCGGAGATCGTTCCTCTCCCGTTCCCGCCGACCAACCTCGGGCTGCAAAGGATGTTCATAAAGATCCTCTTTTATCGCCAGCCGGGCAACATGATCCCGGGCAACATGATCCGCTGGCAAAACAGCCCGAAAATCGATACCGCCGACCGCGTGGCAAGCTATAAGATCTATCGCCGGGAGCAGACCGGCGGCTCAAAAAAATTTGAGCTCCTAGTTTCCCTCCCCCGATTTTTAGACTTGCCTGAATATAAGTATTTTGATATAAGAATCCTTTCATCCTCAAAATACACCTATGTCATCTCAGCGCTTCGCAAGGATGGCATGGAAGGTCCCTGTTCAGAGGTCGTGAACGATTATTTTTAGGGAGGCACCTGAATTGAAAAGACAGATCACAATCCTGGCTTCAGCGGCAGTGCTGTTGTCGATGGTCGGGCTGAGCGTGTGGGCGGCCGAGAATCCCGCCGTGCTCAAGACGATCAGCTATCAAAAGCTGGACAAAGGCCTGGAAGCCACCATCCTGCTGGAAGGGCCATTCGTTTATCAAGCGTTTACCCTGACCAACCCCAACCGGTTGGCGATTGATCTCTCTCCGGTCGAAAAGATCGAGGCCGAACTCTACTATGAGGTCAATGCCATGGGCCTGACCAGCCTCCGGACAGGAGAGTTCGCGCCCCAGATCGTTCGTGTCGTATTTGATTTTACCGACCAGATCCTTCCCTGCGAAATCAAGAAAATCGATGGTGGAATCGTGGTCCGGCTGTCGACCGAAGAGCCGCAAGCTGCGGTCGCGGTCAAAGAAGTGCCGCAGGTCGCCGCCAAGGTCAAAGCGCAGCTGGCCGAGCGGGTCCGCGAAGAAGTTCCGGAGGTCCAGAAAGAGGGTTTTTATAACACCATGATCGGCCTGTCCGTGGCCAGCTATAAGATCCCTGACGCCAATTATGGCGAAGTCTATGGACCAGATTTAGCACCCATCTACGGGCTGAACCTTTCTCGCACCCTTGTCTCGTTGGGGAATTTTCAGCTCGATATTTCGGCCGAGGCAAGACTGTATAAAAAGACAGGGGCCGCCACTGTCAGCCTAGAAGAAACCAAGTTTACCATGTTTCCGATTATTTCTATCGCCCCCCGGCTTCTCTTCCAGACAAAATATGCGATATTTTTCGCCGGCGGAGGGCCGGATTTTTATTCCTATAAAGAGGAAAGTGTCCTGGCCACGACAACGGGCTCAAAAACCGGGTATCATTATCAAGTGGGCCTCTACATCATGCTTCCCACGATCGATTTCCTGCGAGTCAAGCTCTATTACAAATTCACCAAGGTCAAGGCCCTGGAAAACGGCTACGAAGCCGACCTGGGCGGAACCGAATACGGCATCGGCCTGTGCTATGGCTTTAATTTTTTGAACGGGGCGCTCATCAACAAATAGTTCGGAAGTTTTTTCACTCGTCGATAGGGCCAAGGGGATGCGTGCATGCGCTTGAGCGGCGTCGGCAAAAAACCGCTTCTTAGGGGAATCCCCGTTGTTCTTTTCTGCATCCTTTTGGCCGGGATTTTTCTTCGGTTTTACAATCTCAGCCACATCCTTCTCTATGACGATGAGCCCCTCCATCAGGTCCGGATCTCTTATCAGCCTTTACCGTTCGCCTTCTCCCATAATAACGGCTCGGGCCTCTTTACACTGCTCGTTCATATCTTTCTCCATCTGGGGGACATCGTGCTCATGGCCCGCTTGCCGTCGGCGCTTTTCGGGACGGCCACGATCGTCGTTATCTACCTCCTCGGGAAAGCCTTATTCTCTAAAAAAGATGGGTTAATCGCCGCGGGCTTGGTAGCGCTTTCCCCGTTCCTCATCCGCTATTCGCAGTACAGCCGGGCGTACTCTCTGTTCGTCTTGTTATCGCTCCTGTCCCTATATTTCTTCGACAAAGCGCAAAAAGAAAACCGGACACAATCCTGGGCCCTCTACGGCATCTTCACCACTCTGAATATTTACACCCATCTGATCGCTCTCCTCCTCCTCCCGGCTTACATCCTGGCGATGGCGTTCACGAAAAGAACGAATGGGAAGAAAAAAAGCCAGGCCGGGAATTCTCCGAGTCTCCGACTTAAGAAATTTATCCTTTGGACGTGTCTCATCTGTGTTCTGACTGCCTGTTTCTATCTGCCGAGCGTTTCGATGAAAGAATTCTTCGTCGGCTCCGCCGAGAGAGCGATCACCCAGCCGCCCGATACCCATGTCTCGCTTCTCTTGATTCACGATATTTTGATGTCCCAATGGGCGCCGCCATCGTCATTTTTCTTCCTCCTGTTTCTCGCCTGCCTCGCGATCGGATTCGGAGTAAGTGTGAGAAAACAGCCCAGGGCAGCCCTGCTCAGCTCCTTTTATGTGATCATTCCCCTGCTGATTTTTATTTTTATCAAGCCGCGCGAAGTGAACGTCCTGTCTGCGAACAGGTATTTCATTTTCATCCTGCCCGTTCTCTTCCTGTTCATCGCCAGGGGAATGAACGAGGTGTCCACTTTTATAACGTCCCTCCTCTCCCGTTTCCAGTCCAAAAAATTAGCGGCGCGAGGAATCCGACGCCTGCTCCAGGCTTCTTTTTTCCTTCTCATCCTCGCGGGACTCTACTCAAACTTTAAAGATTATTATCTTAGGTACTGGAGGTTGGGCTCTCTCCGGCTCGAGAACGACGGCGCCGACCTGCTAAGACGAGAAGTCAAAAGTGATGCCCTCATTTATTTTGACGCCTGGCCCGTGTCCTCCTTGATCACCCTGATCAACCCCCTCACCCACAATTTAAAGCCGGACGAATTCGAGTTTATGATCCGGGACGGGTTTGTGGCCGCGGTATCAGAGAATCGTTTTATCGTTTATCGCATCGGCAGCATGCTTTTTCAAGAGTACGTGGCGAGCCGACCGATCGACCTCTGGGTCGCAACGAAATTGGATCCTGAAAATACCGCCCGTCTTTGTACGGTGGTCAAAAATGAATTCGGGGTCAAAGTGTATGCCCTGAAGGACAATATCATTCTTCATATCCAAAACACGGATGAGCCTGTGGCCCAAAAGATGGCCGCCATGGCGCGTATTTTTCTTTCGCTCCCGCTGGATAAAATGAGGGAGCAGCAGTATCGCCTGGTGGCCGTGAAAGCCGCGCTGCTGGCTTATGGGCCTGAGGAGGCTTACCAGAACATCCAGGCATACAGGTCGATCACGATTCCGCCCGCAGAATGGAACAGGATACCTTCTTCCCTCGTCGTCCGGCTCTTCGATCAAATCTTTGGACTCAGCCCCCAAGCCCTCCATCGCCTCACGCAACGCTTCGTCCTCGACGAGATTCAACGCCTCTTCTTTCTCACCGGGAACAACTTTGTTAAGCGCAATGACGATAAAAATGCATATCGCGCCTACCAGGAATGTTTAGACCTGGGACAGGGCTTTAATCTCAAGGTGGCGGAAAAATTGGCTGTTCTCGCAAAAAAGTTGACCGGGCAGGGCAGGGGGCCGGAAGCCCTGGCCCTTTTTGAGAAAGCCGTCGATTTAAACCCGGGAAAAGAGGACCTCCGCTTTTGTCTAGCCGAAGCTTACAGACAGGAGGGCGCAGCCGGCCGGGCCGAGCAAGAATACAAAAAGGTCTTCGGCCTCGGCTCCCTTCCGCCCCATTTCCTTGAGCAACTTTCCAGTTATCCTCAGTCTATTATCGTATGGGAAAGCGCCGGCCTTTGGCATCTGATGTTTCGAGCGGAAGAGGATGCCTTCGTTTCCGGAACGATGGCCGTTCCCAAGATCTCGGAAGTCAAAAAAACGGGCTTCGACATTCATGACTCTCTGAGGATATCGCCCCATGGCCTTCAATTCGCGGTTTCCGCCAAAAAAGGCACCGTCAAAATCTTGAGCTTTATGGCGGCGAAAAACAGCAGGCCGAAATTCGACATCAAGATCAACGGCAGGCGCGAGACAGGGAACCTCATCGTTATCAACCAGGACCGAGCGCCGCTCAAACAGCCTTCTCCCTAGTGTCTCCGCTCGATTTTCAAGGAGATTTTGTATAAGATTTGAGCGAGAAAGGCTGTCCGTGGTCATTGAGCATCGAAAAGAAACAAGGCCCTCCGTAAAAAACGCAGCCAACCCTTTTGGCAAGATAGCCGCCAAGGCTCTCATCGGCCTTCAATGGCTCCTCTACGCGGGTTTTATCTTTTTATGGTTCAAGGACAACATCTTTGCGCTCAAAAAATTTCACGTCAGTCCCCTTGTTCCTCTCCTTCCCTTGATCGGAATTGTCGGCTTCCGGACCGCCCAGAAATTCCGGCAAAAAAAATTTCCCTGGAGGCCAAAATTCGGTCCCGCCGCCCTGGCCCTGATGGCCCTTCTTCTTTTGACGATTGTCGTACGCCTTCCCTTTCTTCTCCACGCCGCCGGGCCGATGACGAGCGACGATGCCATCCCCGCTCTGATGGGCAAGCACATCTCAGAGGGGAAGCTTCCTCCGATCTGTTATTACGGACAACAGTACTTGGGCAGTCTGTCGAGCCATGTCTACGCCCTGGTTTTTAAATTGTTCGGGTATTCGATGCTGGCTCTGAAAGCAGCAACCTTGCTCATATATTTAGCTTTTGTCATCGTCCAGTTTCATCTCTTAAGGGCCGTTTTTTCCTTGGGCTGGGCTGTCATCCTGTCCCTCTGCTACGGCCTGCCCTTCGGCCAGCTCGTCTTTGTCAGTCTGGACAACGCATCGGCTCATCCCCTGGTTCTCTTCTTGGGTGCCTTGCTGATCTATGTCTCCTATCACATCGCCTATAAGAATCGAGACCTGCTTATCCCCCTCCTCGGCTTTTTGATGGGGCTCTCCTTCTGGACCCATCAGATCACTATGGCCTTCATATTCACTTCACTCATCCTTCTTGCTGTTAGGTGCAAACCCCGATTGAAGACATATGCGATCCTCATGCTCTATGCGTTTCTCGGCGGTCTGCCTCTCGTCCTCCAGGAAATTTTCGGCAGGTTTCAAATAATCGCATTCCTTTTCGGGGGAGAAAGGACAATTTTGAGCCGGGAAAAATGGAAAGGGGCGAACAAGCTTTTTCGGTCCCTCCTGTTCTCGGAAAACGGTCCACCCGGCATTCTTTGTCTTGCCTTCATCCTTTTGGGCATGGCGGTCCTTTTCGTCCTGGCGCTCAAGAAAAGCGGCTCTTCAGCCCAGGCTGTTTTTCCCCTGTTTTTGATCGTCTTTTCTATGATGTACCTCTTCTCACGCTTCAGCGACAAACAGCAAGCCCACTATTTGTTTGTCCTGTATTTCTGCCTGCCGGTCTTCCTGGTCGCTCCTTTTCTGTGGATCAAAACCAGGCTGAAATATGTCCTTTCCCTGGGCCTCATCGCCGGCCTTTTTTTCGCGGACAGCTGGCCAGTCTATGCTGCGTTTCATGAGTCCGTCAAATACCGCGATCGGGTCTATCTGAAAATGATTGCCGACATGGCCGGAACGGGGGTCCGCTATTGGCAGGGAGAGTATTGGACCGCTTATCTCTTGACGGCCATCAGCAAGGAAAAAATCATCATCGATTCTTTCACCACCAACAGATATCTTCCTTACCGTCTTCTCTACTATAACCAACAGGACAGGGATCATTACATTCTGAACACGGAGGGAGGCCGCGCCGGAAACCTGGAACAGATGCTGACGCGGCTGCGGATCCCTTTTGACAAGAAAGTCACCGGGGACTGCACCCTCCTTTATCATATCGACGGCCGGGTCTTCCCGGATGTTCTGGACGAAATCGTGCCTTCACAGATCCCTGATCTGGACGTCGATCAAATCCAGAGTCAAAACGGCTATCTCCAGCTCACTTTTATCAATAGGCAAAACCAAGACCCTTCCTCCTTCCGTTTGCATGTGGACATCCTAGGATACAGCTCCCGGACAAGAGTGTTCTCGGGAAGAGCCGAGAAAATCCCGCTCAGAATTCCCTATCCTTCTGAAGGACCCTTTACCATCAGCTATTTTTTAGATTACAAATCGCTCAAAATTGCCTCCTCGGCCCACCTCCTTCCCCATGTTCCTTCCGCCCGAGAGGCTCAGCCGAGAAAAGAAACCATCGTCTTTTTGCGCGGCATCAGCCCCGTCATCCATTTTGCCGCCAAAGATGTGCGATATTGCGACCAAGAAGCCGTCTTTGACGTCAACGCTCCCCCCGGGAAAAAAGCAAAGCTCCGCGTCGTCTTGAATTCCCCCTTTCAATTCTCCGGCCTCAAATGGTACGGCAACTACGTCCAGCATGTTCAAATCCGCCTTCCTGCGGGCGCGGTCCTCGAGCGGGACCTCCGTGACGGGCCCAATACGATTGAGCTGGAGATCAGCGGCGCAGAAGCCCAGCCGGGGCCGAGGCTCGTCACCATGAGATTCCGTCATCGATGCAGGTTTGACTTCGCCGACCTCAAGACCCTATCGGCCGTCTTGGAAAACGTGGAGCTCATCGAATAGGCACAAAGACCGTTTCTTGACATCGATTTTTTTCTGGTATAAGCTTAGCCGACTCTGCCGATGAACCAGAATCGCCAAACGTTCAGCCGTGAATCCGTCTGCATCTTGCTTCTCTTCCTCCTCTTCCTTTCGCTCAGGATCATCCATCTGTCCGCCGACCCGCCCGACAACCTCAGCCTGGATAGCGGCGGCGAATACGGCGACCCGGGAAACTACGCTTTGAATGCGAGAAACAAGGTCCTTTTTGGGCAGTGGCAGATCGACGAATTTGCCGGGATGTACGTGGTCCCCGTGCCCCATTTCGTGACCTATGGATCGTTTCTTGTCTTCGGCGTGGGCATCTGGCAGATGAACCTCGTGCCGCTCTTCTTCAGCGCCCTATGCTGGCTCGGCCTTTTTCTCCTGGCCTCCAGATATTTTCCGCGGTCCCGCCTGCTCTTCTTTTTTCTCTTGGGCATCAACTACCCCTTCGGCATTTACAGCCGGATCAACGATCAGGTCATGCCCATGACCTTCTTCGTCATCCTGGCCATTTATTTTCTTATCGAGGCCTGGGACCGCCCTAAATACTTTTTCCTGACGGCCCTCTGTTTATCGCTCTCCTTTCTGTCGAAGGAAAAGATTCTCTATTTTCATCTCATCGTCCTTCCCCTCTCGTTCGTGTTCATCCTCCTCCAGAGAGGAGAGCTTGGCGACATAAAACTCAACCTGAGGAGGATCGCCTATTTCCTGTCCGGCTCGGTTCCGATCGCCCTCTTGTGGTACGTCTTCCTCTATATCCCGCACCGGACCGTCTACGACAATCTTTTTGGCCTCAATGCCTCTCACATGGTTCCCAGAAGCCTGGCCCACGCAGTCGGCAACTGGCTGCGGAGGCCGCCCTTTGATTTTCACCCGGCGAATGCCGTCTTGACCTTCCTTCTCTTTTTCTATTTCTTGACGCTTCTTTTTATTTTATTCAAAAAGAATCGGGAGGGAACGGCCGCCCGCGGACCTCTCGAAATCATCTGTTCGGTCTGGCTCGTAACCGGCCTGGGCGTGAACTCGTTCATCTCCTACCACCCCATCCGCCACTACATCGAATTCTCCATTCCCCTGTTGATTCTTTCGAGCATCTTCCTCAGCCGGCTCCTGGCTTCTTTCCGGCTGAAAACTCAGCTCAAGAAAAGGCCGCTTTTTGCCCTCTTGAGTTTCCTGCTGATCTGGATAGGGGTAACAGCCTATTCCCAAAGATTATTTTCCCGCGAGACGTTTCTTGGGCGGCCGGAAAAGGTCCTTCTCATCACAGCTCTTTTGGCCCTGGCCCTCGCCGCCCTGCTTTATCTGGTCATCCGTTTCGTTCTTGCTTCCAAAGACATCGTCCTGCCGAAGACCGCGGCCCTCGTCCTGGCGGTCCTCCTTATCGCTCTCTATTCTTTCCAAAACCTCAAGAGCTATATCCAGTGGGCTACGCATGCAACGTATAATCTCAAAACGATCGGACAGGACCTGGGCCGGGCATTCCCCCAAGGGGTTTTCTGCGGCCTGCTGGCCCCCAGCCTTTCCCTGGAAAACCAGAACAAGGCCCATACCGCCATGACCAACTATGCCAATGACGAGCCGGACTTCTTGGAGCGCCAGAAGGTGACGCATCTGATTGTCGGCACTTATAACAACGAGCCGAAGTATTACAAAGACAATCACCCCGAGGAATGGAAAAGGGCCAAGCTCCTTGTCCGCTACTGGTTGTGGAGAAGCTGGTTCCTGCTTTACGAAATCCAGGCGGAGCCTGTCCCCCCTCTCCATTCTCCTTTCTATGAGGCGGAACAAATGGAGCGGGACGTCGGCCAGCCGCGCTATGATCCGCGGGCCGGCAACCGGTTTGCGGTCTGGGTGGATAAAAACGAGAAGGGTATCATCGGGAAAGAAAAAGTGTTCTTCCCATCCAAAACCCGGCTCCAGGGCCGCCTCTACGTCAAACTCGGGGACAAAAGGACAGAAGGGTCTCTGCTCCTCCTCAGAATCTGGAAAAAGGGAACCGTGATTTATAAAAAGTCGATGGCCGTGCCGGGAGATGATTTTGTGAAAGAGTACAAGCCTCTCGCCTTCGAGCTGCTTCTGTCTGAGGCCGGAGATTATGAGTTCGAAATCCAATCGTCGGGCGGCCAGGCCTTGTTTTTTGACAAACTTGAGCTGAATACGGATTTTTGAAGACGGCGTTCAAGCCTGCCCGCAGATCCAGCCCCGCCTTAAATGTTTAAGACCGATTTCGCCACGGAGAACGTGTGATAGGCTTCAGGAACCGACCCGATGCCCAGGACGACGGAATCGATCTTTTTGTCTTTCAGGTAGAGGAACGCCTCCTCAGGCGTGAGCCTCCCTCCGGCCAGGACTTTTTTGGCGACGATCTGGTAGCCGGACTCCTGGACCAACCTCTCGCACTCCGGCTGGGACGGCCGCATCATAAACCCTTTTTTGTTGAGCGGCGCCATGACGGGGATTTTGATCTTCCACTCTATGAGCTGTGGCAGCAGGACACCGAAATTATGGGTCGCGAGCATGGGCTCGACGTCATAGCTGTCGCGGACGAGATCCTGGAAGATCATAAGAATATCCGGATTATGAGAAGACAGGGCCAGGTCTGTCAGCTGGCCGTGGAGGATGACCCCGCCCAGATTATATTTCTCAAAGTTGGCCAGCTCGAAATGGATCAATTCGAGCAGGAGGTCCAGGACATCTTTGGAGATAACGCTCTTGATCTTTGTCAGGGCCCTCAAACCCAGCTTGACCTTCTGATACATGCTGAAACCCTTAGCCTTGGTTAGGACGGCCCCCAGGACGCCTTTTTCCGAGGCCTCCATGGCGTATTCATAGGCGTTGGGGATGACCGGCAGGAGCGTCAGCTCTTTATTCTTGGGGAATTTCTGCAGGGCGGCCATGACGTTCCCGCAGTTGGAGAGCATGAATGTCTTGACGCCCGCGTTCACGGTCGCCTCGAGGATGGGGACGATGTTGTCCTCTTTAGCGAAGAATTCCAGATAATGCAGAGACTGAGTCCGGGAAATATAGCTCACGCCCTCAAAGGCATTTGAACCGAGAATCAATCTGTCGAGCTTCATGGTCAATCAACCTCATTCAAAAAAATGACTTTTTGGCGGTCCGCCGAGCGGTAGATCGCTTCGATGAACCTCTGGACTTCCAAGCCGTCCCGCCACGTCACGGCCGGGGATGTCCGGTCCAAGCAGCAGTCAATAAAATCCTGGTCCTCTTCATAAAGGCCTTCGGCGCCCAGTTCGAACCTCGCAGAGACGGGCATATCGATTTTGTGGATGGTCGTCCATTCCTTGGCATAGCCTTTGTGGGCCTTATAGAGATAGAGCTTGATATAATCGTTGGTCAGTTCGAGGGTCCCGTTGTCCCCCTCGATGCTAAGGTCCATACAGGGGAGGCGGTAGCCGGGGACGCTCCATGAGACATCCAGGCTGCCGCTCACGCCGCCCGGAAATTCCATCAGGGCCGCAGCGTCGTCCTCCACTCCGTCGGAATAAATGCTCCGGGCCCGGGCGAAGACGCTTGCGGGCCGGCCGAAATACCAATAGAGAAGGTAGAGGAGATGAGAGGCGATATTGATCACGGCGCCGCCGCCGGATCTCGCCCTGTCGTAATACCAGCCCTTCTTCTTGCCAAAGACTTCGCTGGTGTACATCGAGGATCTGAAGCGGTGGATGCGGCCGATGACACCCTCATCCAGCAAGCCCTTGGCTTTCTTGAACAGCGACATGTGGGCGAACAGATAGCCCATGGCATGGACGTTTTTCTTGGCGGCAACCAGCGCGGCCATTTTTTTTGCGTCTTCAAACGTGTGCGCCAGGGGCTTTTCCAGGAAGATATCCAAATCCCGCTTCAGGCAGGTCTCAACGATCGCCAGGTTTGTGAAAGCCGGGGTGCAGATGAATACCGCGTCGAGGGAGACCTCATCCATCATTCTGTCCAGGTCAGAAAAAAACGGCGCCCGCAGGCCGGACTGTTCTACATATTTGGCCAGCTGCTTATTGATATCCGACAGAGCAGCGAGCTTGGCCTGGGGGATCATGTTCACCAGGGCGGTATGGAGAATCCCCATCTTCCCCAGCCCGATGATCCCGACGTTCACCTTTTTATCTTTTTCCACGGTGCCCCTCTCCGGCGATCACTTGGCCACGGATTTATACCACTCGACGTACCGGCGGACCCCTTCCTCGAGGTCCACGCGAGGTTTCCACTTGAGCTCCCGAAGGGCCTTCTCGTTGGACGCCTTGCGGCCGACAAAATCGCCCGCCCGCACCTCTTTGAATTCGACGGGGATCCCGCCGAAGATCTTGCTCACCGTTTGGGCGACTTCTTTAATGCTGATGGGGCGCATCCCTTCCAGGTTGTAAATCTTGTTCTTGGCGATCTCCTGGAGTGCCGCCACATTGCCTTCGGCCAGGTCCTCGACAAAGATGAAATTTCGATACTGGCTGCCGTCGCCGTGAATAATCAGCGGCTCGTTCTGGATGGCCCGCTTCACGAAATTGGTGATGACCGTGCCTTCCCGGCCGCGGGGCCCATAGGGAATCCCATAGCGCAGGATGGTGAAATCGGTGCCGTACAGTTTGTTATAGCTCTGGATGTAGAGCTCGGCGGCCACCTTCGAGGCCGTGTAGGGGTGATTGACGTTCTGGACCAGGAGCGGGGTGGCCTCGCTGACATCCTCCGTCTCTCCCAGCATGTAGACCCAGACCGTGCTGGCGAAGATCAGCCGGCCGCCGTATCTCCGGACGGCCTCGAGCACATTGACGGTTCCCTGAAAATTGACAAGGGCCGCCTCCAGGGGGTTCTTGTAAATATCGTTGACATTGGCCATGGCGGCCAGCAGGAAATAGGCGTCATAATTGCCGGCTAGAGCGATGACCACTTTGTGCAAATCGAACAGGTCGAAAAAGATATGGCGGACATCATCCCGATGCGGCCTCATGATATCAAAGACCATGACATCATGTTTCGCCTCAAGAAGCTTATCCACGACATGGGAGCCGATAAAACCGCTCCCTCCAATCACAGCGATTTTCATAATCAATCCTCCTTTATGATTTCCTGGCTTCCAAATAGTATAAATGACATCTCCGGGGGAAGAGCCTGTCTGCCCAAGGGTTGATGACCGTTGTCAGCCAGACGGGAATGAGTTTCCAGCGGAAGTCTGAGAACAGCGTGATCGGCGTCAGCAGGCCGATCCCCCGACGGGACGCGATTGCGAACCCCGAAGCCCGCACCAACGTCTCGATTTCCTTGGGGGCATAGACATGGACAAAGGGCTTGATAAAGCCCCGAAAAACGGCCCAGAAGCCGTGCAGGGAATTCTTATTGGAGACCGTCAGGATCAGGTGGCCGGTGAGCGAAGCGACTTTTTGGAAAAAAATCCGGAGGGCCTCCCGGTCCAGGTTCTGGATGAATTCCACGGCCGTCACTAGCTCAAATGTCTTGTCGATCGCCACCGCGTTAAAATCTCCTTCGATCACATTGACGTCGGGAAACCGCTTGCGCAGATCCCGAACAAAATTTTCATTGAGCTCGACCGCCGAGGCCCGGTAGCCTTTCTGGCGCAGGAACCCGATAATGGTCCCCTTCCCGGCTCCGATATCCAGGGCCTGTTTGCCATGCCCCGGCGGCAATTTCTTGAAAATAAGCCGGTTGAGCCGCTTGAAAACGTGATCCCTCGGGTCCCGGGGGTTCTCCCAACACTCCTCGTAGTAACTTTTAATGTCTCCCCGGGCGGGATTGTTCATGATCGATAGTCCCTGCATGACGGCGGGTGTCATTCCCCCTTGTAATACAACGGCACGCACCAGTGATTCTGCGCCACCCAGTCCGTGCTGGGAAGTTCGTATGTCTTTTTCATGATCTTATGGCAGGGCTGGTCGTAGACCTTTCCCGTGGACTTCTCGATGGGGTCGAAGACGATGTATTTGTAATAGCCCGAGACCATGCCCTTGGGAAACTTCAAGCGGTGGGGAAACTTGGGGTCCAGGTTCTTTTTGGCATACTCATTCTTCCAGGCCACGATTTCGTCCAGCCGGTCGGTCTGGACGGCGCCGATGGCGGCCGAGAATTCATTGATGCGATAGTTGAGGCCCTCGACTACGTAATCGAATTTGCCGTAATTGCGGTACTTCTTGGCATACTCCAAAAGGTCCTTATTGTCGGACACCAGCATGCCGCCTTCACCGGTGGTTACGGTTTTCGTGGCGTAGAAAGAATAGATCCCCGCATCTCCCCACGCCCCGGCCTTCCGGCCATTCCAGGAGGCGCCGTGGGCGTGGGCGCAGTCCTCGAGCAGGATGATGCCTTTCTCTTTGCAGAGGCGGCTGATCTCTTCGATCTGGAAGGCGATGTGGCCTCCGATATGGACGATCCAGACCGCGGCCGGCTTGTATTGGTCGATCTTCCGCTTCAGGTCTTCCAGGGACAGGCAGAGATCGTCCTTGTTGCAGTCGACAAATTCGACTTTTCCGCCCGCTTTGATCGCGCTGTAGGGCGTGGCCATAAATGTGTTCGACGGACATAGAACCGTCTTCCCCCGGATCTTGAAAAACTCCAGGGCCGCCAGCGCCGCGCCTCCCCAGCTGGAAAAAGCGACCGAGGGAAGCCGGTTATAGGCCGCCCATTTTTCCTCAAAAAGCTTGGTGAATTTTGCCTCCGTCCACTGCTGGGAGGCGAAGACCTCGTCCCAGTAGGCATGGAGCTTTGCGGCGTCTTCTTTTTCAAACCCGATGGTAAATTTCATTGCCTTTCTCCTTCTCGCAGATATAGATGAGTGAGCATGATGAATGCCTTTTTAACAAAGATAAATGCGTTTAACGACCCGCCAATAAAACAGCGATTCCGGCCATGATGAGCACCAAGGAGAGGATCTTGGATGGGCTGATCGTCTCTTTAAAGATCAGGGAGGCAAAGATAATCGTCGAGAGGAAGAGAACTCCCTGGATGATGAGCGTGGAGGTAATGATCTCCGTTTTGCGGATGATGATCATATAGAGAATTAAGCCTGTGGCGCTGAACACCAGCGAAATCATGATATATTTGGCCGTGACGACCCTCCCCAGCAGCTCAAAAACATTGGACGAGAACTTAAAGTTGACTACTCCCTTCTTCATAATGGTGCCGGCGAAGCCATAGGCAATTCCGCTGACAACCGCCAGCAGCAGGTACACGAGACTATAATAATTCAGCTTCACCGGCCTTCATCTAACGAAAGAGATTCCTGAGCAAGGTCCGGAAAAAGAGGACCGGCCAGGACAGGACATAAACGAGGTCCTTGATCTTGACGGCCCCTCCCGAAAGGCCGTAATCTCCGTAGATCCGGGAGAAATCATCGGCCCGCTTGTAGAAGCGCCCCGGTACTTCGAGCACCCGGAGCCTGTGCTTGGCCATGATGAAGAGCTCTTCAAGATCATTGATCCGCCCGTCATGGAGCCTGTTGGTGGTCTTGTAGATCCCGGACAGAAGCTCCATGACCTTCTTGTTCCAACCCTTGAACCCCGAGCTGGAATCCGTAATTCTAATCAAAAACTTGTGATAAAACAACAGGCTGACCAAAAACGAGTACAATTTTCGGCCGTATTTGTGGATGAATGGGTCGCCCCTGGGCGCGCTGCCGAGCGCCCGGGAAGCTATGACGTAGTCTTTTTTCTTGAGGACGAGGGCATCGATGATCCTGCCGATATCCTGGGGTTCGTGCTGGCCGTCCGCATCGCACAGGACGAGAAACTCATACCCATGGCCCAGCGCATACTCCCGGGCCGATTGGAGGGCCCGGGCATACCCGTAATTCCGGTCATGCTTGAAGAGAAGAGCGCCTTTGGATAGCGCGACTTCGGAGGTCCGGTCGGCACTCCCGTCATCAATGATAAGGATATTAAAGCCGGAGAAATAGTGATGGATCTGGTCGAGAACCGCCCCCAGCTTCTTCTCCTCGTCCTTGGCCGGCAGGGCGATCAAAACGTTTTTTTCCATTCGACGCTCCTCTAACTGAAAGCGTATAATATAATTCCAGTGTCCCGAAAAGTCAATTTACAGGGAAGTCGAGCTCGCCCCGGATGAAGCCCCGGACAACGGCAAAAACGCGACGGTGGGGACAGCATTTTCTCGCCGATTCCAAGGTCCTCAAAAAAATCGTCCGCGTCATCGATCCCCAAGCGGAAGACCTGATTATCGAAATCGGAGCGGGCAAGGGGGTCCTCACGTTTCCCCTGGCCCAAAAAGCCCGGGCCGTCATCGCCATCGAAAAAGACAGGGAGCTCGTTCCGTTTCTCCAAATCCGGAAAACGCCCAATTTTACGATCATCGAAAAAGATGTGCTACGGCTGGACTTCAGGGAACTTCTGGCGGCTGCGGCGGGCCATCCGGATTCCGCAAAACTTGTCGGCAACCTTCCCTATTCGATCTCTTCGCCCTTGATGTTTAAGGTGCTCGAGGACAAAGGGCTCTTTTCAAGGTGCGTCTTTCTCGTCCAGAAAGAGGTGGCCGAGAGGATCTGCGCCCGACCGGGGTCCAAGAAATACGCCCCGCTGTCGATCCTGGTCCATAATCATTTTTCAGCCCGGGTCCGTAGCCTGGTCCATCCCGGCTCGTTTTCCCCTCCGCCTCGCGTCGAGTCTGCTTTGATTTCTCTCGAAAGGAGAGCCTCTCCTCTTTTCGAGATTCCCGACGAACGTCTTTTTTTGAAATTCCTGCAGGAGGCGTTCCGGCACCGGAGAAAAATCCTTCTGAATAACCTTCGCAAATCCGGCTTCCTGCCCGATAGAGTCCAGGCGGCCTACGAGGCGCTCAGCTTGCCGCGCACGGCCCGCCCTGAGGAGCTGTCGCTCGAACAATTCGTCCGGCTGTTCTATTTGCTGGAGGCATCCCAAATTCCGTGTTAATGTTATTAACGGGTGGCGCGGATGTTGCCCCGCGGCGTCCGAAGCGCCTTAGAAAATTATCCCGGAGACACGATATAAATTTTGAACTATTGATATTAATCCCTCCTTCCCCCTTTGATAATCAAGGAGGGAAAACGGTTCGTGTCACCGGAGCGGTCGGTGGGAGGGTCTTGCGCGAGGACGCTAGGGGCACGTCCGTGACAGGACCCGTTAAACCTTTTGCGGAATTTGGGATGCCTCCAATTTCCTTGGTGCGTTTGTATTTGGCGGCCGTTCATCTTAAAATATCGTGAAGGCCTCGATGACACCCGGCAAAATAAGATTTTCCGCCATCCATGCCGTCCTGCTCCTGAGTCTCTGCCTGAGCCTGATCGGTATCTGGTGGGGATTGCCCAGCTATCGCGGCTGGGCGCCCGACGAGATTCTCCCATCGCGAGTGCTGGAAGGGATGCATCAATGGTTCTCCAACAATTGGGCCGACAAATATCCACCCCTCCAGTATTATCTCTTGAGCCTGCTTTATCTGCCTTTTGTCCTCCTCCAGAAGCTCAAGGTCCTCGACTTTCCCCAACTCTCGACATACACAGCCCTGTTCTATTCAGGACGGCTTCTCAGCGCGGCCATGGCGACGGCGACGGTGTATCTTGTCTATCGCTGCGGCCTGGAAATCTATAATAAACGGTCGTCTCTCTTCGCCGCTTCGATCACGGCCCTCATCGTACCTTTTGTCTATCACGCCAAGATCACCAACGTCGATATTCCCTATGTATTCTGGTTTGTCTGGTCGGTGTTTTTTTTCATCCGCATCCTCAAAACACATGCCGCGAAATCTTATTACTTGTTTGCCTTAACGGCCGTCTGTTCCATCTGCACCAAGGACCAGGCCTACGGGCTTTATGTTCTTCCGCCGCTCGTCATCATTCTCTCACGCTGGCTCGAGCAGAAAAAAGCGGGTCGGGCCCGGGCCTTTGTCCGCGCCTTGTTCAACCGGAACAACCTCTATGCCCTGGCGCTTGCCGTCGGGGCATTCCTCATCATCCACAACTTTCTCTTCAATGCCCAAGGACTTCTCAACCATGTCCGGTTGATCGGCGGCCGGATGAGCCGCGATTACAGGATATACGAGAACACCCTGTCCGGACACATCCATCTATTCGGGCTGACCATCCGGCAAATCCAGTTTTGCCACGGTTGGCCTCTGTTTGTGGCCTGCGGACTGGGACTCATCGCGGCCCTGGCCGCGAAGAAAAAGAATTTCCTTCTCCTGTCCCTGCCGGCCTTCGGCGTTTCCTACTATTTGTTTTACATCGGCATCATCCTCTACAACTATGACCGCTTCAACATCCCCATCTGCATCGTTCTGGCCTTCTTCGGAGGCAAAGTCCTCTCAGACGCGATGGGGACCGCACAAAAATTCGCTGCGGGCAAATGGGCCGGCCTGTTCCTCATCTTCGGCTTCACGTTTCTGTACGCGGCCTCGGTGGATGTCATGATGGTCAAGGATTCCAGGTATCATATTGAACAATGGATGAGAAAAAATATCCCGCCAAACGCCGTTGTCGGCGTGGCCAGTCCGCTCGAATATGTGCCGCGTTTGGAAAACTTCAAATGGTTCGCCCTCAGGCCCTCGCCGGGGGCCTTTCAGGAAATGAAAAAGGCCGACTTCATTCTTTTCAACGTGGATTACAGCCGGTCATTCGCCGAGAACACTCCGGAGCAGGATTTCTTCGTCCAGTTCTACCGGGACAGCTCGATTTATAAGCTTGCCTTCCGGTATAAAACTCATATCGAATGGCTCTTCCTCAAGAGTTCGGGTGTATTGACGAATATTAACACGATCAATCCCGAGATTAGGATCTTTCAGAAGGTCGGGCCATGAAACATCCAGTGTCAGCGCCGAAAATCGCTTCGGAAAAGGTGCTAGCCCGAGCTCTCCGGCTTATTAAATCCGATATCCTGCCCGGGAAGGCGGACCGCGAAGGCGTCCGGACACTGGCCCGCGTTTGTTTCCCGGACAGCGATATCGCCGAACCCGGCTACCTCGACTGGCAGTACGACCAGAATCCGAGCGGACAGGTTTATGAGCTGATCACCAAAAATCCCGAGATGGTCACGGGACATTGCGCGGCAATTCCGCTCCGGTACAAGATCGGACCCCAGATCCGAATGGGCAGCGCAGCCGTCAACGTCATGACCCACCCGGATTACCGGGGGCGGGGGATATTCATCATCCTTCACAAGGAGGTCTTCGAGCGTTGCCAGCAAGGAGGCAGTTCATTCACGTTCGGCTTTTCCAATGAATATTCCCATAAGAACTGCCTGCGCCGACTCGATTATCAGGAGATGGGGCGCTTCCCGCTCTGGATCCTGCCCTTTGACCTGAACCGGATTATGAAATCCAGCCGACCGAAGCGCGGAATCCTGATGCGCTCCATCGCTTTCGCCGCCAACCCTTTCTGGCGCATGGGCCTGGCGGTCCTCAAGCCACGGTTGAAAGATCGATCGATACAAATCGAAAAAATCGTCACCTTCACCGAGGAATTCGACCGGTTTTGGCACAAGGTCAAGCCCGACCACACGAATATTCTCATCCGCGAGCGCGCTTACCTGGAATGGCGGTTCACCAACCATCCGACCCGAAGATACGACGTCTTTGCGGCTCGCTCAAGAGGAGAGATGCGCGGGTACCTCGTGGCCCGGATAACGGAGATCGAAGGCATTCCCTGCGCCATGCTCGTCGATGTCCTCGTCGAAAAAACGCCGGAGGGAAAACGGGCGGCTAAGACACTCATCGCGGCCTTCAACAGGCACGGCCGAGCCCGGGGGGCGGCCCTCGGCCTGTGCTTGATGCTCAGATGCAGCCCCATCACCCGAGCCCTGCACCGCAACGGCTACATCATCTGCCCCAAAGCTTTTCTCCCTCGCGAATTCCCGATTCTGCTTCATTGGAACTCGCCCGGCCCCGCGCCGGCCGACCTGCGCGACCTCAACAACTGGTATCTGACTATGGGCGATTACGATGCCGTCTAGCCCGAATTTTGGATGAACGCGTTTCTATTTTGGGCCCGCCGATTGACAAGTTGCCCGCTCTAAGTATAATAAGGCTCTTCATTTTAAAGGAGTGACGTCATGAAAAAGAGGTGGATTCTATTTTTAACGCTGGCATCGGCCTGCCTCCTGATGCTGTCCATGACGGTGAATCCCCAGTCCAGCCGGCGACTCGATAAAAGAATCAGCGCGGCTTCCAAAATTGCCGGCACGAGCTGGTCGACCCCCGTGAATATTTCCAACACCGTGTTCGATAGCGAATCTCCCGTCCTGTCCCTCGATGATAACGGAAAAGCCTACGTGACCTGGGTGGACTGGACGGGCGGCTATAGCCGAAACATGATGTTTAACACGAACGCGACCGGCTCGTGGGGTACGGCGAAAAACGGTGCTCCGCTCATCTATACCGCAATCGACGATGTTGGGTTTCCGACGATCGCGGCCTCTCCGAGTGGTGGAAGCGCCACGGTTGCCTATCATGACGGCGATTTTTCGCGCTATTTAATGTCGATTTTCGCGTTCGAATACAATAACGGAAGTCTCGGCCCCAGCCGCGTCATCACCACCGACGCGCCGGTGAGCTGCAGCTATGTCACCGCGGCCGTTTCGCCGACAACTAAAAATCTCTTTGTCATATTCATGGGCGACGTAGAAGAAGGATTCAAGCTGGCCTTCAAATACCAAGACGCCAATACAAAACAGTGGAGCGGGCCCGCCCTGCTTTCCCTTAATGAGTACGGAAGCAACTATCTACCGCAGATGTGCATCGATGCCAAGGGGACGGCGCACCTGGTTTGGATCACCCGTTCCAACACGGCCGTTGTCTGGTATTCAAAGAATTCAACGCCGACAAATCCAGATACATGGACGGCACCTGTCCAAATCAGCCCCACCACGGGCCTCGACTGGACTTACCCGAGGGTCGCCGCAGACGCCGATAGTGATGCCTATGTCGTCTGGCACGATGTGACCACCGGAAACTCGGAAGTTTTTCTCCGGAAAACCGTGAACGGGCAGTGGCAGCCCTCTGAAAACATCTCCCAGACGCCCCTCCTCTCCGAAACGGCAACCGTGGCCGTGCACGGGACCACCAAAGAGATCTACATCGCCTGGCATGAACGGGTGATCGAGGGCGTGAATTGGGATGTCTTGATGAGGACGTATGAAGAAGAAAGCCCCAACGGGCAAAAAAAATGGTCCAATGTCGTCAATTTTTCCAATTCGCCAGGCTATTCGGGAGAGCCCTGTTTTCGGACAACGCCAAGTGGAGATGTCCATCTTGTCTATTTCGACACCGTCGGGAACAACCGTGAAATCATGTACACCTTCAAGGAAGAAATCAAGGTCTACCCGCCGACCAACCTCAGCCTGGCCACGGCGACCAATAAGATCCTCTTCTACAGCGAAAAGGTCAACACGCTCACTTTCAGCAAGAATTCACAGAACCAGGATGATTATCTGGATAGGTACAAGATTTACCGCAAGAAGGCGGGCGAGGACGATAATCAGTTCCAGCTTTTGGCGACCCTGACCACAAGCACGTTCAAATATGAAGACAAGCACCTGTCCTTGACACAAAAATATAGCTATGGCGTGAGCACCGTGGACAAGGGAGGAAACGAGAGCGTAAAGATCGTGGTCTCGGAGACCAACTAATACAAACGTAATAAATAAAGTGACAATGTATGGGCGGCCTAATCGCCGCCCGAACGGGGATGTCATTTTAATTATTGCGTTGATATTAGCTTCTCGTTTTTTCGCCCCGACAGACAATTTCTTGGATCGACCAGGCGCGGCTTTTGTGCGACAGCGTCGACGTCAGGCGGAGAAACCTGACGCGGCAAGGCTCGAACACAATCTCCATCCGGTATTTCGAGAAATCTTCGATCATGCCGGCAGTGAGCTCGGGAAAACAAAAAGGGTTCTCGCTTAAGATTTTCCATTCCCGCCCGTCTTCCGAGCCCTCCAGCCTGTAACCCCGGGGGTAGTCGAGCGGCTTCTTGTTCAAGGACAATTCGATCTTCTGCAGCCGCAGCGTCTCTCCGAGGTCGAGCCAATAATAATCGCCCTCACTCTGCGGACGCTCGGTCGACCAGCCCGATTCCGGATTCCCGTCAAAGGCCAAACGGACCTGTTCATTCGCACAATTGCTGGAAGCCGTCCACTTCCGCTTGTCGCCGACTTCGGCCAGGCCGGTCTCTTCCTTCTCCTGTTTCGGCCGGGAAACAAGCTGATAAAGGTAATTCCCCTCGGAGGCGGTTAGAAGTTTCACCTCGCCGGGAAAATCATCAAGACCGGCCTTGATTTTCTTCCCCTCATTGCTCATGAACCATTCCGTATGGACGAGAATGTAATTGACCTCAAGGTTTCTTAAAAGCTTAAAAGTCGGCGCAGAGGGGAAATTTTGCATGGCTTCCCCGATGATCGTGTAGCCGGGCGGGATATACCCGCTGTATCCGTTGACGAGCCTTTTCCAATGATAGGCGGAAAAATACATATACAAAGCTTCCCGGGACTTGGCCTGTCCCCGCTGCGGGATGGGAAGCTCGATGAGCGAGGCCCCCTTCGGAAGGTCCCGGACAACCGAATAGACGGCGGGAATGCGGCCGGGAGATTCCAGCTGCGCCAGCGGGATCGGAGCGGACAGGAAATCCGTCAACAGGAGGCCGCCGAGGACGAGGGGCACGGCCGCCTTTCCCCACCAAGACCTCATCCGTTTCATCCATCGGGCCGCTGCCAGGCCGCTCAGCACGGCCAGCGCCAGCATCATCATAACTGATAGCCGGCTCGGAACCCGGAGGCCCTTAAAACCGGGAACCCAGTTGTAGAGGAGACCGTAAGGACCCGGCAGGACGATCTTGTTAAAAATCGGAATCACCGGGCCAAAGGACAACAGGAAAGCAAGGAGCGCCGTCAACACGTAAAATTGTAAAGAATATGTCGTGAACAAGCCGGGTTGTTTGGGCATTTCATCGGCATCCGTCTTCTTGGTTTTCGAGCGCAGCATGAACAATGCCGCGGCAAGAAACACCGGGATCATCCCCGGATAGAGCTGCCATTCCTGGGCTCCGGGGCTGCCCATCAGCCTGCCCCAAACCGCATTCCAGGGCGGGACGGCCAGATAATCCCGGAGCCGGGCGGAGTAATATTCGACCGCGCCCAGCGACCTGACAAACAGCATCTGCTTATGGACCTTGATATAGGGATAAAAAATCGGAAACAAGGCGATCAGAATGCAGATGGCCAAAAGTCCGGCCTTCCACCAAAAGCTTCCCTTGACCAGGAGGCCCGTCCGCCAGGCAAAGAAGAGAACGAAGAGGCCGGCAAAGAGGGCCAGGTACACTCCATAATAAGCGCAGCTTGCGGCCTGGAGGACAAAAAAGAAGCCCGCGATAAACAGCCGCCGATAAGAAGGTCGTTCGAAAAATTTATGGAGGAACAAAAAGCACAAAGGCATCCAAGCCATATACAGCAGTTCGAGATGGCTGATATGGGCAAAACGGTAGGGGAAAAAGGCAAAGACCAGCCCGGCCAACACGGCCGCGGCCTTGGACTTTGTCAAATGGGCAACCAGGCTGTACATGCCCAAGGCGGCCAGAAAAAAGGACATCAGGAAAAGGATATTGTAGGCCGGCACCAGGGGAATGCCGAGCGCCAAGAGCGGAGACGCCAGAAGAGAAAGTCCCAGGAGAGAATCCGCATACAGCAGAGTCCCATGATGGGGATAAAAGATGTTGGCGTCCCAGAGGCCGCCCAGTCCCGTGCTTAATTTGTGGACGTTCCAGGCCAAAACCCAGATGTTATAAAGGGGGTCCCCCAGGTCGGCGGGGACATGGTCTCCGAGATGGAGCAAGAGAGGATATGTCATCGTCAGCGACAGAAGCGCGAAGAGGAGCAGCGCCGGCCCGTGCCGACCCATCTTTTTAAAGGTTTGAATCATTCCTTGGGGAATGTCAGAAGGATAAGGCGAGGCCGATCCCGTATTCCAGGCCCCCCAACTCGATATTCATCTCGTTTTCTTTTGCTTTGGCTATGGTGTATTTCAGCTTCGCGTTCAAGAGAAGGGGAAAGTTTTTCCCCAGCTGAAGATAGGCGCCGCCAAGGACATGATAGCCCTTGGCCATATTCAGCACCTTCCCGATGGGGTTCGTTTCATAATAAAAATAGACGTCCCCCCCGACACCGATGTAGGGGAGAACAACCTGGCTCGGAAAAACAAACCGGACGCCCAGCGAGACCGGCACGAGCAGGAATTTCGTCTCCTCCTTGGTGTAGGTCAGCTGGCCCGTCTTATAAAAAGCTTTGATCTCCGTGTAAAAGTCGAAATTATAGAAGAGAGAAGAGGACAGGAGGATGCCCCGGATGGCCCCGCCTGTTTGATAAACCTCCTTGAAGCGCGGCTCATTGATATTATAGTTGCCGAGATAAATTTCAAATGTCCCCTGTCTCTGGGCCGCTCGCACATCCGCGGAAAAAAGAACGGGGATCACGAGGATCAGCAGGGCCGCGATCCAGCCAAACTTTTTCTTAATCATGTCTCTCTCTCTTTGCTCCTTTTCCCCTCCGTTTTTCATTTATACCATCTGAGTCGGCCGAAGTCAACTCGGAGGGGAAGACCCCTTCCGACGGGCGCCGAACTTCGTCCGACGCCCTGCCTCCCCTTCTCGGGCGGGGCATGAAACCCCGCCCTGCGACCAAGGGGGCGACTCCCCCTTGGAACCCTCTCGAGCGGCTCCCCATGGCAAGCCACGGGGCATATTCGCCGCTCGTCAATCCGGCTGGAAAGAGCATGCCCCTCGTCAATCAAATATGGTATAATTCGGGCCAATGAGCAAGACAAAAAAAAGGCGGGCGGCGGCTTCGCCAAAAACGAAAAAGACAAGACATCCGAATCTCTCTGAGGTCGCGGGTGTCCTTCTTATCTGTCTAGCCGTCTTTTTCCTCATCAGCTTGATCAGCTTCGACGCCCGGGACCCGTCTTGGGCCAGCGTCAGCTCCGCCGCCCAAAAAACTCACAATTATGGGGGCAAGATCGGCGCCTGGCTGGCCGACACGTTGCTCCAAGTGTTCGGGTTCACGGCGTTCCTCCTCGCTTTCATGATGACCGCCCTCGGCGTCAAAGCCATCATGGTCGGGGGAAAAAAGCGCCTTCTCCTCAAGACCGGCAAATACCTCTTGATCCTTTTCATCCTCTGCCCCTTGCTTATTCTTCTCTTCCAAAACGTCACTTGGCGGGGGACGAAAATTCCGTTCGGCGGCCTTTTGGGGGATCTTCTCAATTCGTTTCTCACCAGCTTCCTCAACAGCACCGGCACTCTGATCTTCCTCGTCGCCGCGGCCGCCGTGCTCATCCTCTTTTCCACGGGCTTTTCCTTTAAGAAAGTCCTCCACTTTTTTTCCCGTTTCTTCGCCTTCGCCTTCAAGGAAGTGAGAATCAAGGTCACCGACCGCCAGAAAGCCCGGCGCGCCGAAAAAATAAAGGAAGGCTTCCTCAAGAAGGCCGCCCCCGCCGAGAAAAAAGAGGCAAAAACGGAGGAGCCGAAACGGGAAAAAGCGCTTGCCGCCGAAGTGGCTGCGGAGAAAAAGTCGAAAAAAGAGGCCCGGAAGGACGAGAGAAAGGAGCTCAAATCGGGCCCTCTCAAGCCTTTGATCATCGAGCCCCCAAAACCGGAACAATACCTCTTCCCTGAGATGGAAACCCAGGGCGACTACGAATTTCCGCCCTTCACCCTGCTCGACGTCGGGAAGCCCGTCGAAAAAATCGACAAGGCCGAGCTCCTGGAGAAAAAACAGCGAATCGAGGAGAAGCTGCGGGAATTCCATGTCGAGGGCGAGGTCAAGGAATACCACCCGGGCCCCGTGATCACAACGTACGAATTCTATCCCAGCCCGGGGATCAAAGTGAGCCAGGTGGCCAATCTCGCCGAGGACCTGTCCCTCGCCCTGGGCGCCGAGTCGGTCCGGATCCAGAGGATCCCGGGAAAATCTTCGCTGGGCGTGGAGATCCCCAACAACAAGCGAGAGATCATCAAACTTAGGGACATCATCCAGTCGGAGAATTTTCTCAACTCTCCGTCGAAGCTCACCTTTGCCCTGGGCAAAACGATCCATGATGAGGTCTATGTGACCGACCTCGGCGTGATGCCCCATCTTCTGATCGCCGGGGCCACCGGAACGGGAAAAAGCGTCTGTCTGAACGCCCTCATCGCCAGCATTCTCTACAAGGCCACGCCAGACGAAGTCAAGCTCATCCTCATCGACCCCAAGCGCCTGGAATTCACCCTCTATGACGGGGTCCCCCACCTGATGAGCCCGGTCATCAACGACCCGAAGAAGGCCGGCCACGTGCTGATGGATGCGGTCAAAAAAATGGAGGACCGCTACCACTTGCTCAGCGAGAACAAGGTGCGGAACATCGAGCAGTACAACCACCAGATCGCCCAAATCCTCAAGGAGAAGAAAGGCAAGCTCTCCGAGGAGGAAAAGAAAACGATCAAGCCCCTTCCCTATATCGTCATCATCATCGACGAGCTGGCCGAGCTAATGATGGTCAGCGCCCAGGACGTGGACTACGCCATCGCCCGCCTGGCCCAGCTGGCCCGGGCCGTCGGGATCCACCTGGTTCTGGCCACCCAGCGGCCCTCGATCGACGTCATCACCGGGACGATCAAGAACAACTTTTCAAGCCGGATCGCCTTCCGCGTGCCGTCCAAGATCGACTCGCGGATTATCCTGGATACGGGCGGCGCCGACAAGCTCCTGGGGATGGGCGACATGCTGTTCATGCCGCCGAATTATCCGCGCCTGATCCGGCTGCATTGTTCCTACGTCTCGATTCCCGAGGTCCGCCGCCTCGTCAAATTCGTCCGCGAGCAGGGCACGCCGAGCTACGATGAAAAAATTGTCAGGGTCATTAAAAGCACGGGGGAATACGCCTGGGAGGGCCTCGACGAAAAAGACGATCTCTACGACAAGGCCGTGGAACTCGTCCTGGCCACAGGACAGGCTTCGGCGTCCTACCTCCAGCGCAAACTCAAGCTGGGCTATGCCCGGGCCTCGCGGATCATCGACCAGATGGAGCAGGAGGGCATCCTGGGACCTTCCGAAGGGAGCAAGCCGCGCGAGATCCTCGTCGATGTCAAATCCTACCTGGGCGCAATGAGAAGGAAGCCCGGGGAGGAGGAAGAGTAGTTGTTCTCCCGGAAAGCCAAAAGAAAAGATGTCCGAGAGGCCCTCCGCAACGAAAACCTGCAGAGAGCCCTGAAAAAAGCCGGCGACGAGCATTTCTCCAAATATCGGAAAACCCGCGAAGAGGTCCCCTGGAGTGCCTATAAAGAAAAAGCCAGGGCCATCAGGCAGGAGTGCGTCGGCAGGCTCCCCGAGTTGATCGAGGCATTCAGCCAAGAAGCCGAAAAAGCGGGGGCCCGAGTTTACAGGGCGTCTACGCCGGACGAGGCCCGGTCGGTCATCGAAAAAATCTTGCTCGAAAAAAAGGCCAAGCTCATCGTCAAATCGAAATCGATGGTCAGCGAAGAGATCGGGCTGAATAAATTTTTAGAAGGGAAAGGCTATCGGGTCGTTGAAACCGACCTCGGCGAGTGGATCGTGCAGCTGGCCGAAGAACGGCCCTCCCATATCACGGCCCCGGCCCTCCACAAAACAAAGGAAGAGGTCGCGGAGATCTTCTCGCGGCATCTGGGCCGGCCCGTCCCCCCCGATATCAAGGGCATGGTCAAGATCGCCCGCCAAGAAATGCGGAGATATTTCGCCGAGGCGGACGTCGGGATTTCCGGCGCCAACCTGGCCATCGCCGAGTCCGGCACGCTCGTCATCATCAGCAATGAGGGCAACGCACGCCTGGTCACCTCGCTGCCGCCGGTCCATATCGCGCTGGTCACGACCGAGAAGTTCGTCGAAACCATGGAACAGGCCGTCACGCTGATCAAGGCCCTGACGATGGCCTCCTCGGGCCTCAAGCTGACGTCTTATGTCTCCTTCATCACGGGGCCCAGCAAGACCACGGATATCGAAAAGGAGCTCGTCGTCGGCGTCCACGGACCTCAGGAAGTCCACATCGTCATCATCGACAACGGCAGGCTGGATATCGCAGCGGACAAAGATCTCGAAGAGATCCTGTACTGCCTCAAATGCGGCGGCTGCATGTTGCAGTGCCCCGTCTTCCAGGCGGTCGGCGGCCATGTCTTTGGAGGTTCGGTGTATCCGGGAGGCATCGGCGTCCTTCTCACGGCGATCACACGCTCGCCCGAGGAGGCGTCCCGGCTTCTCGACCTCTGCGCCGACTGCAAAAAATGCGAGGATTTCTGCCCCGTGGGCATTCCCACGAGCGAGATCCTGCTCAACCTGAAGAATGCCAAAGGCCCTTCGGTCTGGGAAAGGACGCTGTCGGGCATTATTCGGAGGCGGGCCTTTGCCGAGGCCGGCACGAAGATTCTGGCGGTCCTGCAAAAGCTCTGGCAGAAGAACGGCTATCTCAAAAAATTGCCCTTTGCCTGGGCCAAAGGGAAGAACTTCCCGGCCCTCAACCCCAAAAGGAGCGTCTCGGCGCAGGATCATATGGGCGAAAAAATCTATCTCTTCCAGGGCTGCCTGGTGAAATTTTTCTTCCCCGAAATCCGCCGGAGCGTCATCCAGTCTCTCTCGAAATTCGGGTTCGATGTCCTCTGCCCCCCCGACCAGGCCTGCTGCGGCGCCCCCAGTCATCATCTCGGTCATGAAAAGGACGTCAGGAAGCTTCTGCAGACAAACCTGAAATCCTTTGAAAAAGAAAAACCAGATTATATTCTTAGCGTCTGTCCGACCGGGAATTCCATGCTGAAAAAATTCTATCCACAGCTTGAGGAAAGGGCTGCGCCCTGGGCGGAAAAGGTCTATGATTTCACGGAATTCATGGTGAAAAACGGCTATCTTCCGAAGGATGGGATACCAGGAGAGAAGGGTGAGGTTTTCTATCATTATCCCTGCCACTATCTGAACGACCTGAAGCTCAAAGAAGAGCCCCCGAAGCTCCTGGAAAGCCTCGGCTTCAAGCCCAAGCTTGAGGACGAGCCTTATGCCTGCTGCGGTTTTTGCGGAGTGTTCTCGCTAAAAAACCCGGAAATCTCCGCCAAATTCTGGGAGAAGAAAAGAGAGAAGATCCTGGACAGCGGGGCCGCTCTCGTCGCCACGGACTGCCCGGGCTGTGTTTTTCAACTAAAGGCGAATCTCAAGAAAGAAGGGAAAAAATTCCGCGTGGTCCATACGGCCCAGCTCTGCGCTGACGCCGCAGAAAAGAATCCGGATTAATGGATGGTGGGGGGACGGAGGCGCCTGAGGGTACTCCTCCTGGCCTCGAGCCAGCTTGCCTTCGGGACGGACAGAGCCACTTCGACGAGGTTGGGATCAAACTGGCCGCCGCTGCAGCGTTCGATTTCCCGGAAGGCCTCTTCCAAGCTCCGGCCCTTTCTGTAGGGCCGGTCCGAGGTCATGGCATCGACCGTATCGGCGATGGAAAAGATTCTGGCTTCTAAGGGAATGCTTTCTCCGGCCAGGCCGCAGGGATAGCCTTTGCCGTCAAAGCGCTCGTGGTGATAAAGGACGACCTGGGCGGGCTTATCCAAGAAATCAAACTCTTTGATGATTTCGAATCCCAGGAGAGGATGCTCTTTGATGATCTCCCATTCCAGGAAAGTCAGGGGTGTTGTCTTCTTCAAGATGAATTCCGGGATTCCGATCTTCCCGATGTCATGGAGCAGCGCACCTCTCTCAACATCGGCCAGGGATTTCAAGTTTTCCATTCCGAGCGCCCGGGCGATGAGGAGTGCATAGCCGGCGACCAGCTGGGAATGCCCGAACGTTTCCTCATTGAGATCGGTCAGGGCAATAAAATAGAGGAGGTCGGACCGCAAATGATCCGGCCTTTCCAAAAGTTCCGTGGAGAGGGAAACGGCTTCTTTCGCCTCCATGAGCTGTCCGGGCCGGCTGAGGTCTCTGAGGATCTTCTTGGCCGAAAGGACGCGGGCAAACTTCGGATTCTGGCCCGGCCAGGTCAGAGGATTTTCGACAAATGACGGCAAAGCCGGGGCATTTTCATCCCCGCGAACGGCCCGCTCCCGGTCAAAATGGAGCAGGGCTTTGAGGCTCTGAATCTGGGCATTGATCTCTCGGGCTCGCTCTGGAGTTTCGATGATGAAATGATTTTCCATATACATTTCCTCTCAGGACTTAGCTTTAGTCGGCGTGCCCATAAGAAAATTGAATTAATCGGAGTCCAGATTAGCTTCAAAGAGCAAACGGAGACACATCAAAGAATTTAAACTATGGGTATTAATCCCCCCTTCCCTCCTTGAGAATCAAGGGGAGGAACAGGTTTGTGTCTCCGGGTCGGTCGCAGGGAGCGAAGCGACTGTTGGAAGGAAACCCTAGAAAGGGGTTTCCTTCCAAGAGTGTCCAAGAGTATCCCCCCGGACAATTCATCGCCAAATGCTCCTTGGAAGGATGGCAGGGAGCGGAGCGACCGTTGGAAGGAAACCCTAGTAAAGGGTTGCCTTCCAAGAGTGTCCAAGAGTATCCCGGCTTGTCAAGCCCGGCCCCTGGATATATAATGAAAAAAATTATGAACGGCATAGAGACTCGCAAACCGGACACCGACCTCGAACAGATGATCATCCGGTACAGGCCTGTGGTCAGCTTCAAGGTAAGGAAGTCCCTGGGCGGGGGGAACCCCGACTGGGAAGATGTCGTAAACGAGATCATGATGCAGGTCATTGAGAAGATCAAATCCGGCGAATTCCGGGGAGAATCCTCGGTCGGTACATTTATATATACCATCACCAGCCGCCGGATCATCGACTATATCCGGCAGAAAATGAGGGTCCTCAAGCATGCCCCGGAGGCCAATCCGCTGCCCGATCCCCATGACCAAGTGGAGCGGGACGAGCGGGCGGCCCGTCTGGCCGAGGCCATCAAGCAGCTCAAGCCAAAATTCAAAGATGTCCTTTATCTCTATTATTTTAAAGATCTTACAAGAGAGGAGGTCGCCCGCAAATTGGGCATTTCCCCGGCCAAGGTGAGCGAGCGGGTGAATTACGCCCAGAAGCTACTCAGGAAGATCCTGACGGGCTAATTTTTTCCATTTTTTGTCACACATGGCGACTAAACCTGTGAAACGAAAATGAGGAACAGGTGCTAAGATGAAAAAATGCAAATATGAAGAAACGATCGACCTTTATCTACTGAACAAACTCTCGGAAAACGAAAAATGGAAGTTTGAAGACCATTATTTCAATTGTCCCTCGTGTTTTCAAAAGACGGTAGAACGCAACATGCTGATCGAAGCCGTCAAAACGAAGGGAGCCGATATTTTCGCGCCCGAAGCTGCCTCGCAGCCGGCGGAGAGGGTGCCGTGGACAGAGAAGATCACCTCTTTCCTCACTCCTCGTCAATGGGTGACCGCTGCGGTTTCTGCCGCCCTTATCCTTGTCGTCGTCCTGGCTGTGGTCCCCAGGTTCAAACAGGCCCCACCTGAATTTACCTTCACGGGCGACCAGACCGTCCGCGGTGCCTCTATAGACGCCGTCACCCCGGCGGGAGAGCTCTCTTCCGCACCGACCTATTTCGAATGGAAACCCCTTGGAGAAAACGTGGAATATAAGGTGACCCTTTCCAACCACAAAGTGATGTGGACGGGCACAACCCAGGAGACCAAAATCACCCTGCCGGAAGAGATCAGGCCAAAGCTGAAAGCCGGAGAACTCTATACATGGCAGGTCAAAGCTTATTCCCAGAAAGGCACGTTACTCGCGGTATCCCGAGCCGCCCAGTTTGTCATAACCGAGCAAAAGTAATCCGGCCTTAATCTTTGATCAGCTTGTCGTCCTCATAATACGTCCGGCCGCGGCTATCTTCTTCAAACCCCAAATATTCCATGGGGCGGCCGCAAGAAAAAAATAAGAGCAAAAGGGCTTTTTCCTGAACCTTTATCCTTGTTTTTGCGTCTATACAGATATATAAAGACGATAGAGGTTTGCCATGAAAAAGTGGATTTTGCGCGGGATTGCCTGCCTTTTCATCCTGTTGTTCATCTATTTCCTGTTTGCCTGCGGTAAGAAAAAGGAAGCGAACAAGCTCGTCGCCGTTACCCGGGGCGATATCCAGGAAAAGGCCCTGGCCGTGGGCACCATCGAACCCGAAAAAGAAACCAAGGTGAAATCGACCATTCCGGGAATCGTCGCCGAGGTGCTCTTCAAAGTGGGCGACACCGTGAAAGTCAGGGCCCCCCTCTTCAAGATCTCTCCCAACCCGACGCCGCTCGAATACGTGGAAGCCCGGCGCAGCATGGAAGTGGCGGAGGTGACCATGAACAAGCTGAAGGCCGACTGGGAGCGGCAGATTCAGCTGTTCAAGAGGGCCTTGGTCTCTCAGTCCGAGATGGACTCGGTCGAGAGCTCATATCAGGAAGCGAACCTCCGGTACAAGATCGCCACGGAGCGGCTGGAGCTCCTGGAGAAAGGGCGGATCCACATGTCCAACCGGGAGATCGATTCCATCATCAAGTCCCCGATCGACGGAGTGATCCTTTCCCAGAACGTGTTCCAGGGAGACCCCGTCGTGCCGCTGACCAACTATCAGCCCGGCACCGAGCTCTGTTCCCTGGCCGACATGGAGAGCCTGCGGTTCAAGGGCACCGTGGACGAGATCGACGTCGGCAAGATCACCGCGGGAATGGACGCCGAGATCCAGATCGGTGCCCTGCCCGATACGAAAATCGGCGGAAAAGTCACCCGGATCTTTCCGAAAGCCAAGAAGGAAGGAAACGCCACCCTCTTCGACATCGAAATCTCCATCGACAAGACCGGCGGGCTGACCCTGCGAGCCGGTTTTTCGGCGACGGCAAGCATCCGCATCCGCGACCGCAAGCATGTCCTGATGCTCCCCGAGCGGCTGGTCATCTTCGAGAACGGCAAGCGCTTCGTCGAGGTTCCCGAAAGCCAGGCCCAGGGAGAGCAAAAGACCCGCAAGGTCGAGGTGCAGACCGGGCTCTCCGACGGCCTGAATATCGAGATCCTCTCCGGCCTCAAGGAGGGCGAGAAGGTCGTCGAGAAGCCGCCCCGCGAAATCAAATGATCGAATAAATAGGCCGTCAAGCCCATGATCGGCATTTTCTTCCGCAACCTATTCCGTGACCTCGTCCGCCAGCCATTGAGGACCGTACTGACGCTCTCCGGCGTCGTCTGGGGCACGTTTTCCGTCGTCCTTCTAATCGCGTTCGGCGATTCAGTCTCCAAAGCACAGATCAAGCGGTTCCACGGCATGGGGCAGGGGATCGTCCTCGCCTTTCCCTCGCGGACGACGCTTCCCTGGCAGGGGTTTCTCAGGGGCAAGGCCGTGCGGATCACGCCGGAGATGGTCGAGGCGGTCCCGGAAAAGGTCCCCGGTATCGAACTGATCAGCCCCGAGTTCGTCGGCAGCCGGCTCATCAGCTACGGGCGGAAGGAATACCGGAACACGGTCCGGGGCATCAATCCCAGGTTCGAGTTGATGCGCAACACGATCGCCGAGAAGGGCCGGTTCATCGACGCCGAGGACATGGCCGCCCGCAAGCGCGTCTGCTTCATCGGGGACGTCCTCGCGACCGACCTCTTCGGGAACGAAGAGCCCGTGGGCAAGGCCATCTTCATTGACAGTGTCCCGTTTACCGTTGTCGGGGTGATGCGGACAAAGCTCCAGAACTCGAATTACAACGGCCAGCGCGACGAGCGCTGCGCCTTCATCCCCTGGACGACCTACTCCTCGCTCTACGGCTTCAAGTACATCTCGAACTTCATCTTCCGCCCCCTCGACCTCGGCCGGAGCAAGGCGGTCACGGAGGACATCAAGAAGCATTTCGCCAAACTCGTGGGCTTTTCCCCGGCCGATTCGGACGCCATCTCCATCTGGGACACCTTGGATTTCGAGAAACAGTTCACAACCTTCTTCCTGGCGTTCACGGTCTTCCTGGGGATCATCGGCTCGTTCACGCTCCTCGTCGGCGGCGTCGGCGTTGCCTCGATCATGAGGGTCGTCGTGGATGAGCGGACCCGGGAAATCGGCGTCAAGCTGGCCGTGGGCGCGCGACGCCGGACGATCCTCTGGCAGTTTTTCAGCGAGTCGCTCATGATCATGCTCCTCGGCGGGTTCGTCGGCTTCGGCCTCTCGGCCGGCGCGCTCCAGGCGGCCAAAGCTTTCCCCGCGGGCCAGTTCACCGACTTCGTCGGCGTCCCCGTCCTCAACCCGCTCGTCATCATCTCCACGGTCCTGATTCTGCTCGTGATCGGCGTCGTCGCCGGAATGATTCCGGCCCGGACCGCCGCATCCACCGACCCGATCGAGGCGCTGAGGAAATAGATGAACCTGACACTGCCCCGGTTTTTTTGGAGCGAATACCGCAAGCGCCGGAAGAAGGCCTCGCTCATCACCTTTGCCCTCTTCTGGGGAACGCTCTCGATTCTCCTCCTCATGGCCTTCGGCCAGGGTATGACCATCCAGTTCAAGGTCGCGTTTTCCGGCCTCGGCGAGACGCTGATCATGGTCTACGGCGGCCAGACCTCCCTCGAATTCGAAGGCCTGCCCAAAGGGCGTCCGATCTCCCTCTATCCGGAGGACATGGACTACCTCAAGGAAAGGATCCCCGAGATCCTGCGCATCGCCCCGGAATCGTACAATTACCTGCAGGTGTCGGCAAACGGCAAGGAGATCAACCGCACCGTCCACGGCACGACCGCCGAATTCGCCTTGATGCGCACGCAGGTCCCCCGGCTGGGCGGCCGCTTCCTCAACGCCGACGATGTTGCGGAGGGCAGGAAAGTCGCCTTCATCGGCTGGAAGGTTGCCGGGGACCTATTCGGCGGCGGGGACCCCGTCGGGAAACAGATCATCATCAACCGCATCCCCTTCACCGTCATCGGGGTCCTCCAGAAAAAAATCCAGGATTCGATGTACAACGGCCCGGACGCCGACCAGATCTATCTCCCGTTCTATGCCTACAGCCAGATCGACAACCGGCGGCGCATCAACCAGATCCACATCCAGCCCCACGATGCATCGCAATCCAAGCTGATCGAAGCGCGAATTCGGACTCTCCTCGGGCGGAAAAACCGGTTCGCCCAAGACGACCGCTACGCCCTCAGCTTCTGGAATACCATCGAGGACGCCAAGGAAGGCATGGCCATCTTCAAGGGGATCGAGATTTTCCTCGGTATCATCGGCGCCCTGACCCTGCTCATCGGAGCGGTCGGCGTCACCAACCTGATGTACGCCGTCGCCAAGGAGCGGACCAAGGAGATCGGGATCAAGCTGGCGATCGGCGCGCGACGGCGGGTCATCGTCCAGCAGTTTTTCCTGGAGACGCTGTTCGTCTTCGCCAAGGGGACGTTCTGGGGGTTCATCACCGCCTTCAACATCGTCCACCTCATCCGTCTCGCCCCTATCAATTACGATTCGTTCGGAATCGAGGCCTATCTGCTGCGACCGGTCTTTTCGCTGCAGATCTTTGTCGCCTACATGGCCATCCTTGGCGTGCTCGTCTTCCTCTCGGGGATATTCCCGGCGCTCAGGGCGTCGCGGTCGAACCCCATCGAGTCACTCCGCTATGAATAGAGGGTCACCATGATCGAACTCCAAGGCATCACCAAAGTCTATCAGACGGGGAGCCAAACCCTGGAGGCGCTCCGCGGCGTGTCCCTGAAGATCGGGAGGGGAGAGTTCATCTCCATCATGGGGCCTTCCGGGTCGGGGAAATCGACGCTGATGAACATCATCGGCTGCCTGGACACGCCGACGGCCGGGGAATATGTCCTTGATGGCGACCGGGTAGCCGGCCTGTCCTTCGACCAGCTCGCGGCCGTGCGCAACCGCAAGATCGGCTTCGTTTTCCAGAATTTCAACCTTCTTCCCTATGCCACCACCTGGGAGAACATCGAACTCCCCATGTTGTTTGACGGGAAAAGCGCCCAAAAGAGGAAAAAACGGGTCAGCGAGCTGCTGATCGCCGTCGGGCTTTACGACTGGCGCAGCCACCGCCCTTCGGAACTCTCAGGAGGCCAGCAGCAGCGTGTCGCCCTGGCTCGGGCCCTGGCCAACGATCCGCCCATTCTGCTTGCCGACGAGCCGACGGGCAACCTTGACTCACGGAGCGGCGAAGAGATCATGGCCATTCTAACCGAGCTCTGGAAGGCGGGCCGGACGATCGTCATGGTCACCCATAACGATCATATCGCCTCTTGCTCCCGGCGGATCATCCGTCTCTTCGACGGCATGGTCCAGCACTGAGACGCTGATCGAAGACTCAGACCGAATGACTTCTGTTCCGTAATCGTGAAATGGGCGGTACTGGATACCGCGCCTCCCAATTCGTGATTGCCGAGAAGATGCGATCCGGCCCTAATCTTCGATCAGCGTCTCGTCTTCGTAATACATGCGGCCGCGAGTGTCTTCTTCAAACGCCAAACAGCACATCAGGCGGCCGCACAGGCCGGAAATCTTGGTGGGGTTGATGACGATCTGCTGCTTGCGGGCCTTTTGGATGGTCACGGGTTCGAACGACTTCATGAAAGTCACACAGCACAAGGGCCGCCCGCAGACCCCCAGCCCGCCGATGATCTTCGCCTCATCCCTGACCCCGACCTGGCGCATTTCGATCCGCATCCTGAGCTCTTTGGCCAGGTCCTTGACCAGCTGCCGGAAATCGATGCGCCCGTCCGCCGTGTAGAAAAAAACGCCCTTTTTCTCGCTGAAAAAATAGCGCACCGCGGTCAGCTTCATGGGCAGGTCCCGGCTCTTGATCCTCTGCAGGCAGAAGTCATAAGCCCTCTGCTCTTTTTCTTGGAGCCAATGGAACTTGCGGGTGTCGTCTTCACTGGCCTTGCGGATGATCTTGGGCGCTTCTTGGGCCAGCTTGGGATGCTTGCAGACATCGCTGGAAACATCCATCACCGTAGCCAAGTCTCCGCCAAACTCGGATTCGACTAAGCAGAGATCGCCCCTCTGGACATCCAGTTCGCCCCTTTGGGCCCGGATAATCTTTCCCGTTCGTTCGGAAAGCAAACAGACTAATTCGGACATGGTTTCATCCTGTCATGCGGGAATACAGAGCGCTCGCCAGCAGGCCGATATTCAGGCTCCGGCCGAGGGAGCTGACCGCGGCATCGATCCAGCCCAGCAGGCTGAGCGTCTGCTCATGACTCAAAAATTTCTCCCCTTCCCGGATCCGGTCCTCATAATCCGGGTTGAAGAGGAGCTTCGGGTCGCTGTTCTCTTTCATCAGCACGAAATCGCGGCAGAAGGAAGAAAACAGCTCCAGCGTCTGCTCCAGGTCTTCCCTGACCACATTCCTCTTCTGGAAGGCGTACTTTCGTAGAAAAGGAGAGGATTCGCCGCGGCTGATGAGGGCGTAGAAAAGCTCCCAGGCTTCCTGCCGCTGTCTTTGGATGTCCTCCCAGTCCAGGTCCAAGGCCTGCTCCAGGTTGCCGCGGACAAGCAGGGCCATGATCCTGACCTTTTCCTCTTCGGTGCCGCTTTCCCGGAGGGCCTGCTCGATCTCTTCCTTGGCCACCGGGGAAAAATTCAGGGTCTGGCAGCGCGATTTGACCGTCTGGAGAATGGACGCAGGATTGTCGCTGATCAGCAAAATGTGCATGAACAGCGGCGGCTCCTCCAGGACCTTCAAGATCGAATTGGCCGACTCTTCGTTCATTCGTTCGGCCTCGTCCACGATGAACACCCTTCTTCTACCGGACATCGGTTTCAGATACGCCAACTGCTTGATGATCGGCATTTGATCGACCTTAATGACGTCGCCGGCGGCCACGATCTCGATGACATCGGGAAAATTCCCCTCGCTGATGGCCCGGCAATTCAAACATTCTTCGCAGGCATCATCGGTTTTCTCAAGACAATTCAGGGCCTTCGCCAGGACCAGGGCGGTTTGCCTCTTGCCGACGCCCTGGGGACCGCAAAACAGCATGGAGTTGGGCACGCGCTGCCGTCCGAGCGAGAGCTTGAGGATTTTTTTGACCCGGCTGTTGCCGGCGATATCATGAAAAGCCATCGTTCCTTCCTAGGAGGGCAAAACCGTCTCCGCCAGCGCCTTTCTTAAAAACTGCCCCGTGTGGGAGTTCGGCGCGGCCGCCACGTTTTCAGGAGTTCCTGCGGCAACGACCTGCCCGCCGTCCTCTCCCCCTTCAGGGCCCAAGTCTATAATATAGTCGCAAACCTTGATAACTTCAAGGTTGTGCTCGATGATCACGACCGTATTCCCCAGCCTGACCAGCTCGGCCAGCAGTTCGAGCAGCTTGCGGACATCGTGGAAGTGCAGCCCGGTCGTCGGCTCATCCAAAAGAAAAAGGGTCCGGCCCGTATTTTTCCGGCCGAGCTCTTTGGTCAGCTTGATGCGCTGTGCTTCACCGCCGGAGAGAGTCGGCGCCGGCTGGCCCAGCCGGATATAACCCAGCCCCACTTTCTTCAGCGTCGCCAATTTCCTTTTCAGTTGGGGCTGCGCTTTCAGATATTCGTAGGCCTCATCCACGGTCATGGCTAAGAAATCGGCGATATTCTTGCCCTTGTAGCGGACCGCCAGCGTCTCTTTGTTGTATCTCATCCCGCCGCAGCGGTCACAGGTGACAAACACATCCGGCAAAAAATGCATCTCCACCCGCTTGACCCCGGCCCCCTGGCACTCCTCGCACCGGCCGCCCGCCAGGTTGAAGCTGAAGCGGCTGGCGGAATATCCCCTCATCATGGCTTCCTGCGTGCGCGCAAAAAGCTGTCGGAGGGCGGTGAAAAGGCCCGTATAAGTCGACGGGTTGGAGCGCGGTGTCCGGCCGATCGGCTTCTGGTCGACGGAAATGACCTTATCCAGCTGGTCCGCGCCCTGGATATCTTGATGGGCTCCCACCCTCTGCTTGGCTTTATGGAGCGTGTTTTGCAGGCTCCGGTAGAGAATATCATAGACGAGCGTGCTTTTCCCCGAACCCGAAACCCCGGTGACTGCCGTCATACACGACAACGGGATGCGGACGTTGATGTTCTTGAGGTTATGTTCTCCGGCTTTGAGAATCGCCAGCCATCCCTTCGGCCGCCGTCGTTCGGAGGGGAGAGGGACCTTCATTTCGCCCCTCAGGTATTTGGCCGTCAGGGAGTCGGGAGAATCGAGAATCCGGCCGAGACTGCCCGCGGCGACGACAAACCCGCCCTGTTCTCCGGCGCCGGGCCCCAGGTCCAGGATGAAGTCCGCCGAGCGGATCGTCTGCTCATCGTGCTCCACGACGAGCACGGAATTCCCGTCATCGCGGATCTTCCGGAGCAGGGCGATCAGCCGCTTGTTGTCTCTCTGGTGGAGGCCGATCGTCGGCTCATCGAGGACATAGAGGATGCCGCGAAGACGCGCCCCGACCTGGGCCGCCAGGCGCACACGCTGCGCCTCTCCACCTGAGAGAGAGGCCGTCGTCCGGCTGAGCTGGAGATAGGACATTCCGAGCTCTGTCATGACGCTCAGGCGGGTAAGAATTTCTTTTTGAATTTTCGAAGCGATGAGCTCCTGGGCGGGTGTGTAGATGAACCCCGCCATCGCCACGATCAGCTCGCTCACGGCCAGGGCGCTCAATTCATGAATATTTTTGCCGCCGATCCTAACGGACAGGCTTTCCGGCTTCAGCCGGCTGCCGCGGCATTGGGGACAGACCTCTTCGGTCAGCTCCACTTCGCCCCATTCATTCAACATGGTCTCGAAGCCCAGCCCGTGGCAGCGCGGGCACGCTCCGTACGGGCTGTTAAAGGAGAAATTGCGCGGCTCGAGCTCGGGCAGGCTGATTTCGCAGTAAGGGCAGAGGAGCTTTAAAGAATAATAGGATTCCTGGCCGGAGGCTCTGAGCAGGAGAGCTTCGCCCTCGGAAATATCGAGCGCCCGGTCAACGGCTTCGCTCAGCCGGGAGATAGCCGCCCGGGACAGCCGGATCTCATCCACCAGGACTTCCGCCGTATGCTTCTTCGTTTTTTCCAGGATGATGTTGTCTTCGAGGTCCCGGAAGCCGCCGTTGATGCGGACGCGCAGGAACCCTTTTTTTCTGAGCTTGTCAAAAAGTTTATGGTATTCTCCCTTGCGGCCCCGGATGACGGGCGCCAGGATTTTGACTTTTTCCCCGGCCGCAGAATCCAAAATTCTCCGGACGATCTGCTCGGGGGTCTGGGGACTGACCCGCCGGCCGCAGCTTGGGCAATGGGGTATCCCGACGCGGGCATACAACAGTCTGAGCAGGTCGTAAATCTCCGTGACGGTGCCGACTGTCGAGCGGGGATTTGAGGATATTGTTTTCTGGTCGATGGAGATCGCCGGCGAGATCCCCTCGATCGATTCCACTTCGGGCTTCTCCATCATCTCCATGTATTGGCGGGCATAGGCCGACATGCATCCGATGTACCGCCGCTGGCCCTCGGCAAACAGCGTGTCAAAGGCCAGCGAAGATTTCCCTGACCCGCTCGGCCCCGTCACCACAATCAGCCGGTTGCGCGGCAGGCGGACGTCGATCCGCTTCAAATTGTGCTGGGCCGCCTTCTTCACGACAATTTCTTTGAGCATAACCATTTATTTTAGCTTATTTATTATGCTCAGACAACATCGGGGAAGACTACTGGGAGTCCCGGGTGGCGTGATTTACCCCACTTTTATGACGCAGGCCCGTCAAACCTCAACATTGAACAAAATGCTTATCAAAACATCGAAACAGGAGGTGTTGAATGTTGAGGTTTGACCCCGATATGTGTTGACCCGCCGGACTCAATCGGCTAGGATTATTCCCGAAGATATGAGCCGCGAACAGAACCTCCTTAAATCCCTGGAGATGCTGAGGCAGATCAGCATCAAGAATGACTCGCTCCGGGCGATCAAGCACCTTCCCGCCCAGGAAGGGAGCTACCAGGAATATCCGAAGCAGGTCCATCCTGCGCTGGTCAAGGCCCTCCGGGAAAAGGGTTTTGAGAGGCTTTACACCCATCAATATTCTTCGTGGGAAGCCCTTCAGCAGGGAAAAAATGTCGTGGTCGTCACGCCGACGGCATCGGGAAAAACTCTGTGCTATAACCTGCCTGTTCTGGACGCCATGCTCAAGAACCCTTCGGCCCGCGCGCTTTATCTCTTCCCGACGAAAGCCCTGGCCAACGACCAGCGGGCGGAGCTCGATGAGACGATCAAGCTCTTGCCCGAAGAGATCCGGATTTTCACCTACGACGGCGACACGCCCCAAGACGCGCGGAAGGCCATCCGGGCCCGCGGCCACATCGTCCTGACCAACCCGGACATGCTCCACGCCGGCATCCTTCCCCACCACACGAAATGGATCAAGCTCTTTGAAAACTTGAAATACATCGTCATCGACGAACTGCACAACTACCGCGGCATCTTCGGCAGCCATTTGGCCAACGTCCTCCGGCGCCTGAAAAGAGTCGCCGCGTTCTACGGCTCATCGCCGCAGTTCATCCTCTGCACGGCCACCATCGCCAACCCGCTGGAGATGGCCGAAAAGATGATCGAGGCGCCCGTGGCTCTCGTCGACAACAACGGCGCCCCCCGCGGCGAAAAATATATCATCTTCTACACTCCGCCCGTCGTGAATGAGGCCCTGGGCATCCGCCGCTCGTATGTCAACGAATCGCGGCGGGTGGCGACGCTCTTCCTCAAAAACAGCCTGCAGACCATCGTCTTCGCCCAGAGCCGGCTGATCACGGAGGTGCTCGTCACGTATCTCAAGGAAGACATCGAAAAGACGATTAAAGACGAGGGCCTCATCCGCGGCTACCGGGGCGGCTACCTCCCCCTCAAGCGGCGGGAGATCGAGAAAGGACTGCGGGACGGAAAAGTCCTGGGCGTCGTTTCCACCAACGCCTTAGAGCTCGGCATCGATATCGGAACGCTGGATGTGGCCGTGCTGGCCGGCTATCCCGGAACGATCACCAGCACGTGGCAGCGGACCGGCCGGGCGGGCCGAAAAACCGGAACTTCGGCCGCAGTGCTGGTAGCCTCCAGCTCTCCCCTCGATCAATTCATCGTCAACCACCCGGACTATTTCTTCTCCAAGAGCCCCGAGAGGGCCCTCATCAACCCGGACAACCTGTCGATTCTCGTCAATCATATCGAATGCGCGGCATTCGAGCTGCCGTTCCAGGAAGGTGAAAAATTCGGCACCGTCGACATCGCGGAGATCCTCAAGTTCCTGGAAGACGAAAAGCTCGTCCTCCATTCGAAGGACAAATGGTACTGGACATCGGACGCCTATCCCGCCGACGGCGTCAGCCTACGCAGCATCAGCTCCGACAATTTCGTCGTCGTGGATACCAGCCAGAAATCCAAGGCCATCGCCGAAGTCGACTTCACCTCGGCCTTGACAACCCTCCATCCCAAAGCCATTTATATCTGCGAAGGAGAGCAGTACTTCGTCGACAAGTTGGATTATGAGCAGCGAAAAGCTTACGTCACGAAGACCGACGTCGACTATTACACGGACGCCATCGATTACACCAAGATCAAGATCCTGGATTTCTTCGACAAGAAGAGGCTGGACCGGTTCGATATCGCGCACGGCGAGGTCCATGTCGCCACCCAGGTCGTGGGCTTCAAGAAGATCAAGTTCCACACGATGGAAAACGTGGGGGCCGGCGACCTCAGCCTCCCCCAGAATGAGATGCACACAACCTCGTACTGGCTGACGGTCCCCGCCTCGCTCCTCCAGGCCCTGCCCTTCACCTCGGAGCAAAAGATCAACGGGCTCTACGGCCTGGCCTACGTCCTCCACCATGTCTCGCCGTTATTCCTGATGTGCGACATCCACGATATCGGGGTCTCCATCGGCGACAACTCCACGGGAGAGTCGGTCCCGCCCAAAGACCTGCTGGCGAAAATCCAGCCCCTGCACGGCACGCCGTTTTACTCCGAGATGGATTTCGAGCCGAACATCTTCGTCTACGACAACTACCCGGGCGGCATCGGGCTCAGCCCGTCGCTCTTCGATTTGGAAAAAAGGCTGCTTGAAACCTGCCTGAAGACGATTGCGGCCTGCCCCTGCCGGGACGGCTGCCCCTCCTGTGTCGGCCCGACCAAGGAGAGCGGCGAGCTGGCCAAGGAAGTGGCCGTCGAAATCCTCTCCCGCCTGCTGGCTTAAAAGGTGGGCAAGCGCTGCGGAAAATCCGCTCGGGTTTGAGCGGCATTCCCCGAGTTCTGAATTTGACAACGCTCCCTGCCTATGCTACTTTTAGCAGAGGAGAATTATGAATATTTTCAAGCTCATCACGGACGCTAGCCTCGTTGTCCAGGTCATTTTGCTCGTCCTCCTCTTTTTTTCCGTTTTCTCCTGGACGATCATCATTTTCAAGAGAAAAAGCCTCAAATCCGCATCGATTCATTCCCGGAAGTTCTTGTCCGTCTACAAAAAGAGCCGGAACCTGTCCGATGTCCAGGAGGCATCGAAAAAATACGTGGCCAGCCCGCTGGCGGCCATCTTTCAGGCCGGGTTTAAGGAAATGTCCTACCTGGCCAAATCCAACACGGCCAACAATCAAGGCTTCACCCGGATGGAGAACCTGAGCCGGGCCCTGACCAAAGCCTCGAACGCAGAGGTATCCCGGATGGAAAAGATGATGTCGTTCCTGGCCACCACCGGCAGCGTAACCCCATTTATCGGCCTTTTCGGAACAGTCTGGGGCATCATGGATGCCTTCATCAAGATCGGTGCTACGAGGTCGGCCAGCCTGATCTCGGTGGCTCCCGGGATTGCCGAGGCCCTGATCGCAACGGCCTTCGGGCTGTTCGCCGCCATCCCCGCCGTCATCGCCTATAATACGTTCCTCCACCGGATCAAAGACCAGATCTCCGAGATGGAGGATTTCTCCCTGGAACTCTTGAGCACCGCGGATAGATTGTATGGTTCTTCCTAAGCTTCCGACCATCCGCACCAAGAGAGAGATCGGCACCTCCCTCTCTGAAATCAACGTCACCCCTTTTGTCGATGTCATGCTCGTGCTCCTCGTCATCTTCATGGTCACCACTCCGATGATGCAGTCCGGGATCGGCGTCAGCCTCCCCCGGGCCGAGACCGATACGGCGCCTGCCGAGGAGGGGCTGCGCCTGACCGTGACGCCGGACAAATACATCCACATCGAAAATTCCGTCTACAACATCAACCTCCTGGAACGACGCCTCCGGGAATATTATTCCGGGAAGCAAAAAAAAGTCATCTATCTCCAGGCCGATGAATCTCTTCCTTACGGATATGTGGTCCAGATCATGGACATCATCAAAAAAGCCGGCATCGAACTCCTCGGCCTGATGACCCAGCCCAAAGAGGTCAAAGAAAACAAAAAATGACGGCCCGGCAAGGCATCAATCCCAAGGCCTTCCAAAGGGCCATGATATTTTCCGTCACGGCCCATGTCATCCTGTTCGCCGTCATCATTGCCTCACCGCACCTTCCCAAGCCATCGAGCAAAGGTGTGATCCACTACATCCCGCTGAACTTTGTGGGCACGCCGGGCGGGGGAGGCGGAGGAGGTGGCGGCGGGGAGCGCGGCCCGAAGACCTCATTGGGAGCGACAGAAATTAAAAAGCAGACTTTGAGAGACTTGACGACCGCCCAAAAGCTCCAGGAAACTCCGAAGTCATCCCTGCGCTATCCCGTCGATAAACCGAAAAAAGAGCCGAAGAAAAAACCCGATAAGCAAGCCGTCATCTCCAAGCCGGAGGCGACGGCAAAAACCACGCCCAGCAAGGAGGCGGAATCGGGCACGGGCGCCGGGACAAAATCCGGGGAAGGCCAGGGCTCCGGCCTGACCATCGGGGCCGGCGGACCCGGCTTCGGCGAAGGGAAAGGGTCGGGCCTGGCGGGACAGATCGGGCTCTCGAATTTTCCCTATCAATATTATCTTCAGATCATCAGGGACCGGATTTCTTCCAATTGGTTCACGGCCCTAGTCGATCCCGGCGTCGAAGGGACTCTTCAGACGGCGGTCTATTTTCGCATCTTTCGAAACGGCACGATCTCCAATGTCGAGGTCAGGGAATCGAGCAACGTCAGGGCGTTCGATTCCTCGGCCGTGCGGGCGATCATGAATTCGGCGCCCTTTCCGCCGCTCCCGGCCGATTATGACGAGCAGTATCTGGGCATCATCCTCATTTTCGAGCACTCAAAATGAAAACAATAAAAATCATTTCGTCTGGAATTCTCCTCCTGGCCGCAGCCTGGCCTTGTTTTTCCCAGCAGGACGTGGTGATGACGATCACAAACGGGATGCCGGCGATCTCGTTCGCCCTGCCCAAGTTCATCGTCCGCTCCTCCTCGGCCCAGGTCCAGGCCGCTTCCGATGAGATCTATCAGGTCCTGTCCGACGACATCAAATACACCCGGATCTTCCAGCTCCTCCCCAAAAGCTATTACAACTTCATCCGGGCGCTCGACCCCAAGAATATCTTCTTCAAAGACTGGGAGTCGATCCAGGCCAACGTCCTGTTTGTCGGGGACGTTTCCGAAGCGTCCGGCGGAGACATCGTTTTTGAAAGGTACTTCTACGATGTCAAGTCCCAGCGGCAGATCCTTCCCGGCAAGCGCTACCAGGCCAAAAAAGCCGACCTCCGCTACCTGGCCCATAAAATGGCCGACGAGGTCATGAAAGTCTACGGCGAGAAGCCCGTCTTCACCTCGAAGATCGCCTTTGTTTCCAACCGGGACGGCAATGACGAGCTGTATATGATGGACTACGACGGCGCCAACGCAACCCGCCTGACGTTCAACAAGGTCGTCGATTATTCGCCGTCCTGGTCTCCGGACGGCAAAATGATCGCCTATACGTCCTACCAGAGTCTTGTCCCGGGATTATATATCCTGAACATCTATGAGGGGACGCGGACGGCCGTCTCGCTCAAGGGCAACAACTTCTCGCCGGCTTGGTCGCCGGACGGCAAGAAGCTGGCGTTTTGCTCCTCGATGGACGGAAACTCGGAAATCTACACGGCTGACGCGAGCGAGGACAACATCAAGCGAAAGAGCTTCGCCATCAAACGATTGACCTTCAATTCCGGAATCGACACGGCCCCGTCCTGGTCGCCGACCGGGCGCGAGATCGTCTTCACCTCGGACCGGGGAGGCACGCCGCAGATCTACGTCATGGACGCCGAAGGGTCCAACGTCAGACGCATCAGCTTCGGCGGATCGACCTACCTGGATTCTCCCGCCTGGTCGCCGGCCGGCGACAAAATCGTCTTTGTGGCCCGGGTCGAAAGTCTTTTCGACCTCTATCTTTTGAACATCCGGACAAACCAAATCGCCAAGCTGACTGAGTCGAACGCCCGCAACGAAAGCCCCAGCTGGTCCCCCGACGGCCGCCATATCGTCTTCACCTCCAACATGAAGGACGGCCTTCAGATCTTTTCGATCGACGCCGACGGCCAGAACCTGCGCCAGCTCACCACGAAGGGCGCGAACAAGCTTCCGGACTGGTCGAACTAGTGCCCCGTCTCATAAGTTTCTTGTTCCAGTATTTCGCAGAGCCGGGGCACTTCCAAGGGGGAGTCAAGCTCCCCCTTCGGCGCTTCGCTCCGCTGAACCCCTGAGGGGGGCCACTCCGCCCCCCTCAAACTCCCCGGCGGTTGCGCGTTCAAGGGAGTATCTTTATTTATGCAAGATATTTGCGAAACGCGCAACTAAGCCTCCCGCTGAGAAAAAACCGAAATTCCTGCGTTATTTATTTAAGAAAGGAGCGCCTCTTTTTATTGACAGGATAGGATTTTCGATGTATAAAATGGGCGGTTGAGTGAGGTCAATAATCTCAACAGACGGACTATACTTATGAGAGGAGGCTTCATGAAAAAAGTCATCATCCTATCCCTAGTCTGTTTATTAGTTTTTGCCTTCGCCATCTCCTGCAAGCCGAAGGCTGCGCAGGCTCCTCCCCCTCCGCCGCCCCAGGTCAAAGAGCAGCCCAAGGTGGAAAAGGTGGAACAGGCGCCCGTGGTGAGAAAGCCCGATCTGTCCGAGGAAGAAATCTTCATGGGCAAATCGCTCGAAGAAATCAATAAACTGCAGCCGCTCAAGATGATCTATTTCGACTATGACAAGTACTTCATCCGCGAAGATGCCAAGCCCGTCCTCGAAACCGATGCCGCTTGGCTCCGCAAATTCAAAACAGCCAAGGTCCTCATCGAAGGGCACTGCGACGAGCGGGGCACGGAAGACTACAACCTGGCCCTGGGCGAAAAGCGGGCCAAGAGCACCTTCGACTATCTCGTCTCGCTGGGCATTGCGCAGGACCGCCTGAAAACCATTTCCTACGGCAAAAGCCAGCCGTTGGACATGGGCCGTGATGAGACGGCCTGGCAGAAAAACCGGAGAGCGCAGCTCACGGTCATCGAAAAATAAGTCGGGCCATGTCCAAAAAAGCCCTGGGGCTCCTGCTTATCGTCCTTTTGCCGATGGTTTCCTCCGGACAGGACAAGAGCAAAAAAACCTATGAGCTCATCTACCAGGACGTCCAGCAGCTAAAGCAGGATTATCTCAAGCTCGAAAAAAAGATCGATGCCGCCGCCGAGGACCTCGGCCTGCTCAAAGACCAGCTCAACAACCTGGCCGGCCAGCTCAGGCTCCTCTTATCGCTGCAGGCCAAATCCCAGGATACTTTGAACAACCTCCCGGCCCAGTACCAGGCCCTCTTGGAAAAATTTGAGCAAATCGACGCCCAAATGCTGAAGATCGTCGAAGAGCTGACGGCCCTGAAAAGCCAGCCGGCCGCCCCTCTCCCGAAGCAGCAGGAACCGCAGAAAAAGGAAGACAAAGCGCCGAGCGCAAAAAAACCAAAAGAGACGCAAAAAGAGACAAGGAAGACGGAGCCGGCCAAGGGTCAACAAGACAAGCCGCCGGCTCTCCCCGCGACCAAGCTTTCCGCACAAGAACTCTACAGCACGGCCTATTCCGATTATGAGAAAGGGAACTACGACCTGGCCATCGACGGCTTCACGATCTATAGGGAACAGTTCGCGTCCAGCCCGCTGGCCGACGATGCCCTGTACTGGATCGGGGAGTGTTATTTCAGCCAGAAAAAGTATGACAAGGCCGTCGAACAGTTCAACGATTTGATCATCGGCTATCCGCTGAGCAACAAGATCGCGACGGCGTATCTGAAGAAAGCCCTGTGCCTGGTGGAGATGAAGAAGAAGGACGAGGCCGTCGGCGTCCTCAAACTGCTGATCACCAGGTACCCGCTGGAAGAGGAAGCTAAAAGCGCTCAGGAAAAACTCAAGGAGCTCCAGGGAATAAAATGAGAGATGTCAACAGCTTAAACAAAGTCATTTTGGTCGGCCGGCTCGGCCAGAAGCCGGAGTTGCGGATGCTCCCCCAAAAAGATCGGTCCGTGGCCCGCTTCAGCCTGGCCACGAATGAGCGGGTCTTCAACCCCAGCACCAACGAAAGCAGCGTCCGCACCGAATGGCACAAGATCGTCGTCTGGGGCAAGCTGGCGGAATTCTGCGAGCGGTATCTCGACAAGGGAAAGCAAGTCCTGATCGAAGGGAAGCTTCGCACGCGCAGCTGGCAGGACAGGGAGGGGAACAAGCGGACGACGACCGAGATCGAGGCCCAGAGCATCGTCCTTCTTGGCAAGCGCGAAGGCGCCCCGGAAGCCGAGGGCATCGCCGAACCCGCCGCCCGCGCCCAGGACTTTCCCGGCGAAGAGGAGAGTCCGGCCCCGGCTGAAGGGGAAGGCGATGACGAAGTCCCCTTCTAACGAAGAACGAACTTTCCGAAAAAAAATCGTCGAAGACATCCGGCCATGGGGAAAGTTTCGCGCGTATCCCCATCAAAACGCCGGCAGCCTCAAAATCATTACCGTCAAGCCCCGGGGTTCGCTTTCCCTTCAGTTTCACCGCCGGCGGAGCGAATTCTGGGTGGTCCTCGATTCCGGCTTGGAGATAACCGTCGGTCGAAAAGCCTGGCGGCCCAAAAAAGGAGAGGAAATTTTCATCCCTAAAAAAGCTCCCCACCGACTGCGGTGCATTGGAAAATCGCCCGCCCGGGTGATGGAAATCTGGCTCGGCCGCTCTCAAGAGTCGGATATCGTCCGCCTCGAGGATCTGTATAACCGAAAATAAAGAGAGTCTTTTAGCCGAGAACCTTCCTCTGCCGGGTTCTCTTCCATCATCTCAAGAAGCGTATTCCATCGATAGGCGGGGCGGCCATGATTCCCAATGTATAGTCGGGGTCAAACCTACTCATTGCGCAGGTCCCCCTGGAGAATTGAGCGTAATGAGTAGGTTTGACCCTCGATTCGGTTACTTGGGCGATTTTTTATCGGTCACGACTTTGTCGATGCCGAAGATAGTGCGGAACCGGGGATCGGTTCTGATGGCCTGAAAGGCGGGGAGGATCATGGGAAAGAAATAATCACGATATCCGGCGTCGAGCGACCTTTTCAAGTTGGAAATGGCGAGCTCGTCCTGACCGAGGAGGGCATAGAACTCGGCGATCCCCATGAGCCCACTTGGATCCTTGGGCCCCTTGTCCAGGATTTGCCGGAGATACCGATCCGCCTCGCTCGTCCGGCCGATGATGACCTCGATTTCTCCCAAGATGAACAAATCTTCGGTTTTTAAGGGACCGGAGGCCGCCCTTTTATTCACGGATTCTCGGACTTCCGAAGCCAATTTTTTTGCCGTCTCGATGTCCCCCGAACTCTTGAGGGCATGGATCAGGGCGAGGCTGTCTCCCTCGACCGAGCCTCCTGTTTTCCCCTGTCTTGTCAGATCGACCACGTTTCGATAGACGGGAACCGCCTCTCCTGCCCTTCCTAAAGCAAAAAGCACATGGGCCAGGTTGGCCACACCGTAGGGATGATCCGGTTCGATTTCGACGGTTTTACGGAACTCCTTTTCGGCCTCTTCGAACCGCGCCTGAGCGGCTAGGCTGTAACCGAGATAGGAATGATAAGATCCGATTTCAGGGCCAAGCTCGATAAGCTTGCGCCCGATGCCCTCGCCGGCCGCCGCATCTTTTTTTAGGTTCATGTATGTAAACCAAAGATTGGCCAGGGGGATGCTGCTCCGAGGGGCAATTTCGGCGGCCTTTTTGAACATCTCAATGGCTTCGTCGGCCCGGCCAAGACCCCTAAAAATCACACCCGCGTTGTTATAGGCCGGCATATTGTCGGGGTAAAGCTCCCGGATAAGCCGATACCCTTCCAAGGCACCCGGCAAGTCCTCATCCACATAGTGCCGGTTGATGGCCTTCATTCTTAGAAGTTCGAGTTGAGGACCGCTTTGCGCCTCGGCATCCTTCAAGGCCAATCTCAAGGCTTCTTTTCCTTTGTCTTTTTGACCCAGGAATTGGATGAGCAATAGCCCTAGGGAGCCCCGGGCCGAGACAAAATGGGGATCTTTGTCCAGCGCCATCTCGAAAAACGTCGCCGAATCCCTATACTTGCCCTCGTTCCATTTCGCCTGTCCCATAGAAAAATAATTCAAAGCGTCCCATGAAGATGTCGTCACTTGGATAACTGGCTTGCCGGCCTTCTCGATGGACTTGAGGGACTCTCCCAGCCTAGAACGCAGCCGGCGCGCCAAATTATCGATCGCTTCGAGCAAAACTTGTTCTCGGCCGCGCGCAGTCACCCGAATGCGATCGACGTATCTTTTCCTGACGGGATCGACGACAATGGCCTGGAGCTCGAATGCCTCTCCCACAGAAAAAATGCGGGGCACAATGAGGGCCCGCACTCCGGCAAAGCGGCAGATCTCCGAGCCCACCTGCTCGCTGATACGGGAGGACGGCTCCATTCTCATCAACCGGAGCGTATCGGCGACCTGGTTTTTATCATAAACGTTGGCATAGGTCGACTGCTGAAGGTCGGCTTCGATGGCCGTTCTCAAAGCGAGGTCGAAGACTTGGTCTCCCGTTTGATTTTCGACATCCGCGATAAGTAGTTTATCCCGGGTTTCGAATGCCAGCCCGGGTCGCAAGGAGAGCCAGATGATAAAGGCGGCGGCAACCAGGACGACGGCGGCCCCGGCGCCGACGAGAAGCCGCTTGCGTGGCCCCTGGAACACAAGCTTTCGCGTCTTGACATAGGTTTCCGCAGCCATTTTTAGTTCCAGGCCGTGCAGCGCTTCAGCCATTTCTTTCCCCGAGCGAAATCTCCTATCGGGATTTTTGGCCAATGCCTTTCGGACGATCTCTCCGTACTCGAGCGGCACCCCCACCGGCAGATCTTTCACAGGCTTCGGATTCCTGTGGAGAATCGAATAAAGAAACGATTGTTCAGTCTCACCTTCGAAGGGCAAGGTCCCCGTAATCATTTCGTAGAGGACAACGCCGAGCGACCAGACATCGCTCCTGGCATCAGCGGTCTCTCCCTTGACTTGCTCGGGGGACATATAAGCGACCGTCCCCAGGACCGTACCGGGCCGAGTCAGCCGGGCCTCTCCAGCCAGCGCGGCCAACCCAAAATCGACGATCTTCGCGATTCCGTCCTCCGTCACGAGGATATTGGCGGGTTTGATATCCCTATGGACAATGCCCTGTTGGTGGGCTTTAGCCATCCCGTCGGCGACCTGGACGGCAAACGCGATCGCGTCTTTGACCCTTAGGGGCCCGCGCTTGATCTTGTCCTTCAGGCTCTCCCCCCTGTAGCAGGCCATGGCAATATACATTTGTCCGCTTTCAGTCTCTCCGATCTCATGGATCGTGCAGATTTGAGGATGATCGAGCGCCGAGGCGGCTTGCGCTTCATGAATAAAACGCTCCCGGGCCTGGGCGTCGTGCGTCAGCTCCATGGGGAGAAACTTGAGGGCGACCGTCCGCTTGAGCTTGATGTCCTCGGCTTCATAGACGACACCCATCCCGCCTCTGCCCAACTCTTTCATGATGCGGTATTTGCCGGCAAACAGGCTGCCGACCTCTAGAGCGTCTTTGGCCGGCCGCAGCGTCTCTGTCTTTTTAAAGAATTCTTCCCCATCCGGAGCTAGCGGAGCCGCACACCGGCTGCAGTACCGGGAGTCCGGAGGATTCTCAAAATGGCATCGCGGGCACTTCATGGAAACATATCCCTTTTTTGGGGAATTAGGATTTGGCATTCCCTTGAAATCGCGGATAAACGATTTTTCTCGGTTTTTTCTTATCCTCCCAGCGAGAAAAATAGTAAATCACGATGGGTGAGATGTCAACCTGCCTGTTGCGCAGGACCCTGCAAGGCTATTTTACAGCCGGGTTGGGGCTCGGCCGAATGATTTTCTCTCTACATCGGGATGTCGGAAGAGTTTTGCTTTTCCTTGACACCGATCATCGTCCGGCGATACCATTTTTATGCGGTCGACAGCATCCTTGCGCGATTAAGAAAAAACAGATCGCAACCGATCGCAAAAGGGAAACTCGTATCACTTATTTCTGTGGTCCCATCAGGAACGCATCCGGGTATTTCACCAGCAGCTTTTCGATCAGGTATTCTTCGATCTCCTGGGCCGTCTTCAAGCCCATGGTCTGATTGACCACCCGGCGGACGGTCTTGTATTCGACGGCCCGGAAGGCCTTCTTGACCCGGGGGATGAAAATCGGGTTCATGCTGAATTTCTTCAGGCCGAACCCGAGCAGGACGATGGCCGAGAGCGGGTCGGCCGCCATTTCTCCGCAGATAGCCACATCCTTCCCCTCCCTGATGGCCGCGCTGATGATGAACTTGATCAGCCTGAGCACGGAGGGATGGAGGGGTTTGAAGAGATAGGAAACAAATTCGTTTGACCGGTCGACGGCCAGGTAATACTGGATGAGGTCGTTCGTCCCGATGCTCAGAAAATCCACTTCCTTGACCAGGATATCCGTAATAGCGGCCGCCGCGGGGACTTCGATCATCACGCCCAGCGGGATGTTCTTATCGAACTTGATCTTCTTGGCCTCGAGCTCCTCCTTGACCTCGCCATAGAGGTGCTTCACCTCGCCGATCTCCTCAACCTCGGTGATCATCGGGATCAGGATGCGGATGTTCTTAAGAACGCTGGCCCTGAGGATGGCCCGGAGCTGGATCTTGAACAGGTCCCTGTTTTTCAAAGAGAACCGGATGGCCCGCAGACCCAGGGCAGGGTTAGGCTCCAGCTCGATCTGCAGCTGGGGGAGACTTTTTTCCCCCCCGATGTCGATCGTCCGGATATAGACCGGGAAGGGATAAGCCTCCTTGGCCAGCCGGGAATAGATCTCAAAATGATCTTCCTCCGTCGGCAGCGAAGTCCTCTGGAGATAAATGAATTCCGAGCGGAACAGCCCGATGCCTTCGGCTCCGTAGGAAAAGGCATAGCTGATCTCCTCCGGAAGCCCGATGTTGGCCATGGGATAAAAGCGGACCTCGTCCAGGGTGACGGATTTCCATTTGGCCACCTTCTTGAGCTCCCGCCGGTAGTTATCATACTTGGCGATCTTGCTGAGGAACTCTTTTTGCACCGCCGGGGGCGGGTTGATGATGATCTCGCCGTCGGTCCCGTCGACGACCAGAAAATCTCCGCTCTTGATCCTCTGGGTGCCGTTATGGAGACCGACAACGGTGGGAATGTTCATCGACCGGGCCAGGATGGCGGCGTGCGATGTCTGGCCCCCCATATCCAGGGCGACGGCCAGGATATTGCCCTGGCTGAGCCTCGTCGCCGCCTCTGAGGGCAGAAGGTCATGGGCAACGAGTATCTTCTCGCCATCGTCGTCCTTCCGTTCGTCCTTCTTGGTCTCCAGGTTCCCGTAGATCTTCGCCAGAACATCCGATACATCGGATTTTCTCTGCCTGAAATACTCGTCGCTGATCGAGTCGAATATTTTCTGGTATCTGGCGTGAATTTCGGAGAGGGCCCACTCGGCCTTGACCTTCTCCTCCCTGATGATCCGCTCCAGACTCGCGGCGAGCGTATGGTCCTCGAGGATCAGCAGGTGCGCTTCAAAAATATAGGCATGCTCAGCGCCGACCTTCTCCCGGATTATTTCTTTGACTTCGACGAGCTCGGCCTTTGTCCGGGCGACGGCGGTTGTCAGCCTCTGGATTTCCGCCTCCACCTGCTGGGCAGCGATGTCCTCTTTCTTGGAGGTAAAAATGACGCGCTCGGTGAGATAGGCCTCGCCCATGGCGATGCCCGGAGACACGCCGATCCCTCTCAGTCGCACGAATTCCATGGCTCTCTATTCTTTCTCGTCAAATTTGGCGTTGATGAGAGTTACCAAGGCCTTGAAGGCCGACTCCTCATCCGCGCCGTCGACGCGGAGCACGATTTCCGTACCTTGGGTGGCCGCCAGAGTCAGGATGCCCAGGATGCTTTTGCCGTCGATCTCGCCGCCGTCCTTTTCGATCTTGACGTCCGCGCTGAAGCGGTTGGCCGTGTTGACAAACTTCACGGCCGCCCGGGCGTGGAGTCCCAATTTATTCTTGATGACGATCACTGTCTCGAGCATGACGTCTCTTTATGACTGCTTGGAGCCGAGAAGCGCGCTGGCAAGGTGAATGTTCTTTTTTCCCTGCTCGATGACTTTCCGGGCGACTGCCTTGAGATTGTTGCTCCGCTGCAGGAAGACGAACTTGATCAGCATGGGCAGGTTGACGCCCGTGATGATTTCGACCTGGTCGTCCTTCTGAAAACTGAAGCTGAGGTTGGACGGCGTCCCGCCGAACATATCGGTGAAAATCACGACCCCGCTTTTCTGGTCGACGCGCTTCAAGCTCTGATTGATCTTTTTCTTGGAGTCCTCCACGTCGTCGTACCAGCCGATCGAGATCGCCTCGATGTTGGGGGCTTCCCCCAGAATGATGGTCAGGGCATTGAGGAGCTCCTCCCCCAATTTTCCGTGCGAGACGATGATTCCGCCGATCATTTGAAGAGATCCCGGTGATAAATCTTTATATCATATTTTTGTTTTTGAAGGTAATCTTTGAGCTCCTCGGCGATCACCACGGACCGGTGCCGCCCGCCCGTGCAGCCGATGGAAACGACCAAGTGGCTCTTCCCTTCATCCAGGAAGCGAGGCATGAGATAACCGACGAACCGGCGCAGCTCATCCAGATACGACCGGGTTTCGGGGGAATCCAGGATGAAATTCCGAACGCTCTTGTGTCTCCCGGTTTTGTCCCGGATGCTTTCGACATAGAACGGATTGGGCAGGAACCGGGTGTCGAAAATGAGGTCGGAATCCAGGGGAATGCCGTACTTGTAGCCGAAGCTGACGATGACCACCCGCAGCCGCTGGGTGCTCTTTTTCAAAAACCTTCGCGCGAAAATGTCCTTGAGCTGGGAGATGCTCAGGTTGGTCGTGTCGATGACCTCGTCCGCCATCTTCTTGATCGGGGCCAGCCTTTTGCGCTCCAGCCGGACGCCCTCCAGAATCGGCCGGCGGTGGGCCAGGGGATGGGGCCGCCGGCTTTCACTGAACCGCTTGACCAGGGTTTCATCCGAAGCGTCCAGGAAAATCAGCCGGGGGGAAATCTTTTTCCGGATTTGCTCCCAGACCTGGGGGAAGTCCGTCAGAAAGCCGTGCTCCCGGATGTCCACGATGAACGCCACTTTCTCGATCTCGACCTCCTTGCGCATCCAGAGCTCGAGAAAGATGGGGATCAGCTTGGCGGGGAGGTTATCGACGCAATAATAGCCCAGGTCCTCGAGAAAATGGCTGACCACGGTCTTGCCCGACCCCGACAAACCGGTGATGATCAGAAACCTGTCATCTTTCATCGTCCGCCCCCCTGGGTCCGCTTTTTTCTCGAGGCCAGCGCCCGGTCCAGCCGCTCGACGATCTCCTCCGAAGCATGGTATCCTTTTTTCCGCAAGATGTGGACCTTGCAGGCGACTTCGATCAGCGTGGCGATGTTTCGGCCGGGTGCCACCGGAAGCGTGAGCTGGGGAATTCTTTCGCCCAGCACCTCATAATCCTCCGGGAAGCGGAGGCCAAGCCTGTCATATTCCTTTTTGCGATGCCATTTTTTCAGAGTGATGACGAGATCGATCGGCGACTGCCGGCAAATGGATTGGGAACCGAAGATCTCCCGGATATTGATGATCCCCAGGCCGCGGATTTCCATGAAGAACCGGCTGAGCGAGGGCGCCTTACCCACCAGGCGGCCGGCGGGATTTTTTTTGACGAAGACCACGTCGTCGGAGACAAAGCGGTACCCCCTGGACACGAGTTCCAGGGCGCTTTCGCTCTTGCCGATGCCGCTGTCGCCGATGATCAGAACTCCCAGGCCGAATATTTTGAGCAATCCGCCCGGAATGATCGCTTCCTGCCCGGAATTTTTTCTCAAGGGAGCTTCCCTTCTTCCTCGCGAATAATGTCCAGGATTTCCCGACCGGTCTGGGCCCGGGAAATTTTTTTCAAGAGATGCCGGGACTTGCGGATGAGCTGAGCCACGACCGCCAAGATCTGGATGTTGAGACTGGGGTTGTCTGCGGAGCTGACCACGACGAAAAAAACATAGGAAGGCTTGCCATCGACAGAATCGAAATGGATGCCTCTCTTGGAAACGGCCAAGCTGACCAGGGGGGGCTCGACGCCCCGGACCTTGCAATGAGGGATGGCATAGCCATCTCGGACGGCTGTGCTCCCTAATTTCTCCCTCTGCAGAAACTTTTCATAAAGCTCTTTGTCGGAGACGTCCGTCCTCCTGGCCTGGATGAACTGGACCAGCTCTTGGAGAACGCCGTCCCTGTCCAACGACCGGAGGTCCAACAGGATCAAGTCCTCATTCAGGAGATGGTGGAGTTTCAGGGCGAGCCCCGCGTCTTCTCTAGTCATTCCGGTTCCACAAGCCCGTAGTTTCCGTCCTTCTTGCGGAACAGCACGACCCAGTTCTCTTGGCCGGCCCTTCTGAATACGAACACTTCCTTTTTATTGACGTTGAATTGGACCAAGGCCTCTTCCAGGGTCAGCGGCTTGGGCGTAAAATAATCGGCGCGCACGATTCGTCCTTCACTCTCGGCAGCCTCTTCGGGCAAGACCAAGGCCTTTCGTTCGCGGCCGCCCCTTCGTTTTTTCTCTCGGTACTTCTCCCGCTCCTTCTTGACCTTCTTCTCCAGGCTGTCGAAGGCCAGGTTCAGCGAGTTGAGCATGTCATGGCTCTCTTCGATGACGACGAGCCCCGCGCCCTTCGCCTTGACATGAATTTCGGCCTTCTGCCTGTTTTTCCCGGACGATAGAATCACATCGACGCCCGTGGCAAAGCTCAGAAGCTTCTCCGCGGATTTAAACCTTTTTTCACAATACTGACGGATGTCCGGAGTCAACTGCATCTGGCGGGCCGTATAATGGACATTCATGAGGTCCCCTCCATTAAAGACTTTCTTTTTCGGATATGCGAAGGCGAGATTTTCAGCTGCTTTCTGTATTTGGCCACGGTTCGCCGGGCGATCTTGAAATTCTCCCGCGCCAAGATCTCTCCGATCTCGATATCGCTGAGAGGGTTGTTCTTTTCCTCGCTCTCCACGACCTTGCGCAGCCGTTCCTTGATCCGCAGGGAGGAAATCTCCTCGCCGAAATCCCCGTGGAGAGACTTATGGAAGAAATATTTCAAAGAAAACACACCGCGGGGCGTCACGATATATTTATTGGCGACAACCCGGCCCACCGTCGATTCATGGACGCCGATCTCCTGGGCGATCTCGATCAGAGTCAAGGGCTTGATAAAGTCCATCCCCTTTTCGATGAAATCTCGCTGCCGATCGACGATATATCTAGCGACTTTGTAAATGGTCTGGTCCCTCTGATCGAGGCTGCGCAGGAACCACAGGGCTTTCTTCATCTTGTCCTTGAGAAAGCGGTAGGCTTCAGGATTTTCCTTATACGCTTTGGCCAGAAGGGTCTTATAGTAGCTGTTGATGCGGAGCCTGGGCAGTCCTTCGTCATTCAACGTGATTTTCAAATCCGACCCTTCCTTGGTGACGATGATGTCCGGAACGACAAAGGTGGTCCGGTCCTCGCTGTATTTTCGTCCCGGCGCCGGCTCCAGCCTTTTGATGATCTCGATGTGGAATCTGACGGCAGTCAGGGGAACGTTTAGGAGCTTGGCCAGCTGGGAAAAATCGGATTTTTCGAGGAGGGCCAGATGATCGTTGATGATCGTGCGGGTCACCTCGTCCTTGATCTGGAGATAATCCATCTGGGCCAGCAGGCATTCCTTCAGGTTCAGGCTGCCGACCCCCACCGGGTCGAACATCTTGATCTTCTCCCGGATTTCATTGATTTTCTCTTCCGTTGTCTGGGCGGCCGCGGCCAACTCTTGGACGGATGACGTCAAATACCCATCCTCGTTGATGTTCCCGATTATGAGCTGAGCCGTTTCCTGATCGGCGGGCTCAAAGAAGGTCAGGTTGGCCTGCCAGTTCAAATGGTCCCACAGGGATGCGGCCTTGGAAAGCGTGTTCTCCAGAGACGGAATTTCCTTCCGCTCCTGGGAGAACGAGCGGAATCCATCATCGATGTATTCCTGGAAATAAGATTCGAACTCCATCTCCTCATGATTCTCCGGGGCGTCCGGAAGGTCCTCGCTCGCAGGTTCCTCGGCCGAAGGCTCGCTTTTTTCGGCTTCTTTTTCGGCCTCTTTCGGCGCCGCCTCGGGCTCGGCCTCGGGCTTCTTCTCGGCGACTTCTTCCTCAATCTCCAAGAGGGGGTTCGCGGAGAGTTCCTCGTCAATCACTTCGATCAACTCCAGGCTGGTCAGGGGGAGAAGCTTGATCGCCTGCTGGAGGGCAGGGGCCAGGATCAATTTTTGAACCTGCCTTTGGTCTAGACGCTGCTTCATCACCATGGCCATAACCCTATGTCGGCCAAGCGTTCCCCTTCACAACCGGAATTCCTCTCCCAGATAGCTCCGCCGGACCTCCTCGGACATCACGAGCTCCCGGGGAGTTCCTTCCTTCAGGATCTTTCCTTTGTCGATAATATATGCGCGGTCGACGATTTTCAGAGTTTCCCGGACGCTGTGGTCGGTGACCAGGACGCCCAGCCCCTTTTCCCTGAGGGATTTCATGATCTTTTGCAGCTCCTCGACGGCAATGGGATCGATGCCCGTAAAGGGCTCATCCAAAAGGATGAATTCCGGCTGGGACACCATCGCCCGCGCAATTTCCAGTCTTCTTCGCTCCCCGCCGGAAAGCGTGAAGGCCTTGGCCCTGGCCAGTTTTTCCAGCCCAAATTCCCTGAGGGTTTCTTCCAAAGTGCTCGACCTCTGAGGATAAGCGGCCGGCAGAGTCTCCATGATGGCCAGGAGGTTGTCCTCAACGCTGAGCTTTCGGAAGGCGGAGGGGTCCTGGGGGAGAAGGCACACGCCCCCCTGGGCTCGGAGATACATCGGATACTCCGTGATCTCTTCTTCGTCCAAGAAAATTTGGCCGGAATCTTGAGGGACGAGTCCCAGGATCAAGGAAAAAGTCGTTGTCTTTCCGGCCCCGTTGGGCCCGAGCAGGCCGACGATCTCACCCCTGCGGATCTCCACGCTGACATCATCCACCACCTTCTTTCCTTGGTAGCTTTTGACCAGCTTGACGGCTTTTAAATAGGACTTCATCGCTCACGATTTTATAACTGACACCGACCTTTCTTGATCCCTGTTTTCCACGAGGATTGTACCATCGCCCAGGCGGAAAGTCAATTTGTCGCCCTTGACCGTTCCCTTGTCTTTCTCGGTCAGGACGGGGCGGCCGGTGAGGATCATCGTATCTTGATCCACATCATAGTCCGCGATTTCTCCGACGGCCTCTTTCGATCCCTGAATGATGGTCACTTTTTTTGTGGCCCGCATCGAGCGAACCTTTCCCGCCTCTTCTCCGGGAAGGACGGTCATGAGCCCCGCCCTGAGGACCACGTTCCTGGTTTTCAAAGAGCAGCGATCCTTGCTTCCCTCATAGATCATCTGATTGGCCTTCGGGTCATAGCTCATCCGGTCGGCGGCAATCTCCACCCGTTCTTCTTTTTGCCCTTCTTTCGGCGTATGCGGGAAGAAGGATCTGATGTTTCCGCGCCCCTGCATTTCTCCGGTTTGCTCGTTCATCGAAATTTCCTCTCCGAGCAGGACCCCCTTGTCTTGCCACAATTTCACCTGCCCGCTTAATAGAAAACGTTTCTCGCCAGCCGAATATCTCATCGATTGGGCGTTGGCAAAAACCGGCTTGTCCTTGGAAAAAAATCCCGTGGCGGCGCTCGTTTCCGCTTGAGGCCGAAGAACACCCTTGGCCCGGCCCTTGGCGGCGAAGCTGTCATCCTTGATCGAAACCTCGATTTCGTCCGCCGTCACTTCATTTCTCTGCGAAACGAAGTGGGCAAAGACACTGTCCTTGCCTTGGACCCGGAGGATCTGCGTCTCTCCGTCCAGGATCATCGACTCGCCATCAATAACGCGGTCGGGCCGGCCGTCCTGCCGGAGACTGTTGATCCGGGCCTTGTCGAAGACCCGGAATTCCCGGAGCTTCTCGCCGCGGTTGAAGATAAAATCGACGGCCTCTCCGCGGACATGAGTTTGTTCTCCCGACGCGGAGATAAACTTAAAAAAACATCGGCCTTTGCTTTCCACGGAATGGAGCTCGGACGTATTTAAAAACGCCCTGATCTTGATTTCCTCGGCTTCGATCTCCTGCTTTTCGCTCTGGAGAAAATTCCATGCCTGCCCCGGATGGCGCTCTCCGGGAACGGCCTTTTGATCAGGCTGTTTCCGTTTCTTTTGCGTTTCGACGGCCTCTTTTTCTTCCAGGGAAACCTTTACCCGGCCCCTGAGGTAGAGTACTCTTAGGTCGTCTGCCTGTGAAAACTGCTCAAACTCGATGAGGTTCGCCCTGCCCCGACTCTTTCCGTGAACGAAGATGATCGGGGACTCGTCCGTCCGGCATTCGATCCTGCCCTTGCGATCCTTCAGGCTGTAATCCAGCCTGTCGGCGCTGAACTGGAGCGGTTCGGGGTTTTCGAGCCGGGGAACGATCTTGAATTCCACCTCATTCTCCAGGCTCATGGCATTCTCTTTCAAGGCATAAACAGCCTGCTTGGCCGAGCCTGAAAAGCGCGGAGACGAAATGACAACGCTGCTGTCTGTTTTAAAAATCTCGTTTTCTCTGTCGTAATCAAAATTCTCGGTCTCGAGAAGGACACTCTTGGACCGAACCTTGATCTTGCCCTGCATCACGAAATGCTTCATGTCCTTGTCGTAAGTGACGCTTCCGCCCTCGATGCGGATGTCCCGGCCCCCTTTTTTCCCTTTGTCCACAATCCTCACATTCCCTTCGAGGTGGTAAAGGTTGTCTTCTCCTAAATAACGCCGTTCGGCGTTGATCTGCATATTGCCTTTGAAATCGAAAAACTCGACTTTTTCCTGGACCTCGACCTTCTGCTGGGCGATCTCTTTCTTCTCCGGAGGAATGCCGGGCCGGCGTTTCCAATGGACGATGAAGTAAACCACGATCAGGCCGACAACAACGACAAGGGCCGCGGCGAGGACGGGTTTGATGAGCTTGGCCAGGCGAAGCTTCGTGTTTCTTGGCCGGGGCCGAGTCATTTCCTTAAGCCCTCAACGCAAAGATAAGGCCTCTCTTCGCCCAGGTACGTGGAAAACTGAAAGGAATAGGCCAAGTCCACCCGCTCGCCCTTATAAAAATTCTGCGCCCAGTCTCCCCGGTCCCAGGCGATGGCCTCAAACACGCGGCTGCCCTGGCGGACAAGAAATTTCGCATGGCGGCCTTGAAGGTTTTGGGGCGGGCCGACGATTTCCGTCTTTTCCGTCAGGAAAACCGGCCGCGGATTTCCCACGCCGAAGGGAAAAAGAAGCGCCAGGCCCTCAAAGAATGGGCTGCCGATTTCCGCAAAATCCAGTCTGGAATCAATCAAGATTTTTTTCCGCATGTGCGCGTCGGATAGCCGGGCCTCGGCCACGGCATTCGCCGCTTGCTTGAAAGCCGTCATATTCTGCCGCGGCAGCGAACAACCGACGGCAAAAGGATGGCCGCCGTAGCTCATAAAAAAATCCCTGCATTCCTCCAAGCAGCTGATCAGAGAAAATTCGCTGATGCTGCGTCCCGAGCCGAAGGCCTGGCCTTCTTCGTAGACGAAGAGGATCACCGGCCGGCGGAAGGCGTCCTTTAGCCGGGAGGCCACGATCCCGATGATCCCCCGGTGCCATTCCTCGCAGCCCATGATCAGGATTTTGTAAGACTTGTCCAGAGATTTTGTCTTGACCCTGTCCAGGGCCTGTTTGAAGATCTTCTCTTCGGCCGTTTTCCTTCGCGAATTCAACTCATCCAGGTGGCGGGCAATCCCGGCCGTTTCCTCGAGGGACGGGGAGAAAAAAAGCCTGACGGCGAGGTCCGTCATGCCCATGCGGCCGGCGGCATTGATTCTGGGACCGATCCTGAACCCGATATCTCCCTCGGAAATCCTCTTGCCTTTGAGGCCGCAGATTTCGATCAGGCTTTTCAACCCCAAGTTGGATATGCTGTCCAGCCCCTGCATTCCGTGCTTGACCAGAACCCTGTTCTCCCCCCTGAGCTCGGCCACATCGGAAATCGTACCGATGGCCACGAGCTTCAGATAATGGCGGAGGAGGGAGGTCCGGCCTTCCTGTTGGAACAGCGCCTGGATCAATTTGAACACGACGCCCACGCCGGCCAGCCTTTTGTCCGGGTAGCCGGAGCTTTCCAGCACGGGATTGAGAACGGCCAGCGCCTTGGGAAGGTCCGGGCCGGGGAGATGGTGGTCGGTGATGATCACATCGATCCCTTGTTCACCAGCTTTCCGGACAAACCCGTTGGCCTTGATCCCGCAGTCCACGCTGATGACAAGCCGGGCGCCTCTATCGCTCACCACGGCAATGTGCTCGTTCTTTATCCCATAGCCGTCTTTCAACCGTTCCGGGATGAAATATTCGACGTCCCCGCCCAGAGATTCCAGGGCCTTCAAGAGCATGACGACGGAAAGCACGCCGTCCACATCATAATCCCCGAAAATAAGGATCTTTTCACGGCCGGCGATCGCCTGCCTGATTCTTTCCACGGCGGCCGCCATCCCGGACATCAAGAAAGGATCATGAAGTTGGTCGATCGTACCGCGCAGGAATTTTTCGGCAGCCTCCGCCTCCGTGATCTCCCGGTTGATCAAGACCTGGGCGATCGCGGCAGGGATGCCCAGCTCAGAGGCCAGGCGTTTCGCCTCGTCCCGGGGGGATGCGACAATCCAGAGTGAGTCGTCCATAGGCGCCTGTCAATTTAGCACATTAGGCGCTCGGGGTAAATGCCTCGTGGTATCCGTTGACGAGCGGTTTCCCGTGGCAAGCCACGGGGAACCGCTCGAGAGGGTTCCAAGGGGGAGTCGCCCCCTTGGTCGCAGGGCAGGGTCTTATGCCCCGCCCGAGAAGGGGAGGCAGGGCGGCCGGGTCTTCCCGGCGCCCGTCGGAAGGGGTCTTCCCCTCCGAGTTGACTTTGGCGGCATGTGAAACTATAATCTTTTTAACATGTTAGAAAGCCTTCGGGAAAAACTGGCAAAAACGCGCCTGGCCTTTAAGCAGAAATTCGATGAGCTCCTGCAAAGCGGAAAGCCGCGCGAGGAGACTCTTGAAGAGCTCGCCGAGACCCTGATTCTCGCCGATGTCGGCGTCTCTACGACCGAAAAGATCAGCCAGGCCATCCGGCAAAAAACAAAAAAGACGGATTCTTTCGCCGAGGTCGGAGCGGCCCTCAAAGAGGAGATCATCCGGATCCTGTCCCGTCTTCCGTCCCGTCTCAACCTGAACGCCGCGCCCGCGGTCCTGATGATGGTCGGCGTGAACGGCGGCGGAAAAACGACTTCGCTGGCCAAGCTGACCCATCGCTTCCTGGAAGAAGGAAAGCACGTGCTTCTTGTGGCGGCCGACACGTTCCGGGCGGCCGCCCAGGAGCAACTCGCCGTTTGGGGAAAAAGGCTGAATGTCCCCGTCATCAAGGGACAATACGGAGCCGACCCGGCGTCGGTCGTCTTTGACGCCATCCAGAATTTTAAATCCCGCCGGCTGGACTATATGCTGGTGGATACGGCGGGGAGGATCCATACGAACACCAACCTGATGAACGAGCTGGAAAAAATCAGGCGCGTCATCGCCCGGGAAATCGAAGGAGCCCCCCAGGAAATTCTTCTCGTGCTGGACGCCGGCATCGGGCAGAATGCCCTCATTCAGGCCCGGGCGTTTCTAAAATTCTCGGGTATCACGGGAATTTTCTTGACCAAATTGGACGGAACGACCAAGGGAGGAGTGGTCATCAGCATCTCCGATGAGCTTGGCCTCCCGATCAAGCTCATCGGGACAGGAGAAAGCGAAACCGACCTGGTCGATTTTTCCGCCGAACAGTTTGTAGATGCCCTATTTTCATGAACAATTTGCTGGACTCTGCGTATCTTGAAATGGCCTACGGCCTGGCCGAGAAGGCTTTGGGGCAGGCCAGCCCCAACCCCTATGTCGGAGCGCTGATCGTCAAAAACGGAATCATCATCGGCCACGGATATCACGAAGGGGCCGGGAAGCCCCACGCCGAGATCGTCGCCCTCCGACGGGCCGGAAGCAGGACAAAAAGCGGAACGCTTTACGTAACCCTTGAGCCCTGTGTCCATTGGGGAAGGACCCCCCCTTGCGCGGATGCGATCCTCCAGGCGAGGCCGAAAAGGGTCGTCGTTTCCGCTCTTGACCCCAACCCCCTTGTCTTCAGGAAAGGCGTGGCCAAGCTCCAGCGGGCAGGCATCGAGGTCTCGACCGGCCTTCTTGAGGATAGAAACCGCCGCTTGAACGAGAATTACATCAAGTACATCTCCCAAAAAGTCCCCTTTGTCACTCTCAAAGCCGCCCTAAGCCTGGACGGGAAAATGGCGACGAAAAAATTCGACTCGCGCTGGATTTCCTCGGAAGCGACGCGAGAGTATGTCCACCTGCTGCGCGGAGAATATGACGCCCTCATGATCGGGAGCGGCACCCTTCTCAAAGACGACCCGCGGCTTACGGTCCGGCATCCAAATTGGCACGATAAGAAGCTGACAAGGGTCATTCTCGATCCCGGACTTCTCTTTCCGCTGCGGGCGCGAATTCTTTCCACCCTTTCCCGGGGCAGGATTCTCGTCTTCACAAACGCAGGGGCCTCTCCGCAAAAAAGGGCGGCCCTGGAGAAAAGAGGCGCCGAGGTCATCGCCGTGCCGGGCACCTCGCTCAAACTCGACCTCAAAAAGGTCCTTCTTCGGCTGGGCAGTCAAGAGATCTCCAGCCTCCTGGTCGAGGGAGGGGGTAGCCTTGCAACATCGCTTTTGGAAAAGAACCTTGTCGATAAGGTTTTCCTGACGATCTCCCCAAAGCTCATCGGCGGGGCAAACGCCGTCGCTTTTTATGGGGGGCGGGGCGCAGATCGCATCAAAGAGACTCTCCGGCTCAAACGATTCTCGACCTTCGAGCTTGGGGAGGATATTATTGCAGAGGGGTATTTCTAATGTTCACGGGAATTATTCATCATTCGGGGGTGTTCAAGGGCTTTCGGTTGGGCAAAAAGGAAATGGCGGTCGAAGCTCCCACGATTCCTTCTCAGCTTGAAGTGGGGGAAAGCGTCAACGTCAACGGAGTCTGCCTGAGTCTCATCCGCAAAGAAAACCGCATCCTCTTTTACAACCTTTCCCAGGAGACTCTTCAGCGGACCACCCTGGGTTCGCTCAGGCCGGGAGCCGTGCTCAACCTGGAGCTCGCCCTGACTCTCTCTACCCCGCTCAGCGGCCATCTCGTGGCCGGGCACGTCGACTTTACGGCTAAAGTCCTGAAAATGGTTTCCAGGAAGCCCGGTAAAAGGCTGACGCTTTCCCTGCCCCTGGAATTCCGGCCGTATTTCATCCCCAAGGGCTCGGTGGCCGTGAACGGGGTCAGCCTGACGGTCGCCTCACTCGGGCCGTCTTCTTTCGATGTCGAGCTCGTCCCCGTCACTCTAGAAAAATCCAACCTGGCGGGGCTCCGAACGGGCGATGCGGTCAACGTCGAATGTGACATGATCGGAAAATACGTGTATAATTGGACAACTCAAGGAAAACGATAGGAATACGCGGATGGAGCGAAAATTCAAGACGGCTTCCGTCGAGGACGCGCTGCCGGCCGTCAAAGCCGGCCGGCTCATCATCATCGTCGATGACGAGGACCGGGAAAACGAAGGCGACCTGATGGTCGCGGCAGAAAAAGTCACCCCGGACATCATTAATTTCATGACGAAATACGGGAGGGGGCTGATCTGCTTGCCCCTGACAAAAGAACGGCTGGAGGAACTTCATCTGCCCCTGATGGTCCAGGACAATACGGCCCGTTTCCAGACCGCCTTTACGGTCTCGATCGATGCCAAAGAAGGGATCGCGACCGGCATCTCGGTCTATGATCGGGCCAAGACGGTTATGACCGCCATCGACCCGGCGACAAAGCCGACTGACCTCGCCAGGCCGGGACACATCTTCCCCCTTCAGGCCAAAGAGGGCGGGGTTCTGGCCAGGGCCGGCCAGACCGAGGCGGCCGTGGACTTGGCCCGGTTGGCGGGCCTGACTCCGGCAGGGGTCATCTGTGAGATTATGAACGAAGACGGCACCATGGCCAGGATGCCCGAACTCGAGATGATCAGCCAAGAGCACGACATCCCCGTCCTGACCATCGCCGACCTGATCAAGTACCGGATGAAGAATGAATGTCTCATAAAAAAGATCGACCAGGCCGACCTTCCCACGGAACACGGCCATTTCCAGATCGTGGTCTTTGAAGACATCATCCATCATGAAAACTATATCGCCCTCATCAAAGGGGAGATCGATAAGAATGTGCCGATCCTTGTCCGGGCCCATTCCCAGTGCCTCACGGGCGACACGTTCGGCTCCTGCCGCTGCGATTGCGGCGAGCAGCTCCATCTCGCCATGGACATGATCGAAAAAGAAGGCAGGGGCGTCATCCTTTACATCCTCAACCATGAGGGCCGGGGCATCGGGCTGACCAATAAGATCCGGGCCTACGCGATCCAGGACAAGGGCGTGGATACCGTGGAGGCCAACCGCAGGCTGGGCTTCAAGCCCGACCAGAGGGATTACGGAATCGGGGCCCAGATCCTGGTCTCGCTGGGAGTCAAAAAGATCCGGCTGATCACCAATAACCCCAGAAAATTCATCGGCCTGGCCGGCTACGGACTCGAAATCGTGGACAGGGTTCCAATCGAGGTCCCGCCGAACAAAGCCAATCGTCAGTATCTCAAGACAAAGAAAGAAAAAATGGGCCATATCCTAGAAATGGTTTGAAACGAGAGTGATCAAGTTTTTAAGGCGTTCCCAGCCGGAAGAACCCGAACTCAGCGAACAGAGCCTGAAGATCTATGAGGGCCTTCCTATTCTCAAAACCAAGGAGCCGGACATCCACGCCATTTCCGGGGCCGTCCTCAGAAAAATCGATATCCTTCAGAACAAGCAGAAGAAGCTCCGGATGCTGAAGACAATCGCCCGGCTCCGGCTGCCCTGGGTGTCGGCCGTTCTCCTGGAACTTCTGTCCAGTCCGAACGAAGACATCCGGGACATTGCCGTGAAAGAATTGGCTCAGCGCGATGATTGGCCCGTCCAAAAAATCTTCCAGCAGCTCGCCCGTCCCCCATGGTATGCGAAAAGCGCCGCCCTCAGGATTCTGAGCCTGAAAAAATACGCCGACGCCGCCAAACACATCAAGCTTGTCCTGGACGACCCGAATGTCGATGTCCGGCGGTCGGCGGCCGGAGCCTTGGGAGAGATTGGAGGACAGGAGGCCCGGGCCCTTCTCGTCCGCATGGCCAAAGACAGCAGCCTCTACGTGAGGAAGGCGGCCCAAGAAGCCCTGGACAAGGTCTGCGACTTAAAATTCAGCTAAGAGCCAACGTCTTTTTGGGGGCAACAAGAATCATGGGTCCTGTCACGGAGACTGTTTTTTTGAATCGAGAATGAAAGTCACAGGGCCGTCGTTGACGATCTCGACCTCCATCAAGGCCTGAAAAACGCCGGTGGCCACCTTCAGCCCGCTCTGCCGGATGAGTTCAACGAAATCATCAAAGAGCGCCGCGGCCCGCTCGCGACTTTCGGCATTGTCGAAGCTCGGCCTCCGCCCCTTTCTCACAGAGGCGGTAAGGGTGAATTGGGAGACCGCCAGCACCTCCCCTTGAACCTCGGCCAGGGACAGGTTCATCTTTCCTTCCTGGTCGGGAAAGATCCTGAGCTCCACGGTTTTCCGCGCCAGGAATTCAACATCTTCGGGAGTGTCGCCCTTTTCAATACCCACGAGAAGGCAAATGCCTTTGCCGATCTCCCCCGCGACCTTGCCATCCACCCCTACGGAGGCCCGTTTGACTCTTTGCAAAACGATTTTCATCCCACTCTCTCAGGGTTTTTTTCGGCCTTTTTCTTCAGCAACAGGTTCTTCAAGCCCCTCATGTCCTCCCGGTTGATCAAAGCGCTAACGCCGATATAAAAAGCAAGGCCTGTGACAATCGCTGAAAACAACAGAGCCGCTTGTTGGACAAAGCTCAGGCCGGCAAAATCGAAGCGGCCGATGAACAGCCGGACGGCGGCGCCCATCATGCCTGCGGCCAGGCAGGATTTGACGCCCGAGGCCAAGAATCTTTTTTTCTCGATCTTCCCGATTTTTCTCTCCAGATAATAAAATAACGCCAGGAAATTCACAACCTGGGAGAGAGACAAGGCCAGGGCAATTCCTCCAACTCTCAGCGGGCCCATCAAAAGAAAGGAGGACAGGATGTAAACGACCATGACGAAGAAGGCGATGATGACGGGCGTCCGGGTGTCTTTCAGCGAAAAGAATGCCGGGGCTAAAATTTTGACGCCGGAGATAAAAGGAAGACTCAAAGAAAAGTACAGCAGGCAGGACGCCGTCATGCTCGTGGATTGAGCGTTAAAAAGCCCATGCTGGAAAAGAACCTGGATGATGGGCTTGTTGAGGACGAGCAGGCCTGCGGCGGCCGGCCAGCTGACCAGGAAAATGAGCTTCAGAGAAAAGCCGAGGGTTCTTTTCATGCCCGGAATATCGGCCACGGCCGCCTGTTCGGAAAAAGCGGGCAGCAGGGCGATGGACAGGGCGATAGAAAAAATCCCCAGCGTGAGTTCCTGGACCCTCGAGGAATAATAGAGCGAGGCCACGCTGCCCTCCTCCAGGGCGGAGGCAAACGCCCGGCTGATGGCAAAATTCACTTGATAGATGCCGACGCCGAGGACGCCGGGGATGGTGAGTTTCACGACTCTGCGAATCCCCGGATGAGTGAAGCAAAGCCCAAACTTGAAGCGCATGCCCTGCTTCCTGAGAAACGGGAGCTGAAAGGCGAGCTGGCAGAAACCGCCCAGGAGCACGCCGGCGGCGAAAATGGAGGCCGGCTCCTTGGCCTTCCCGGCAAAAAGCACGGCCAGTCCGATGATGCAGAGATTGAGAAGGACGGGTGTTAGGGCCGGGACAAAAAACCGGTGAAACGAGTTGAGGATTCCCATGGCCAGCGCGGCCAGGCTGATAAAGAAGATATAGGGGAACATCATCCTGGTCAGGATGACCGTCAATTCCCATTTGCCCTGGATGCCCTTGAAGCCGAAGCCGATCATCTTAACCAGGAGGGGCGAAAAGATGATCCCCAGGATGGTCAGCGCGGCCATGACCACGGTCAGGTCAAAAAAGAAATAATTGGCGAACCGCCAAAGCTCTTCCTTGGATTTTTCTTTTTTGGCCTGAGTAAATACCGGGACGAAGGCCGCGGTCATGGCGCCTTCGCCGGTCAGCCGCCTCAACAGATTGGGAATGATATAGGCGATGGTGAAGGCATCGGCCCCCCTCGTGGTCCCCAGAAAGACAGCCTGAAAATAGTCCCGGACGTACCCCAGGATGCGGCTCAAAAGCGTCGGGGCCGCCACGACAAAAGTCGATCTCAGCAGCCGTTTGTGATCGTTCCGCTCGCGGTCTTTCTCGTCCTTCAGCTCAAAAACTCCTCAATCGGCCGAATCCGCCGGCCCTGGGGCCAGCGTGTCAAATCATTTAACCAGGTAACCGAAACTCAGGTTGTTGAATCGTATAAAAAGTAACCATGGAAGGCTGCTGTTTTTTATAGGGATTGATGGTCAGCGATTTTTTCTTTTTTCTCTGATAG
>Ga0315280_10000105_pt1 | contig 153550 bp, 129 predicted proteins | sample YL17G06_40_MG_FD_203697 | JGI IMG/M metagenome (GOLD analysis project Ga0315280, IMG submission 203697) | Sediment microbial communities from Yellowstone Lake, YNP, Wyoming, USA - YL17G06_40 | ecosystem: Environmental > Aquatic > Freshwater > Lake > Sediment | place: USA: Wyoming | collected... | reverse complement strand
TGGGCCGTGACCTTCACCGCTCCGCTCATGCCGGACCCGAACGAGCTGCCATTCCCGGCCTGGCCGTGGAACCGGCAGTGGTAGTACCAGACGGTCCCGGGCTTTGCATCCTTCGGCACGGTCCAGTGGTACACCTTGCCCGGCTCTATGCCGTTCGGGTACTGGACGTCGGAGTCGGGGCCGGCGCCAGGCTTGTCCGGTGTCACAGTGTGGGGCTTGCTCGTGTCGGTGTTCGTCCACATTACGGTATCGCCCGGAGCGACGGTCACCTCGCGCGGATCGAACTTCTTGTCCGAGGTCATAGCTACGCTGAGCACGGGCGCACGTAAGGCGCCCGGCTTAGTGGGTCCTGCGCCGCCGACCGGCGCGCGCGAGGTGGTCCCACTTCTGCCGCAACCGGTGAATGCCGCCATCGCGACCAGTCCGAGAATCACACCTACTGCGAGCCACGTTCTCTGGTAGAACGCCTGCGTCTTCATCTGCTGTATCCTCCCTTCTTCCCGCTCTTGCTTGGCTTATACCCACACCGGCGCAAGAAGAAAGCGGCCACTCCCCGGCAGCCCACGGGACTTCGGCGATCACTGGCACCGCTGTCATCCCAGCCTTCTCCTGTCAGTACGGAGGTGACAGGTGGCCGATACCGGTCTCCTCACCCCCACTTGACATTTCTCATCTGGAAGCTGTTGCAGTCCGTCCGCCATATCGGCTAGAATGGATGCGAGCCCTCTGGCCGGGCTCCCGTTGTAGAGCAGGACGTAGTGAGAAGGGGCCCGCCGATGTTAACTCTTGTGTGTCTTGCCGGCGCCATTTCGCTGGCCGGCGTGTCTGCGGCGAACAGCCGCGCTAGTCTTCATCCCGTGAAGGAGGTAATCCATTCCGTGCTTCAACCATTCGATCTGAAGGACGTTCGTCTGCTGGACGGGCCGTTCAAGACGGCTCAGGAGGCGAACGGCAAGTATCTGTGTTCTCTTGACCAGGATCGGCTGCTCTGGTCTTTCCGAACTAACGCGGGCCTTCCGGCGCCGGGAGAACCGCTCGGCGGGTGGGAGGCCCCGGACGTCGAGGTGCGCGGCCACTTCGTCGGGCATTACGTATCGGGCTGCGCCCTTATGTACGCGAGTACTGGTGAGAAGAAGTACAAGGACAAGGTCGATTCCGTCGTGGGCGAGCTTGCGAAATGCCAGAAGGCCCTCGGCGGCGGCTATCTCTCGGCTTACCCGGCCGAGTTTCTCGACAGGCTCGAGGAGATGGAGGACCCTCCATGGGCGCCTTACTACACCATCCACAAGATCATGGCTGGGATGTACGACGCGTACACGCTGTGCGGCAACAAACAGGCGTTGGACGTCGTGAACGCCATGGCCGACTGCATCCTGAAGAGGATGGAGAAGCTCTCCACGGAAGAGATCACGCACCTGCTCCGGGTCGAGTACGGCGGGATGAACGACTTCATGTACCAGCTCTATGCGCTCACAGGGAGCCCCGATCACCTGAAGCTCGCGCGCATGTTCGACAAACAGGAGTTCCTGGGGCCGCTCAGCCGGGGCGAGGACAACCTGACGAGGCGCCACGGCAACACGCACATCCCGATCGTCGCCGGAGCCGCGCGCCGCTACGAGTTGACCGATGAGAAGGAGTCTCGCGCTGCCGTCGAGTTCTTCTGGCGGCTGGTTGTCGACACAAGGACCTACTGCATGGGCGGAACTACCGTAGCCGAGCGCTGGCCGGAAGCGAACAAGCTCGCACGCACACTGGCCAGGAACAACGCCGAGTGCTGCAAGACCTACAACATGCTCAAGCTCACCCGCCACCTGATGCACTGGACCGGCGACCCGAAGTACGCCGATTTCTACGAGCGGGCCTTCTGGAATGGCATCCAGGGCTCGCAGGACCCCGACGCGGGACAGCTCCTCTACTACGTTCCCCTCGCCACCGGGAGCAGAAAGGCCTTTGGCACACCGCTCGACTCGTTCTGGTGCTGCTATGGCACCGGAGTCGAGTCGTTTGCTAAGCAAGGCGACAGCATCTACTTCCACGACGACAAGGGCATCTACGTCAACCTCTTCATCCCCTCGACCGTGCAGTGGAAGGAGAAGGGCGTCCAGATCGAGCAGGTCACGAACTTCCCCGATCAGGAGGGGACGACGCTCGTTGTGCACACGGAGCGGCCTGTCGAGCTGCCGATCAAGGTCCACGTGCCCTATTGGGCGGACCGCGGCGTAACAGTGGAGGTGAACGGCGGGAAGCTGGACATAAAAGCAAAGCTCACCTCTTACATGAGCATTGAGCGCACATGGAAGGACGGGGACAAGGTGGATATCGCCATGCCGATGAGCCTGCACGCATGGCCTATGCCCGACAAGCCGGAGATGATGGCCATTATGTATGGCCCGTTGGTCCTGGCGGGGTTGGTCAACAGCAGGCAGCAGCTTACTTTCACGTCCCCGGATGGCAAGCTCGATTCCTGGATCAAACCCGTCGAGGGCAAGACGCTCACCTTCCGAACGGTCGGACAGGAGAAGGATATCACCCTTATCCCGCTGAACCGGGTGCTGCGCCAGAGATACGGGGTCTACTGGACGGTGAAGAACGCTGGCGAGCCAGGCTAGGGGCGGCCTGCAAGCAAGTCGCGCTTGCGCCGGCGGCGGCTGGCGGGGTCTATCTGGGGCTTGCCCAGCGGTTGGCTGTTTCCGCTCCCGCCAGTGTACCGTCTCGAGGATGAAGCACACCCGAGAGCGCGAGGACACCCGCCGGCAGTCGAGGATTAGACAAGCGCCTCCGCCGATGGGTCGTGCTGCCGCCACCTCTGCTCTGCGGTTTCCTTGCTGGCATTGGCATAGCAGTATACGCAGCCGTGCAGGCACGTATCGTATGCGCCGATGTCCTTGCTCTCGCAGCACCCGCACTGTTTTCGCGTAGGGCGGACAGCGACCGGCCCGACACGGTCGGGGTAGAGCCGGGCAAGAAGCTCCGCGTCCACACAGCTTGCCTTTCGGATCGGGCCTCGCACGAGCGAATCGTCGCAGCAGGCGTGAAGCTCGATTCCGTGCTGCGCCGCGATCTCGGCAAGCCGGCTCGCAAGCTCCAGCCGCTCTTCGAACGGCGGGTTCTCGCACGTGACGCCGGTCTCGGCGCTCAGACGGCTCAAGTTCCGCACTACCTTAGCGTAGAACGTCGGGAAACTGAAGGAGCACCTGTGCGAGCAGCCCTCGAGCGCCGCGGCCAGCTCCGCGAATCGCTTGACGTGGTAAGTGGGCGGAGTGAGGCTGGAGATGAGGACCGGGTCGTAACGCCAGAGTACTGCATCCGGGCTGTACCTCTCGGCCAGAAGCCGGGCCGTGGCAGTCGCCCGGCTGGTCTCCGGCGATCGAGGCTCGAAGACGCTCGGAAGCCCGGTGATTGTGAACTGGAAGGCTATTCGGTAACCCCGGCGGTCGAGTTCGTCCAGGTGAGAAATGAGCGGCCCGAAGTCCTTCGACCAGAAAACGACGGCGGCAACCGCCTCCGGCCGAAGCGAGGTCTCGTGGCGCCGGCCGCCGAACGGATTCGTCCAGATCACACGGCCCTCTCGGATGCGGTTCATGAACCATTCCGCATAGAAGGCGGGTATGTCGGTCCTCCGGCTGGCAGAGATTATGTTGGGCCTGGAAATGGGAATCCTACTCACGGCACCGGAGGTCGAAGATGGTTGCGGCAACGAAGATCTCCCACTACTTGGATACAGACTGCTTCCCGGCTACCAAGGAAGAATGCATAAGAATGGCAAGTGAGCGAGGCGCGCCGAACGACGTGATCGCCGCGCTCGATCGGCTGCCTGAAGGCGTCTATGAGACCGTAGACGAGATTTGGGCAATCGTTGATGCTGAAGCCGCCTGACTCACTACGGGATTCGCCCAAGCTCTTCCTTCAGCCGGTCTATCCCCTTGATCGTGGTGGGGTCCATGTCGTAGCAGATTGCAAGGTAGACGGTTGCCAGGTCTCCGAAGTAAAACCCCCAAAGCAGCTTTCCGAGATTGTCCGAGCCCTGGAGCGGCACATCGCGCGTGACGAAACCCCTGGGGATAAGTGTCGAGGTAATGCGTATCCGGTCTGCGATCCGAGACTTGTCGTCCGGGTCCCGGACGAACACGGCGGCGAATGCCTCAGACTCCAGACTCGCAAGCTCCCACCCCATGATCTCGTTGTGGTTCATCTCGGGGAAGTGGTTGGCAAACGCATGGACCTTGGCGTTCTCGTTGATCTGGGTCTTCCAGCGGAAGGCAATGACCCCGGTTATGCCTGCGGTGCCGTAGAGGAGCGGGATTCGCCGGTACAGCTCGCGCGCAAGGAGCTTGGCCTCATTGTCGTCAGAAGGGACCTCCGGCTTCCACTGCTCCCTTTCCCGCTTGAGCAGGTCGAGCGCTGCCGGAAGCGTACCCGTGATCGGACGAACGATCCCAAGCTTCTCGACGGCGAACAGGAGCGGGATGAAGAGGTAACCCGTTGCCGAGCGGGGCGGCTGCCCGCCGGGCACCGTGATAAGGTCCACGCCGTCGCTCTGTGCCATTGCCGCGAGCTTCCCGCCGCTTGTGACGCAGACGATCCGCGCGCCCCTGCTGCGGGCGTCGGCGTAGGCTGAGAGGGTCTCCTCCGTGTTGCCCGAATAGCTCTGGCAGACGACGAGGGAGTTGCTGCTCGCGAACGCGGGCAAGTGGTAGTCGCGGTTGGTCAGCATCGGGACGCAGAGGTCGTCTGCGCGGAGCGCGGCGACCATGTCCCCGGAGATCGCCGAGCCGCCCAGCCCCGATACGACGATCAGGTCGAGTTCGTCCCCGATGCTGATCTTCGGAGTCCATCGGCCGACTATCTCCGCGGCCCTCTCGCACTGCTGGGGAAACTCCAGGACAAGGTCCAGCATCCCGCGCTTGTCAATCTCTTTGATGTGGCTCAGATCATCGAGGCCGGAGACGCCCATAACCCTTCCTCCCATGGCAAGCTGCGAGCGGAGAACTGTGGGCTCGCCAGCCAGCTCCCCGCTCGCAGCTATGCATGCGTTATTCGGCTGTGAACGGCAGCAAGGCTATCTCGCGTGCGCGTTTGATCGCACGGGTCATTGCCCGCTGGTGTGATGCGCAGTTGCCTGTCGTTCGGCGCGGTAGTATCTTACCCCGATCCGAGACGTATCTGCGCAACTTCGATGCGCTCTTGTAGTCGATGAATGTGACCTTATCGACACAGAACGCGCACACCTTTCTCCGCGGTCTTCTGTACCTGCCGGCGCCGCCACCGCGACCGCTTCTCCTTGGAGCTGGCATACGGTTACATCCTCCAGTTATTCCTCGGCGAACGGATCGTAGTCCGCCTCAGATTCGTCCGCAGCGGCGCTCGGAGCGGTCTCCTCCTCGGCGCCAACTGCAGCGGCAGCCTGCTCTCTCGGCTTGTCCAGGCCGGTCACGCGGTCCGCGACGACCTCGAAAGCCTTGCGCTTCGTCCCGTCTTGCGCGACCCATGTCCGTGTCTGTATTCTTCCTTGGACGGCCACGAGCCGGCCTTTCGAGAGGTAGTTGGCCGCGAACTCGGCAGACTGCCTCCATGTCACCACATCAATCCAGTCCGTTTCCCGTTCGCCCGATTGCGACTTGAACGGACGGTCCACCGCGAGTCTGAAGGTCGCAACGGCCACGCCGCTGGGCGTATACTTCAGCTCCGGGTCATTACCCATTCTTCCTATCAGCACCACTTGGTTCAACATCCTAAGTATCCTCCCTGAACCAATCTATTCGCATCTTACAAGTGGCAGCGATTCCTGTCCTTCCTTACTGAAACGGAGAAAGCGCTGACCGGGCCGGCTGCAGCCGGATATAGAGCCGGCTTCGGACTCCGGCAGGGCCGCACGGGCGACGCCCGGTTTGCGCTCAGCGTCTACTCTCCGGCTTCTTCAGCCGGCTTCTCTTCGGCCCCCTCGGCTGCCGGCTCAGGCTGGGACTCCTGCGGCTGAGCTTCCTCAGCCTCCACGGCCTCCTCACCTTCCGCAGGCTCCGCCTGCTCTTCCGCCGGCTCGGCGGGGACTTCGGCGACCTCTTCTGCCGCAGCTTCCAGGGCTTCGGGGGCTTCCGCTGCTTCGGCAGCGCCAGTCTCGGCTTCCGGTTCCGCCTCGGCTTCGGGTTCTGCTGGCCCCTCTGGTTCCACGGCGGCCTCCTCTGCGCTTGCAGCCTCTTCCACGGCGGCTTCCTCGACAGCCGGCTGCTCCTCACGGACTGCTGGCGCCGGCCTCGATGCACGTTCCTGCGCGGCTGCTGCCTGCCCCGGCTCTGCTCTGACGATCAGATGCCGCACTACATCCTCGCTGATCCGCATTACGCGGTCGAGCTCTGCGGCAACCGCCGCCCCTCCGCGGAAGTACATCAGGATGTAGATGCCTTCGTGGCGGCCTGCTATCTCATACGCCAGCCGCCGCTTGTCCCATCGCTCGACGGCGATCACCTCGCCGCCTGCCTGGTTCGCTATCTGCCGATACTTGTCGGCTACCGCGTGGAACTGCTCGTCCGTGAGATTCGGATCGACGATGTAGAGGACCTCGTACTCTCGCTCGATGGCTATGGCCCGTCACCTCCCTTCGGACTAGATCGGCCCCGGTTCTCCCGGGGCAGGGAGAGAGTCACGCGGGCAATATCCCGCGCAATCTGCCCTGCTTTCCATCAACGCTCCGCCTGAGAAGCGGAACGTGACGAGATATTATACCACTACGCGTCGCTTGAGGCAATGCCCCGCATTGCCTCACGATAGATCGTACCGAAATCGAATCGATGCCTCACGTAAGAATCGTACCGTCGAGATCGGATCTGTGCACATTGACGGAAACGCTGGTCGGATGCCATAATGCCTTTAACGGGGCCGGAAGGAGCTTTCTTTAACGGGGTTTGTCTCTTTCTGTCCCCGCCACATCCCCCGTCTTAGGCCAAGCGTAAGCTCGTTTTCCACAGGGACCGCAAACCCACGGACCGCAAGTATACCGGTGAGTGCTGCGGTACGATTCTTATCTGAGGCAACACGTGCCCCGAATCTCCCCCTTAACATCCTTCATCATCTCCGCCGTCCGCCCGGACATCGTGCCGTCATCGTATACGCAGAGGTTCCAGGAGAGCACACGGCCGCGTCCTGCGCATCTGTTGCCCTCCAGCGGCCGCCTGCTATACTATGAGCTTTAGGAACAGCTCGGGGGTGTCGGTTTGCTCAAGCGGCCGCTCTTTCTGGTGGCAATAGCGTTCGCAGCAGGGATCGTGCTGTCCGCGGTCTGCGGCCTGCCGCTTGCGATTGGGCTGGCGGGGCTGGCGTTCGGATGCGCGTGGGCGGCGGCTCGACGGGCCTATGTCGCTGCGCTGCTCTTTGCCACAGCAGCGACCGGGATGCTTCGCTATGACGCCCACTTGCTTCTTCCTCCGGGCGACGTGTCGCGGTTCATCCCGGCATACGCGACTGGGGCCGTCGGACGTGTGGCCTCGGATGTCGATCTGAGGGAAGATCATGCGCTCTTCGTTCTGGCGGTCGAGGCCGTCGAGGTCGGCGGCAGGCGCGTGACGGCCCAGGGCAAGCTGATGGTGTGCTGCTACAGACCTGAGGGCGTTCCGGAGTGGCATCCGCCCGACTACGGCGACGCCCTTATCCTTCGCTCACGCATCACCCGCCCGAGCGCGGCAAGCAACCCGGGCGCGTTCTCCTGGAGGAACTACCTGGCCAGGCAGAGGATCTATGCGATCACCTACGTCCGCGGCGCAGGCAGCCTGAGAAGACTCGGGAGCGGCCGGCCGAACCCGCTCACTGCGCTTGCGCTTCGGGCGAAGGAGGGGATCGCAAGGAGCATCGCGCGGGCCATGCCAGCCGACGAAGCCTCCGTCGTAGCAGGCATGGCTCTCGGCAGCTACAGCGTGCTGCCGGAAAGGCTGCAGTCCAACTTCAGGAAGACCGGGACCCTGCATCTCCTTGCCGCCTCCGGCTTCAACTGCGCGGTCATAGTCATCGTGTTCGGCTTCCTGCTCCGCCGACTGGGGAAGCTCCCAAAGGGCACGGCCAGCGTTGTGCTCATCTGCGTTCTCATCTTCTACATGCTGATGGTCGGCGCAAAGCCGTCGATTGTCCGGGCGACCGTGATGGCGTCGCTCGTGCTTCTCGGCTCGGTCATAGGCCGGCCTGCTGACTCCCTGAACCTGCTCTTCGCGGCGGCGATCATCATCCTGGCGATGAACCCGGCCGACCTCTTCGACATCGGGTTTCAACTGTCGTTCGCGGCGGTGCTCGCGCTCGTCCTTGTGCTGCCGATCATACAGGAGACGGCGAAGCGCTGGCGGATAGGCTTGGCAGCCGCGAGGCCGGGCGCAGACTGGAAGGCGAAGGCGGCGATGCGCGTCACGGGGGAAGGGTGGCAGGGGCTTACCGCCACTGCGGCAGCGACGCTCGGCACGCTTCCCCTTTCCGCTCACTACTTCAACCAGCTCTCGCTCGTTTCCGTCGTTGTGAATGCGATCGTAGCTGCGGCGGTGCTGCCGATCTTTGCTATCGGCCTGCTGCTGCCGCTCTTGTCTTGGGCGCCAGGGATCGGCCCGGCCATCTCATTCATTGGGATGATGATCACGCGGTTCACTCTCTCGGTTATCAACTGGTTCGGCGAGCTGCCCTATAGCTGCCTTTCGGTGCCGTCACCGGGGGCGGCGGGGGCGATCGGCTATTACGCACTTCTCTGTGTGGGGCTGATGTATGCGTATTCGCGAATTGCTGCAGAAAAGGGAACCGCTCGCGGTTAGCCTGGCGTGCCTGGTGACGGCCGGGATCTGGGTCTGGGCGATCCTCCCAAGGCCGCCAGCGCTTGTCGTGACGTTCCTCAACGTAGGCGAGGGCGACGCCATCGTAGTGCAGACACCGTCGGGCCGGACGGTGCTCGTTGACTGCGGGCCTGGCCCGTCGGGAGAGCGAGCTTTCGATGCCGGGTCGAGGGTCGTAGTGCCGTTTCTGAGACACGAAGCCGTGAACAAGCTGGATGCGCTGGTCGTGACTCATCCACACGATGACCACATCGGTGGGGCGCCATCGGTCATCGCCAACGTGAGCGTCGCCGCTGTTCTCGATGCGGCACTTGCCCGTCCCTCGGGCCGGTATCGGGAACTGCTCGAGAAGATCGATGAGCGAAAGATACCTCACCGCCGGCTCAGGCGAGGGCAGGTCATCGATCTGCACGACGGCACTGTGATCGAGGTGCTGGGCCCTTCCGACGGATCGGTCCAGCCGGCAGGAGACTCCGAACTGAACAACTCTTCGGTCGTGCTGCGGATCAGGTACGGCAGCATTCGATTCCTGCTGGCAGGTGACGCCGACAAGCCGGCGGAGGAGGAGATGCTGTCCTCGTGCGGCGATCTGTCGGCCAACGTGCTCAAGGTCGCGCATCACGGCAGCTCACGAGGGACGGCGGCGGGATGGATTGCTGCGGTTCGGCCCCAGGTCGCCGTCATCTCGGTTGGCTGGAAGAACCAGTTCGGTCACCCGAGCGAGCAGACTATCGCACGCCTCAAGGAGTCAGGCGCGGAGGTCTACCGCACAGACCGCGACGGGGGGATCACGATAACCACGGATGGCCGCCGGCTTGCGGTGGCCACTTCGCGCTGAACCCCGAACTGCGCCGCGAGCGCTGCTCGCCCGCGTCACGCGAGAGCCATTCCGGCGCAGACCACCCTCAAGTCAGCCCATTCCCTCTCTGGAAAAGGCAGGACAGCTCGCCCCGCCTGGCGAAGATAAGGTTAGACTGTCAACTGGGAAGGAGCAGATCATGCCTGAAAGCACAGAAGCCAGAAACGAGATGATAGCAAGAGCGCTGAAGAACATCGACAAGGTCATCGCCGCAGGCCCGTACTCGGCCTCGTGGGAGTCGCTGGTCAACTTCCACGTGCCCCAGTGGTATGAGGACGCGAAGTTCGGCATCTTCATACATTGGGGCCTGTACTCGGTGCCGGCATTTTTCAACGAGTGGTATCCGCGGCACATGTACATCGAGGGAGGGCAAGTGTTCCGGCACCACGTCAAGACCTACGGCCCACAGAGCAAGTTCGGGTACAAGGACTTCATCCCCATGTTCAAAGCCGAGAAGTTCGACCCGGACTACTGGGCGGACCTGTTCAAGAAGGCCGGCGCGAGGTACGTCGTCCCGGTCGCGGAGCACCACGATGGGTTCGCCATGTACGACTGCAGCTACCACGAATGGACCGCTGCCAAGATGGGACCGAAGCGCGACGTAGTCGGGGACCTCGCCAGATCGGTTCGAAAGCTCGGCCTGGTTTTCGGCCTCTCTTCCCACCGTGAGGAGCACTGGTGGTTCTTCGACGGCGGGATGAAGTTCGACTCGGATGTGAGAGATCCGCGCTACCGCAGCCTCTACGGCCCCGCGCAGCCCGAGAGCGTACCTCCCGACAAGGAGTGGCTCGATGAATGGCTCGTCTATACCTGCGAGCTTGTGGACAAGTATCGGCCTCAGATCGTCTGGTTCGACTGGTGGATCAACAATCCGGCCTACGAGCCTTACCTCAAGAAATTCGGCGCCTACTACTACAGCCGCGGCGCGGAGTGGGGAAAGGGTGTTGCCATCAACTACAAAGATAAGGCCTTTCCCGAGCAGGCCGCCGTGTTCGACATCGAGCGCGGCCAGCTCTCCGATATACGGCCGCTGTTATGGCAGACCGATACCTCCGTATCCAGAAACTCCTGGGGCTATGTCAAGAACCAGGACTACAAGACGACCGGCTCGATCGTAAGCGACCTCGTGGACATAGTGAGCAAGAACGGCGCGCTTCTTCTGAACGTCTGTCCTAAGCCGGACGGCACCATCCCGAAGGAAGAGGAGGAGATGCTGCTCGGCATCGGCGGCTGGCTCGCGATCAACGGTGAGGCCATCTACGGCACGCGCCCCTGGAAGGTCTACGGCGAAGGCCCCACGGCTGTTGTGGCGGGCGGATTCCAGGAAGGCAAGTACACGTTCAAGCCTAAGGACGTGCGCTTTACCACTAAGGGGAACGTGCTCTACGCTGTGCCACTGGTCTGGCCGGAAGGCGAGCTGACCATCCAATCGCTCAGCACGAACCTGAGCCTGTATACGGACGAGATCGGCAGCGTCGAACTGCTCGGCTCGGACGAGCCGGTGCAGTGGTCGCGCGGTAAGAGAGGCTTGAAGGTGGTACTGCCTCGGCGCCGCCCGTCCGAGTACGCGCCGGTGCTCAAGATCACAAAAGCAAAAAAGTGATAGAGATTCCCCGATGCTCCGGGCCACCGGCTCGAGCGAGCCGGTGGCCCGGGCTGTCTGCTCCCCCGTACACTTACCAGTTTTCCACGTCATCCTCACAGGCGGCTTCAGCGGCGCTCACAATCTGGCGATAATCTAAACGTAGCTGAGGAAGAACACTCATGATATGACTCGCAACACCTGAGAATGGGTTGATAGGAGGTCCTGATGCAGCTACTGGACCTGGATCTCATAGTGCCCGCCGAAAGTCAGCCCCGGAAGACCTTCTACCAGGAGACACTCGAGGAGCTTGCTCAGTCCATCAGACAACGAGGCGTGTTGCAGCCGATAGTCGTCCGGCCGATTGGAGACGGCAAGTACCAGATCGTGATGGGCGAGCGGCGGTACCGGGCAAGCATAATGGCGGGCCTGACGCAGATTCCGGTTGTCATACGAGAACTGTCGGACGAGGACGCGGTCACGGACGGGCTGATCGAGAACTTCCAGCGCGAGGACCTGAACCCGATCGAGCGGGCCAACGCGATCAAGGACTTGCTCAAGTTCATGAGCTGGGAGGAGTGCTGCAAGACCTTGGGAGTCGCCGATACGACCCTCCGGCGGTACCTCGAGCTGCTCGACCTGCCGGAGTCGATCCAGAAGGAGCTGGCAAAGAGGGAGGACGAGAACGACGGCTCGTTCCTCGAAGGACATGCCCGGCTGCTCAAGGCGTTCACGGGCGACGAGAAGATGCAGCTCCGGCTTGCGCACAAGATCAAGGCCGACAGGCTCTCGATAGAAGATACGCAGAGGCTGATCGAAGCCTTGAAGGAAATGCCGGCCAAGGCGGAGGCATTTCTGCGGGTGCCGCTCAACGTGACGGAGGAGATCCTGCGCCATGCGGGCCGCGCCGCCGAGCGCCGCAAGCCGTTCAAGCCGCAGACTGCCGATCGGCACTTGAAGCTGATGCTCCAGACTGCGACTGCGATGGGCGATCTCCTGAACGAGAACATTGCGGATTACCTCACCGGCGAGCAGGCCAACCAGCTTCTTTCCGCCGTGTCCGAGCTTGAGGACGACCTGACGAAGTTCGGGCAGTCGCTGCGCATAGGGCTGCAGAGGAGCGACCACGGCTTCAAGGAGATCTACATACACTGCCCCCTCTGCGGGAGGATCGAGCTCATCGGCAGCTTGCGCTGCGCGGTCTGCTGGACGGTGCTCCGCCGCTGCTGCGACTGCGGCAACTACGACGCGACTTACCAGCGCTGCAGCCAATCGAGCGACTACGTCTATATGTCGGACGCCGAGTCACCCGACGAAGACTCCCCATCGTACAAGTGCGAGCGTTACGTGCCTCGCTTCGAGGCGAAGAAGGCGGCTTAGGGGTTGTCCCAGAACCGAGTCGGACGGGACGGTGAAGTCCCGCGTATCGCCCGCCACGGACCAGCACGCACCATGCCGAGAACCGCGCCCCGGCCCCCGCCCCCTGAACCCTGACTCCTCTCGCGCGGCTGGACTTTGGCCAGCGGACGTGTTATAAATGATGTGTCAGTAATCGATCATGCTGGCGCGGCCTGAACACCATTCCGGGCACGCCTTTTTTGCCTGTCGGAACGATGGCCCAAACAGCAAAGCTCCTTTCCGGGAACGAAGCCATTGCTTACGGCGCGTACAAGGCCGGGTGCAGAGTGGCAACGGCGTATCCCGGCACTCCCAGCACCGAAATCCTCGAGAACATCGCCCGGTTCAAAGGAAGCGTCTACTGCGAATGGTCGGTGAACGAGAAAGTGGCGTTGGAGGTCGCCATCGGCGCGTCACTTGCCGGCGCGCGAGCGCTCGCCGCGATGAAGCACGTCGGCCTCAACGTCGCCTCCGATCCGCTGATGACCATGTCCTACCTCGGAGCGAACGGTGGGCTTGTGATAGTCACGGCTGACGACCCCGGCATGCACAGCTCGCAAAACGAGCAGGACAACCGCTTCTACGCCAGATTCGCCAAGGTTCCTCTGCTCGAACCGTCGGACAGCCAGGAGGCCTACGAGATGACCCTCGAGGCCTTTGGCATATCCGAGCGGTTCGGCGCGCCGGTCATCCTGCGGATGACCACCCGGACCTCTCACGCCTCCAGCATAGTCGATCTCGGTGACCTCACTCCTCTGCCGCCCACCGGCCGGACTTACGTGAAGGATGTAGAGAAGACTGTGACCGTGCCCACTTTCGCGCGGAAGATGAGGGCCAGGCTGGAAGAAAGGACGAAAGCGCTCTCTCGGTTTGCCGAGACCTGCCGGTTCAACCGGATCGAGCCGGGCGGCCTGGAGATTGGGATCATCACCTCCGGCGTCACCTACCAGTATGTGAAAGAGGTCTTCCCCGAGGCGAGCGTCCTGAAGCTCGGCTTCACGAACCCGCTTCCGAGAAAGCTGGTCAAGAGGTTTGCCAGAGGCGTGCGCCGGCTTTACGTCGTCGAGGAACTCGATCCGTTTCTGGAGGAGCAGGTTCGGGCAATGGGCCTGAAGGTTCGGAGCCACAAAGTGCCGCTGAACATCGGAGAACTGAACCCATTCCGCCTTAGGCAGCTCAGGGCCGAAATCCACGGCGACGCGGCGCCGAGGGTCCGCAGCAGAGGCGCGAGCGGCGGCCTGCCGTCCCGTCCGCCGGTCCTGTGCCCGGGCTGCGGGCACAGATCGGTCTTCTACGCGCTGAACCGGCTGAAAGCAACCGTCACCGGCGACATCGGCTGCTACAGCCTCGGGGCTTTCAAGCCGCTCGACGCCATGGACACCATCGTCTGCATGGGCGCGAGCATCGGCAACGCGTTCGGACTGGAGAAGGCCGGCTATCAGGGCAGGGTGGCCGCCGTCATCGGCGACTCCACGTTCTTCCACTCGGGCATCACCGGCCTGCTGAACATCGTCTACAACCGCGGCGCAAGCACCGTCATAGTCCTGGACAACCGCACGACCGCCATGACCGGCCATCAGGACCACCCGGGAACCGGAAGGACGCTTATGGGCGAGCCGACAAAGGAGATCACGGTCGAACAGATAGCCCGAGGGGTCGGAGTCGAGCGCGTGCACGTTGTCGACTGCTACGATCTGGCCGAGGTGGAGCGAGTGCTCGCGGAGGAGCTGGACTCGCCGGAGCCGTCAGTCGTCGTGGCCACGCGGCCGTGTGTTACAGGCGCCAGACTTGTCGTCGAGAGGCACTTTGAGATCGACTTCGCGGCCTGCCGAGGCTGCAGGGCGTGTCTCAAGCTCGGATGCCCGGCACTCGAGCTAGGCGACGCCGATCCAGCCAAGCCGAGGCTGCGCAAGGTGAGGATCAACCCCGTTCTGTGTGCAGGCTGCGGTATGTGCAGCCAGGTGTGCGTTTACTATGCGGTAAAAGGAGTCGAGGGAGTCGGGTGACGGCGGAGGCGGGCCTGTGGCGGTTCGGTCGGGACGTCCCGGCCGTTGGCCGGATCGGGTACCGGGTTTGTCGTCACTCAGCGCATGACTCTCAACTCAAGATGAGCAGCGCAACTAACATAGCTCTAGTAGGCGTGGGCGGCCAGGGCATAGTGCTTGCGAGCGAGGTCATATCGAGGGCTGCGATGCTCTCCGGCTTGGATGTGAAGAAGAGCGAGGTCCACGGGATGGCTCAGCGCGGCGGAAGCGTCACAAGCCACGTCAGGATCGGACAGAAAGTCTACTCGCCGCTGATCCCGGAGGGCGAAACGGACTTCCTCGTGGGTTTCGAGCTTCTGGAATCCCTGAGGTACGCCGACACGCTCGCAGACACCGGCGTCGCGATCATCAACCGCCAGATCATCGTGCCGGTGACCGTCTCGAGCGGGGAGCAGCCTTGGCCCGATGACATCGACGAGCGAATAGCGCGCGCTTTCCCACGGCGGACGATGATCGACGCGCTCGAGATGGCGGGGGAGCTCGGCAACATCAGAGTTGTGAGCATGATCATGACGGGCGCGCTGTCATCTCTGCTCAAAATCGATCGGGCGGCCTGGGAGCAGGCCGCGGCCGAGCTGGTACCTGCCAGGTACCGGGATGTCAACCTCCGGGCATTCGCGGCGGGGAGCAGGTCAAGCGGTTGAGCCGCCGCACTACCCCGCAGCCACTGGCTCTGCAGCCGGCTTCCCCGCTCCCTTCTCCTCCCTGAAGAAGAGCAAGAAGGCAAGCGCGCACGCCACAGTCAGCGCGCAGGGGACGAGGAACACCATCTGCCAGTTTGTGACCTTGTCCGCAGTGAAGTGACCCTGTATCCAACCAGCGAAGTTGCTTCCCAGGTATCTGCCGGCTCCGAGCACCACTATGGCAACGAGCGCTTGAGCCGATGCCCGGATGTCCTTTGGCGCCACTCTATCCACATAGATGAACCCCACCACGAAGAAGAAGACGTAGCAGAAGCCGTGGATAGCAAGCGACGCGGCCACCAGCCAACTGATGGGCAGGAAGGCGAAGATCGCATAGCGCAGCGGCCAGGCGATAACGCCCATAGCGAGCAGCCGCCTCGCCCCGAGTCGAGGCAGCAGTAATGGAAGCAGAACGGCCATCACCACGATCTCAGCGGCCTGGGCGATGGTCATGACCGCCGGCACGCTCGCCCTGGCGAACCCAAGATGCTCCAGGTACGGACTGGTGAGAATGTAATAGAACTCCAGTTCAGTGCCTACAATGAACGAGATCACCATGAAGATGGCGAAGTTCCGGTTCTTGAAGAGCTTGAGGGCTTCGAGGAATGCGAGCGGGTTGGCGCCCTCTTTCTTCGGCGGCGTGTGGGGCAGCGCCAGACTAAACAGACCGAGAAGGATGGCGAATCCGCCGGAAAGATACAGCAAGTCTCCGGGAACTACCGGAAGCCACTTCCTCCAGCCCGCCAAGACTAGGCCTGCGATGATCCAACCCACTGTCCCTCCGACCCGGATGCCACCGAACTGGCGCTCGGAGTCGCTCAGGTGCGCAAACGTCAGCGAGTTCGTAAGCGCGAGGGTCGGCGCGTAGAACAGTGAGTAGGCAGCCATGAAGACCAGGAACAGGCCGTACTGGTGTTGCAGTCCCATGAGGACTATGGATGTGCCCCCGAGAATGTGGCAGATAGCAAGAAGATGCTGGCTTGCCATCATCCTATCGGCTAGCTGGCCAAAGATGAACGGCGCGAGGATCGTGGCGAGCGGAAGGACAGAGAAGATGATGCCAACCTGGATCGGTTGGAAGCCAAGGTACAGGTTCGGGTCCCCGCCCTTCGGTGGGCTGCCAAGGTACGCGCCGAGAACGGGCGCCCACGCCCCCCAGATCGCATACTGCAGGAACATCATCAAGGTAAGACGCCATCTGAGACTCAGGTTCATTGCACTCCTCCATGGGGCATTCGGCTAAGAGCATTCTAGGAGAGGGCGAACGGCATGTCAAGGCTGAGGTAGCAGATCGCGCGGGTCGCACTCGGGATTTGGCGCGGTGCCCGGTTTGGGTATAACGTTACGGCACGCGTGCCAGCTACGGCCCAATCCGGTACGATAGGAGGCTACGAAATGGCTGACCTACTGGCGCGAGATGAGGCGCCTCTTACGAGCGAGGAATGGGAAGCAATCGACAAGGTAGTAGTTGAGGCTGCCCGCCGGCAGCTTGTGGCGCGGCGCTTCATCGAGGTCTACGGCCCGCTCGGCGCGGGAATCCAGGATCTCGACTACCACACCTTCGGCGGCGCCGATGGCGCAGTGGTCGATGTCGCCGGCCAGGCTCCGGGCGAACCGGTTCAAGCCGTCGAGCGGCTCCACAAGACAGTCCCGCTCATCTACAAGGACTTCGTGCTCTACTGGCGCGATATCGAAACCAGGCGCAGGGTCGGCCTTCCGCTGGACGTCGGAGCGGCGGCAGCGGCCTCGGCGTTCGTGGCGCAAGCGGAGGATGACCTCATCTTCAACGGAAGGCCTGGTCTCGGCCTCGACGGGCTGCTGACGGTTGGCGGCCGCACCACCCTCCATGTGCGAGACTGGGACGAAGCCGGAGCAGCCTTCGAAGACGTCGTAGCCGTGACCCAGAGGCTGATCGAGGCGGGATTCTACGGGCCTTACGCCGTCGCGCTCAGCCCTCGCAGCTACGCCCAGATCCACCGGGTCTACGACAACACAGGCGTGCTGGAGGTTGAGCAGATCCGTCGGTTGGCAACCTCCGGGGTCTTCCAGTCAACAGCGATCACCGACTACGGCCTCGTGCTCTCGACCGGCGTCGAGAACGTGGACATCGCCGTAGCGCAGGACTTCGTCACGGCCTATCTCGGCCCGGCGAACCTCAACCATCCGTTCCGCGTGCTCGAAAGCATTCTGCTTCGGATCAGGCGGCCGGGCGCGATCTGTACGTTCGAGGTTGCCGGCGGCAGGGCCAGACGCAGGCGCCGGAAGTAAGCCGGATATTGGCCGGCTCAGAAGGCGGGCGCGGGCGGTCGCGACGAGCCGCGCCGCCGCTGGCTCACCCTCCACGAACCCGGCAATTATACCAGTTGACGGCGGCGCGTGCCTGTGATATGTTCTCGTGTTGAACTGGCAGAGAACCGTATTGCTGGTTCTCGGGAAGGAGAGATGGGTAGGGGAGGAAGACGTATGGGCTCGACGCGTTGCGGCGTCTGGGTCCTCTGCCTCGTGTTGCTGCTGTTCGTAGGAGCCTCAGTCCAGCCCCCCGCAGCACAGGCCGCCGGGAGAGGAGGAATTCGCGCGTGAGGGCGCAATAGAGAAGATGGCGGCTGACGGGGCCGGAGGTGACCGGCGCTGAGCCGGACGCGTGACGGCCGGCCTGGCAGCGGATCGCGAAGGAGCTGTGACTGCATGGGTAAGCTGGTTGGGGGAAACCTGGCGCGCGGCGGCCGGATGGTTCGGCACATTGCGGTGGCTGCGCTCGCAGTCGCCCTGCTCGCTTCGGGGTGCAGTCGGACTGCCGAGCGGCCCGCCGGGCGCTCCAGCTCTGGGGGCACTTGCTCGTGGTCCGTCTACTTCTCTCCGCACGGCGGGTGTACAAAGGCCGTGGTGAACGCCCTCGATGCCGCAAAGCACAGCGTGCTTGTACAGGCTTACTCCTTCACGTCAGCGCCTATCGCGAAGGCGCTGGTGAACGCCCACCGGCGCCGGCTGGACGTAAGAGTGATCCTCGACAGGAGCCAGGTAACTCAGAAGTACTCGTCCGCCGACTTCCTGCTCCACATGGGTGTACCTACGTGGATCGACTCCGCCCACGCGATTGCGCACAACAAGGTGATGGTCATTGACGACGCGACCGTCATAACGGGATCGTTCAACTTCACGAAAGCGGCGGAGGAGAAGAACGCCGAGAACCTGCTCATCATCCGCGACAAGGAGCTCGCGCGGCGCTACACGGCTAACTGGTGGGCGCACGAACGGCACTCCGAGCGGTACCGTGGGAAGGGGATGTTCTAACGGAGTCCGCCCTTCGCGTTGGGATGCAGCGTATGCGTAGTGGCCGCCACGGCGGGCGGCCACTACGCATACGCTGAGGCAGCAGGGGTTAGTACAGCGCCTCTTCCGTCTCCTTGTCGAAGAGGTGGGTCTTCTCCATGTCGAAGACGATCTCGACTTCGTCGCCGGGACGGGCCTTGGCAATGGGGGCTTCGGCGTCGATCGTGGCGATCAGGTTGTGCCGGCCGGCTGTAAGATAGGTCGTCACGGTCGCACCCATCGGCTCCACAACATCTACCGTCGCCCTGACTGTGTTCCCTTCGCTCGGAGTGACGACGGGGCTGAGGTTCTTGTCGAAGATGTCTTCAGGCCGGACGCCGAACACGACCGTCTTGCCAACGTAGGTCGAAAGCTTTCCGGTCTTGGACGCCGGCGCCCTGACCCGGAGCGCGCCGGCGTCCACCCAGCAGCTCTGGCCGCCGTCCTCGAGCTTGGCCTCGACAAAGTTCATGGCCGGGCTGCCTATGAAGCCCGCTACGAACATATTCACGGGCTTGTTGTAGAGGTTCAGCGGCGAATCCACCTGCTGGACAATGCCATCCTTCATGACCGCGATCCGGTCTCCCATGGTCATTGCCTCGACCTGGTCGTGGGTGACGTAGATCGTGGTGATGCCAAGCCGCCTGTGGAGCTTGATGAGCTCGGCGCGGGTTTGAACGCGGAGTTTGGCGTCGAGGTTCGAGAGCGGCTCGTCCATAAGAAAGACCTTTGGCTCTCGGACGATGGCCCGACCGAGCGCGACGCGCTGCCTCTGCCCGCCCGATAGCTGCTTCGGCTTCCGATCCAGCATGCCCTGAAGCCCCAGCAGTTCCGCAGCTTCCTGGACCCGCCTCGTGATGTCGGGCCTGGGAACCCTCCGGAGCTTCAGGCCGAATGCCATATTGTCGTAGACGCTCATGTGCGGGTAGAGGGCGTAGTTCTGAAAGACCATGGCGATGTCGCGGTCCTTCGGGGAGACATCGTTCACAATCCGGTCTCCGATGTAGATTTCGCCCTCGGTAGCCTCCTCCAGCCCGGCGATCATTCGGAGCGCGGTAGTCTTGCCGCAGCCGGACGGGCCGACAAGCACAAGAAACTCCTTGTCCGCGATCTCGAGGCTCATGTCGTTGACTGCGACCACATTCTTGAACGTTTTGGTCAGGTTCCTGAGGACTACTTGGGCCATGGATGAGGTACCTCCGACCGACTCGGGACACCGCGGCACGAGCGCGGCTTGCCCGAGCTTCACGGCAATTATATGGCTGCGAATCCGCAGTGTCAACCAAGTTGCCTTGCGCTTGGACCCGGGCCGCAGCCCGAGACGGCTAACGGCTGACGGCGAGGCTGATGAGCTGCTGCTCCGTAGCCTGGTCTCTCGGCACCTCGCCCGATATGCGGCCTTCGTGCATGACGATGATCCGGTCGCAGAGGCCGATGATCTCCGGCATCTCCGATGAGACCACTATCACGGCGTGGCCCGCATTGGCGTAGTCCCTCAGCATGCGGTGGATTTCGGCCTTGGCGCCGACATCGACTCCCCTCGTAGGCTCGTCCACGATCAGGACTTTGGGGTCAGTGGCCATCCAGCGGGCAAGGAGCACCTTCTGCTGGTTTCCCCCGGATAGGCTGCGGACGTCCTGGTAGGTGTCGCGCGCCCTGATTGAGAGCTTCTCACAGTAGGTCGCGGCAAGGTCCTCGCATAGGTCACTCCGGACGGCGCCTCTCCGGCTGCACCGGTCCAGGCTCGCGCAGACGACGTTGTCCAGAACCGATCTCTGGACAAAGAGGCCGAGAGTCTTGCGGTCTTCGGGCAGATACGCAAGCCCCGCATCCATTGCCTCTCTGACCGACCGGAACCGTCTGACCTGACCGTCGAGGATCACGGACCCGGCGTCCACCGGATCGGCGCCGAACACCGCTCGCATCACCTCGGTTCGGCCCGAGCCGACCAGGCCCGAAAACCCCAGGATTTCGCCTCGGTGAAGCGCGAAGCTGACCTCGCTGAAAACGCCGCGCCTGGTCAGGTTCTCCACGCGAAGCAGCTCATCCCCGGTCTCTGAGGCCGGCGGGGGATAGATGTCGGTCATCTCGCGTCCGACCATGGCGTTCACGACCTCTTCGCGCGTGGTCTCGCTCACGTTCTTCGTCCAGATGCGCCAGCCGTCTCTGAGCACGGTCACCCGATCGCCTACACGGAACACCTCTTCTATCCTGTGGGAGATGTAGACGACGCCGACCGATCTCGACGCAAGCTTCCTGATCGTGTCGAGCACTGCGGCTGTCTCGTGCGCCTCGAGAGAGGCTGTAGGCTCGTCGAAGATGATGATCTTGGGGTTGGCGGCCAGCGCTTTCAGAATCTCGACCACCTGCTGGTAGCCGACGCCAAGCGACGATACGGGCTGCATCGGATCAAGTTGGAGGCCGAAGTCGGAGAGCATCCCGGCAGCGCGGTCGGCCAGTCTTCGCCATCTGAGGAACCGGCCGCCACCATCGTCCTGGCCGATGACGATATTCTCGGCAACAGACAGATCGGGGGCCAGGCTGAGTTCCTGATGGACCATGGCGATGCCGGCGCGGCGGGCATCCATTGGGCTCTTCGCCGCGAGCAGGCGTCCGCCGGCGAGCACCCGGCCCTCGTCCGGCTCGTAGACTCCAGCAGCGACCTTCATGAGCGTGGTCTTGCCGGCGCCGTTCTCCCCGACGAGCGCGTGCACCTCGCCCGCCCGCACGTCGAAGTCTACGCTGTGCAGCACAGCGATACCATCGAAGCGCTTCGTAATGCCCCTAAGCTCTAGCACTGGCTCGACCAGGTCCATTGGGTCCCCTTGCAGGCTAGCGACGCGAGACGGCGATGAGCGGAAACCCGCTCATCGTTTGTGGTAGAAGTACCTGACGTTGCTCTTGTCTATGATGAAGCTTCCGGTATCGACATAGGGCGGCAGCGGGTTCACATCCGCCCTTTTCCAGTCTTCGACGAGCTTCACACGGCCGTTGCGGATGTCATAAAGCATCTGCAGGGCTTCGTAGGTCATCGTATAGCTCCGCTGGGCGACAGAGGCATCGACGACCCCCTCCTCGATGAAGTGGAGAGTGGAGTCGTCCCGGTCCATCGCGACTATCTTTATTTTACCGGCCTTGCCCGATTCCTTGACAGCGATGGCGATCCCGACCCCGCCGCCGGCTTCGACGCACGCGAAGCCCGCAATATCGGGATGCGCCTGAAGCATGGCGCGAACCTGCTTTGTGGCCTCGTTTTGGGAGCTCATCGAGTTGATCTCCTGGATGACCCGGATGTCCGGGTATTTCTTGAGCGCATCCCGATAGCCCTGGACCCGCTCTCCCAGGTTCACCTGCCCCGGGACGGTCAGAATGGCAATATCACCTCTCCCGTGCAGCAGTTCGGCCATCTTGAGGCCGCCCTGGTAGCCGGCGTTGTAGTTGCCGGTGCCTATGAAGCAGTAGCGCTTGCTCGAGGGCGCGTCGGTGTCCACGCAGATGACCGGTATGCCGCTATCGATCGCCTTGTTGATCACGGGTGTCAGACCATCTGAAGAGGGGACGAGAAGGAGGCCGTCCACTTTCTGGGCTATAGCGCGCTCCACGCACTGAATCTGCTGGTTCGCGTCGGTGTTGGCTGGCCCCTGAAAGTCCGCGTCAACGCCAAGCTCCTTGGCCTTGTCTCTAAGGCCGGCCTTGCCGTCGATCCAATAGGAATGGCCGGTTACCAGCGATATTTCGACGTATCTCTGCCTGCCGCCCGGCCCGGCGCCTGCCGTCCGGCCTCCGCCAGCCCCGCCGAGCTTAGTGAGAAGGACGACTACGAGCGCAATCCCTAAAACAACGTTCACTACTCGTTCCACTTTTCTGCTCCTTGTTTGCGTCAGCAACGGGATCAGCTTCTTGCCAAGCACCGACCCAGCCTGGTCGATGAGCACTGCGAGGATCAGCACCAGTCCGACAGCAACGAGCTGCATGTCAGGAGGGACCCCCACGAATACGAGGCCTGTGGTGATGGTCTGCATCAGAAGCAGACCGAGAAACGACCCGAGCACAGTCCCTCGTCCGCCCGACAGGCTCGCGCCGCCCACGATGACCGCTGCGATTATCCTGAGCTCCGCGCCCAGTCCTTCATTCGGGTCCACCGAGTTGGCCTTCGAGGCCACCATTATCCCGGCCAGCGCGGACAGGACGCCAGTTAGGATGAACGCGAACATTTTCACTGCACTGACGTTGATGCCCGTCAGCGCAGCCGCATCCTCGTTGCTGCCGACGAAATATGCCTGCCGCAAGTACCTGAGCCGGCGCATGAGCACGTCCGCAACGACTATGCAGACAACCATCAGTATGACCGGAAAGGGGATACCGTGCAGATCGGCCCACGCGAGGCGTCCGAACGACTCCGCGAACCCGCTCGGTGGGATGCTCTTTGTCACCACGAGGACCAGGCCCCGGACGATGCTCATGGTGCCGAGGGTGGCTATGAAGGGGTTGATCTTGAGCCTCGTGATGACGAGGCCGTTTGCGCATCCGATCAAGGCTCCGCTGAGCAGGCCGGCAAGGACCGCAAGCGGAACCGGGCAGCCCGATTTCATCAGGAGCGCCGAAGTCAACCCGCCCGCAAGCAGCGTGGATCCTACGGATAGGTCGAACGCGCCGCAGACGATGACGACCGTCATCCCGATCAGCATCAGCCCGTCCGTGGACATGTTGTTGAGGATCGTCAGTGCCGGGCCGATGCGGATGAACCGGTTGTCAAGGAGGCCAAAGACAGCGGCGCAGAGCACTACGGAGGCGAGGATACCGAGCTCGCGCGGCGGGCGGCGTTTCCTTTTGTACTGGCGCGCACCTGCCGCCACCGAACCGGCTTCGCGCGCGACCTTCGGCTCTTGTGGTGTCTTAGTGCTCATCGCTCACCGTTCGGGCTCACTCACGTACACAGCCACTGTACCAGGCATCAGAAGGGGCTTGCGGTGGGTTCTACGTCATCCGAACTCGTCTGCATAGCCAATGTACCCCGCTGATCAGCTTGCTGTCAAGGCCGTTGGCATGGTCAGCAAACCGTGCTATAATGAGATTGGAATCCCGGGAACGGGTCTCGTGGGAAAGGGACGTGTGCCAAGCAACACTACAGGCGGGGGTACATCATGGCAGCGATGAAATCGATGATCAAGTGCAACTGCGGGCAGCGGATCGTAGCAAAGGATGTGATGCAGACCGGCTACTATCTGAGGCTGTTCGGGCCCAGCTTCGTATACGTCAAGTTCAGGTGTTCGAGGTGCAAGAAGCTGGGTGAGCAGTTTGTGAAGCAGGAGGACTGGGAGGAGGGCATCCTCCGGGACACACCGAACGAGCTCACTCCCGAGGAGAAAGAAAGGTTCGATCAGCTCGGGCCGATCGATATCAACGAGGTCATCGACGCTCACTTCCGTATTGAGAGCTCATTGCTGCTCGGAGACCCGGCGTCGAGCGCGGAACTCACGGTCAACCCTGAGAGCGAAGAGCCGAGATAACCCCAACCTGTGACCCTAGACTGCCCCAGGGGAAGCGCCTGAAGATAGGCCGCTTCCCCTTTTGATGTACGCCGTGTCAGTAGACACGGCAGACCCCTGAAGCAAAATTCCCCACCTGCCTGGCGCCATAGGTGCCGCGGTTCACGCTCAGGGCTGGGGAGAATCTCCCCAGCAATTGTACGGGGATCAAGCGTGAAGTCGAGCTTGACAATTGCCGATACTCTTATTAGTATGGCCGACAGTACAGACGCAGCTTGCCAGGAAGGGATGTGATGCATTGAAGCGGAGACTTCACGCACTGAGGGTCGGCGTCACGATCCTCGCGCTCCTGTCCTCGATCGCGGGAGCGGTCGCATCCGGAACGCACACGGTGCGCAAGGGCGACACGCTCTGGGGAATCGCAAAGCGATTCCAGGTCAACATCGACGACATCAAGCGCGCCAATGGTGTGAGCAGCAACAAGCCTCTCCCCATCGGCATAGAACTGCAGATCCCTAAGGCCGAAGATTCCCCGAGCCAGGAAGAGGGGTGGGCAAGCAAGATTGAGCTGCAGAAGAAAGCGGTTGCGCGCTTCGGTGCACGACTGGCCCGGCGGCTGGCAGAGCGGCGAAGGACGGCAGCGGAGCAGGGCCGGGCCGCTCCGGAAGTCGTCCGGACAGCCCTTGCTTACCGCGGCGCTCGGTACAGACGGGGCGGAACCGGCGCTCGGGGATTCGATTGCTCCGGCTTCACCCGCTACATCTACGCCAAATCAGCGGGCATCAGGCTGCCCCACTGTTCGGCAGCTCAGGCTTCCTGCGGCAGGCCCGTGGCCCGCAGCGAAATGCGGCCCGGCGACCTCGTCTTTTTCCACACGCGCAGACGCGGCATTTCGCACGTCGGCCTCTACATTGGCGGGAACAGGTTCATCCATGCATCGACGCCGAAGCGGGGTGTATTGGTGAGCTCCCTGAACGAGCGGTATTATGCCGCCAGGTTCCGGGGAGCAAGACGGGTAGCTGCGCCGCACTAACGGGGACTTGCGGGAGTTCGATAAGTTCATGCGGGGCTGGGGCATCACTCCCGGCCCCGCTTTGCATTCTCTAGAACCGCGCGCGGCGGGCGACGCGCACCGCGAAGATCATGTACAGAATCGACAGGAGAAGCGAGAGCAGCCCGAAGTTGAACGGGCCTTTCTTTATCCCTAACTTCACGGCGAGTTGAAGCGCATCGAAGTTGGCCACAACGGCAAAAAGGAACGCCACAGCAAACGCCAGGAACACGAGCCGTTCCGCACCAGGTATCTTCTCGCCCCGCCGCCGCCACTGCACGTAGGCATGAAGCCCGAACAGGGCCAGAACCAGGATCGTGACAGCTCTCTTCACAACCACAGCCCAGATCGGCCAGCCACTAGCGTCCATTAAGCGTTATCGCACCCTCCGAGAGTCAGCCACCACGGGTGGTCGTCGTCTGTAAGTGGGACGTTCGTAAGGCGCACCTGCCTGAGATCGAGCTTTCCATTGAGACTGTAGCTCCTCAGCCCGGCGCAGTGCACCCCGTGCTTTCTGATCAGCCGGATGGCTTCGTCCTCCGCGCCATCCGGGATGTACAGGTAAAACCTGACGCAACTCTCGCCAAAGGATTGCCATCGTAGAGCTCTCTTGTCTGAAATTGTTTCAAGCGTCTCGACTTCCCCTATAGCTACTATACGCGAATCACTGGTCGCTATGACATCGGGAACGTCGACATCCCCCGTTTTCTCCCCAGACGAAACCCCATTTGTGGTCACGTTCCAGCCATCGAGGCCGAACCTCGCCCTGGCCACCTCGTTGACGATCCGACCGTGCAAGGCATCTCCCTGCAAAGCTCCGTCCACTTCCAACTCCGCTACTGCACTCCTTCTGCGGCCGAGCGTCATGCCGGCAATGCTCTCTTATGTCAGACTGTCTGTGACGAGCTAAGGTTCCTTGCCAGACGACTGCGAAGGAATGAGCATCGAGGATTCACGATCTGGGAAAGAGAACCGAGAAGTGAGGGATTTGCAATGCCGCTCAAAGTCGTACTGGACACGAATCTATTCGTTGCGGCCTACTGGAACAGGCAGAGCGCCTCGGCCAAGATAATACAGGCGTGCCTGGCGGGGGAGCTGCAGCCCTGCTACACCCCTGAGATCGAACGGGAACTCTGGGTTGTCATCAGGAACATTCGGGCCAGAGAGGACTACGCCGCCGTCGTGAGCAACTTCATCGGGCGTGCGGCGCCGGTTGATCCCTGGTCTCAGGTGGAAGTGCGAACGGAGGATCCCGAAGATCAGAAGTTCCTCGTCTGCGCGGCGTCAGCGGACGCCGACTACCTGATCACGAGCGACGATCACCTCCTCAAGTTACGAACCGTCGGCAAAACGGCAATAATCAAGCCAGCCGCATTCTGGAGGGACGTGCTATGCAGACGGGGGAATTTCTGAGGAAAGTCAGAGAGCGGGCCGGGCTGAAAGACGTTGACGAGGCGCGGCGGGCGGCCGATGCAGTCTTCGGGGCGCTTCGAGACAGAATATCGCACGCGGGCGGCGACAATGTTGCCGCTCAACTGCCCCGCGAGCTGAGGAAGCTTTGGGAGAGCGGGTTGACGGAGCACCTCGCGCGCTCGCTCGCCGGGGTCGAGCGGATGGACCTGCACGAGTTTCTGGCCCGTGTGCAGAACACGGGACATCTCGGCAGCATCGGGGAGGCCGAGGTTGCGACGCGCGCCGTGTTTACGACTCTTCGGGAGCAAATCACCCCTGGCGCTCAGCGCTCCATAGAGAACCAGCTCCCGGGAGACATCCGCGAGCTCTGGCGAGTGAGCCTGCCGGCCGAGATGGCGCCGGCCGAAGGGCTGTACGGTCCCGAACGGATAGGTCCCGCTGCCGCAGAGGTGTTCCGATCGGACGCCGAGATTGCCGAGGAGGTCAACGACCTCCTGCGAGCAAGCGACCAGCTCGACGCGGAGAAGGTGGACGTGCGCGTCCGGCGGGGTGTGGTAACGCTTCGCGGTGTCGTGGGATCATCCGGCCAGTGGGAGGCTGCAGGCCGGATTGCACGGGAAGCGCTCGGCGCGAAGGAAGTCCAGAACGAGCTTGCCGTGATGGAAGGGGCATAGGCGCGGCAGGGCGAGCATGCCTGCGCCCGCGCCTATGCCCCCCATCTCCCCATGAGGGAGTTGCGTTAGGCAGTATTGAGCGGGAACCCGTGAGCGTGGAAAGCGTGGATGCCCGAAGCCTCGAGCGTAAGGCGGCGAACGAAGAGGGGAAAAGCCGAGAAAGCGCCCGCAAACAGTGATGAACCGCTGGTTTCGTCTCTACCGCGGCGGGCTCCGCTCCGCTGCGCTTTGGTTTGACACTGCCGCGCTCGCGTGGTAGCATGGATAGGGCGTTTGACCCGTCCGACTGGAGGATAAGGGGAACTATGGGAAGCTGATCGTGCTGTCAGTCCCAGGAGGTTCCCTTTTTCTTTCAGCGGAGCGCCCCGCGGGGGCGAACCCGCTCCTCGTGCCACTGGAGAAAGACATGGGCTGGCTTAAGACAATACTGAGCGCCAACGAGCGTGAGATAAGAAGATTCATGGCTGTAGCTGAGAAGATCAACGCGCTTGAGCCCGGCATGAAGGCACTCTCGGACGAACAGCTTCGGGCCAAGACGGATGAGTTTCGCGAGCGCCTTGCGGCGGGCGAGACGCTTGACGATCTTCTCGTGGAGGCCTTTGCCGTCGTCAGGGAGGCAGGCTGCCGGACGCTCGGGCCGGACAAGGCCCGCCACTTCGACGTGCAGCTCATCGGCGGGATTGTCCTGCATCAGGGCCGCATCGCCGAAATGAAGACAGGTGAGGGCAAGACTCTGACCGCGACGCTCGCGCTCTACCTGAATGCGCTCGAAGGCAAGGGCGCTCACCTGGTCACCGTCAACGACTATCTGGCCAAGCGCGACGCGCGATGGTACGGTCCCATCTATCATTTTCTGGGTCTGTCCGTGGCCGCTACCCAGGGCCAGAGCGCCGAGACGGGCGACAGCCGCGCGTCTTACACCTACGATCCCACCTATGAGCCGGAAGACCCGGACGAATGGGCGCATCTCCGGCCGCTCGGAGAGACGAACAATCCGTACGACCCGGCCAATAAGGCCGGCCGCCGCCTTGCCTATCAGGCCGACATCACCTATGGCACGAACAGCGAGTTCGGCTTCGACTATCTCTACGACAACATGGCCTTTAGCAAGGAAGAGCTGGTCCAGCGCGAGCTTCACTATGCCATCGTGGACGAGGTGGACAGCATCCTAATCGACGAGGCGAGGACCCCACTCATCATCTCCGGCCAGGCGCGGGAGTCCACAGACCTTTACTACAAGATGGATCGCGTCGTTGCAAGGCTCGTGAAAGACCGCGACTACACCGTGGCCGAGAAGGAAAAGACGGCCATGCTCACCGAGGAAGGCATTCGCAAGATCGAAGACGCATTCGGCTGCGGCAACCTCGCCGATCCGGAGAACCTGGAGCTCATGCAGCATGCAAACGCTGCGCTCAAAGCGCGGGCGGTCTTCAAGCGCGATGTTGACTACGTCGTCCGCGACAACCAGGTCGTCATCGTAGACGAGTTTACGGGCAGGCTTATGTTTGGCCGCCGATGGAGCGATGGACTGCACCAGGCTGTCGAAGCCAAGGAAGGCGTTCAGATTCAGGAGGAGAACCAAACCCTCGCCACGATTACCTATCAGAATTACTTCCGCCTCTATAAAAAGCTTGCTGGCATGACCGGCACAGCCAAGACCGAGGAGGAGGAGTTCCGCAAGATCTATGCGCTCGATGTGGTCGAAATCCCGACGAACAAGCCAATGATCCGACGGGACTTTCCGGATGTCATCTACAAGAGCGAGGAGGCTAAGTTCCGAGGCATAACCGAGGAAATCCTGCGGTGCTACGCGAGGCAGCAGCCTGTACTTGTTGGGACGCGGTCGATCGAGGTGTCCGAGCGGGTGAGCGGGAGATTGATTCCCGAGCGGCTGCAGCTTCTCGCGGCGACTATCGTGCTCCGCCGCAGGCTCGAGGAGTCGAGAGAGATCGACAGCGAGAAGAAGCGGCAGTATCACGCGCTGCTCAACAGCAAGTTCGATGAACTGACGATGCCGAGGCTTCAGGGCCTTGCCAAGCAGCTTGGGGTGAACCTGAACGTGCTTCTGCCCGCGAACGTGGAAACTCTTGGGCGGGTGATCGGAGTTGACCCGGCTGACTTCCCGCAGCTTGCCTACGCGCTCGAGCATGGCATTGTGCACAACGTGCTGAATGCGAAGTACCACGAGATGGAGGCGCAGATCATTGCCGAGGCAGGGCGGAAGGGCACGGTGACCATCGCCACGAACATGGCGGGCCGTGGTGTGGACATTATCCTCGGCGGCAGCGAGGAGGTCCAGGCACAGATGGCGGCTGAGGGCCGTGTTCACCCGGATAGGGATGGGTTTGACCCGGACAAAGCGAACTGGGACTTCGCAAGCTGGGGGCAGGCAAACGGCGACCGCTGGGAGACTGCGACGGACGAGGCTAAAGAGGTCATCTACCGAGGCGGGCTGCATATCGTGGGCACGGAGCGGCACGAGAGCCGGCGGATCGACAACCAGCTGCGTGGACGATCCGGACGCCAGGGCGATCCGGGATCGGCCAGGTTCTTCGTCTCGCTCGAAGACGAGCTCTGGAGGCTGTTTGGCGACAAGACCCAGTCTCCGCTCCTGCGGGGGTGGCAGGAGGACCAGGCGCTCGACTCCCGGTTGCTCTCTAAGATGATTGAGCGCGCGCAGAAGAAGGTCGAGTCCTACTACTTCGGCATCAGAAAGCACGTTCTCGAATACGACGACGTGATGAACGTCCAGCGCGAGACCATCTACGGCCAGCGGCGCAAGATCCTCGAGGGCGTGGACCTCCGGCCGACGATCGTGGACTACCTGCAGAAGACCGTTCAGGAGAAGGTCGACGCCTACTGCGCCGAAGGCGTGCATCCGAGCGAATGGGACACGGAAACGCTGTTCCACACGCTGAACGAGATCTTCCCGCTGGAGATATACGCGCGGCCGAGCGATCTTGGGGGCAGGAAGCAGCGCGAGGAGCTTGCGGAGTTCCTGAATACTGTCGTAGAGCGGACGTATCAGGACAAGGAGCAGGAGATCGGCGAGGAGACGATGCGGGATATCGAACGCCATATCGCTCTGCAGCTCATAAACAGCAAGTGGATGGACCATCTCGAGGGGATGGACTACCTGCGTGAGGGGATCAGCCTCCGAGGGTACGCTCAGCAGGACCCGCTCGTAGCCTACAAGAAGGAAGGCTACGAGATGTTCATGGAAATGCAGCACGGCGTCCAGGACGATATGGTGCGCTGGATGTACCGGGTGCAGATAGCGAAGCCTCAGCCTGTGCGGCGGCGGGAGTATTACAACGTGGTCGAGAGCGGGGCGACCCGGCCCGGCGGCGACGGCAAAGGCGCCAGGCAGGCAGCCCCGCGCAGAGTTTCTGGCAAGGTCGGCCGCAACGACCCCTGCCCGTGCGGGAGCGGGAAGAAATACAAGAAGTGCTGCCTGCTGAAGGAACAACAATAAGGCTCACGGTCAACGACTGATTGGGCGCTGGCTGAGCGCGGCTCACGGCTCCGGACTGCCTCAAAGGGATTGACAGAATGTGAGTACGGCATATACTTCGTGTAGGAGCATGCGAAGCTAGCCGATGAGCTTGCGATTCGAGTGGATTCCCGAACTCGTTGAGAAGAACAGAGGGAAACATGGCGTCGAGCCGGAGCACGTTGAAAGCGCATTGCTCAATACAGATCCGGCACCGTACATCCGTCGCGTCCAGGACGACAAGTATGTGGCACTGGCCCAGGTCGAGGGCAACGGCGATTACCTGCACATCGTGTTTTGCGTGGCCAAGCCCGGGCTGACATGCTGCATAAGCGCGAGGGTTATGACAAGCAAGGAGAAGGGAGAGTTTCGCAGACGCAGAGCGAAGAAAAAGTAGCCATGAAGAAAATACCTGAGTTCAGATCAGTCGACGAGGAGCTGGACTTTTGGAGCAAGCACAGCATATTGGAGTTCATGGATGTGGGGGAAGAAGTCCAGCTGGATTTCTCGGAGGCCAGAAAGGAACGTGAGGCCCGCGTGAAGCGTGGGGAAGTGCTACGCGTGGGGGTGCAGATATGTGCACGGACCCGCCGCTCGGCGCGTCAGGGGTCTCTCGAGAGAAACGTGTACGGCAGCGTCGCCCCCAGGTTCGTGGCCAGAATCGAAACGACGGAGGAGAACAGACGGTGGACGTGGACTTCGCGTTCGTTTGCGACTACGCCGAATCCGGCAACAAGATAAGCGCGCTGGGTATCGGGTTTGATACCATCTACGCGCCGCAGGTCCCGTGCGTCCATCCAAACTTCCACTTGGTGGCACAGATACGAGCGAGCAAGGCGGAGGTGGGCGACAAGGAGATAACCATTCGCCTGATAGACGCGGACGGCAAGGATGTCGTCCCCGTGCTGAACGGAACACTGAACATACCGCCGCCCGCGGCGGGATCCATTGAGTCGACCGGGCGACTGGTCGTCGGTTTTGCTGGGGTCAAGTTCCCGAAGTACTCACAGTACACGCTGCACGTCGCAGTGCAGGGCCACGAGATGGTCCGGATACATCTGAGGGTGGCACGGCCGCCGCGGACGGGATAACAGCGCGGTAGCCCGGAAACGGCTTGCGCGCTGGTCCGGTCCGACCCTCAAACCCAACGCCTCGATAACTGCGAGCGGGTCATCGGCTAGTCCGGGGCCTGCCGTACAATCCTTCCACACCCCCTTCTCCTCAGCCGCAGACGCGCAGATCCGGGAGTCCCGCGGGACCTCGCGTGCCGGACATGGGAGGTCGAACGGCGGGTGGCATAGAATGTACCCTCGACACTAGCGGCAGCCGGGAGTTCGGCAATGAGGCTGGAAGAGAAGACAACCGAGTCCAAACGCGTCTATGAGGGGCGGATCGTGAACCTGCGAGTGGACACGGTCGAGTTGCCGGATGGGCGTCATGCGGTGCGAGAGGTGGTGGAGCACCGAGGCGCGGTGGCCGTAGTGCCGCTGCTGGACGCGTCCAGGGTCGTGATGGTGCGGCAGTACCGCCAGCCGGTCGGGCAGGTGCTCCTCGAGATACCCGCTGGGACGCTCGACAAAGGGGAAGACGCAGAGGAGTGTGCGCGGCGGGAGCTTGCCGAGGAGGTCGGCTACTCCGCAGGCCGGCTCACGAGGATGTTCAGCACTTACCTCTCGCCCGGCTACTCCGACGAGATGCTGCACACGTTCCTGGCCGAAGACCTGACGCCGGCCCATGCCGAGACGGATGAGGACGAGTTGGTCGAGGTGCTGACGGCCGATCTCGACGACGCGGTCAAGATGATCCGGACCGGGGAGATCAGGGATGCCAAGACCGTGTGCGGGCTTCTGATGGCGCAGCGGCTCCTGAGCGGACGGGCCGGCAGTGAGTAGAGGTGAGACATGGATAGCATAGAAGCACAGAGGGAGTTCCTGAAAGCCGATCCGTGGAAACAGTGGGCGGACGGGGGCCACGAGACGGATCAGAGGAAGGGTATACCGCGGCCGGCGCCCGAGAAGCCGTATCCGCGGGACGCGAAGCTCGTAGACCTTGTGGCGCCGGAGCGGTTTGGCGTCGGGAAGATGCCGGTCGTGGAGGCCATCGCGCGGCGGCAGAGCAGGAGGGAGTATACTGGCGGCGCGCTCAGCCTCGAAGAGCTTTCGTTCCTGCTCTGGGCGACGCAGGGGGTGCGCGAAATCTCCGAAGGGCGCGGCGGTGTCGTCACCTTCCGCACGGTGCCTTCCGGCGGGGCATGTCACGCTCTCGAGACCTACCTTTTCATAGACCGCGTCGATGGGGTCCCCTCGGGGTTATACAGGTACCTGCCCCTGGAACACAAGCTGCTCTTCCTGCGCAGCGAGCCGGACCTGCGCGAGAAGGTCACCCGTGCCTGCCTAGGCAATGACTTCGTCGAAGACGCGGCTGCCGTGTTCATGTGGACTACGATCCCTTACCGGATGGAATGGCGTTACACCGTTGTTGCTCACAAGATGATAGCGATCGACGCGGGGCACGTATGCCAGAACCTGTATCTGGCGTGCGAGGCGATAGGCGCCGGGACTTGCGCCATCGCGGCCTACGATCAGGAGAAGATGGACGCTGTTCTGGGCATGGATGGCAGGGACGAGTTCGCCGTCTACGCTGCGCCGGTGGGGAAAGTCGAGCGGTGAACACGGCATGCTCATCTCCGAGTTCGGCGGCGAGGATGCCGTTATCAAGCTGATCGAGAGCAAGTGCCGGCTGGAGGGCGATCCGCGAGTCGTCGTCGGCTTTGGTGACGATGCCGCGCTCCTTCGCGTCGGCGGCGGCAAGCTCCTGATCGTCACGACCGACCTGCTTGTGGAAGGCACCCACTTCCGGCGCGACATCACCGATCCCTGCTCACTCGGCTGGAAGGCCGCGGCCGCGAGCCTCAGCGATATCGCGGCGATGGGCGGCTTGCCCACCTTTGGATTCGTCTCCATTGCGCTCCCGGACATTGAAGTGAGCTTCGTCGAGCAGCTCTATGAGGGGATGAACGCCGTATCGAGCCGGTTCGGCAGTCGTGTGATCGGTGGGGACACGAACCGGGTCAACGGGAGCGTAGCCATCAACGTCGCTCAGCTCGGCGAGGTCGAGGAGGGGTGCGCGGTGCGGAGAAGCACCGCGAGGGCCGGCGACAGGATTCTGGTGACGGGCACGCTCGGAGACTCGGCGGTGGGACTGAAGGTGCTGGCGGAGATCGGGCTGGAGGGGGGGAATGCGGAGCATCCGGAGGTAGTCGGGCGGCACATCCGGCCGGTGCCGCGGGTCAATGAGGCGCGGGCGGCGGTGCAGAGCGGCCTTGTGCGAGCGATGATGGACATCTCGGACGGTCTTGGCATCGATCTTGGTAGGATGTGCCAGGCGAGCGGAGTCGGGGCGCGGGTCGCAGCCGAGCGGCTGCCGGTCAGCGAATCGCTCAGGCGGGCCGCGGAGGCACTCGGCGCCGATCCCACGTCTCTCGCGACTTCCGGCGGAGAGGATTACGAACTTCTGATCGCCGCAGCGCCGGAAGATGCGGCAGCACTCGCCCGCGCTGTCGAAGAGGCGACCGGCACCGGGGTCTCCGACATCGGCGAGTTCGTCGAGGGCCGAGACGCCCTTCTGGTCGCGCCCGACGGCTCGCACTCAACCCTTCAGCCCGGATGGAAGCACTTCTAGGGGAACGATCGGCGTCGAATAGTCCCGTACGCCGGCGCCTCGGCGCCAGGACAGAAAGGGGAACCCGGGATGGTAGGACCGGGGGTTCTACGCGGGCGCTTGATGCTGATCGTGCTGATGTGGCCGCCGCTGCACAAGCGGTAACGCGGTACCGAGACTCTAGGCGGGAAGCATCTGCCCCTCGTCATCCTGCTGTCTGTCGTAACCCCCGGCGGAAATGCTTCGCCCGAAGCCTGCCGCATGTCGCCAAGGCATTGGCGACGAGAGCGCATAGACCGGGAGGATGCGAAGCCCCGATGCTTTGCCCCTACACCCCTTCGGCAACCTGCCCCTGGACAGTCGTGACGCGCACCCTCAGCGCCGCGCGGGCGTTGACAGCAGGTAGGCGATTTGCTACCTTGTATGGCAGGCTACCAATACTTGGAAAGGAAGGGCGAGCGAGATGAAGAGACTGTTGTTCAGCGTTACGAGCGTGGTCATCGTGGCGGCGGTGCTGGCGGGCTGCGGAGGCGGCGGCGGAGGGCAGCCGGGAGTCACCCTGACCATCGGCGGGGATACCTCGCCCCAGAGCTCGCGGGCCGACACCAGAGCAGCAACCCTGATTGCCCCGGTTGATCCGGGCGCAGTCGTGACCGTCTATGACTTCAAGACGGGTTCGGTGATCAAGACAGGCACTATTGACGCCACCGGCTTCTGCCGGCTGGACATCACACCCGGCCTCACCGTCGCGGTCGTCATCACCGGCACGAGGTCCGGCAAGAGCTACCGGCTGTCGAGGATAATCCCGGTCGTGCCGGTCGGGGACACGGAGTACGTGGTCGGCCCAGCGACCACGCTTGCGGCGGAAGCAATCGGTGAGAAGCACTATCGAACCGGGGCTGCGATAGACGAGGGCACGGTTGATGTGGTGACTGCGCTAGCGGAGACCTACGTGCAGGCGCACACATCGGCGGACTTCTCGGTCGGCGGCGGGCTGATAGCTGGCACGACGTTCGGCGCTGCGGGCAGCCTCAATGCCACCGCACTCCAGTCGATCATCGACGCTGTGCCGAACACGATAGACAACAACCTGGTGGCCGGCAAGAACGCTGTTCAGCAGATAAAGGAGGCCGGGCTGCCGCTGGAGGCGATACTCAGCCAGGAGCTGCCGGATGCAAACAGCATCTTCACGACAGAAGTCGCGGCCAAGTATGAAGCCCTGGCCGCGCGTCTCGGGAAGTTGATTCTGCCGTCGATCCTCGGGGACCTGCAGTATAACGCCAGCGAGGCATCCGTATTCGGCCTGACCGTGGGCCAGGCGTACAAGGTGAGCGAGAAGGTCGACGGCATTCTGGTCATCGCGGACGATCCTGCGCACAACCAGGCCGGGAAGATAACGATCATCTACACAACGATCCCCGGAGAGACACCGGCCGGCACGTATAAGGTGGAGGCGGTGAAGAGCGGCTCGCAGTGGACGGTGACGCAGACGTTTACCGGCGACCCGCAGCAGCTCTACACGGTGACTGTTCCGGAGGTTCCGGAGACGGGTCCGGGGGCCAATCCGACACTTACCATCAACGCGAGCCTGAAGGACAGCGATTTTTCAACGCCGCTGACGTTCTCCGGAACGGTCAGGGCAGCGGGCACGGACCCGGAGCACTACACGAGCATTACGTTGAGCGGGACGCTCAGCACGCCTCAGCTCAGTTCGAGCGGAACGTTCCAGGCGAACTTCCCGGCGAGTCTGCCGGCGGGCGCCGATCCGTCGAGCAGCACCTACGGATTCCCGACTGCTTTCTCGATGAGCAACGCGAGCATTACCGGAACGAGCGGCGGTACGACGATCCGTCTCACGGGCAGCGTCTCCGTCACCACGGCGCTCATAACGGCGGGCGGCGGGCCGGAGGTGCTGCCGAAGCACATCGAGTCATCGATCACCTACAGCAACAGCCACACCGGGCTGAGCTTCAGCGGCAGCATCACTGGTGACTGGTCCAACCCGGCCTCGGGAGTGGATGAGACTACGGCGAAGGGATCGCTCCACGTGAACGGCCAGCTCTCCCGGGAGGACCATCCCACGTATTCGGTGGATATGCGTGTCACTCTCGACAGCGGCACAGCGACGTGCCAGATCGACCTGCGCGCCGGCAGCGCAACGCTCCAGGGCACAGGCAGCCTGGCACTGACTGCCACCGGGCTGGGCAGCGCCGACCTCACGCTTACAAACCAGAATGGCGTTCAGTTCACCATCGCTCGCGACGCCTTGGGCAACATCACGGGATCGGTGAAGGTCGGCACGACGAAGGTTGCCGACATCACCAAGGAGGGCGATCTCCTGAAGATCACCTACACAGACCATACCTTCGATGCCTTCCCGCTCTAGCGGGAGCGCGCCTAGCGACCGGGGGAGCGGCGCTTGCTGCGGCTCCCCCGGTCTTCCCATCCCGGCTGCACCGGTCGTCAATATGCTTTGCTCACGCGCCCGCCTCAAGCCCGTCGCCTTTCTCGTTTTTTGCATAGCCGGCCTGCCTGCTTGCCCGTGCGGGGCGACCTCCGCGGCGCTTCCGACCGCTTACGACGCCAACGATCTGCTGTTGAGTGGTTATACGGATGTTCTGTCGCCCAGTCTCCGGCTATCGGCGGGCGCAGTTGCGGCGGCGATGAACAACGTCGGGTCGCTCTGGCAGATCGCGGACCGCGAGCAGCCTCCGAGACGCTTCGAAGGAGCGTCCGCTTATGCCACGATCGAGACGGCAGAGTGGACGCGGATTGCGGGCCGCGGGTGGTGGATCGGATATGGAACGGGCAGACGGGACGATTACGACGGAAACGCCGACGCCGCGCAGCTCTGGACGGACATCCACTCCGGCGGCCAGACGAAGCCGGCTTACCGGCCGGAGGCTGCGAATGTTCGGATCGCTGCCTCCTGGGTCGGCGCAGGGCGCGAGTTCGCATTTGGCATGGGCAGCGCGCGCGGGACCGGCTCGATCTGTCTGCGCCTTCTCACAGCCGGGGACTACCTGGCGCGCGCGGTCACGGGTGAGGTGAGCGGAGAGCAGTTCTCCGGCATGGTCAGGATCACCTCGGCCCGAACGGAGGCCGGGAAGGTTGAGGGCAGCGGCTGGGCACTCGACGCGCAGTGGAGATTCCTCGTGGCAGGCCGGCTGCGAGGCCGTGTGAGCGCGGAGGGGCTGCTCGGCCGGCTGGGTTGGAGGGGACTTCTGGTACGAGACGCCTATGTCACCTCTCCGGGAGTGTTCACCGATCCGCAGGGGTTCCTGCACGATTGCGGGGGGATCTCTGGCGCCGAGTGGCGCGAGAACGTTTCCGCTTCGCTGAACACGTGCTGGCGTATCGACCTGGTCAGTGCCGCGCGGCCGCAGATTCTCCTCAACGGACGGTTCCAGGCAGGGGCTCGGCCGCTTGTCGGCTTCGGGCTGGCGTGGCCGCAGCGAAGGCCGTGGACGCCTTACCTGCGCTGCTACCCTTCTCAACACCGTCTGGAGGCCGGGGCGGTGGGACGCGGCTGGCAGTTGCGCGTCTCTGGAGACGATTGGCTGGGATCGTCGCCGAAGCACGCCGAGATCGGCATCTCCGCTGCCGCTGCCGCCTTCTGACCCGCAGCCCCGTACAAAAAGAAACCCGCCTCGGCTTGGGGCCTGACGGGTCGGGAGGGCTTCAGACCCTCCTCTAGATTGTGCCACAACACTTTAGGAAGGAGAAAAAGATGTTGTCTCTGGCATTAGTAGCTGCAAGATCCGTGCCAATTACCGGCAGGTTTGCCGGGCCTAGGCAAAGATTTCTCGCTGCTCCTCGAAATCCGGCGCCACTACGCTGATTTCTCTGCCACCAGGGATTATCGGAATGGGGTGCGCGGTTCTTTAGGGACCGTGTACGGACCGGACAGTGGGAATCTGTCTTCATCCGGAGAAGGAGTCACCGGGCCGAACCGAACGGTCCTGAACCGGCCGCCGAGGCTCGGGCGGGATTCGGAAATCCCGCCCGAGCTTGCTTATCTCTCAACTCTCAACTCCCCTCACTCCCATGGATGGAGCACGACTTTGCCGCATCGACCGGAGAGTTGCAGTTCCCAGGCCTTCTGCGCGTCCTTCATCGGAAAGCGATGGGTGATGAGCTTCTCCATCTGATCCGGCGTCTCGGCGATGATCTTCATGACTTTCGTGGCGTGGGCGAGGTTGTAGTGCCAAGCGCCGTGGATCGTCAGGCCCTTGCCGATTATGGCATCGACACTGATCTCGCCGGTCCAGCCGACGAACGCGACGTGGCCGCGGCGGCGGGTGGCGTCTATGGCGAACTTGTGTGCGGATGGCACGGGTGTGCAGGCGATGGCTTTGTCGGCGCCGCGGCCAGAGGTCAGATCGCGGACCTTCTGCAGCGCGTCGGGGTCGGCCGGATCGATCACCGCCTCGGCGCCCAGCTTGCGCGCGAGATCGGCTCGGTAAGTGTTGTTGTCCACGCCGATCACGCGGCAGCTGCGGTAGCGGCAGTTGATGACCCCGCCGAGTCCGACCGGGCCGAGACCGGTGATGAGCACCGTATCGCCGGGCTGGGCGTCCATCAGGCGGACAGCCCCAAAGGTCGGCCCGAGGCCGCAGCAAGCCATGCTGCCGTGGTCGTAGGACATTCCGTCCGGGATCGGCACAAGCAGCCAGTCCTGCTTGACGAGGTACTGGGCCATCGTGCCGGTGCCCTGGTAGGAGTCGATGATCTTCGTCACATCCCTGTTGTGCTCGCAGTGGATGTAATCGCCGGTCAGGCAGAGTTCGCACTTGCCGCACGGATACTGCGGCATGACCACAACGCGGTCGCCGACCTTGACCCTCGTAGACTTGTCGATCGCAACGACTTCGCCCGCGGCCTCGTGGCCTGGCGCGACGCGCTCATGCCCACCTTCGAAGGAGCCATACTCGGTGCACATCGGGGCCGAGTGTACCTTGACAACTACGAACTCGTCCTTCGGCTCCAGGTCCGGCAGTTCGACTAGAGCCGCTTTCCGTTTACCAGTTACTGCTGCAGCTAGCACTGCTATCTCCTTTCAGTATATGTGGTTCAGCAAGGATGGCCGGCGGTTGGGGCCATGGCCGCCCGCCGCGGCCATCGGCGGATTCACCGCCCGAACGATGCGCACAGCTCGACAAGCGGCTTACACTCGGTCGGGTCGAACTCGTCCATGATGATCGGGCTTCGAGTCAGGCTGCTTGCATAAAGGGCAAGGACAGCCTTCCACTCGTGCAGCGAGCGCTTCAGGTTCGTGCCGGCGGGCTTCGAGTCGTCCTCCAGCCAATCGATCATCTCTTCGTGGAAGGCGGTCTGCGCCTTGATGTTGTTCGCCCTCCACTCTTCCCTTCCGCCGTAGTCGCCGGACTGGACACCGTTCGGCCCGACGATCTCCCACTTGCCGAACTCCTCCCAGAGCACCCTGCCGCGCTCGGCGTATGCCGCCGCCCGCACGTGTTGGTAGCTCATCTCCGGGTCGCCACAGACCGGCGCGGTCGGCCCGGTGTTCCACAGCATTCGCACGCCGTTGTCGAACGTGATGTAGCCCACGCTGTTCACGGGGCCGGGGTGATACTCGTCGTTCCCCCAGCCGGAGATCGCCCCGAACACCCGCACCACCTGCCGGTCGCCGTTCAGAGAGTTGCCATAGTGCAGCGAGTGCGTGCCTTGATCGGTGATGGTAAGCCCTGCGGAAGCGTCGACAAACAGGGGCTTGCCGAGTTCGCCCGACTCGATCGCCTCCCTGCACTTGACGAGATGAGGCTGCCAGCGGAACTGATGGCTGACTCCGAACTTCGTCTTCGTCGTCCGCTCGAGGTCGGAGAGCGCCTTCCAGTCCCTCACGCCAATGGCGATCGGCTTCTCGACCGTACAGGCGGGAACGCCCAGGGCCGAGACCAGCGTCATAAGCTCGACACGAGTGCGCGGCGGCGTGACCAGATGGACAAGGTCAGGCTTCTCCGTCTCGATCATCAGAGCGGCGTCTCCATAACCACGGATGCCGTAGCGCTCGGCTGTCTTCTCCGTTTGCTCCTTATCGAGAGAGCAGCAGGCGACCAGCTCGGCGCGGTCGATGTACTGGTGAGTGTTGGCGAAGGCGGGACTCCGCCCGCCGCATCCCACGATGGCTGCACGGTACTTCTTCATCATCATTCGCTCCATTCTGTTATAGGATACTCTTCACCCGGAGGCTGTGCTAGTTAGCAAGCCCGGAGGCTGTGCTACTTTGCGCATTGCCTCACGATAGATCGTACCGAAATCGAATCGATGCCTCACGTAAGAATCGTACCGTCGAGATCGGACCTGTGCACATTGACGGAAACGCTGGTCGGATGCCATAATGCCTTTAACGGGGCCGGAAGGAGCTTTCTTTAACGGGGTTTGTCTGTTTCTGTCCCCGCCACATCCCCCGTCTTAGGCCAAGCGTAAGCTCGTTTTCCACAGGGACCGCAAACCCACGGACCGCAAGCATACGACTGAGTGCTACGGTACGATTCTTACTTTGAGGCAACACGCTTTGGAACACGGTAATCGACGCTGGGCAGCGGGTTGCCCTTCGAGTCGCTGATTCTGAAGATCATCTCCCAGCCGCCGGTTGCATTGAACACCTTCATCAGGAACAGGTTGTTGCCCTTCCTCAGCTTGATGTCCACGATATTCTGATCGGCCGCCGCGCTCCGCAGCCTGGGTTCCCTGAGAACCAGCTTTCCGTCCTGCCAGACCTTGCAGCCGTCGTCGGAGCCGATCCGCATCTGAGCCTCCTGAGCCTTGCGTGACCAGACATTCACAGCAAGGTAAGCAACCTGGTCCTCGGACGGGCTGAGGTATGATGCGATGTCCAGACTGCGGCCCGTTGCGGTCGCAACCTGCCAGGTCGAGGGGTCTACCGCGGCGCCGGTCTCGGTGATGTACTCGGTGTCCAGGCCATGGTGCGGCTCCTTGGCGCCGCTGTATGGGCCGAGGAGGAGGAACTTCCGGCAGTTCCGGTCTATCCAGGGATTCTGCGCCGGCCTGGTAATGGACAGCTCGCGCCACATCCTCCGTGTCAAGTGCGCGTCCAGCGCGTGGCGGTACCACGACATCCAGCCGGGGGACTTATCATCCAGTTTGCGATCCCAGCACTTGACGTTGGGGATCCCGCTGCAGTTGCCGCCGCAGTCGGAGGTAACCATAAGCCCCTCCGGATAGCCCTGGAAGGATTCGAGGGCCATCTGCGCGGCATGCAGCCACTCGTGCAGCTCGACCTCGCCCGTCGGGTCTTCGGAAATGCCGGCGTTGTTGTCGTTGAAGCCTATGTACACCGCGCCTTTGGCTTCCGGCATTATGCCGATCGTCCCGCCCCAGAGGTCCCAGGGGTCGAGGCCCTCGGCGTTGCAGAAGACGAACAGGCAGTCCGCGTCGCCAGCCTTCAGATCGGTGAAGTAAGGTATCGTGTCGGCGGGGTCGGGCCAGCCGGGGAACTTGGTAAGAGGCTTATCGATGACGACCGTGTCCCACTTGATCTGCAGGCTGCCGAGCGTGTGGTCCCACACCTCTTTGGCGAATCCGGCCATTGCCTCGTCGATCCGTCTGATGTTGTCGTCCGTGTAGGCGTTCTTCACGTGCGCCGTCTTGCCGTCACGGGTCCAGTCCAACTCGACGGTGCGGAAGATGTAGAGCTTGATCTTCCAGACGCCGGCCTTGGAGGGGTCCGTGTTCGGCTTGACCTTCGGACGAAGTTCCTCGAACTTCCTCCTGAGCTCCAGCCGCTCCTGCGCGGTGGTGGGAGTGGAGTCGTAGATGTTCTCATAGTGCAGGAGTGCCGCGTCAAAGTCGCCTTTCTGCTCAGCGGCGACTGCTGCGGCTCGCTCGGCTCTGGTGTCGACAGGCTTTGCGGCAGAAGCAGCCGTCCCCAGCAACACCAGCGCCAGCAGAGGCAGCGCAAATCCGATCCGCATTCTCTCCGGTTCCTCCATTTGTGATATAGATAGGGCCGCGGCTTGAGCGGTGGAGTTCCGTGAGTCACCTCTGGACACGCCACTTCACCGCCGGCTCGCCGGCCCTCGGTCCGTCGTACACGTACAGCTTGTACTCTGCCTCGCTGGGTTCCTTCCGCTCGGCCGTCCGTTTGACCCACGGGCAGATTCGTGGTAGCATTTCGGCTGTGGTAGGGACGGGAAGGGGAAGATGGACAGGCCGATAGTCGCCATCGTCGGCAGGCCGAACGTCGGGAAATCGACGCTGTTCAACAGAATCGTGGGTCAGCGGCTTGCCATCGTGGAGGACGTGCCGGGGATCACGCGGGACCGGCTCTACGCTGAGGCGGAATGGCGGGGGCGGCAGCTGGTGGTTACGGACACTGGGGGCATCCTCTTCAACGAGACCGATCCCATTACGGTCCAGGTTGCGCAGCAGGCGCAGCTTGCCATGGACGAGGCCGACGTCATCCTGTTTGTCGTGGATGTCACGGAGGGCTTGACCAGCACGGATCGGACGCTCGCCGACGAGCTGCGCAAGACCGATGTTCCGGTCCTTCTTGCGGCCAACAAGGTGGACAACGAGCGTCAGGAGTTGGAGTCGGCCGAGTTCTACCAGTTGGGCCTCGGGGAAGTGTATCCGGTTTCCTCGATCCACGGCCGCGGGCTTGCAGAGCTGCTGGACACCGTGCTGGAGCGGCTGCCGCCGATTACGAGCGAGGAGATCTACCCTTCGGGCGCGATCCGGCTTGCAATCGTCGGCAAGCCGAACGTCGGGAAGTCCAGCGTCGTGAACGCGATACTCGGCGAGGAGCGGGTGATCGTCTCCAGCACCCCAGGCACGACGCGGGATGCCATAGACACCGTCTTCAGGCGCGACGAACAGGAGCTTGTGCTGGTGGACACGGCGGGGATCCGCCGCGCGGGCAAGATTCAGGGCTCGGTCGAGTACTATACCGTCCTTCGGGCCATACGGGCTCTGGAGCGGAGCGATGTCGCGCTTCTTGTGATTGACGCAGCCGAGGGCGTGACCGACGGAGACAAGAGGGTCGGGGGTTACACCCATCAGGCAGGCCGCGGCTGCGTTATCGTGATCAACAAGTCCGACCTTACCAAAGGCAAGATCAGCTACAAGGAGTACACTGAAGGGATCAGGCAGGAGATGCCGTTCCTTGCCTATGCGCCGGTAGTGTTCGCATCGGCGAAGCAGGGATGGGGCGTGCACGACGCGGTGGATACCGCCATCGAGGTTGCCGCCAACCACGCGCTTCGAATCCCGACGGGCGAGCTGAACCGCATAATCCACGAGGCAGTGGACGCCCATCCTATCTCGCAGAAGGGGAGGCAGTTGAAGGTCAGATACGTCACCATGCCGACCGTCAAGCCGCCGACCGTCGTCCTGTTCGTGAACGACCCCGAACTCGTCCATTTCTCCTACCGGAGATACCTCGACAACCAGATCCGGAAGGTCTACGGGTATGAGGGCACGCCGATCAGGATACTCGCGCGAAGGAGCGAGAACGAGAAGGTATAGGGGCAGATGAGGGAAGCTGCTGTTCTGGTCTTCTCATACCTGGTCGGAGCGATCCCCGTCGGCCTGATTGTCGGAAAGCTGTCGAGAGGCATCGACATCCGCAACTACGGCAGCGGGAATATCGGCGCGACCAACGTGCTGCGGACGCTCGGCCCGGTACCGGCGGCTGTCGTGTTCGTCGGGGACACGGCCAAGGGGCTTGCAGCCGTGCTGCTGGCCAAGGCCCTCGTCACCGGCCCGCACGCCCCCTATCTGGTGATAGCCGCCGCGCTTCTCTCCGTTGTCGGCCACAGCGCCTCGCCGTTTCTTGGGTTCAGGGGAGGAAAGGGCGTGGCTACGAGCCTTGGGGTCTTCATCGGGATCAGCCCCCTGATCGCGGTGATAGCCTTCGGCTTGTGGATCGTTCTGGTCGCCGCGTTTCGCTACGTGTCGGTTGCCTCCATCATCGCAAGCTTCTCAGTCTCTATCCAGATGCTCTTCTCCGGCCACGTCTATGGCAAATCGACGCCCTATCCATACACGGCCTTTGCTCTTGTTGCCGCGCTTCTGATTCTCTTCAGGCACCGGTCGAACATAGGGCGGCTCCTCAGCGGCACGGAGCCGAAGTTCGGCCAGAAAGTGAAGAACGAAGGAGGGTGATCCGAGATGGGCGACTTCAGCCCTCATGTCAGCTTGGCCATGGAGGCGATCAGAGCTTATGTGACCGAGGGGCGGATGATCGACCCGCCGAACGAGCTGCCCGCGGAGCTTCAGGATCAGGCAGGAGTGTTCGTGTCGCTGAAGAAGCTCGGAGATCTGCGGGGCTGCATAGGGACCATCGAGCCAATACAGCCGAACGTGGCCTGCGAGATCATCCAGAACGCGATCAGCGCCTCGACACGCGACCCGCGGTTCCTGCCGGTCGAGCCGGATGAGCTGGACCATCTTACGTGCTCCGTAGACGTGCTGTCCGGCCCCGAGCCAATCGACGACCTGCGCCTCCTTGATCCGAAAAAGTACGGGGTCATCGTGGAGTGCGGAATGCGCCGCGGCCTACTGCTGCCTAACCTCGATGGTGTCGACACGATTGACGATCAGGTCTACATCGCCTGCAGAAAGGCCATGATCCAGCCCGACGAACCCATGAAGCTCTACAGGTTCGAGGTCAAAAGGTACTTCTAGAAGGCTGCTTCGAGACGACCGCAGGGAGGGAACCGAGCGCCACCCGTCGAAGCTAGACCCTGGACGAGGCGGCGATGGCGGAACACCAACCCAGGAGTAACTGGATCGAGAGAAAGCGCGGACCCGTGCTGCTCACGATCTCAGCGGTACTCTTCGCGGCAATGGCTGTGTTCGTCCGGATGGCCGGCTACCGGAACATCCCTGGCGCCGAGACGACGCTCGTGCGGTTCCTGTTGGGCCTCGTAACGGTCATCTCGATGCACCTCTTCGGCTTCACCCGCCTCGTTATCCGCCGCCCCGGATGGCTCGCCGCGAGAGGCATCACGGGCGGCCTGGCGATCCTCTTCTACTTCCTCAGCCTCTCTGCCGCCCATGGCAGGGGCGCTACTACACTGACGAACAGCGTGCTGCTCGGCAACTCGTATTTCGTCTTCGTGCCGCTGTTCGGCCCGATCATCGGGGAACGGCTGCGCGCCTCGACCCTGGCGGCTGTGCTCGTCGCCTTTGCCGGAATGTACCTCGTGGTCAGCCCGAGCTTCGGCGGCATCAGGCTGGGCGACGTGTACGGCCTGGCAAGCGGATTCACGGCGGGCCTGGCCATCATCACGGTCCGCGAACTGCGGCGGACCGAGCTGGCGCCGGTCGTCTTCTTCTCGCTCTGCGCGTTCGGAACCATTATCGCGGCCGGGACGCTGGCAGCGGAGGGCGCCGCCATACCGGACGCTCTCGGATGGTGGATTCTTGCGGGCATGGCCGTCACGGCGACCGCCGGCCAGTTGATCATGACTCACGCATTCCGGTATATACCGGCCGGAGAGGGCAGTCTGATCGCCATGACGGCCGTAGTCTACTCCTCGCTGGTAGGGATCCTCGTCTTCCGCGAGCCGTTCACAGTCAAGGTCGCGGCAGGCGCGGTTCTTGTTCTGGCAAGCGCGGGGTACCTGGGCCTGACATACGAAGCCGAAGGCGTATAGGCGCGTTTCGCGGATTCCGGTTTTGGGGAATAGTCCCAAGCGAGAGGCGGGTGAAGAGATGCTTGCGATCTTGCTTGGGGCCGCAGGCTTGCTGCTGGGTTTGACCCTCATTGCTGTCTACAGTGCGTTCGTGATAGCGCACCGGACGGATGACCTCGTGGCGAGGATCGAGGAGGAGGGCTTCACCGGTGACAAGCCCTTGCTCGGCCGGACATAGCGGATTTCGGCCGACAGATGGTCGGTCGAGCGGACGGGGCATTCGCGTGATCCCTACCCCACCTAGCGCGGATGCCCCGTCGGTGTGTACGGGAGAATGAAGCAGAACAGAAGCCCGATAAGCCCGAATGCCGCGCAGAGACCCGCGAACCAGTCTCCGTATCTGGTGTAGAGCGTTCGGTTCGGGATCATGCGCACTAATCCGGAGACCACCTGGCGCGCTCCGAGGTCGGCGGTGCCAGTGACCCGGCCCAACGGGGTGATGAGGCTCGTAATGCCCGTAGTGGCGTTTCTTGCGACATAGCGGCGGTTCTCGACCGCGCGGAAGACGGCGAACTCGTGGTGCTGTGCGGCGGCGGCGGTGCGTTTGAACCACGAATCGTTGGTGATGATGAAGAGCATCTGGGCGCCGTCGCGCGCGAGCCGGCGAGCTATCTGTGGGAAAATGGACTCGAAGCAGATCGCGACACCGATGTCTCCGTGCTGCGTGTGCAGCGTGTTGTAGCCCGGGCCGGGATACCGGTCGGCGTCCAGGATCGGATAGCGGTCGAGGAATGGAATCCATCTCCTGCCTGGCACGAACTCGCCGAAGGGCACGAGGTGTACCTTATAGTAGGCGCCGGTGATCCGGCCCGAGGGCGAGATCAGATATGCGCCGTTATACTCTCTGCGCCCGCCGGGAGCGCGCTCGTCGGGGACTTCATGCATGCCGCCGACGAGCATATATGCGCCCATCCGCCGGGCAAGGGAGGACATCTCCTCCCTGAGGACGGGCGAGGTCTCGATGTCATCCGGCAGGGCGGACTCGGGCCAGACGATGAAATCCGGCTTGCCTGTGATGGTTTCCGTCATCGGCCAATAGGTTTGGTAGATCCTTTCGGCCAAGCCGCTGCTGCGCCAGGTCATCTCGATGCCGCCCTGAACCATTGCGACCTTCTCGGCAGGCATATCGGACACCCTCGCAGCCCAGATCGCTTGGGAAAGAACGCCGCCGAGCCAGGCGGCATAGACCATGGCGCCGGCCGCGGCAGTCCAGCGGAGGCTTCTCCGGTCGCGGCGGGAGACCAGCCCGGCCAGCGCCGCGTTCACGAAGACGATGAGAAAGGTCACTCCCCAGGGCCCAGTGATGCTCGCCAGTTGGATGATGTCGGGCCAAGGCGCCTGGGAGTACGCAAGTCCGCCCCAGGTGAAGCCGTAGGAGCCAAGCGATCTCACCCATTCGATCGCTGTCCAAAGCGATGGGATGAGCAGCACGTCAAACCGGCCGCGGCGGTAGGCAAAACTCGCAAGAAGGGCAAAGACCGCCACGGACAGCCCCTCGGCAACGGCGAGCAGGAGCCACGGCGCGTAGCCGAAGATGGCAACCCAGTAGAGCAGGACCGAGAAGAAGACAAAGCCGCTTACCAGCCCGAGAAGGACACTTGCGGCGGGGCGCGCGCGCCGGATAGCCACGAGAAGCGGCACGAGAGCGACCCATGCGAGCGGATAGAGCGCGGGCCTGGGGAACGCGAGGAAGAGCAGCGCGCCCGACCCTGCCGCCAGGAGAACCTGTCCAAGCTCGACTTTGTGATATAATTGCCTGTCAGGAGCCATTAAGTATGAGCAGACTCTTCCCGTTTTCGGTGGCGGCGGTGATCGTCCTCGCCGCCGGCTGCGCCAGGTTTCCTACGACCGGCGTGCCGATCACCGGCAAGCGGTTGATCGTCACCCTAAGAGTTGCCGGCGAGATCGACCCGAGCTATCACTACTACGCTGCCTTCGACGTTTCCGGCGCCACAGCGCCCGGGCCGCTTCCTGTCGTCGGCCAGCCGTGGGGCAATGGTTGGGGCGCAGGCAGCATTACGACATACGTCGTCTACGAACAGTCGCTGCAGCCGCAGCAGGGCTACGGCGTATACCGCTTCGCCGGGCCAAACCTGACCAGCCCTACCTACATCGGCACGCTGCCTTCAGTCGTCGCCCCGCTGCCCGGCGCCAACACCCTTCAGTTCACCATCGACCTCGGCCAGCTCGCTACGCCCACCGTCCCGGTAGACAAGATCGACCTGGTCAACATCAATTTTATCACAACTGACATCGTGCCGCAGGACCCCAACGCGCCGGTAACGAAGCATTACGACGCCCTCGGCCCCGGCGGGAACGACTTCATAACCATTTCCGTCAAGACGAACCAGACCTACTCCAACTCCCAATCGAACATAGAGCAGCAGGGCGACGTGGCGATTCCGAACCTCGACATCGTGGATTGGTCGGTCGAGGTGCAGGGCCGGTAGCGCCTCTTTGGACCGGGAGCTACTTTTCCCCGATCGTACGGTTGAAGACCTCCTCAAGGAAGTTCGCGCAGCTGAAGGAGGTGTCCGGCGGGACGATACCGAGACGAGCCATGATCGGCTCGGCCATCTGCCGCGCGACCTCTTCCTGAACGTGCGGCGCGAGCTGGGATCGACGCTCGACAAAGCGCCGAATTGCTGCAACCTCGTCCCGTGTCAGAAGATCAACGTCCCGGACAAGCGCGGCCTCGGCTGTGGTGGCGGCGCTCCGGCGGACCGGTTGCGCCAGCGGGACGGCCCATACCGGTCTGCGCTCCTTCACGACTATAGTCCCCGCGGCATAGTCGCCGACCCGTTTGTACCTGGGGCTGAACAGGATGAAGGCCAAGCTGACGATGTAGAACCCGAGGGTCAGCTCGATGATCCGGATCAGGTTGCGGACGGCGGCGGCCGAGAAGTCAACGGGCGCTCCCTCTTCTCGCACGACGCGCAGGCCCAGCCACTTTTTGCCAGGCGTCTGTCCATTGCGAGTGGCCTCGAAGTAGGTGAAGTAGCCGACGAACGCCGCGAAGGCCACGATGATGGTGATGGCCGCAGTAAGGTCGGAGAGGGTTCTGAGGAAGGGGGAGCCGGGGGCGGAAGCGACAAGCTGGGACACGACGTAGGTGGAGGAAAGGAACAAGGCCAGAAGAGCGGCTGCTAGGAGCAGGATATCGACGAGCTGCGCAATGGCGCGCGAGCCCAGACCTGCAAGCTCGTAGGTTAGAGTAACGTTCTCAGGCGTGACTATCGTGACTTCCCTAGTCAATGCGATTGCACCCCTCGCTGCCTCGCTGTTATAATCCCCGTGTGGACGAGAAGACTTACGTAGAGAGAAGGCGCCCGGACTGGGAGCGGCTCGCCGCGCTGCTCGACAGGGCTTCGTCGCGGCGGGGGCTCAAGTCGCTCTCCGGCCAGGAGCTCGTTGACCTCGGCAAGCTCTACAGGAGGGTCACCGCCGACCTGTCCTACCTGAAGGCCAGTTCCTGGAGCGAGGACCTTATCCTCTACCTGAACGAACTCGCGGGCCGCGCCCACGGCCATCTCTATGCCGATACTCCCACAGGCGGAATGCGCTCCGTCTCTAACTTTCTCCTTCGAGGATTCCCAATCCTCTTCAGGCAGAAGTGGCAGTTCATCGCCGTCGCGGCGGCGATACTGGTAGTTTCGGGCGTCTACGCCGCGGCGGTCGTCAAGATGAACCCGCCGGCCTTCGCGAGCTTGGCGCCCGAGCCGTTCAAGACGATGAAGCCACCGAAGGGCGGGACTCTGCCCAAGACGGGCCTCGGGGAGTCTGGCGTGCCCGCAACGTTGTCCAGCGTCATCATGACGAACAACATCTACGTCAGCTTCAGGGCGTTCGCCGGCGGGGTTACGTTCGGCGCGTGGACGGTGCGGGAGCTCGTGCAGAACGGCCTGATGCTCGGGGCACTCGCCGCGGCCATGACACCGAACTCTGCCTGGGCTCTGCGCTTCTGGTCGCTCATCCTGCCTCACGGGATCATCGAGCTGACCGCGATATGCGTCGCAGCCGGGGCCGGTCTGCTGCTTGGATGGGGACTCATCCGTCCTGGCAATCTGTCGAGGTGGGATTCTCTTCGGAAGGCGTCGAGGGAAGCTCTGCCGCTCATGGGTGGGGCTGTGGCGATGCTCGTGGTCGCCGGCGTCATCGAAGGCTTCATCACTCCTTCGTCGGCGCCGCCGTGGTCCAAACTGTCCTTTGCGGGGCTGACCGGTGTGGGGCTGGTGTTCTACTTTGGGCGGGGAGGGTCGTGATATCGCTGGGACGAGGCGTGTCGACCTTCGCGCGGACGTCACAGCCTGATTCCAGCGAGGACGCGGCGGAGAATGGCCACGACGCGCCGGGGCACGTACGGTTTCGCGCAGAAGTCCGCGGCGCCAACGCCCAGCGCCTCGACCACGCTCGACTTCTCTCCCGACGACGCGCAGACTACGGCCACTGCCTCCGGGTCGATGCGGCGGATCTGCTCGATCGTGGACACTCCATCCATGTCCGGCATCCGAGCGTCCACCATCACCACATCCGGCCTGACCTTCTCATAGAGCTCGATGGCTTGCTTCCCATTCGACGCCTCCCCCACTATGGAGAAGCCGTGCGAGAGCAGCAGATCGCGCAGCTCCATCCGGTGGCGAAGGCTGTCGTCTACTATCATGACCCTGCGTGACATAGGCCCCTCCTGGACAGGCTGGTCGGGTTGCGTTCATACGGATTATCGGTAGACCGATGTGCAGCCCTCAGTCGGGGCAGCGCAAAGTGAGCAAGGCGATCTCAGGAGGGCAGAGGAAGCGGGCCGGGAGGTTGCTGATGCCGACGCCTCGGCTGACAAAGACCCGCATCCCGCCCGGGTCTTCCCCCAGAATCCTGGCAAGCTGTGGTCCCTCGAAGAGGCCCTGAACGAGCCGCTTGTGCTTCCTCAGATGGCTGTAGAGGGCGCCGACTATTGGGAAGCGGATTTGCCCGCCGTGGGTGTGGCCTGAGAGGACGAGGTCAACTCCGGCTTGCAGGGCATCGCCGGCTGTGCTCGGAGCGTGGGCGAGCAGCACCTTGAAGGCGCCGAGAGGGGCGCCTGCAAGAGCGCCGGCAAGGTCGTCGTGCCGGGTGAATGGGTCGTCAACGCCGGCGAGCACGATCCGGTCGCCGTCGCGCTCGATCAGGACGTGCTCGTTGACGAGTACCCTCAGGCCGGGCCAGTCGAGATCCTCCCGGCGGCGACGGCCAGCGCGGCCCTTGTGCTCGGTGTTGCCGTAGACAGCATAGGTCTCGCGGTTGGGGTTCGCCCGTTCGAGGAAGGCGCGGAGCAGCCGGGCGCCTTTCGAGCTTACCGCATTGTCTCCGGTGAGCGCAAGCAGGTCGAAATCAAGCCCGCGGACGATCTCCTCCATCCTCTTCTCCACCCCACTCCAGTGGGCGATGTGGAGATCGGCAATCTGGAGGATGGTGAAGCCATCGAACGACCTGGGCAGGCGGGTGAAGGCGAGGTCGAGACGAGTGAGGGCAAGAGCCGTTCGTTCGATGAAGACCGAATAGCCTGCGAGTGCGGTTCCGACGGATGCGGCGAGGTAGCGTATCACGTCCGGATGTGGTCCTCCGAGAGAGGATACCGATGAAGCCTGATCCGAGCGATGTCGCGGAGCATGCGGAGGCCGTCCAGCAGGGGCCGGACGCGGGAGCCCTCGCGGTGCGTCCAGTGGACAGGCAGCTCGGCCACCTTGCAGCCAAGACGCCGGGCAAGGTACAGCGCCTCGACATCGAAGCTGAAGCCATCTATGAACGAGCGCGAGAAGATTGCCTGGGCCGCCTGGCGGGTGAAGAGCTTGAACCCGCACTGGGTGTCCTTGATGCCCGGGACGGCCAGGAGTTGGATGACGAGGTTCAGAATCTTGCCGCCAAGCTCCCGATAGTAAGGCTGGTGGATAATGCGGACGGCGCCTCTGGTGGCGCGGGAGCCGATGGCAATGGCACAGCCTCCGTCCAGTGCGGACATCAGCGCCGGCAGTTCGTCGATGGGCGTCGAGCCGTCGGCGTCGGTAAACAGGCAGCGCCGGCCGCGCGCCTCAAGCATTCCGGTTCGGACGGCGCAGCCTTTGCCCCGGTTGGGCCTGTAATGGCAGATGCGGACCGACGGAAGTCTTTCGGACAGCGCCTCTGCGACCGAGAAAGTGGCGTCGCCGCTCCCGTCGTCTACGATCACGATCTCGAACGATATGCCGAGGCCCGTGAGATAGGTCCTCACCTCATCTACGGTACTCTCGAGGGTCTTCTCTTCGTTGTACGCCGGGATTATGACGCTCAGCTCAGTCTCGCCCATGCTCAGGTTATTATACGCGATGGATGCGACGGGAGTCACGCGTCGGAGGGAGGTGTCCGCGTCAGGGCGGTTCGTCGGCAAAAGACCGGATTGCAGTTGCTGAATGCTGAATGCAGCGGCCGGACGGCCATGCGGAGGCGTTGGATGCTGGGTGTTGGGTGTTGGTGGCAACGCCCACTTGACGACCTGGGGCTATGCATGAGATAATTCGACTAATGCAGTCGGGATTATATGGATTGTTCCCGTTGCACCCGCCGGGCAAAAGTGGTATCCTCAGCTTATGAGCGCAAGCTGAGTGACGACCATGTGCTCGCGGGAACAGGAGGGAGTTCATGTCGGAAAGCTGGAAGTTCGACACTCTGGCGCTGCACGCCGGACAGAAGCCGGATGAGGCCACGGGAGCCCGGGCCGTGCCGATCTATCAGACCTCATCCTACGTGTTCAAGAGCACGGACCATGCCGCTGACCTCTTTGCGCTGAAGGAGTTCGGCAACATCTACACGAGGATCATGAACCCGACGTGGGCGGTGCTGGAAGAGCGAATGGCAGCGCTCGAGGGCGGCGCCGCTGCGCTCGCTGCCTCATCCGGCCAGGCAGCCGAGACACTTGCGATTCTCAACATTGCTCACTGCGGGGATCACATCGTCTCCTCCGCAAGCCTGTACGGCGGAACCTTCAACCTGTTCCACTACACGCTGCCCAAGATGGGGATCGACTGCGCGTTCGTCGATCCGTCGGACCCGGAGAACTTCAGGAAAGCGATCACGCCGAAGACAAAGGTCGTCTATGCTGAGACGCTCGGCAATCCGAAGAACGATATGCTGGATATTCGGGCGGTGGCCCGCGTCGCTCACGACGCCGGCATACCGCTTATGATCGACAACACCGTCCCCACGCCGTATCTCTGCCGGCCGATCGAGTGGGGCGCTGACATCGTGATCCACTCGCTCACGAAATTCCTCGGCGGGCACGGGACATCCATCGGCGGCGTCATAGTGGATTCGGGCAAGTTCGACTGGACGAACGGCAAGTTCCCTATGCTCACCGAACCGGACCCGAGCTACCACGGGATCAGGTTCTCGGAGGCGTTCGGGAACATCGCCTATGTTGTCAAGGTGAGGGTGCAGCTGCTGCGCGACATCGGCGCGGCGCTCAGCCCGTTCAACGCATTTCTGATCCTGCAGGGCATCGAAACGCTGAGCCTGCGTATGCAGCGGCACAGCGAGAATGCGCTGGCAGTTGCGGAGTACATCGAGCGGCATCCGGCCGTGAGCTGGGTCAACTACCCGGGACTGCCGAGTCACCCGACACACGAACTGGCGAGGAAGTACATGAGCGGCGGGTTCGGCGCGATCCTCGGGTTTGGGATAAAGGGCGGCCGCGAAGCCGGGATCAAGTTCATAAACTCGGTGAAGCTGCTGTCGCACCTTGCGAACATAGGCGACGCCAAGTCGCTCGTAATCCATCCGGCTAGCACGACGCACCAGCAGCTCACTGAGGAAGAGCAGACTGCAACAGGCGTAACGCCGGACTTCGTGCGGCTCTCGATCGGGCTGGAGGATGTGGAAGATATCATAGAGGACATAGACCAGGCGCTCAGGAAGTCCCAGGGATAGTTGAGAGTTGAGGGTCGGCAGCCGGCTCGCCTGGAGTGCGGCGGCATCCCCTTTACCCCCTTTGCCCGCGCGAGTCCGTTGAGGCAGCATATGATTACGGAAGAACGATCGGTAGGGATCGTCAAGACCAGCTATTTTACGTTCGCCGAGCCGCCGAACGAGATGGTGCTCGAATGCGGCCGCAAGCTCGGCCCGATTACGCTCGCCTACGAAACCTACGGCGAGCTGAACGCGGCCAGGTCCAATGCCGTCCTGATCCTTCACGCTCTGTCCGGAGACGCTCACATAGCCGGCTACCACAGCGCCGAGGACAAGAAGCCCGGCTGGTGGGACAATATGGTCGGGCCGGGGAAAGCGTTCGACACGACGAAGTACCACGTCATCTGTTCGAATTTCATCGGGGGCTGCCAAGGCTCGACAGGCCCGTCGTCGATTGACCCGGCAACAGGCAGACCCTACGGCCTCAGCTTTCCGGTCGTGACGGTCAAGGACATGGTCCGGGCAGAGAAGGAGCTGATCGACTATCTCGGGATCGAGCAGCTTCTATGCGTCGTGGGCGGGTCGCTGGGCGGGATGCAGGTGCTGCAGTGGGCGGTCTCATATCCGGATGCCGTGAAGCTCGCCATCCCCATCGCGACGACAGCCAGGCTGAGTTCGCAGGCCATCGCCTTCGACGCCGTCGGCAGGCAGGCCATAATGAGCGACCCGAACTGGAAGAACGGCGACTACTACGATGGCCCCGGGCCGGACACCGGGCTGGCGCTTGCACGAATGGTCGGCCATATCACGTACCTCTCGGATCGGTCCATGCACCAGAAGTTCGGAAGGGACCGCGTCGGGGCGCCGAGCTACGACTTCAACATCGACTTTCAGGTGGAAAGCTACCTCAACTATAAGGGCGCGAGCTTCGTCGAGCGCTTCGATGCGAACAGCTATCTGTACATCACGAAGACCATGGACTGCTTCGACCTTACCGATGAAGGCGGCGGAAGCCTTCACAGGGCGCTCGCGGGGGTGAAGGCGAGATTCCTCGTCGTTTCGTTCACTTCCGACTGGCTGTTCCCTTCCTACCAGTCGAAGGAGATCGTGACTGCGCTCCGGCGCAACAACAAGGATGTGAGCTACGCGGAGATACGGTCGGACTACGGCCACGATGCGTTCCTGCTGGAGGTCGACGCGCTCAGCAGCCTGGTAGTCAACTTCCTGCGCTATGCCGACTACGACAATGAAGACCCGAATGCTGCACGATGACCTGGCAACCGATCTGGGTGAGAAGGTTCCGCCGGAGTACCGCTTCATAATCGACCTGGTGGAGCCCCGGAGCCACGTGCTGGATCTCGGCTGCGGAACGGGCGTGCTGCTGAAGGCCCTGCAGACGGAGAAGCAGGTCAGGGCACAGGGCATCGATCTTTCCGAAGATGCTATCCAGGCCTGCGTCGCCAAAGGGCTCTTCGTTTACCACGGGGACCTGGACGAAGGACTTGCGGATCTCAACGATCAGTCTGTGGACTACGTGATAGCCACCAGCACGCTGCAAGTCCTGCATAGGCCGCATTTCCTGATCAAGGAGATGGCTCGCGTGGGCAGGCGGTGCATAGTCAGCGTGCCGAACTTCGCTCACTGGCGCATTCGGAGCCAGTTGTTCTTCAAGGGGATCATGCCGAAGACCAGCCGGATCCCTTACGAGTGGTATGACAGCCCGAACATCCACCACACGACGATCAAGGACTTCCGCCAGTTCTGCAAGAGGAACGGCATAAAGATACTTAGGGAGATCGCGCTCAAGACCCACGACAACCGCGCGTGCAGCGTGGTCCGGTTCCACCCCAACTTGCTTGCGGACTACGCGATCTTCATGATCGAAGGGCGGAAGAGCGAGCGCGGCTCGGTCGATTCTGGGTAAGCGCGCCTCCGAATCCCCACGGTCCGAAGGCTCGGGCGTGCTCTGCAGGAGGGCGCGGATGGGGGTAACTCGCGCGGTAATAGTCGTCCTCGACTCGGTCGGGGTAGGGGAGTTGCCCGATGCGGCTGCGTACGGCGACGCAGGCAGCAACACGCTCGGACACGTTGGCTTGGCGGTCGGGGGCCTCAAGCTGCCGAACCTGGGCCGGCTCGGGATCGGTAATATCGTCCCCGTTCGCGGCGTTCCTCCGTCCGATCGGCCCGCGGCCTCGTTCGGCAAAATGTCGGAGCAGTCCGCGGGCAAGGACACGACCACCGGCCACTGGGAGATCGCCGGGTTGGTCACGAAGGAACCGTTCCCGGTCTACCCGAGCGGCTTTCCTCCTTCTATCATCGAGCGGTTCGAGAAGGCAATCGGCAGGCAGGCTCTCGGCAACTATCCTGCGTCGGGCACGGACATCATCGAGCGTCTGGGGGAGGAGCACACAAGGACCGGGAAGCCCATCGTCTACACGTCCGCGGACAGCGTCTTTCAGATCGCCGCTCACGAGGATGTAGTGCCGCTCGAACAACTCTACGAATGGTGCCGGACTGCGCGGCGGCTGCTCATCGGTCCGCATTCGGTCGCTCGGGTGATAGCCCGACCATTCGTGGGCCGACCGGGCGACTTCCAGCGGACCCCGAACCGGAAAGACTTCTCACTTGCGCCCACGGGGCCAATGCTGCTCGACCTCGTGCACGAAGGCGGGGGAACGGTGGTCGCGATCGGCAAGATCGAGGACATATTCGCGGGGCGGGGCATAAGCAAGGCGGTCCACGGCGCGGACAACGTAGAGAACATGGAGCTTACGATCCAAGCGGTCGAGTCCGGCCAGGGCACGCTCATTTTCTCGAACCTGGTGGACTTCGACATGCACTACGGCCACCGGAACGACCCGAGGGGCTACGCCGCGGCGCTTGAGACGTTCGACAGCCAACTCCCCAGGCTTCTCGGAGCGCTGGTGGAGGACGACATGCTCATCCTGACCGCGGACCACGGCTGCGATCCCACAACGGCAAGCACAGACCACAGCCGGGAATACGTGCCGCTGCTTGTGACGGGGCCGGGCTTGAAGCCGGGAGCTGACCTGGGAGTGCGCGCGTCCTTCGCGGACATAGCCGCGACAGTCGCCGACGCGCTCGGCCTATCGGCGCCACCGTTTGGGGTGAGCTTCCTTCCAAGCGTGCTTGGCTGAGAAGCTGGAGCAGTCGAGGTCAGTAACGCCCAAACTCGTACGCCGCATCGAACATGGCAAGGATGTTCTGCGGCGGGACATCTGCCTGGATGTTGTGCACGTTGTTGAAAACGTAGCCGCCTCCTGGTTTGAAGGCTTCGATGTTCCGACGCACGGCTTCCCTGACCTCCTCTGGGGACACGTAAGGCAAAACGTGCTGCGTATCGATGGCTCCGCCCCAGAAGGAAAGCCGGTCGCCAAACGCCGCCTTGAGCGCTGCCGGGTCCATTCCATCCGCGCTCACCTGCACCGGGTTCAGAATGTCGATTCCGTTGTCCAAGAGGTCGGGGATGTAGCACGCCACGGCGCCGCACGAATGGTACCATATCTTAGCGTTCGTCCTCGATTTGATGTAATGAACGAGCCGCCTCTGCCGGGGCTTCACGACCGACCCGTAGATGGCGGGAGAGAAGAGCGGGCCACTTTGGGCCGAAAGATCGTCGCCGATCATCACCACGTCCACGACGTCCCCGACCTCGTCCAGGAACAGCCGGAACCAGTCGAGCCAGAACTGGAGAGTGCGGTCTATAATCGCTTCCAGCACCTCGGGCCGCTCGATCATGTCGGTAAAAAGCTGTTCCAGCCCGCGCATATACCAACAGATCTCGTAGACGACACCGGAGATGCCACTCACGACCGCGTAAGGGGTTTGCCTCTTCAGCTCGAGCGCGCGGTCTCTCAATCCCTCGAACCGGCTCGGGTCGTCGCCTCTTGGGAACGAGTACGCCTCGATCTCCTCAAGAGACAGGCCGGCGAGCGGCGAGTGGGTGATATCGAAGTAGTTCGGGGCGTCGTCCGGCATCGACCAGACGACGCCGAACTCATCGGTGAAGTCGGTCCACATCCGGCCGCCCCGCTCGGCTCTGGCGATCCCGCCCGGAGCGTCTTTCGCTCCCTGGGCGAAGACGTATCTGGTATCCACGCGCAGGCGCTCGAGCACGGCCTCCGACGGCTTGGCGAGCTGCTGGACCAGGTCCATGATCTCGATCTCTTCCTCGAGGCCGAGGTAGTCGAGCAGGCGCCTGTAAGCCGCTTTATGGATGCCGGTCTGGTTGCCGCCGAGGTCTACCGGCACCCGGTCCGGCTGGTGATGGTTGAGAGCTGTCAAGAGTCGCTCTCTGGACGTGAACATACGCCGTTCGCTCCCTGCTCCTAGCCGCCTCGTCCTCCAGCTTCGCGAGATAATTGCCGTAGCCGACCACAAGCGTCGAAGCCACGAGAACCGATATCCCCGCAATGATGACATTGTGAGTCCGCCGGCTGGCCCCCTTCCACTCGCGGAAGATGAGCGCCCAGATGTTGCTGAAGGCGATGATGAAGGCCATGTGGATGGTCCAACTGGAGAAGTCGTAGCGGCCCATGTTGGTCTTGCCCATGCCGAAAAACATGAACTGGCAGTACCAGGTTATGCCCGCGAGGGCCGAGAAAACGTAGTTGACAGCGAGAGACGCGCCATGCCCGGAAACGTAGTCCCCGGCACTGCGGTTGTGGTAGTTGAGCAGGGCGCACCAGATGAAGTTCGTCGTGAACCCACCCGCGAAGGTGAGAATGTAGACGGGAGAGTACTGCCACAGCTCCGGCGTGTTTCTCTTGACGGCAAGCTCGGCGATCGGCTTGCCTGCGTCTATGGCGAAAGCCATGAACGCGCTCATGATGCCCGCGAATATGGCCACACCGAGACCCTTGGCGAAGTTGAACTCCCTGATCGAGGCTTTCTTTTGCTCGGGCGATAGCTCGCGTTCCTTTTCCGAGCCGGCCTTGCCGCAGACTGCAATCCCGCCGAGGCAGATCGCGTAGCCCGCGACCGCGACCAAGCCGGAAGGGTGTCTGAGAAGCTCGATGAACTGCCCCTTGACGATGGGCGGTATGAGGGTGCCGAAGGCGGCGCAGAAGCCCAGAGCAATGGCGTAGCCGAGGGACATGCCGAGGTAGCGCATCGTAAGCCCGAAAGTGAGCCCGCCGATGCCCCACAAAACGCCGAAGACATAGGACCAGACGAGGCTCTTACCCGGAGCGTGGCTCAGGATCGGCCACAGGTTTCCCCGGCAGACGAGCAGCGCCACAACCCAGGGCGCGATGACCCAACTGAAGAACCCGCCGACAAGCCAGTAGCTCTCCCACGCCCATTTCTGCACGCGCTTGAACGGGATGTAGAAACTGCCGGCGGCGAACCCGCCCAAGGCATGAAGAACGACTCCGAGGAATGGATTAGGGTTCAAAGCGAAGGTACCTCCATGGCTGACATGCCTCGTGAAAGGAGGGGATCAGGGCCGGCTGTGCCGGCCCATACGAGATACCGACACGCTCCGCTGCGACTCGGCGCATACCCGTCGCTCCCCCCAGTCGCGGCAGGCCCGCAGTTCGGCTAGTCCAGAACGGACTTCACCTTCGGCAGGACGTTTGCGTCGATGCTTGCGTCGGTGTTCTCGAACTTCACGCCGTCGAAGAGGTACCAGTCCTCCCGATGAGTCACACTCGCTCCCGGAGCAAGCGTTATCACCGGCCCGAGGCTCTCGAGTTCGAGCATATCGGAGTTCGTGAAGGTCTCGTAGCTGCTGCCACCGTCCGGATAGGTCGCGCCTGGCTGGTAGATAACCTTCTTCACGAACAGATGACCCTTGCGAGCATAACCGGCCCAGTTCTGCTGGTTGCTGATGCCCAGCTTCTGGGGCTTCTTCGCATTCGGATCCTGCTTCAGGATGATGTACTTGCTGAGGAAGACCCACCGGGGGTCGCTGAGCTTGGTGTATGACCAGAGCACCAGGTTGCGGACGGGCAGGTAGTATTTCTTGTCGATCTTCTGGCCCGGCTCATCGGGGATGTCCGGATGAGGGGAGTAGGTCTCCTGCGGGATGATCAGCTCTCCTCCGGGGGCCATTACGGTCAAGGCCCAGGGCGCCAGCTCGACGGGCCACATGCCGTGGTTGGTGACCTTGTGGATCACGGTGACGTGGTTCTCGTTCGGGTCAAGCGTCAGCTCGATGGCTTTCTCCATGCCGGTCGTGTTCTCGATGTCGGGGGTCAGGAATACCTTGCCATTGTCCTCCAAGTACTTGACCGTGGTGTTGTCTGGGAAGTAGGTGCGAGGTTTGGCCTCGGGGGCGAGCCAGAATCTGTGGCCCCCGTAGCTCATCCACTCGCTCCCGCCGGTCTTTCCTATCTGGTTCGGGTCCTCGAAGAACTCGTTGTCCTGCCCGACGAACCCGAAGCGGATGATGCGCGGGCCGACGTCGGTCGTGGCGACAAGCTCGACCGTTCCGTTGGTCATTCTGACGCAGTTTGGCCAACCGCCGTAAGCGATCTTCTCCACCTTGACTCCTTTCTGTGCTAAGGCCGTCGAAGCGGCCAGGATTACGACGATCACTGCGATGAACATCGCTGTTTTGCGGATCATAGAGGCTCCTCCTTACCTCCCGAATGTGTGGGACAACCATTCGGCGTCCCGCCAAACTGAGTATTCTCCAGCTTGTAACGGATGTCCTTCCCGCGTCGCAGCCCAGAGTGCAGGCCGGGGCCTGCTGATGGGGTGATCCTCCGGACACGAAACTTTAAGGCCAGCTCGGTTGACAGGTGGGGCGGGGGATCATATAATCTAGTGGGATTCAGCGGTCGGTGTTCTATGGTGCCGCAGCGTCGCGCCGGGCGCGACGGGCGGCATTTTGGTTCGCGGCCCCGTTGCTTTGGCAGCCTGCAGCCGAGGCGCCCGCGCTAAGGATGGCTCGCCGGCGGGCGCGGGCCGACAACCTGGACTATTGGCCGCATAAGGAGGGTTCACTTTGCGAACGGCACGATACGCGCTCGGCAGTCGGTTGTGGATGACTGTCGGCCTCAGCGCACTTGCGCTCGTGGCATCCCCGAACGTCTCGCGGGCGAGCGAAGCCATTGAGCTGCCCGCATTCCGCGAGATGCCGCTTATCTGGCCCGCGATCTGGATCGTGTTCGCCTGCGCAATTATCGGGCTTATCTTCGGCGCGAAGTGGTTCGCAGCGGTCTTGAAAGAAAGCCCCGGATCGAGGGGCATGGTCGAGGTCTCCCGCGCCGTCCAGGAGGGCGCCTGGGCGTACCTCAGGCGGCAGATGGCGACCATGGTTTGGTTCGTGATCGTCATAGCCGTCGGCCTGATCTTGCTCTACCGGCCGCTGCCGGGCTTCAATGATCGGTACGGCGTGGGCGGGATACCGGTCTACGCGGGCGTTAGTCTCGCGTTCGTGCTCGGGGTGGTGGCGTCGTACGTGGCCGGGCTTGTCGGGATGACCATGGCTGTCAGAGCGAACGCTCGGGCTGCGAACGCCGCGCTTTCGAGCTTCAAGAAGGCTCTGTACATTGCATTCCGAGCCGGCGCCGTATCGGGAATGGCCACCGTGGGGCTCGGGCTTCTCGGCGCGTGCCTCATCTTCTTCCTCTTCAGAGAGCAGTCGATGAAGGTCCTGATCGGCTTTGGATTCGGCGGGTGTCTCGCGGCGCTTTTCATGAGGATAGGCGGCGGTATCTATACGAAAGCCGCGGACGTCGGCGCGGACCTGGTCGGCAAGGTCGAGAAAGGAATCCCGGAGGACGATCCCCGCAACGCCGCGACCATCGCCGATAACGTCGGAGACAACGTGGGCGACTGCGCGGGTATGGCGGCGGACATATTCGAGTCCTATGAGGTCACCCTGGTCGCCGCGATCATCCTCGGCGCGTTCGCCTTCGGCGACCTGCGGACTATCAGCCCGGTCTACTACGCTCCGATCCTTGCACTCACCGTCTACCCGCTTCTCATCAGAGCGGTCGGCGTTCTTGGCTCGATCATCGGCGTCTACTTCGTTCGGGGCCGCGACGATATCGACATGAACCCGATGCAGCCGATCAACGTCGGCTTCTGGATTTCCGCTCTCGCCGCGACGGTGGGGTTCGTAGGAGTCTCCTACTTCATCTTCGATAAGACTACACCGATCGCCGTGTCGGGGACCACTATCGAGTGGTGGCGCTTCGCTGCGGCCAACTTCGTGGGGATCATCCTGGCTCTGGTCATCGGAAGGCTGACCGAGTACTTCACTGCTACGGACAAACGGCCCGTCACCGAGACCGCGAAGTCCGCGAAGAGCGGGCCCGCGACAGTCATCCTCACGGGCTTTGCCTCGGGACTGGAGTCTAGTGTCTGGGGAATCGTGGCCATTGGGGCAGCCATCCTTGCCTCGATGCTTCTGTTCAAGGGCATTCCGGGAATGGCGGCTTACGGCATCGCCCTCTCGGGCCTCGGCCTGCTCGCCACTACCGGCTTCATGCTGGCCATGGACACCTACGGCCCGATCTCGGACAACGCGAACGGCATCTTCGAGATGTCGGGCGCGCTGAAGGACGCCGGCGAGGACAGCAAGGCTCACAAGATTGTCGCCAAGCTCGACGCCGTGGGCAACACGACCAAGGCGCTGACCAAGGGGCTTGCGATTGCGACGGCTGTTATCGCCGCGACGGCGCTCTTCCGGTCATTCATGGCCGACGCGAAGCTGCTGGACCTTGGAATCCGCCTCGACTGGACACAGGTATTCGTCGGGTTCTTGATCGGCGGGGCAGTGCCGTTCCTGTTCTGTTCGTTTGCGATCAACGCGGTCAGTCGGGCGGCGTTCCAGCTTGTGGAGGAAGTGCGGCGGCAGTTCAGGGAGATCAAAGGGATTATGGAGTACGATCCGCGGAGCGGCTCGGACGTGGGCAAGCCGGAGTATCAGCGGTGCGTGGCCATATCCACCGCTGCCGCCCAGAAGGAGCTGCTCAGTCCGGCAGTGCTCGCGATAAGCGCGCCGATCCTGGTGGCCTTCGGCCTCGGCTACGGAGACCCGATCAGAGGCGCCGCGGCGCTCGGCGGATTCCTGGCCGGGGCGATCCTGACCGGCCAGCTCATGGCCGTCATGCTCTCGAACGCCGGCGGCAATTGGGACAATGCCAAGAAGAAGATCGAGGACGGCATGTTCGGCGGCAAGGGCACCGATGAGCACAAGGCGGCGGTGGTCGGCGACACCGTCGGCGATCCTTTCAAGGACACGGCAGGCCCTGCGCTGAACCCGATGATCAAGGTTATGAACCTGGTTGCGATCCTGATGGCGCCGATAGCGATCCAGCCGATCTCGCCCGCGGTGCGCACAGTTGTCGTGCTGGTTGCTCTGGCGGCGCTTGCGGGCGCCGTTGTGTGGAGCAAGCGCGGCGGCGTCGAAGCCGCTCCGAGCGGCTCTGACAAACCATTGGCCGAGGAAGTAAAGGAAACCGTCCAGGTCTGAGGAACGGTCACTCGTGTCGGGGGCTCTTGCCTCCGACACGAGTCCCAAGAGCGGCCCCCTGACACCCGACCCCCGTCCCCGCTGGCGTCCTGCTCAGCTTGAACTTTGGCCGCAAGTGTGGTACTCTTTGTTGCCATCACGACAGGAAGTACCGCCGGCATGCCGCTGTTTGAAGATCCGAAAGAACAGTCAGAGGCAGGGGCGCCGCTCGCCGCGAGGATGCGGGCGAGAACGCTTGACGAGTTTCTCGGGCAGGAGCACATCCTGGGGCCCGGGACCGTGCTGAGGCGCGCAATTGAGCGCGACGAACTGACCTCTGCCATCTTCTGGGGACCGCCCGGGTGTGGGAAGAGCACGCTGGCCGCGATCATCGCGCACACCAGCCGCGCAGCCTTCGAGAACTTCAGCGCGGTCACTTCGGGAGTTGCGGACGTCCGGAAGGCCATCGAGCGGGCCGCGGAGCGGCGCAAGGCCCGCAACCAGAAGACCATTCTATTCGTGGACGAGATACACCGCTTCAACAAGGCTCAGCAGGATGCGTTCCTTCCCCACGTCGAGAAGGGGACCATCGTGCTGATCGGCGCAACGACGGAAAACCCGTTCTTCGAGGTCAACTCTCCGCTCATCTCCCGCTCCCGCATATTCAAGTTCGAGGCCCTGTCCAACGATCAGGTGCGTGAGATCGTCCGGCGGGCGCTCGAGGACGAGGAGCGGGGGCTGGGGCAGATCAAGGTGGAGGTGGAGCCTGCGGCAATCGAGCACATTGTGGATGTGGCGGCCGGAGATGCCAGGAATGCCCTGAATGCGCTTGAGATGGCCGTCCTGACCACGCCGCCCGACGAGGACGGCGTGCGGCGAGTCACTCTTGCAATCGCTGAGGAAGCGATCCAGCAGCGGGTGTTGAACTACGACAAAAGTGGGGATAACCACTACGATACGATCTCTGCCTTTATCAAGTCGATGCGGGGCTCGGACCCCGACGCGGCGCTTTACTGGCTTGCACGGATGCTGCACGCAGGCGAGGATCCCAGGTTCATTGCACGAAGGATAGTCATCCAGGCTGCGGAAGATGTGGGCAATGCCGACCCTATGGCGCTGGTGGTCGCGACGGCGGCTGCCCATGCGGTCGAGTACGTCGGCATGCCGGAGGCGCAGATCCCGCTTGCTCAGGCCGCCATCTACCTTGCGTGCGCGCCGAAGAGCAATGCGAGCTATGTCGGAATCAGCAGAGCGATGAAGGACGTCACAGAGCGCCAACCGGCCCCGGTGCCCATCCATCTCCGGGACGCGAACTATCCGGGCGCGGCCCGCTTCGGCCATGGGAAGGGCTACAAGTACCCTCACAGCTACCCGGGAGGCTACGTACCCCAGGAATACGTCCCCGAGGACGCCAAGAGCGGACCATACTACGAGCCTACCGACCGGGGGCATGAGGCGAAGTTCAGGAAGAGGCTGGAAGAGCTTAGGAAAGGAGAGGTGGGAGGGGAATGAGAGGAGGGAGAGGACAGGGCACGCCTCGGATAGTGGAAGGCTATGCCCTGAGCACCACAGTGCTTTTCATCCGCCACCTGGCTGGCAGCTTTGCATCGCGCAAGTCCGATGAGGAGGCGCCGTGACTAGCCTCGCACCGCGCGAACGCGTCCTCGTCGCTATGAGCGGCGGGGTGGATAGCTCCGTCGCGGCGGCGCTCTTGGTCGAGGAGGGCTGCGAAGTCATCGGCGCTACGATGCTGATGTGGCCGAAGGGCGCGGAGCCGCCGGCCGGTGCGTGCTGCTCCCTTTCGGCGGTCGAGGACGCGAGACGTGTGGCGGCTGAACTCGACATCCCACACTACGTCCTGAACGTGCAAGACGTTTTCGCGCGCTACGTCATCCAGGACTTCGTCGGCGAGTACATCCGTGGGCGCACACCGAACCCGTGCGTTAGGTGCAACCAGTTCGTCAAGTTCGACTCGCTGCTGGAGCGGGCACGCTCCCTCGGGGCGGAGAGGATAGCCACCGGCCATTACGCGCGGATCGGGTATGATGAAGACCGGCGCCGCTGGCTGCTGCTGCGCGGATTGGACGAGTCCAAAGACCAGTCTTACGCGCTCTGCAGGTTGACACAAGAGCAGATGGAGCGAACCCTATTCCCGCTCGGGTATATGATGAAGCGGGAGACCAGGAGGACTGCTGCGGAGCTTGGGCTGCCGGTGGCGGAGAAGCCGGAGAGCCAGGAGGTCTGCTTCGTTCCGGATCGGAACTACCCGGCGTTTCTTAGGAAGCTAGCGCCGGAGCTTGCCCGGCCCGGGCCGGTAGTGGACGTTTCGGGCAATGTGCTGGGCGAGCATAGAGGGATAGCGTTCTACACGGTCGGGCAGCGGAAGCGGCTGGGGATCAGCTCGCGGGCGCCCAGATATGTAGTTCGGATCGACCGGCAGAGGAATGCGATTGTGGTCGGGGGTGACCAGGACCTTTACGCAAGACGGTTGGTCGCGCAGGACATGAACGTGATTTCTGTGGAGAAGCTGCCCGCTGTCCTTGCCGTCACTGCGAAGATTAGGTATAATGCGAGGGATTCGGCGGCGGTCGTCCGTCCGCTGGTCGGGAATGCGGCTGAGGTGGTATTCGAGCAGCCGCAGCGGGCAATCACCCCGGGCCAGGCTGTCGTGTTGTATCAAGGGGATGTGGTGGTCGGCGGAGGGACCATTGCCGACCTGGAGCAGGCAGCGGAGGCCGAGAGTGACGAGTATGAACTGCGAAGTGAGAAGTGACGGTTAGGGCCGGCGCTTTGCAGTTCATGCTTTTCATCTTACGCCTACCGCTTGTGCTGTCTGAGGAGGTATGGGCGAGCTTTGATGGCATTGCTGGTTGTGATAGTCGTGCTCGACAGTCTGATCCTGTTAGGGATCGTTATAGGGCTGTATATCGTCCTTAGAAGCATCGGGAAGGTGGCCGAAGCAGCGGAAGCGGCGATAGAGGAGTTCCGGCGAGAGTTGGTGCCGGTGCTGGAGGCGGCGCATGACGCGCTGAGGGGCATAGAGACGCTGGCGGCCAGGTCTGAGAAGCAAGTGGAAAGGCTGGGCGACGTTCTGCGGTCGGTGGACCGGGTGGCCTCGGGCGCCGCAGTGGCGGAGGCCGCGGTCACCGCTTTTCGGAGCACGCGGAACACGGCGGCGACCATAGTGGCTGCACTCAGGGAAGGCCTGCGGGCGTTCGCGAAGCCTGCGGGCGACGTAAAGGAGGACTAGGACAATGTCAGACAACGAGGAAAAAGGAGTAGTTCTGAACTTCCTGGCAGGCGTCGGGATAGGCGCGATCATCGGCGCAGGGATCGCACTGCTGCTCGCGCCGAAGTCCGGCCCGGAGACGCGGGAGGACCTGAAGAAGGCTATGCAGGATCTGTCCAAATCAAGCGAGGACCTTCGGCGCCGCAGCGCAGAGCTTCTCGAGACAGCGAAGTCCAAGGTCCAGCAGGCATACGAGGCCGGCAAGGAGACGATCCAGAAAAGGAGGGCCGGCGAGGCGCAGTCGGGCGAGGCCCCGTCGGAGTCGTGAAGCAAGTGCCCGGGGGCTTGCTCTACGGCGGGTCGGGCGCTCGTGAGCCGCTCGGAGCGGACGGGATCGACAAGCCCGGACGTGGCTCTGCGGCCGGCGGCGGAATCGCGGAACGAATCCCGCGCTAAAGCCGTAGGTGTTCGGGGTAAATCTTAGTAATGGAAGAAGCTACGTAGTGTTGAGCCAAGCTCACTAAAGACAGGGGTGATGGTCGAGTGAACTTCAAGATAGACACTTACAGCCTGGACGGCGGCGTGCCGGTTATCAAGCTCGAAGGCGAGGTCGATGTGTACACAGCGCCGCAGCTCAAACAGCAGATGATCTCGATGCTCGAGGCCGGCACAAGGCAGATGGTTATTGATCTCACCAATGTGGAGTATTTCGACAGCACTGCGCTTGGAGTGCTGATAGGCGGTCTGAAGCGGATACGGGAACGCGACGGGAATCTGGCACTGATCTGCCCCAGCCCCAGGATCCGCCGCGTATTCGAGATAACGGGGCTGGACAAGATCTTCGATATTTATAGCAGCGCGGACGAGGCGAAGACCGGGATCGAGATTATCCGGTAGGGCTGCCGAGCTGGGATAGGACCTGAAGCGGCGGCGGCTTGCCGGCTGGCGCTGCTGAACTGAAGGGAGCGTGGTTGGGTGGAAGCTCAGGGCGAGCCCGTTGTTGTCGAGCTGAAGATACCCTGCAAGCCGGAGTATGTCGGGGTGGCGAGGCTGGCCATACTTGGCGTCGCAAGCCGGATGCGGTTCTCCTACGACCAGGTGGAGGACGTTCGGCTTGCGGTCGGCGAGGCGTGTACCACCGCTGTCGAATGGGGGGCAAAGAACAAGCGGGACAATACGGACATCGTGGTTCGAAGCTCCATTTCCAATGACAAGCTGATGATCGACGTCATCGACGGCGCTGGCCAGCGTCAGGAGACGCCGGCTGAGCAGGACAGCATAGAGCCCGAAAGCCTGGGCGCTCTGCTCATCACCTTGCTCGTGGATGAAGTCACCGTGACTCCGCTCAATGGCGGAACTCACGTCAAAATGGTCAAATATGCAGGATAGCGGTATGGCGACGCGAAGAAAGGGCGGCGTCGCGGAGTGGACCGATGAAGAGACCGAACAGCTCTTCCGACGGTACACGAAGACGCGGGACCCGAAGATTCGCGACCGACTCGTCGTGATGCACCAGAACCTGGTGCGATTCCTGGCGGGTAAGTTCGCGAACAGGGGCGAGGCATTGGAGGACTTGGTCCAGGTCGGGGTCATCGGCCTGATCAACGCCATCGACAGATTCGATCCGGAACGGGGAACGAAATTCTCTACCTACGCGACCCCGACTATCGTTGGGGAAATCCGGCGCCACTTCCGCGACAAAGCATGGAGTCTCAAGGTACCGCGCCGGCTGCAGGAGCTGAACCTTGCGGCGAGCAAGGCGGCGGAACGGCTGTCTCAGGAACTTGGCCACCCGCCCACTATCCAGGACATCGCAAAAGCTATCGGCACCTCTGAAGAGGAGACGCTGGAGGCGATAGAGCTTGGAAACGCCTACGACACCGTCTCTCTCGACAGCAAGCTTGCTCACGAGGGAGAGTCGGCTCCGCTCACGCTTGCCGAGTTTGTGGGCGGTCTGGACAGGTCGCTGCAGAACATAGAAGCCTACGGCGACTTGAAGCAGGCGATGGAGTGCCTCGAGCCTCGCGAGAAGGCGATCATCTACTATCGCTTCTTCAAGGACATGTCTCAGACCGAAGTCGCCAGGAGACTGAACATCTCCCAGATGCACGTCTCCAGGCTTCAGCAAAAGGCGCTCAAGCGGCTCAGGGAGCTGCTGAGTGAGTAGGTATAGCGCACAACGGGGCGGGATGTCTGATCCCGCCCTTGCCTTTGTTGCCTTTGTTTCGGGACACCCCGAAGCCGTCCCAAAAGCCGGCAACGGGAGCCGGTCACAGAATTGTCATTACGAGAATGACCGAGGATCGGTCTCTCGCCAGGTTTTGGTCTTCTGAGACCTCCCGAATTCGGGCATTTTGCCCGCTTCAAGGACTTTTGGGACAGCTTCCCCCTGTCCCGAAGCGGACCCTTCGCCGGTAACCCGGCATCGGGACAAGGGTGTCCCGATGGAACCAAACCCAGGCCCGACACCCGCTGCCACACTTGCACTTTACAGCTAACCCTTTTCCTCCTACACTATTGCCATGATCACGAACAGTTGGGTCAAGCTCACGGCCTGGGCGGCGGGGCTTGTCGCGCTCGGAGCAGGGCTGTTCATAACCCAGGTACTCTATGTCCCGATAATCAAGCCGGTGCTGAGTGTTCTCCTGCCGATCTCCGTGGCGGTGGCGCTCGCGCTGCTGCTCGGCCCCACGATCGACAGGATGCAGCGCCGGGGGCTTTCCAGGGGCCTTTCGGTAACGATCCTGGCCCTGGCGTTCCTTGCCGCTGTCGCAATCCTTGCCGTGTTCCTGATCCCAGCTCTGGTAAACCAGGCCACCTCGCTTGCCGGCAATATGCCGAAGTATGTCAAGCAAGTGCAGGACTCGGCGGCACACTTCATGTCGAGCCACGAGGGGCTGCTCCGGAGGCTCCATTTGCCGACCACGCCGCAGGAACTGGCGTCGAAGTACTCGGTGCAGATTCAGAGCGCGACGGCGACCTTCCTTGCTCGTCTTGGGACGTGGCTGACGGAGCTGCTCAGCACAGCAGTTTGGCTCGTGCTCATTCCGATTGTCACCATCTTCCTCGTGGTGGACATCGACAGGCTGAAAGCAAAGGCCCTGCTGCTCGTACCGGAGCAACGGCGGGCGCACACGACGGAGCTCGCCAATTCTGTGGGTAAGGTGTTCGGCGCTTACATCCGCGGCCTGCTGAGCGTGTCGTTCTTTTATGGCGTGGCGAGTGGGCTATCGCTTGCGCTCTGGGGCGTGCCGTATGCTGTGGTGCTCGGGGCGCTTGCCGGCGCGCTCTATCCCATCCCCTACATCGGAACATACTCGACGCTGGCCATCTGCGCGCTCGTTACGTTCGTCAGCGCCCCTGCCGCCCCGCTTCACGTGCTCGGAGTCGCTATAACCATCTTGGTCGTGAACCAGGTCTTCGACAGCGGGGTCACGCCACGGGTCGTGGGAAAGGCGGTCGGCGTGCATCCGGCGCTCATGATCGTCGTCCTGCTCATCGGCGCGCGGTTGTTCGGGATTGTCGGCATGATCCTTGCGGTACCGGTCACGGCGAGCATCCAGATCATCGTGCTGGAGTTCTGCCCGAGGCTCAGGGGGCCGGAACGCGAAGAGAAGCTGCGCAGGCCGTCGCTCTTCAGCCGGCTCGCCCGCCGGGCGCGTAGGGGGAATGCGGAGGAGACAAACTGATTCCAGTTCTCGGATGTCGGAAAGAACGGCTGGCGGCGGTATCTGGGCGGCGCCTACTCCGGGTCAGAGTGTTTCCGAACCCCCGTCTGCCCTCGCCGGCCGAGCTTGAGCAGGCCAAGCAGGCGCCTGAAGAATGTGGAGACGGCGCTTGATGCGAGGGCGACCCTTCCCATCAGCCTGATGAGCGGGTCCTTGAACACGTAGTCCACCTCGAGGCCCTTTTCGCGGAGCAGGCCATCCTCGCGGAGCTTTTCGTAAAGCGGCACGCCTTTGTGGATGATCATCTTGGTGACGAACGGCACGGAGGCTTCCTTGGCTTGCTGCTCGAGCCCCATCTCGCGGATGAAGCGCATGTTCTCTTCAAGCTCGGCCATCGTGAGGTAGGGGTCGAACATCATGAAGCCGGCCCTGAACCTGAAGCCCAGACGACGCACGGTCTCTATCGCGCGCTTGTTCTGTTCCACCGTGACCCGCTTGTTGTAGGTATCGAGCTGCCTCTGGACGCCGGACTCGACCCCGAGGAAGACATCCGTCAGCCCTACCTCCTTGAGCAGCTTCAGCAGGTCCTCATCTACCTCATCGCAGCGGCACTCGATGCTGAACGTGATCCCGAGCTTGCGGGACCTGATCTCCTCGGCTATCCTGATGACCCGTTCTCGAATCTTCGGCCCCGGCCCCATGAAGTCGTCGTCGATGAACCTGAACCGCCGCGTCCCGACTTCGGCAATGACCGACTCGACCTCGTTCACCACGTTCTCCGCGCTGCGGAAGCGGGGAACGCGCTGAGCCGAAACCGCGTAGAAGCTCTGGATGGCGCAGAACGAGCATCGGTGATAGCAGCCGCGGCTCGTGGTGACAGCCGCCGATGTCGGCACCTTCGCCTGCATCAGGCCCTCCCGAGACGGGAAGGGGAGTGCATCCAGATCCTGGATCAGCGGCGGCACGGGGTTCAGGATCGGCGTCTTCCCTTTCAGGGACCCAATGCCGGGAGCATCGTGCCATTCCTCGCCGCAGGCGATGTGGCCGAACACGTCGCGGGCTATCTGCTCGCCCTCGCCTCTCACGACGAAATCAAGCTCCGGGCAGGCCGCAAGAAGCTGTTCGGCAGATAGTGTCGGGAGATACCCGCCTGCCGCAATGATGGCATCTTTCCGGCGCTTGCGGACAGCCCGCGCTATCGCGATCAATGCGTGACGAAGCTCAGCCGTTGCGGATATGCCGAGGCAGTCGAACTCCCGGTTCTCCAGCTCGCGGATGACCTGGCGCAGGTTCAGGCACTGAAGGTGCGCGTCGAAGATCTCGACCTCGTGGCCGTCGCGGCGGAGCGTGGATGCGATGTACTCGATGCCGAGCGGCTCGACCATGTATTCCGGCGGCATATAGTAGTTGACCGGCGGGTGCAGGAGAAGGATCCTCACGCTTGCCCAGTTAGACACCGGGCGCGAGAAGTCCTTCGCGGGGAGAATTCAGGGTTCAAGGGTCAGGGGTTAAGCATTGCCGTTCGAGCTCGGCCTTGGCTCAGAACCGGAGCCGCGGATGCTTAGCCCAAAAGCCTGCCGATCCCGGTCCAAGTCACCGCGCGTGGAGCTGCGCGGTACCCGCGCTTCTGAGCGTGAAGACCGAAATCTCCGGCCGGCAGCGAAAGCGGATGCGTAGTGGGTTAACCAGGCCGATCCCTCGGTTCACGTACATTCTCACGCCGTCCTTGCGGTACCACCCGCCTATGTAGGGGAACCCCCTAAGGCCCGGCAGGCGCGAGCGGGGGATGAACGGGACGATAACCTCGCCGCCGTGCGTATGGCCTGTGATGGCAAAGCACCGGCGGCCCGAGAGCAGCGAGATCGCGACCGGCGAGTGGGAAAGCAGCACCTGCCCGGCCCGTGCATCGACTCCAGACCACGCACGCCGGACGTCCGGATGGCCGGCCCACGTGTCGTCGATACCGATCATGAAGAGGCCCGGGGCCACCCGGCGGCTCTCGTTATTGAGCACCCGGATTCCCTGCGACGACAGTGCATCGGTGACGGCCTGCGCGCCGTGCCAGTGGTCGTGGTTGCCGAGCACGGCGAATGCCCCAAGCCGGGGCCGCAGGCCGGCGAGGATTTCTGCACACGGTCGCGCGTTCTCGGGCCGACGGCTTATGAAGTCCCCGGTCAGCACCACGATGTCCGGCGACTCTCCGTTGGCAACCCGCACGGCCTTCCTGATGAGCGAGTCCGGCACCCTCGGCCCGCGGTGCAGATCGCTGACCTGCACGATCCTCAGGCCGTCGAGACTCGCCGGCAGGCCGTCTACGGGAACGTCGTAGTGAGTCACCTGAATCCACCGCGGCTCGACCCGAGTCACGTACACCAGCAGGAGAGCGAGCAAAGCCGGAAGCCCGAGCAACACTACCCGCCGGACCGTCCGGAAGCGCCGTCTTGCCATTGCCGAACGACCCTCCCTAACCCATTATACGCCCGCTCGCCCCGTAAAGTTTTCTCTACTCGCCGCCAATAATTAGAAACAGCCGCAACCAGCACAATTACCTGGCTCCAGTGCCTGAGCACTCATCCTGGCCGACCTCGGCCTGGACTTTCGCGCGGCCTACTTAGGAGGGCATTCGATGCAAGCTGTAATTCTGGCAGGTGGCCGTGGCACGAGGCTTCACCCCCTCACGATGAGCACGCCCAAGCCGCTGCTTCCGCTGTTCAGCAAGCCCGTCATGGAGCACAGCATCGAGCTCCTGCGACGTCACGGCGTGGAGGATATCATTGTCGCGCTCTCCTCCCAGGTCCAGGAGGTCGTGGAACACTTCGGCGACGGCACGGAGTGGGGAGTCAGAATACGTTACTCGTTCGAAGAGGAGCCTCAAGGCACCGCCGGCGCGGTCAAGCTCGTTCAGCCTTACATTGACGGCACTTTCCTTGTCGTTTCGGGCGACACCGTGACGGATTTCGACCTCTCCGCGGCGGTGGACTACCACAGGCGGCGGTCGGCTGTAGCTACTCTGCTTCTTCATCAGGTGGAAGACCCTTCGGACTTTGGGATCGTGCAGCAGGCGCCGGACGGCCGCATTACGCGGTTCCTCGAGAAGCCGGATTCCGACCAGATATTCTCCAGCACGGTCAACACGGGAATCTACATTCTGGAGCCGGAAACGCTCTCGAGCATTCCGTACTTCACGGCCTACGACTTCGCCCGCGATCTCATCCCCCGTATGCTGCGGAACCTGGACCCGGTCTATGGATGCTCTGTCCCGGGCTACTGGTGCGATGTCGGCAACCTGATCCATTACCGCAACGCACACTTCGACGCCCTCACCGGCAAGGCGCAGCTCGACATTGCCGGCACGGAGGTGGAGCCGGGTGTATGGATCGGCGATGATGCAGAGATACACCGGACAGCCGAGCTGGTCGGGCCGCTCTTCCTGGGCACGGGCGCCGAGCTGCGGAAGAACGCCGCCCTCCGGCCGTTCGCAGTGGTTGGAGATGACAGCCTTGTGGACGAGGCGGCGTCCGTCGCGCGGAGCATAGTCGGCAGCCGCGCATTCATCGGCAAGGGAACCAGGATCACCGACTGCGTGATCGGAAGCGGCTACAGAGTCGAGGAGCAGCGCAGCATTAAGAACCAGGTCGTTATGTGGGACGCGGACTCAGTACCGCCCGACGTGTGATCATCCGCCCGCGTCGCGGCGAACATTGCGGCAGATGCCCGCGGCCGAGCCGCGCCCGGTATCCGTCCAGCACTTTCCTGCCGGCTGAGCGACCCAGCCTCGACGCGTCCTGTCGGCTACACTGAGCACCTTACGGTGTGGTTCTCTCATCAGGCAACACGCGCCCGCCGCCGCCCTTTCCGCCCTCCGCAGTTTGCACCTGTTCCTTCCACGACTCACTCGACTTGCCCGACTCCCGCCATCCCCTTGCCACCACGCTCGATTGGGGTTATACTAGATTGCCCGGCAGGCGGATGCAGCGTTTGGCGCCCGACCGGGTCGGGTAAGACCCCTGTACTGCAGAGCTGGCCGGCTGCTACCAGCCGTGTCATTGAAGAGATAAGCGAAGTGCTAAGGGAGCAGGATTCAGAAGGGGCTGTGGGGACGGAAGCAGAAGAGTCCCGGTGCAGGCGCATCGCCGACGAAATCCGGGCAATGGGGCTGTGGCGCATACCCGGGCTGGCGGAAGAGCAGCGGACCTGGCGCATCTCACCGACTCCGTTCCCCATCGAGAAGGACCTCCAGGAACTGCTCGAACGGCTCGGGCCAGCCCTGCTGTCCTTCTATGCAGCCGTCAACCGGCTTTACCTACGATCGTTCTACCCTTGGGTCAACGACTACCTGGATCGCGGCAAGCCCGACTCCCTCGTCGAGCACGCCCATATGAACTACCAGAAGCACCGGCTCCCGCGGATCATCAGGCCCGACATCGTCCTAACAGACGACGGCCCGATGATCACGGAGCTGGACTCCGTTCCTGGAGGAATGGGGCAGCTTGGCGCAATGTCGCAGCTCTACAGCGAGCTTGGGTTCGAGATCCTCGGCTCGGCTCGCGGAATGCTGCACGGGTTCGACGCCATGATCCGTGCTGCAGCAGGTATGGACGATCCAGTCCTTGGCATAGTCGTTTCCGACGAGTCCGCTGACTACAGGCCCGAGATGTCCTGGCTTGCGAGCGAGCTGCGCGGACTTGGCCGACGTGCCTGGATGCTCAGACCCGAAGACCTGATCTTCACGGAGGACGGCCTGTTCGTCCGGAACAATGGGAAGCGGGTCAGGCTCGACGTGGTGTACCGCTTCTTCGAGCTTTTCGACCTGAAGAACATCCCGAAGTCCGATCTGGTTGCGTATGCTGCGAAGAAGAAACGGGTGGTGGTGACGCCGCCTTTCAAGCACTTTCTTGAGGAGAAGCTGCTGCTTGCGCTTCTGCACCACCCAATGCTAGAGGAGTATTGGGTGAAGACGCTCGGGCCGGAGGACTACATGATGCTCCGCGAGCTGGCGCCGCCAACGTGGATGCTTGACTCGCGGCCGGTGCCGCCTCATGCGGTGGTGCCGGATTTTCGGTTCCGTGGCCGGCCGGTGCAGGACTGGCGGATCATAGAACAGGGCACACAGAAGGAGCGGCGGCTCGTCATCAAGCCCTCGGGTTTCTCACCTCTTGCCTGGGGAGCGCGCGGCGTGGTCGTGGGGCACGATGTATCGGCCGAGCATTGGGCCGCGATGCTCGATCGGGCACTCGAGGGTTCCGATGTTCTGCCGTACGTTCTGCAGCATTTCCACGAGGGCAGAAGAGTCTCAGTGAGCTGGTACGACCAAGACTGGGGAGCGCTGAGAGAGATGGAGGGGCGGGTCCGGCTCAGCCCCTATTACTTCGTCCTGGAAGGTGGGGCAGCGCTTGCCGGTGTGCTGGCGACCGTGGCGCCGCTGGACAAGAAGCTGATCCACGGAATGGTTGACGCCGTCATGGCGCCGTGCGCGATCAGGAATGATGCCTGAGAGGAGATCAGGGTACACAGAGGAGGAGCGGTCCGCCGGAGGTGCTCGTCTTCTACGCCCACTTCCTGGCCGCGCGCCTTCCGCTCATCACGAGGTGACCGAAGCATGATCAAGCTCTACCAGGCCGAGTGGTGTCCGTACTGCGCGAGAGTCCGTGCCAGGATGACCGAGCTGGGCCTGAGCTATATCAACGTCAATGTTCCGACGAGCAGAGTCGATCGGAGAGAGCTGATCGAAGTCTCGGGACAGGTGGGGATACCCACGCTCGTCACCGAGGATGGCGCCATCATCGCCGACGATGACCAGGCCATTATCGCCTATCTTGAGGAACGTTTCGGGGAAGGCGGGCCCTGAGAGATTCTATGCAGGCCAGGCCGCCGGCCGTACATACCGCGATGGGCATAAGAGCGTCGGTCTCACTGAAGCTCAGGAAGTTCTCAATCCGCTCCCAGAGGCGCGCCCAGAAGCCGCGATCCCGGCCGGCGGCTCCGGCTTTGCCGCCTTCCCCCATCTCCGACTCGAAGAATGCCTGCAGGTCTCGGAACAACCGGACCCTTGCCTCTTCGGGCAGGTCCTTTGCTCTATCGACTCTGTGCATACGGAGATGCTTCTCGATTATCTTCACACCGCGGTTTGCTACTCCCAGCGGCACATCCGGTGTCTCCGGAAACAGCTTCTTCATCCAAACCTTCCCACCGGCTCTAGACAGCCGTGAGATCGCTCAGCAAGCTCACCCTTTGCTCCGGGCAGAGCGTCGCCGGCCTCAGCTCTCTCCCCTGCAGCTTCGACTCGAACTCCAGATGGCGGTCGATCACTGCCGCCGCCTTATCGGCTCGGCTGACGATGACGTCCCAGTCCTCAGCGACCCGCATGGGCAGGTCTTCGACCTCGGCGCGGTCCACCGCCAGCTCGTCCTCGCGCTCCAGAGACTGTCTGATCTCCTGCATCTTGGTTCACCTCTCCCAACCGCGGAATGCAGACAAAGTTTGCTTACCCAAGTGCTATGGGGGCTAAACGGCGGCCCGGCCTGCCGACCGAGGAGGATGAAATGAGCCGCAAACGACGTATACCGCCCGGCCAGACTGTTACGGACGACTTTCCTGTGCTTCATCACGGGAGCGTTCCGGAGATCGACCTCGCCACGTGGCGGTTCCGCATATTCGGGCGTGTCGAGGAGCCGCTAGAGATGACCTATGACGAGTTCCGATCCCTTCCTTCAGTCACCCAGGTCTCCGACTTCCACTGCGTGACCACCTGGAGCCGGCTCGACAACAGGTGGGAAGGCGTTGCCTCGAAGGAGCTTATGAAACGGGTGCGCCTGAAGCCGGAAGCCAGGTTCGTGATGGTGCACGCAGCCCCGGATTTCACCGCGAACCTGCCGCTCGAGGACTTCCTGGCAGACGGCGTGCTCTTCGCCTGGGCTCACGATAGAAAGGAGCTGACCCCCGAGCACGGCTGGCCGCTCAGGTTGGTCGTCCCCCACCTCTACGCCTGGAAAAGCGCAAAATGGGTGACCGGCCTCGAGTTCATGGCGGAGGATCGGCCGGGGTTCTGGGAGCGGCGCGGCTACCACCCGCACGGTGACCCCTGGGCTGAGGAACGGTACGGCGTGTGACGTTGGGGGGCAGGGGCTTTGATGCACGATCTCGGCAGGCCTCGGCCTGCCGAGATCGTCCCTAACAGCTCGCAGCTAGCAGCCAACGTCCGGTACGGCCGACTCGCTCACTTGCGTGGGAGCGTATCTTGTCAAAACCGTTGCACCTAGCGCCTAACGTCCGGTACCGGCCCGTCGGCTTTCTACCCGCACGGCAGCCCCCGCGGTCACGAGGCACTCTCGCCCTGCACCGACCGCGGCATCTCCTGGAGCGTTATACTTGCCGTAACCGTCTTATCGCCCCGTAAGATGGTCAGGTTCATCTTGTCGCCGACGTGCTTTCCTCGCAGTTCCCTCTGCAGGTCGCCGCCATCGTCCACGGGCTTGCCGTTAGCCTTGACGATGATGTCGCCGCGCTTCACGCCCGCCTTGGCAGCCGGGCTGTTAGGCGCCACGTCGGCAACGATCACGCCGCTCGTCGCGGGCAGATGGAAGGCCGCGGCCATCTCCTTCGTAACGTCGCCGTAGGAAATGCCCATCCAGGGCACGATCACCCTGCCGTACTCGATTACCTCGCGTATGACCTCCTGGGCTGTGTTGATCGGGACCGCAAACCCAAGCCCGGTACCGCCCCCGCCAGCGACCAGAGCCGTGCTCAAACCGACTACGCGACCCTGCGAGTCGAGCAGTGGCCCGCCGGAGTTGCCGGGGTTGATCCGCGCGTCAGTCTCGATCAGGTTCGAAAGTGCGGATCCTCCTCCTGGAATGCTCCGGTTCAACGCACTGATCACGCCGACCGTCACCGTCCGCTCGAACCCGTAGGGGTTACCGATAGCGACGGCGAGTTGGCCCACCTGGAGCTCATCCGAATCACCCATAAGCGCCGTGGGAAGGGCGCCGGCGTCTACCTTCAGCACAGCCAGATCCACCCTAGGGTCGCCGCCCATCCGCTTGGCGGGCACCGACCGCCCGTCCGCCAACGTCACCGTTACAGGCCCGCTGCCCTCGACCACGTGGTTGTTGGTCAGGATGTAACCTTCCGGCCGCACGATGATGCCGGATCCCAGCGAGACATTATCACCCGAACCTACTTTGACGGCAACAACCGCCGGCCCGACAGTGCGAGCGATATCAACAACGGCTCTTTCGGATGGCAGCAGGGAAGCCGCGCCCCTTCCGGCGCCTGCCGGCTGGCTTGAGGGCTGTGTGACCACGCTGAACGCGGAAGCCGCCAGCAGCAGCCCGACAATGAACATTGCCAAGATCAAGGTCCCGAGGCTGACTCTCGCAGCCGCTCGTCCGTTCCTCAACTTAGTTCGCCTCCGTTGTTAGTGGAAGATCAGGGGCGCCTGTGCCCCGCTCATGGAGGCTTTTACCCATCGCTGAGGCGGCTGATACGCGAGAAGAGGTTAACGTGAAGAGGGTAGGGTCGCATTGTGCTCACTCACGGATGCGATCTCTCCCTCGGAGGGTTGGCCGCAAGCCGCGCCTGCGGCACCAGGGGACGCCTGATGTCGAACAGGAGGCAGAGCGCCAGTACCTTCGCGCTGCAGACCGCCGCAAAGTGGGAAGCTGGGATGCGCGCTACGGCGGTTACGTGGGCGTGAACTCCTCATTCGCCTGCGCTTCGAACCCGCGCAGAGCCGCGACGAGCCGCGTTCTGGCCTCGCTCTGGCCGTTTTCAGCCTCGATGAGGACAGTGGCTCCGCACCAGGGGCATGGAAGCGCCATCGGAAACCGGTCCAGGAAATCGACGACGAGTGTCGTTCCGCAGGACTCGCACCGCTCGTGCCAGTCCGCCCTGAGCTTAATCATTTTCTCCTTCACCGCCTGGTTGATCCCAGGTCTCGGACCTGGAATCTCCGGATTCGGAACAGCCCCGCGGATCCTGCGATGTTACGCAGCCGCCTCCTGCATTATCTCGTCGGGGATGTCGAAATTGGCGTAGACGTGCTGCACATCGTCGAGATCATCGAGCATATCCATCAGTCGGAGCACCTGGGACGCTTCCTTGGCCTCTACGCGAATGGTGCTACTGGGAAGCATCGTGATCTCTGCATCAGCGAACTTGATACCAGCGCTTGCGAGGGCATCTCTGGCGGTCTGGAGGTCTTCCGGCTGGGTGATGACCTCTACGGTGTCGCCTTCTATGCGGATGTCCTCAGCTCCAGCGTCGAGCGTGGCGGCCATGACCGTGTCCTCGTCCGCGTTCTCCGTCGGGATCGAGATGACCCCCTTCGGGTGGAACATCCAGGCCACGCACCCAGACTCGCCCAGGCTGCCTCCGCACTTGCTGAAGACGTTCCTGAGATCGGCGACGGTGCGGTTGCGGTTGTCGGTGAGACAATCGACCATAACGGCTACTCCGCCCGGGCCGTACCCCTCGTAGGTGACCTCCTCGTAAGTGACGCCCTCAAGCTCGCCCGTACCGCGCTGGATGGCCCTCTTGATGTTGTCGGCGGGCATGCTTGCCTCGCGCGCTTTCTGGACGGCCAGCCTGAGGCGCACGTTGGAGTCAGGGCTGCCGCCACCTGCTCTTGCGGCGACTATGATCTCGCGCGCGAGCTTGGTGAACACCTTCCCCCGCTCTGCGTCCTGCTTTCCTTTGCGAAGGCGGATGTTGTGCCACTTGGAATGACCTGACAAGTCGCTCGTACCTCCCACTGTGCTTCAGTATAGCAGCTTTCCGCCGCTCAGTCAAGGGCAATTGTGTCTACAAGGTGAACAAGATGCGCGCCCGCGCCAGGCCTGCCGTGGGAGGCCGGCAGTGGGAGGTGAGGGGGCGCCGCAGTCCAGAAGAAGCTGCAGCCGACTACAGCACCACTTGCACCTCGCCCCTGGCTCCTGCAAACGCCGCCGCCGGCTACCTATCACCCACGGCTCGGCTCCCGCCGCGCAGGTAGATGATCCAGTACACTACCCCCACCATAAGCGAGCCGCCGACGATGTTGCCAAGCGTGACAGGCAGGAGGTTGCTGACCACGAAGTTCCCGGCTGTATAGATCGACGGGTCGAACTTGAGCAGCCCGGCCGTCGCTGCTCCATTCACGAACTCGTCCGTGTGGGCGAGCATGATGCCGTAAGGCACAAAGTACATGTTCGCTACGCTGTGCTCGAACCCGAGCGCAACGAAGGCGGTGATGGGGAACACGATCGAGAGTATCTTGTCTGTGGTCGAGCCCGCGCTGTAGCAGAGCCAGACTGCCAGGCACACAAGCGCGTTGCACAGCACGCCGGCGAAGAAGGCCGTGGCGAACGGCAGGACGAGCTTGCTGCCTGCGATGTTATACGCCGTAACTCCTACGGCTGAGTTATTGGCCTTCCACTGGCAGGCAAAGTAAACGAGCGCGGCAGTAGCGAGAGATCCGACCAGGTTGCCGAGGTAGACCACGACCCAGTTGTGCATAAGGCGCGCGGCGCTGACCTTGCCGCTGATCGTCGCCATGATGATCAAGTTGTTGCCCGTGAACAGCTCCGCTCCGGCGACGATCACAAGGATCAACCCGAGCGAGAACGCCAGGCCGCCGAGCAGCCTCGTGGGTCCATACCCGAGCGAGGTCTCGGTCACCACCGTGGTGAAGAAGCAACCGCCTAGCCCGATGAACGCTCCGGCCAGTATCGCGAGCATGAAGGTGCTCACGAAATCCTGCTTCGCTTTGGCGACACCGACCGTCTCGGCTCTCTGCGCAATATCTCCAGGGGAATAGGCGTCCATCGAGGTCCAGTTCGCCGCAGCACGGCCGCTCTCCTGCCTGCGAGCGCCTATGCCGTGGGTGGAGCATCCGGCCGCCGCGCGGCGGCCGATCGTTCTATCCCGTGGCGAATGCTCCGCCCCAGGTTCCACGCGATCCTCATACCTTGTCCGAATGGCAGGTGCCGCAGAACTCTTTCTTGTCGTGGCACTTAAAGCAAGGGGACTTGGCTTCGAAGCTCGCGCCGTTGCCAGTGTGGCCCATCACCCAGCCGGACGGGTGCGGCATCTCGACACCGCCGTGGCATTCGACGCAATAGCTCTTCTCATGGCACGTCGAGCAGCCCTGCCGGCCGGTCGTCGTGCTCTTGCCGTGGGTATGAAGCCAGTTCGCGCTGTGGGATGCCGGACGAGCGCTCTTGTGGCAGCTTGTGCAGAGGTTGCGCGTATGGCAGTTCATGCAGGAGCGGTCGGACTGCCTGGCCTGGGCGCCGTGCTGTCGAATCCATCCCGATGTATGGGAGGCCGGGCGGGCACCCCTGTGGCAAGCAGCGCAGTAGGCGGGCTGGTGGCACCGGCCGCACGAGGCTCGGCTCTGCTTCGCGGCCTGCCTGTGGAGGCTCTGCCAGTTCGTGGGATGCGGCATGCGTAACCCGTGGCAGTGCTGGCAGTAGGACCCGGCATGGCATAGGCTGCATGGAACGCGGCCTGCGGACGCCTGGGCGCCGTGCAGCCGCCGCCAATCGCCGCTGTGCGAGGGCAGCTTCTTGCTCTTGTGGCAGCCCATGCAAAACGCCTGCTGATGGCACGACCGGCAGCCTCCGCCTTCCTGCTCAACGGCAAGCCCGTGGTTCTCAGCCCAAGTGGCCGCCTGGTGCGAAGCAGGCAGCCCGTTCTGATGGCAGCCGACGCAGAACTGCTCCGTATGGCACGTGTGGCAACTCTCCGGCTCTACTTTGGCCTGCTTCGGATGGGTCTCGATCCAGTCGGCCGGGTGATGCTTGTAACGCTTGTGGCAGTCGCTGCAGAAGTTCCGTTCGTGGCAGGCGTTGCAGAACTTCGCATCCTTCCGAACCGCGGCCGGATGCTTCGTTACCCAGTCCGGCTGGTGTGCTCGCCGGACGCTGTGGCATTCGTCACAGAAGCCCCTCCAGTCCGACTTCGGATGGCACGCGAGGCAGCCATTCGGATCCTGGTTATACCGCTCGGGATGGATCTGGATCCAGTTGCTGGGATGAGGAGTCACCATTCGATGGCAACTATCGCAAAAGCTGCTGTCGTGGCAGCGCAGGCAGTCCTCGCGCCCCTCATGCCTGACTTCCTCTTTGTGTCCCTCGACCCACTGGGAACTGAACGCCGCTGCCTTCCTCTGGCCAAGCGTCTCGTGGCAGGTCCCGCAGGCATTCGGCGCGGTTCTGCCATCGTGGCACTCGAAGCACATCTGCATGGTCGGCACGTTTCTCACGCCGCCCTGCCTGCCGTGGACGACTCGCGCGTGGCATCTCAAGCAGCTTATATGACGGTCCCAGTGCTGCCTGTGGGTGATCTTGAGGCCGTGATAGACGATCACGTCCCGCGTTTCGGTGTGGCATTTTCTGCAGCTCTCGTCCCGGACCCGGCCGTGGGGCTCCGATGGGTTGCCCCTGGCCGATGCTGCGCCGCGTTCCACCCCTCCCAGCTTGGCTTTCATCATCCAGGTCCAGCCGGGCATTTCATGGCACTGGTCGCAGGTGACGTCCTTGTGCGACGACTGGCTCCACGAGCCGAAGTAGGCGCGCATCTCGTGGCAGGAACTGCAAAGGACGGGACGGTGCGTCAGACGGCCCGCCGTCGTACCCGCGACCACTGCTGCGACAACCACCAGTACGGGCACGCCGCTCACCTGCCGACGAGTGAACGGCACCCGCACCTTGAACCGGAGCCGGGCCGCCAGTTTCCTTCTCGTACCTGTCAAGTCCAAGCTCTGCCTTTCCTCATTGCTGCTAGCATTCACCCGAGCTGGACAGGAGCGCCCGACCTACCGGGCCTCCGGTCGCTCCCGAACTGCGGCCTCACGGGGCTGCTTCCTCTTGCCGTCCTTTGCCCGCTTCCCTTTGATTTCGGCACGGAGAGCCTCCTCGCGCATGATCCTCTCGTACTCGATCGGATGATGTTCCTTCATCTCGTGCTCGGAGATGAGGCCGGTGAGCCAGGTCTTGCTCATCGGGAAGACTTCCGGGTTCAGATGCACGTGGTACAAGTGCCAGATGATGATCGCGAGGAAGGCGAGGAGCGCTTCATAGCTGTGAATCACCCTGGCGACGTCAAGGACCCAAAGCGGGAGGACAAGCATCGCCTGGCCCTCGAACCATAGAAGAAGCCCCGTGACAGCCATAATGACCGATCCCCAGCCCATCGCCAGATACTCGAACTTCTCGATCCAGTTGAACCGATCGTACCCGGGTCTGGTCGGAGACAGCCCGAAGTAGTACTTGAGCTGCTGGATCAGGTCGGTTGCGTCCTTCTTTCGCGGGATCAGTGCGATGAAATCGTCGTGCCCGCGCTTAGTCAAGAGCACGAAGAACAGGTGGTAGATGCAGACGCCGATCAGGCCGACGGCGGCGATCCTGTGGAGGACGCCGCGCGCCGCCATTCCGCCGATCGACTTCACAATGATCCCCGAAGCGCCGGAGTTCGGGTAGCGGACCGGCAGGCCGGTGATGACGAGTGCCATGAAGCAGATCATAAGAACGATGTGCTGCGCCCTTTGCGAGAGCGAGAACCGTTCGAAGTAGCGCTCGTTCTTATCGGTCTTACGGTTCATCCAAGCTACTCCCTCCGGCCGCGGCGGCTTCGCCGCAGGCATCTGGACACGAGATCGAGACCGACGTAGGCGGCGAAGCTGCTGATAAGTCCGAAGACGAAGATGCTGTAGAGTTTCCGAACCCAGTAGACGCCTCTGTCCTTGGCCCGGCTGGGGGCGAGATGAATGCTGCCCTTGGCGAAGTTAGCGGTGGCGCCCGGGTGGCACTTGCCGCAGGTGTGCGGCAAGTTACGCCTGTTGACTAGAGACCGAGCATCGGTCGAGGGCAGGATGTTGTGCGCGCCGTGGCAGGTGGCGCAGTTGGCGACGGTTACCTGGCCGAACTTGTTGGCTACGCCGTGGTACGAGCCGATGTACGTCGTCAGGCGGTCTGCAGGCAGGCCATAGGTCTTCGCCATGCGCGCGCTCGCATGGCACTTGGAGCACGTCGCAACCACGTGTGTCGGATAGACTGTGGAGTCGGGCGACGAAGGCGACTGGATCGTATGCTCGCCGTGGCAGTCGGTGCAGACCGGCGCGTCATGGATCCCCTCCGCCCTCGCCGTGCCGTGTATGCTGGCCTTGTACTCTTCGAGGCCTTTCTCGTGGCAGCGCCCGCAGGTCTCCGGGATATTCGGACGGTTCACCTTAGAGTCGGAGTCCGTCGCAGCCTTGATGCCGTGGACACCGTGGCAATCGGTGCAGACGGCGGCCGAGAGCAGGCCCTGGTCGGTGACAGCTCGGCCGTGAACACTGTTTCGGTACAGCTTCAGAGGCTGCCTGACGGGGATTCCGTGTCTAGCGGCCATGTTCGAGTCGCTGTGACAGCGCGCACAGGTCTCAGGGATGTTCGCTCGGTAGGTGCGCGACCTGGGGTCGAGGTGGCTTCGGACGTCGTGGTAGCCGTGGCAGTCCTTGCACCCAGGGGCGTCCGGGTCACCGCGCTCCGCTGCCTTGCCGTGAACGCTGTCTCTGTACTGGTCCATCGGGCTGGCCTGCGGCGCGCCCACGCCATTGCCTACGTGATGACATCGGATGCACTGGACCGGCTGGGCGGACGGCTTGTGGGGGAGGCGCTGTCCTGCCATATCGGCGTGGCAGTCTGTGCAGAGCTTGCCGCCGTGCACCGACGCTTCGAGAGTCGGCTCGTCAACATAGAGTGAGATCGCCCGGCCGCCAGCTCCGGCCTTGGCGAATCCCTTGGCGCTGTGGCACATAAGGCAGCGATCGTTGGGCGCCGCAAAGGCAGGCGCGCAGACCGCCAGGAACAGCATAAAGCTCGAAATGTGAAGCGTGAAGCGGAGCACCTCACACACCTTTCCCCGCCTCCGGCTCGGTTCGTGAGAACCTGCACGGTACCGTCGGCACAAGACAACCCAGCAGGAGCGAACCCACGCGCCTCACCGCTGGGAACAGAGCGCTCACCAGGCGACTCTGTGATGTCTTTCACACATACTATATCTTACCGCAGGCTGCTAGTCAAGCAAGACCGGGAGACTCGAAGTGCCGGTCCCTGGGGGCCCAGCACGAGGCGCGACGAGAGACCCCGACGGCAGGGAGCCTAAGCCGGGCGCCTTGCCGGTTGAGCGGAAGCTTTGCCTTCCGGCCCGCACGACGTGCTGAGACAGGCCCTTGTCTTGCGTTCACCTACAGTCCTCTTATTCTCCCTTTATACGTCCGCCGGAGGCGGTCATTGTGCTCGTCGCTTCCGTCGAGGTTCGCGCTGATGAAGATGGGCGGAGCAATGCCCATATTCACCAGGTTCTCCGTTGTCTGCACCAGGATGGAGTTGATGATGAACGTGCAAGCTACGGATGAGGCTGCTCCTACCTTTCCGGGCGCGCCTTCGATCTCGACGACGGCGTCGCCCGGCTCACAGCAGTTGTCCACGACGATGTCGGCGATCTCGAAGAGGCGCTTGCCGCTCGGGTGCCTCGCTGCGACGGACTTCGAATGCGCAAGCGACGTAAGCGCGATGACCTTCGCGCCGCGCTTGTGGGCCTCGAGCGCCACCTCGATCGGCAAGGCGTTCCGGCCCGAGTTCGAGACGATAACAACTACGCCGTTGTCGATCTCGTAGTCTTTCAGCAGGTACTCGGCGTAGCCCGGAAGACGTTCGATCTTGCCGAATGTCTTGTCGAATATGACATCAACCGGCGCGAGGCCGCCGGCGCGACCCGAAGCCTCCAGCGCCGTGATCAGAGAATGGCCGCTGCCCAGTATGTAAAGGATACCATCCGAGGCTATGTGCTTAGCGATGATATCCGCTGCAGCCCGGATCGGATCTTCCTGTGTGTCCACTACCTTCTGCAGGATGGTGAACACCTTCTTCTGGTAGTCTTGATAGCTCGGCAATGCTCGTTGTCCTCCACCATGCCTTGGTCGGTCTCCCGGCGGCGGCCTGCGGGTAGGACGCTCGAAAAGGCGCGCTCGCCGGACTACCCGCTGCTATGTTATCATGGCTCACAGGAGCCAGTCCATCGAGCCGGAGATGAGAAGTGTGAAGTGAGACGTGGGAAGTGGGACGCGGGAAGTCGGGGCAGGTAAGGCTGCCATCTCTCACCTCTCACCTCCCCCTTGACAGGTCTTCCGGCTTGATGTTAGACTCACACTCAGAAAGGAGGGGATCGACACGAAGCGATTCTCGAAAGGACAGGCGAACCAGACCATTCTCTTGGTGGTCCTAGTCGTAGTGATTGTGGCCGCTATCGCATTCGTCATCTATTACTGGCGGTCGCAGGGCGCCGCGCCGCCTCCGCCCGTGATTCAGCCGCCTGGAGCGGCTGGGGTCGGGGGTACCGCGCCTACACCGGGCATGCCGCCCGGAACGGCTCCGCCAGCCACTGGGCCGCTGACACCGCCTACGGCGCCGCCACAACCTGCGCCTACGACGCCCGGACGGTAGCCTCCCGGCGTAGGGGTTCGGGAGCCATGAGGACTGCCCTCGTCCCGGCCTGCTCCTGCCCGTCGGGATGTCGGGGGTGAGAGGCCATGGACGAGAGACTGCAGCACGAGCCTTCTCACCTCTACGCTAGACGGTAGAGGGTTAGGGCGATGCTATCTCGATCTGTGTGAAAAGCCGCCTGCCGGCTTTGACAGGGCCTGCTGCATATGGTAAACTGCAACTGGCAACTGACCAGGCCGCTAGGGGTGCTGTCTCAGGCTGAGAAGCTCGTCATTGGTGAGCTAACCCTTTGAACCTGAGCCGGGTAATGCCGGCGTAGGGAGGCGGAAGAAAGGCATCAAGGCCGCAAATCCACCTAGCGGATTTGCGGCTTTTCCTTTTGGGGGCTGCGTTAACTCGGGAGGACAGCGGGCGTGTCGAGCCGGAGGATAGACGCGATCTATGTGGTGACCGACGGCCCCGCGCCGCAGCGGCACGAGGCAGTGGCCGCCGCAGCGGTCGCGGGTGGCGCGAGCTGCGCGCAGCTTCGCGAGAAGAACCTGACTGACCTGCAGTTGCTCGCAGTTGCCCGGGCGCTGCGCCGCCTGACGCAGGACACCGAGACCGCGCTGATCGTGAACGACCGCCTGGACATCGCGCTTGCCTCGGGCGCGGACGGCGTGCACCTTGGGCAAGAGGACTTGCCGGTGAGCGAGGCGCGGCGGTTGCTCGGGCCGGGCGCTGTCATCGGGGTCTCGACCGGCTGCGTGGAAGAGGCCGCAAAGGCTGAAGCAGACGGCGCGAGTTACGTTGCGGTCGGGCCTGTCTTCCCGACGGTGACGAAGGCGGATGCAGGACCCGCCGTCGGGCTTGAGCTTATTCGGCAGGTCAAGCAGGCGGTAAGCATACCAGTGGTCGCCATCGGCGGCATATCGGTCGCGAACATAGGGTTCGTAGCCGCAGCAGGAGCCGACGCGGCGGCTGTGGTATCGGCTGTTGCGGAGGCGCCGGACATGGCCAGGGCGGTTCGGGCGCTCGCCCGAGCGTTCGCCGCAGGCCGCACACCGGAGGCTTCACAGATCAGCCGCTCGGGTAAAAGATCACAGCGCTGAGCGGCTGCCAGCGCGGCGGCGTGCTGGCGATTGGTCCTTTGGAGGAATGGTGGGTTGACCCAACTTGAGTCGGCGCGGGCAGGAGTGCCCACGCCGGAGATGAAAGCAGTCGCGGAAAGCGAGCGGGTGAGCGTGGATGTCCTGACGCAGAACGTCGCGTCGGGCCGCGTCGTCATCCCACGGAACGTGAACCGCGCCCTTGTGTCGCCGCTCGGCATCGGGGCCGGGCTGAGGGTGAAGGTGAACGCCAACCTCGGCACCTCTGCCGACTACTCGGACATGGAGCCGGAGTTCGAAAAGCTCAGAGCGGCGCTCGAAGCTGGCGCAGATACGGTGATGGACCTGAGCACCGGCGGCGACATTGGCAGGATCAGAAGGGAGATCCTCGCGCGCTCGCCGGCGCCTGTGGGCACGGTGCCGATCTACGAGGCCGCGGTCTCGGTGATCGAAGAGCACGGGTCTGTCGTCGAGATGAGGGAGGCGGACCTATTTCGGGCCATCGAGCAGCAGGCGAAAGACGGGGCCGATTTCATCACCGTCCACTGCGGCGTCACGCGCGAGTCGATAGCCAGGCTGCAGCGGCAGGGGCGGGTGACGGACGTGGTGAGCCGCGGCGGTGCGTTCCTGGCCTGCTGGATGATAGCGAACGAGGAAGAGAATCCGCTTTATGTGCGCTACGACGACCTGCTGGAGATTGCCCGGCAGCATGACGTGACGCTCTCGCTCGGCGACGGCCTCCGGCCCGGCTCGATCGTTGACGCCACGGACCGCGCGCAGGTGCAGGAGCTCATCATCCTCGGCGAACTGGCGGCTCGGGCGCGGGCGGCGGGAGTCCAGGCCATGGTCGAGGGGCCGGGACACGTCCCGCTCGACCAGATAGCAGCGAATGTCACGCTCGAGAAGCAGCTCTGCGACGGCGCGCCGTTCTACGTCCTCGGCCCGCTCGTGACCGATGTCGCTCCGGGTTACGACCACATCACCGGCGCCATCGGCGGGGCGATTGCGGCCATGGCCGGCGCCGATTTCCTTTGCTACGTCACACCTTCCGAGCACCTCGGCCTGCCGACCGTCGAGGACGTCCGAGAGGGCGTCATAGCGGCGAGGATTGCGGGGCACGCGGCGGACATCGTTCGAGGAATCCCCGGCGCGCGCGACTGGGACAAGCAGATGTCGGAAGCCCGGAAGTCGCTCGACTGGCAGCGGCAGCTCGAGCTCGCCATCGATCCGGCCAAGGCCCGGTCCCTTCGAGAGAGCCGCTCAGCGCGGTCCGAAGAGGCCTGTTCTATGTGCAGTTCCTACTGTGCAATGAAGGTCGTGGAGGATTACCTGGACTCGCGGAGGACAGCGGACACCAGACACAGAACAGGGGATAGGGACTAGGAGGTCAGGAGATGGCAGCGGCAGCCGGAAGGGGCGCATTATGCTTGCGAGGGTAATCACAGGCCTGATCGGCGTACCGATTGTCATAGCTCTCGTGTTCTACCGCAACGGGCTGCCATTCACGATCCTGGTTGGCCTGGCGGCGATCATTGGCCTGCTTGAGTTCTACGCCGCGGCGAGGAAGGGCGGCGCGCACCCGAACCGGCTGCTGGGCCTCGCGGCGGGTGTGCTCGTCATCTTCTTCGGTAGGGGACTCGGCTCCGACTTGGACGGCATGGCCCGTATGGTGTACCTAGTGCCTGTGTTCACGGGCTTCATCATGCTTTCCCTCGCCTATGAAGTCTTCCGCAAGGACCGAGCGCCGTTCGTTAACGTGGGCGTGACCGTTCTCGGGGTCACTTATGTCGCCTGGCTCTTTCTGCACCTGATCTGGCTTCGGAATGCAGATAGGACGATCATGGTCGGCAGGTGGGAATCGGAACTCGGCGCCTGGCTTGCCCTGTTCGTCCTGCTGACCGCATGGACGCTCGATACTGGCGCGTACCTCATTGGTAGGTTCTACGGCACCAGAAAGCTCGCGCCCGTGCTCAGCCCTGGGAAGACAATCGAAGGCTCCGTGGCGGGATTCGTCCTTGCGGTCGTGATCGCGGCCGTCGCAGCGGCCGTGATCCGGATGCCCCAGCCTCACGGGCTGATCCTCGGCGCTCTGATCGGCATTACCGGCCAGGTCGGCGACCTTGCGAAGTCGGGCTTCAAGAGAGAGGTCGGGATCAAGGACTTCGGGTCTGTCATCCCCGGTCACGGCGGCGTGCTCGACCGGGTGGACAGCCTTCTCTTCGCGGGTCCGGTGACGTTTTGGTATCTCGTAGCGTTTCTGCCTGAGTGGCTGTGGCGGTGACCATCGGCGGATCGGTGCCGGAACTCGCCGGGCCATCGTAAGGCGGTGTCCTTCGCCCCTCGGCAAGCTCCGGGTGCTCAGTATGCCGCCGCTCTCCGCAAGAATGCCGCCTGGCGAGTCCGGAAACGTCAGAAAATCCCCGGCGCCTTGTTGAACCGCGGTTGCCTCAGCCCATCCATACGGCTGGGCTTGACTGGCCCGGAACTCGGCAGACTCGGAGTCGGCACGGCTGACGTCCGCAGCAACGAGGTTCTTCTCGGCGGAGAGCGTTCCACCGGCATCTTCGTACACCGTCGGCCGTGCGCCCTGCCAGGCCGACGTTTCTACTGGCTGCCGGGCGGAAAAAGGAGGAATTCTGTGGCTGCCTGGCGAAGGATTTCTACAATGCGTTTCGGGGCGCTCTTGCATCCGGATTGCGGCCCGGCATTTTCGGGGTAATCATTATAACTGCTGTCGCGCCAAGTCAGAGAGAACCCCATCACCTCACGGAGGGGTCCTCGCACCGCCGTCCGGCGGAGGAAAGGGGAGATGGTAGAGGTGCCACTGATATTCGACGAAGCGCTCAGCCAGCTCATAAGAAAGCGCCTTCAGGAAGATCGGCGCACGGCCGGAGCAACAGTGGACGTGACCTGCAGTGATGGCAGCATTTGCCTGCTCGGCTATGTTGACACTGAGGAGCAGAAGGATGCCGCGGTCTTCCTGGTGCACGGTCTGACCGGAGTGCGGTCGGTGACGGATCAAATCATCGTAAGGCAGCCCGGCCTCGCTCGCCAGGTCTAGACGGGGACGCAGTTGACGCCCACGAAGGCTGTGCCGGCGCGCAACCTCTCGATTATGCGGTTATCCAGGCTCGGCGTCCTCTTCGAGCGCCGGTAGATAGGGGGCCATTGCTAACTGCGCCAACAGGCAGGAGACCGTGGACTCGGCCCCCTGGTTCGAGTTCGGTCCCGAAGGAGTCAGCCCGTCACAGCAGCCCCCTGTTACAGGATCGTAAAGCGGTTCGCCGAGACTGTTCTGCTCGAAAAACCAGTCGAACGCTGTCCTCGCGTACTCGAGATACTTGCGGTCTGATGTGATGTCGTAGGCTGCAAGATTAGCCATTACCGAAGACATAGGATCGACCGGCTGTTGGTCGAACCAGGCCCTCTCCGATCCTCTGACGTACCAGCCGTTGCAGCCGATGGGCTGGTGAAGGCCGTCGATGTGGGTCATCTCGTTCAGGAAACCGAGGCTGCGGATAGCTGCGTTCAGGTAATCCTCTTTGCCCAAGACCTGGTAGGCCAGGAACAACGCTCTCGGCGGAATCCCGTTCGAATAGGTCAGGTAGGCGTCAAACCAGCACCAGTCCTCGGTCGCGTTCTGTCGGAATATGGCAGCGAGGGAGTCCGCCATCGTCTCAAGGTGGCTTCGGATCGCATTGGCTTCAGGCTCGGCCTTGAGGTAAAAGTAGCATCCGAGCATGGAGTAGGCCTTGCCTCTGAGCGAAGCCATGGTGGGCAGCCAGCGGACGGCGTCATCGAACAGCCGCCTGGCCACCCTCTTCACGTTGTCGTGGATGTTGGCAGCCAGCGCCTCGCCGCACGCCCAAAGCACCCGGCCAAAGCAGTCCTCGGAACCTTCGTCGTCGAGGAAGACCTGATCGAAAGACATGAAGTTGTGGAAGCGACCGTTCGGCGTTTGGGCATAGTGAAGAAAGCTGAGGTAAGTGCTGATGAGCTGGAGCAGCCGCCGGTCACGTGTGCGCTCGTATTCCTGAAGAGCAACGATCAACGCACGGGCGTTGTCGTCCGTGGTGTATCCGGTCCTGCGGTTGGGGATGGAGAAAATCGCGTGCTGGATGATGCCGGTACGGTCTGTTAGGGTCTCCAGGTGCTCCAGGACAATGGGCGGGTAGCTCTTCACTTGTCAGCCTCGACCAGAGCCTCGTCCTTCCGCAGCCCCTGCTTGGGCCGTGTCCGCTGCAACACCCTGTGGAACATGTCCAGATAGTCGATTGCAACGTTGAACCAAGCGGTTCGGCGCCCGTACTTATAGGCCAGGTCCTCCATCTGCTGTTTCCTCGCGGGGTCACCGAGCAGATCGATCACTGCGTCGGCTATGGCATCCGGAGATCGAAAATCGACGAGCACGCCCCTGCCGTCAGCAAGGGCCTCCTCGGCGTAAAGGTAGGGAGTTGACACAATGGCTTTGCCACATCCCAGAGCGTATGCCAGGGTGCCGCTCACTATCTGGTCTTTGTTCAGGTAGGGAGTGATGTAGACGTCGGTGGCGCAGAGAAAGCGAACCAGCTCGTTCAGCGAGAGGAACCGGTTGCTGAAGCGGACGTGGTTCTCGAGCCGAAGCCGCCGGACGGTGTCGAGGAGTTCGTTCCGGTAAGTCTCGCCCTCCCACGCCCTGACACCGGGATGGGTCTCGCCGAGCACGAGGTAGAGCACGTTGGGGTATCTGGCTGCAATGCGGGCAACGGCCTCGATCGCGTACTCGATCCCCTTGCCGCGGTTGATCAAGCCGAACGAAGACAGTATCTTCCTGTCCGCGATGCCAAGAGCCTTCTTGACCGTAACCGTAGGGACGCGGTGGACGTTCGGGACGCCGTGCTGGATGATGGTTATCTTTTTGGGATCGATCCCGTAGGTATCGATAAGGATCTGGCGGCCCGTTCGTACCATGACCACGACAACCTCGCAGAGGTAGGCCAGGGCCTGCAGCACGTGCTTCTGGTCCGGCGTCGGGTTGTGCAGCACGGTATGGAGTGTGGCCACCGCGGGCTTCTCGAGCGCGCGGATCAGGTCGAGGATGTGATCGCCCTCTATCCCGCCAAATATCCCGTACTCATGCTGGATGCTGACTATATCGACGCTCGAATCGTTCAGGAACTTGGCAGCGTCGAGATAGCTCTGCCTGTCGTCTCTCAGTATCTGGCATCGGACGACTCTGCCGTAGGTCTCGATCTCCTCTCGACGCTTGACGGCGACGACAGTCGGCTTGGAGAAGGGCGTGTACTTGGCGACGGAGGTTACGATGTCTTTAGTGAAAGTCGCGATTCCGCACTCGGTGGGTGGATAGGTGGCGACATAGGCAGGCTCGATCTTGTTCATCGCTTCCTTCAGGACGCGGAACAGCCTGATGTCCTCAGTTTTGAGCCACCTTACCTCGTCTCTGAGGACATACTCCTCCGGGACTTCCGCCTGGTAGGGTGTCCTGCCGTCGTCTCTTGCCTTGCTCTTATACATGGTGGTGTTATATGCGGCTGGTTGGGTCTAGCTGATCCGGTCCTTGCGCCGCCGCCCGAGGGAACGCGCGGCGTCCGCTTCGTCCTCAAAGACCGGGAAGACCTTCTCGAGTCCCGTGATCTCAAAGACCTTGCGGATCTGGTCCGAGCCGCATACGACAGCGATCCTGCCCCCTTGCTCGCTTGCCCGCTTGAGCCCCCCAACCAGCGTGCCCAAACCGGAACTGTCGATATACTCCACATCGGCCATGCTGACAACAACGTTCGGGTGGCCTTGGTCTATCGTGTCGATCATAGCCTCTCGGAACTGGGAGCACGTGTACGCGTCCAGCTCGCCGCTGAGTGCAATCACGGGGATCTCTTCCACCATCCTTGTGCTGATCTGCAGATCCGTTTCCATCATACCGGTACTCCCTCTCCTGCAAGTGGCGCGAGCATGTAGAGCGGTCGTCTGTGGTTCTGATCAGCTGCTCCGTGAAGGCGTCGGTCGGTGCGGCACGGCGAGTCTCCGGCGCCGCCCAGAGTCCTTATTCCGCCGTGACTCCGCGTTGAAACATCAGCGGCCTATCGAAGCAGCGTGCAGGCAGTTTAACACCTATCTTGGGTTTATGTCAAGGAGCCATAGACTTCCTAACTGTCAAGGATCGGGCCGGGACGAGGCGGGTCTCATCGTCTCTGGATTCTGACAAGAGCCGAGCGTCGGCCGGGGATACCGTTAGGAAAACGGAACCGTTTGCCGATAATAGGGGAAGCGACGGACCGCCGTCGCATCATCTATCTCTGCTGGGGCTCAGGATGAGATTACCTCGGCTCTCTCTGCCCTTACGCGGCAAGGTGTTTCTGGTAAGCGCGGGCCTGGCGCTGGGCGTCTCGCTCTGCGGGAGCATAGTGCTGTACCGCGGAGCGAGCCGATCGCTGCGTGAGGAGGTCCGGGCACACCTGAGAACGGTGGCCGCTACGGCCGCGCTGCAGGTTGACCCGGAACTGCACGAACGGATCAGGAATACATCCGACGAAGCCGGTGAGCCTTACCGTAAGCTGAAAGCCGCTCTCAAGGCTGTGCGCGACGCGAACTCCGGCATCCGGTACGTCTACACGATGCGCAAGACCAACAGGTCGAGCAAATATCAGTTTGTGGTGGATGCCGAAGAGGACCCTGCGAACCTCTCACACGTGGGCGACGAATACGACACCAGCAGGTATCCGGAGATGCAGAAGGCCTTCTCCGGGCCTGCGGCCGACACCGAGCCGGAGGAGGACAAGTGGGGAACGTGGCTTTCGGCCTATGCGCCGATCAGAGATTCCCAGGGCCGCGCGGTAGCGATCATCGGATTGGACATGTCGATCAACAGGCTGCGGCAGGAGGAGGCGATGCTCCGGAGCGCGGTGGTGCACCAGGCGCTTGTGGCCTTTGCGCTGGCTGTCGCACTGAGCCTCCTCATCACAAAGGCGCTTCTCAGACCCCTTTCGTCGCTCACGCGAGCTGCGCAGAGAATCCGGAACGGCGACCTGGACTTCCAGGTCGATATCCACAGGTCCGACGAGCTTGGGCAGTTCGTGAATGCCTTCAACGGCATGATAGCCGGCCTCAAGGACAGCCGCGAGCGGATGGTGGAGCAGGCCACGCGAGACTTCCTGAGTGGGCTTTTCAACCATATGCACTTCCAGGAGCGCCTCCAGACGGAGATCGAGCGAGCTGAGCGTTACGACCGGCCTCTAGCCGTTCTGGTCCTGGATATCGACCGCTTCAAGTTAGTGAACGACACCCTGGGGCATCAGATTGGAGACAGTATCCTTAGACAGCTGGGAGCGCTTGTCAGCCGAACCATCCGGAGCATGGACATAGCAGCGAGGTACGGTGGGGATGAGTTCGCTGTGATACTGCCCGAGGCTGACGAGGAAACGGCTTTGGCAGCAGCCGAACGCGTTCGGGCAGATGTCGAGGCGTATCCTTTCCAGGCAGTCCGCTTAGACGAGCTGCCACCTGGCGACCTCGTCCCCGAGGGTACGCGCTCTGTGCAAGTGACGGTTACGATCGGCCTAGCTGTCTATCCTAACCACCATCGCACCCGGGACGGGCTGATAATGGCAGCCGACATCGCTCTCTGCCGGGCCAAGCATATCTCTCGGAACAGCGTCTGGTCGTATGATCCCATGCTAATGGGAGAAGAGCAACTGGATCCTCACGAACTCTACCAGATGCTTCGAGATCCCAACGTTGCCGCGATCCAGTCGCTCGCTGCCGCCGTGGACGCCAAAGATGCTTACACCCATGGGCACTCGGAGCGAGTCACAGATTACGCCCTTCAGATTGGACAGGCACTTGGCACCGGACAGGAGCTGCTCGACTCACTCAAGGTCGCCGGCCTGCTGCACGACCTGGGCAAGATAGGAGTGCCCGATTCCATACTGAACAAGCCCGGAGCTCTGACCCGCGAAGAGCGGGAGGCTATAGAGCAGCACCCATCCGTCGGAGGTAAGATACTTCGCCGGGCGCCGCAGCTAGATCAGATAATCCCCGCCGTCATGTTCCACCACGAAAGATGGGACGGAGGCGGATACCCGGACGGCCTCCGAGGCGACTCCATTCCGCTGATGGCCCGAATTCTGGCCATAGCCGATGCATTCGACGCGATGACCTCCGACCGGCCGTATCGGAAAGCGATGACGGTCGAACAGGCCGTACTCGAACTTCGAGTCAATGCAGGCAAGCAATTCGACCCGGATCTCGTCGAGGTCTTCTTGCAGAACCTGGCTTCAGAGATGAGGATGAAGGAGGCTGCTTGACGGCGCACTCCGGTCTTGCGCCCGGATGGCGCCGGCCTGCCGCTCTAGCTTCACTACACAACCAAATGGAGGTGCATACTTGTTGAAGAAATGTGCTACGCTGGCGTGGATCTTCGTGATCGCCGCCGCAACTCTGCAGGGAGCCTGTGGCTACCCGACCTCGTGCAGCATTATCCCGACGGCGGATATACTGCAGACCGGGTCCGTGCGCTTCGAGTTCGAGAACGACGGTCTGCCGAAGGTCGGCGAGTCGGGCTCGATCTACTACGGGTTTACCCAGATCGGGCTGACTCCGCGGGTCGAGTTCGGAATCGACCGGTACGACGTCTCGGGTGAGCCGCAGGACAACTTCAACGCGAAGTTCCTGCTTGTTTCGGAATCGCCCAAGGCGCCTGCGCTTGCCGTTGGGATAATGGATGTGGCGGACGGAAGCAAGGCAAGCTACTATGGCATCGCCACACGCACGTTCGGCCGGTTCCGGCTCCACGCGGGCTACATCCACGCCGAATACGCAAACGGCGCGATGCTCGGCGCCGAACAGCAGGTCGCCAAAGGAACCTATCTGCTGGAGGACTGGACGGAGGGTTCGGGGAACTACCTGTCCCTGGGCATCTACCGCGAACTGAACAAGAACTGGGGGGTCACGCTGCTGCACGGCTGGGCCAATGGATCAGGCGCCGAGGACCTGACAGCAATCAACCTGAGTTATACGATTCCGCTCTGGAAGCCGGCCGGCGCATCAACGGAATAGGCAGCGCCTTCCTCCCTGCGTCTCTGGTCCGCCGCCGCCCCGTGGAGGATAACCGGCTCTTTGGGCAGAATACCCAGAGATAGTGCGGAACGGGAGGTAGGGGCTGTGCACGGGGAAGGGCGAGCGGCCCAGGGGTTCGAGCAGGAAGTTTCCGGCGGGTGGGTCTTCGAGATAGGAAACGAATGGCTCACCCGCCGGATTCACTGTCTCCAGGGGCGCATCGGCACGACCTCGCTTGCGCACGGCGCAAGCGGCGAAGAGTACCTGGAAGAGGTCGTCGCGGAGTTCGGCGTGGTCCTGTCGCGCAGCGGCGAGCGCCGCGAGCTTTCCTTCCGTGACTTCGAGTACACCGGTCACTCGCTGCCGCGAGCCGACCACGAGGAACGACTGCTCAGGATCGACCTCGAAACCGACCTGGACGGCGCCAAGCTGCCCCTCTCTGTTTTCTACCAAGCGCAAGCCGGTCGGAACTTCACCCGCAAATGGATCGAGGTGCCCCCAACCGATCTGCCGGGCTGGGTCATCGAGTGGGTCACGATCGAGCATCTCAAGTTCGTGGAGGCGGTCGAGGGCGTGGTTCCGTTCCCTCGTTACCCGAGCAGCTTCCCGAACGGCGAGGACAACGTGCACTTCTCGCCGGATGAGGCGCGAACTGACGAGCGGCTCAAGCGTTTCACCTTTGGCGACCGCGCCAGATGCGTCCTCACGCACTGGGGGCTGGACGAAGGTTTGTTCGTCTTCACTGCCCATCTGCTCGGGACGGAGAGCTTCAACCGGCCGACCGGGCTGCTGATGCGGCAGAAGGCTTGTGCTCCCGTGGCCGATGGCCTCAGGACGGGCGAAGCGGTGATTGGCGCATACTCGGGTCCGCCGGAGATCGGCTTCAAGCGCTACAACGAGTTCCTTGCGAGCGACTGGTGCGTCGTGGACGAGAAACCGGCGCCCGTCGTATGGAACACCTGGACAATTACCCTCAAAGGCAACGAGCCGCTCGTCTCCAACTACGACCGCGACTTCCTGATCGACTCGCTCGAACTTTTGTGCGAGGCCGGCATCTACGACGTGCTGCAGCTCGATCTTGGTTGGGAGGCGCACCGGCCGCTGGAGGTGGACCGGGGCAAGTTCCCGAGGGGCCTCGACGAGATCGTTCGTCGGGCGAAGGGCTGCGGGCTGGACATGGGCTTCTGGGTGAACCCATTCAGCTCGAGCTATTGGAAGTCCGAGATCGAAGACGAACATCCGGAGTGGCTGAACCCCGGCAAGGTGTCCGGGCGCTCCGGCGCGCACGCCATCTGCCCGATGACCGGCTACTTTGTCTACGTCCTGGACCGGTTCCGGGAGCTTGTGAGTCGGTACAACGCGCGAGTGATCTACTGGGACGGCGGCGACTGGAACATCCCGGCCTGTGCGGCAGCCGACCACGAGCACGCAAGCCAGCACGAGATGGAGGTCCGCGCGACCGAGCGGCTTGCCTCTCTCGCTTCCGCCGTGCACGAGGCCCGCCCCGATGCTCTCATCGTTGGGTTCAACCTGCCGTTCGACAACCACCGGCTCTGTGCGCTGGACAAGGAGCAGGTCTCCGACACTCACGAGTTTGCGACGGGCAAAAGCGAGCTGATCCAGCGGCAGCAGATCTACCAGATGACGTTCGAGCACCCCTATCGGGCGATCTGGGGAAGCTGGTACGGCCCGGGCTGGCATGAGGCTGGAGACGACAACCTCGGCCGTCCGCTCCGCGAGCTGGTGCATGCGGAGATGAGCATGATCGGGAATGGGGCCTGCCAGGCCGGCGCCAGCATTGACCTAGCGCAGGCGAGACCGGAGTTCGTCGAATTCCTTCGCAAGATGCTCGCCTGGCGGAAGAGGTTCGAGCGCTACTTCACCGTCTACCAGCACATCCTCGGTTTCCCCGACGGTGAGAACGTTGACGGTGAGGGGCACGTCATCGAGGGCAGAGGCTTTCTCGTGTTGGTAAACCCCACGGATCAGGAGAAGACCGTGAACCTACCGCTCGACGAACCCGAGCTGGAGTTGTCCGTCGGGGGAATCTACCTGGTCTACGACTGGAGTGACTTCGAGACGCCCAAGCGGCTGGGCAAGGCGAAAGTCGGCGGACAGTTCGAGCTGGAGATGGCGCCGCTTGAAGTCAAGATCATCGGCTTAGACATCGGCGAGGGCGAGGCACGATAGCCGTAGCGTGGCCCAGATCCCCGCCGGACGCGTGTGGTCGCTGACAGGCGCTCGGACCAAAGTATGCAGGCGCCGTACACCCGACATTGCGGGGCAGGCTTGGCGGGTCAAGGGGCCTCGCTGGCCACTTGACAGTTGAGCCGGGTTGCTATACACTGCATCATGAGAGTGGACTTCCCTCTCGCGTGCTTAGGAGCCCGCCGTGACGATCCGCCAACAACAGCTCGTGATGGCGCTTGCCGTCTTTCTGCTGCTTAGCCTCTCATCCATCGCGCAGTCCGTGGTGTACTATGTCAAGCCGGGCGGCAGCGACCTTAACAGCGGACTGAGCTGGGAGGCTGCCAAGAGAACGGTCCAGAGCGGGGTGGATCTGGCATCGGGCGGCGGGGAGGTCTGGGTTGCGAATGGAATCTACCGCGAGCGCATAACGCTCAGGCCCGGTGTCGGGCTTTACGGCAGCTTCACGGAAGGAGCGACGAGCAAGTCGGACCGAGACCTCTCCGCCAGGCTGACGGTTCTGGACGGGATGAAGCTCGGCAGCGTCATGACCGCGAAAAACCTCTCGTCTGCCTGCATGATCGACGGCCTGACTATCCAGAACGGGTCAGGCACAGCGGCGCTCGGTGTCTCTTACGGCGGCGGGGTCTACTGCATCAACTCCTCTCTGACTGTGGCCAACTGCACCATTACGATGAGCAGCGCGACGGGCTGCGGCGGAGGCATCTACTGTTACGACTCTTCGTTCACCATCACATCGAGCACCATATCCGGGAACAAGGCGAGCGCGCTGGGCGGGGGCCTCTACTGCCACGGAGGCTCCGGATCGCTCGCCATCACCGGCAGCCTGATTGCGAGCAACACGAATACCGGGCTTTACCTCGACTCGTCATCGCCGTCCGTGACGAGCAATACCATCAGCGGCAACACAGCCGGCGGCATCTACTGCAACCAGTCCGCGCCGGCAATCTCCTACAATACGATCTTCGAGAACAGTGCGGACGTCGGCGGCGGGATCACCTGCTCGTCGTCTTCTCCTCTCATCTTTGTGAACCTGATATGGGCCAATACGGATGGCATCGCTTGTGTGGGCTCGTCATCTCCACAGGTGGTCAACAACACGATCGTCGGCAGCACCGGGCGGGGGGTTTACTGCGAATCGCCTGCGCTGATCGCGAATAACATTGTGGCGTTCAACTATGCGGGCGTCGCGAACAGCGGTGGATCGCCGACGCTTCGGTGCAACTGCTCCTACGGCAACACGGCTGGTGATTGGTTGGGCCTGGGCATGGACCCGACCGGGGTCGATGGGAACATGTCGGTGGACCCCGAGCTGGCGAGCGCAGTATACGGCAACCTGCACATCCAGTCGTATTCTCGGTGCAGGGACGCTGGCGACGGCACTGCCGTGGACCCGGAGTGGACGGACATCGACGGCCAGCAGCGCGCCGTGGGAGCTGGCGTGGACATCGGGGCGGACGAGTCCGATGGCACGACCTGGCACGTAAGCCCGAGGATCGTGCGCGTGGCCACGACCGGCAGCGACGGTTACGACGGCTCGTCCTGGGAATCCCCGAAACGGACGGTTCAGGCGGCTATAGATGCCGCTGCCGAGCGGGGCGGCGAGGTGTGGGTGGCCGCGGGTACCTACAGCCAGCGCATTACGCTTCGCCCGTTCGTGTACGTCTACGGTGGGTTCAACGGGTTCGAGGTGAGCAGGTCCGAGAGAGACTGGCGAGCTAACCCGGTTATCCTCGACGGCGGGCAGGCCGGCACGGTTGTCACCTCGATCTCGGACGGACACAGGCTGAGCGCCATTGACGGTTTCACGATCTGCAACGGCAAGGCTGCCGACGGCGGCGGAATCTACTGCAGCTACTCCTCACCGAGCATGATGAGCAATATCATCAGGAACAATGCTGCTGCAGGAACCGGGGCCGGCTCGGGCGCTGGGATCTACATCCGCCATTCGTCACCTCTCGTTGCGGGCGACATCCTCTGGCAGAACATGGCGTCGGCGAACGGCGGCGGCATATCGTGCACTGATGGGTCCGCTCCTCTCGTTGCGAACAACACGCTCGTGGCCAACTCCGCGCTGCAGGGCGGCGCGATCTACAGCTCGGAGTCCTCGCCCGAGATTTGGAACAACGTCGCGGCCTGGAACTCCTCCGGCGTCTGCAGCGCGGCCGGTGCCGCCACGGTGGTCAGGTACAACTGTGTCTACGGCAATACCCACTACGACTACTCGTGGCTGCCGGACCCGACCGGATCGGACGGCAACATCTCCTGCGACCCGCGCTTCGTTGACGCAGCCGCCGGAGACTTTCACCTGCAGCCCGACTCGCTCTGCATAGACGCAGGGGGCGACGCCGTTGTGCAGCCGGACTGGCTCGATATGGATGCGCAGCCGCGAGTCTGTGGTCTCCACGTCGATATCGGCGCTGACGAGTGGCTGCCGATCGACACGGTTGCCGCTCCTCTGTTCGACCTGCCGGGAGGCGTCTACTATGCTCCGATTGAGGTGGTTGTGACCTGCCCGACGGACGGGGCGGTCACCCACTATACGACCAACGGACTCGACCCAACGACGAGCGATCCCGTGGCTGCTTCCGGCTCGACGGTTGCCGTGCCGAGCAGCCTGACGCTGAAGGCGAGGGCGTGGAAGACCGGTTGGGTGCCGAGTTCGGTCACGAGCGCGGCTTACACGATCACCGGCGCCGTGGCTACTCCGGCTTTCAGCCCGGACGGAGGCACCTATGCCGCCGCTATCGGCGTGGTGGTCAGCTGCAGCACTCCGGGCGCTGTTATCCACTACACGGTGAACGGCGTGGCGCCGACGGAGAGCGATCCGGTCGTGGCCTCGGGCGGGTCCGTGGCCGTCGGCAGGACGCTGACTCTGAAGGCGAAGGCGTGGAAGACGGACTGGCTTCCGAGCGAGGTGGAAAGCGCCGACTACAGAATCAGGCCTCCGGGCATCCTGTACGTGAATGCGAAGGCCAGAGGCCCGACGCACGACGGCATGTCGTGGGGCAGCGCGTATCTGACGATTGCCGATGCTCTTGGCGCGTCGATCTCCGGCGACGAGATATGGGTTGCCGCCGGCACATATGTTGGGAGCGTCACTCTGAGAGGGGGCGCTGCGCTGTACGGCGGGTTCGCCGGAACGGAGACTGCGCGATCGCAGAGAGACTGGCGCAGGAATGTGACGATAATGGATGGCGGCAAGGCGGGCCGCGTAGTTATGGCGCCTGCCGGCATAGCGGCTACCGCTGTGGTGAGCGGGTTCACGATCCGGAACGGGCAGGCAGAGGTCGGCGGGGGCATTTTCTGCGACGGTTCGACGCAGACGATCACGAACAACACAATCACCGGCAACAGCGCGGGGGACGGGGGCGGCATCTACTGCGCGAGCGGCGCGGGCGGGCCATTGATCGCGAACAACCTCATCTCGAAGAACACCGCTTCGCGAGGCGCCGGGATATTCTGCGCGGGCGGCTCCCCAGATGTCACGAACAACACGGTCGTCTCGAACACGGCGACAGTTGGCGGCGGCCTGTACCTGGAGAGCTCATCCGCACGGGTCCGGAACAACATCATCTCGACGTGCTCGTCCGGGGTGCTCGTCTCCGGCGGCGCGCCGGTTCTCCGCAGCAACTGCGTGAGCGGGAACCCGGACTACAACTACCAAGGGATAGCGGACCCGACGGGAAGCAGCGGGAACATCGAAGCCGTCCCGGGGTTTATCAGCCCGGAGGGGGGCAATTATCACCTCCAGACCGGCTCCCCGTGTATCGACAAGGGCGACGGTTCTGCGGTCGGAAGCGGATGGACAGACATAGACGGCCGGCTGCGCGTCTATGGTCCGAGCGTGGACATCGGCGCGGACGAGTGGACGACGCCTGCGAATGTGAGCCTAGCGCCGAACAGCGGCGGCCTGCCTACCGGGGCAAAGCTGACGCTCAAGACGACCTACTCCGACCCCGACGGCTGGACCGACCTTTCCTACGGCTGCCTGCTCATCAACACAATGCTGAGCGGGACGAATACAGCTTACTTCTACTACGACGCCGCTGCAAACAAACTGTATGTCCGAGATGATGCCAACACCAAATGGGTGGGGGGATATGCTCCAGGCTCCGCGAACACGATCGAGAACAGTTACTGCCGGCTCTACTGTGCGGAGAGCACCACAAGCGGGTCGGGCACGAACCTTACGGTCAACTGGAAGATCCTGTTCAAGGCGAGCATGTCGGGCAGGAACTGCGCTGCCTGGCTGCGCGCGTGCAACTGGGCGGGTGTGCGGACTGGCTGGGACCAGAAGGCCAGCTTCAAGATCAGCCAGGCCCCGGCGAATGTCAGCCTGGCGCCGAACAGTGGTGGCCTGCCTACCGGGACGAAGCTGACGATCAAGACGACCTGCTCCGATCCGGATGGCTGCGCCGACATTGCCTGCACCTGCCTTGTCATCAACACCGTGCTCAGCGGGACCAACACAGCCTACTTCTACTATGATGCCGCTGCAAACAAGCTGTATGTCCGAGACGATGCCAACACCAAATGGATGGGAGGATATGCTCCAGGCTCCGCGAACACCGTCGAGAACAGCTACTGCCGGCTCTATTGTGCGGAGACCACCACAAGCGGGTCGGGCACGAACCTTACAGTCAACTGGAGAATCCTGCTCAAGGCGAGCATGTCCGGCCGGAACTGCCTCGCATGGGTCTTAGTCGCGGACCGCGCAGGGCTGCGGGCCGGCTGGGAACAGAAAGGCAGCTTCAAGATCAGCCAGCCTCCAGCCAACGTAAGCTTGACTCCGAACTCCGGGACGCTTGCGACGAATACGAAGCTGGCGCTGGCCACCGTCTATTCCGACCCCGACGGCAGTACCGACCTTGCCTACGGCTGCTTCCTCATCAACACGGTGCTGAGCGGGACGAATACAGCCTACTTCTACTATGATGCCGCTGCAAACAAGCTGTATGTGCGAGACGATGCCAACACCAAGTGGGTAGGAGGATATGCTCCAGGCTCCGCGAACACGATCGAGAACAGTTACTGTCGGCTCTACTGTGCGGAGACGACCGCAGCCCCCTCAGGCACGAACCTCACGCTCACCTGGAGAATCCTGCTCAAGGCGAGCATGTCCGGCAGGAACTGCTCTGCCTGGATGATTGCCGTGGACCGCGCCGGGCTGCGTGCAGGCTGGGAGCAGAAAGGCGGCTTCAGCGTGAGGTAGCCGCGGCGCGCGATCCGGTCGGCCCGTACCCGAAACCGGCCTCGAAATCCCTGGCGAGCAGGAACTTCCCTCCGCTTTGCCGCATCCATGTATTGGACGAGCTTGCTCGCTGCCGTCCTTCCCGAATGCTCGGCAGCGAGTTGGAGGCAAAGTTGTTGTGAGCGAAGTGGTTAAGAACCCCCTTTTCTGGAGCAGACCTGGCTTGGCGCTGGTCCTGTTCCTGTCCGCGGTCCTGTTTCCCGGTATCGGATGGGCGGCTGACGGCCCGCCTGCGCCAGGTGCGCCCGCGGCTGCTGTGCCGTCCGATCAGCCCGCGCTGGAGATCACGGCCGGGGACAGCGGCATCTCGGTCCACGCCGTAGCAGTGCAGGCGGATGAGTTTTTCACGAAGCTTGCCCGTGCGACCGGTGTGGGCATCATCATCGACGATACTGTCGGCCGGAGCAACGGCGGCGCGTACACCTGCCGCAAGGTCACCGTCCATCTGACGAACAAGAAGGTCAGCGAGATCATCGAGAGCATCTGCACCGCGTACGGGCTTTCGCACTCGCAGGTCGGCGGGGTCTTCATGATAAGCGAGGGTATACCCAAGAACCCGTCGTCCTACCTCATGAGCGACATCGACTTCGTCACGACCCAGTACGTTCCGGCCTCGAACGCCAAGTCGCTGCTTCCGGTGTTCCTCCAGGACCACGTGAAGATCAACGAAGAGCAGAACGCCGTTATTCTGTCCGCGCCAACCGAGGTCATAGCGAAGTTCCGAGAGGACATCAAGCAGTTCGATGTTCCGGCGGCGCAGATTATGATCGATGTCTTGATGGTCGAGTTCACGGACGCGGCGGCGAAGGAGCTGGGCTTCGACTTCATCTGGAGCAACTCCGGCAAGGGCGTCGCAACATCGTCCGGAACCGGCGACGTGATCTTCCGGTCGATTGCGACGCTGCCGAAGGAGTTCACGGCTCAGATAAAAGCGCTCGTAGAGAAGAGAGTGGCTCGGGTCCATGCGAACCCGAAGATAGCGACGGTGAGTGGGCAGAAGGCGACCATCTTCGTCGGGCGGCAGAAGTATCTGAGCGAGCCGGTGGAGGTGCATGCCGAGGATGTCCCGTGGTCGGGGAGCATGAACTACATCGATGCCGGCATCAGGCTTGCCATGACCCCGTGGACCGGCGGCGAGGGGGAGATAATCGCTGAGATCGAGCCGGAAGTGAGCGTGCTCAGCGCCCCGGACCCGGTGACGCGGCTGCCGGAGAAGACGACCAGGCGGGCGGATACCATCGTCCGGGTCCGCGACGGCGATACCATCATCATCGGCGGCCTTACCCAGAGCGAGCTCCAGTCCACCAAGACGAAGATCCCGCTGCTCGGCGACCTGCCGATCATCGGGAGGCTCTTCACGGGCGTCAACCGGACGAGGACGACGACGGAGCTGGTCATCTTCATCACTCCGCACATCCTGCGCGATACGGACCGCCTGAGCGCCGAGGAGAAGCAGAAGCTGATGGAGAAGCTCGAAGCCGAGCCTCGGGAAGGGAAGCGCTGACGGATGCGGAACGGGGCCTGCGGAGTGCGCTTTCTTTCCTGGCTTCTCGTCATCGGCTGCGCGGCGCCGCCTGCCTATGCGGTAGGCGAGGCCTATTGCAACATCACCGCGATCAGAAGCGACCAACTTCCAAACGGTGTCCGCGTGACGATCGAGGCCGACGGCGCCATCCCTCTGAACTACGACCGGCTCATCGACGAGTGCATTGACTTCGGGAAGCTCGTGCAGACCCACCGCCTTACACCTGACGTGTTAAGGCCGACGGACCGAATCAGCCTGAGCCTGAGGAATGCCCGGTCGCATGTTGGAAGCTTCGCTTACATCGGCAAGTATCCGGTCAGCCACGTGGAGATTTCGGTGCCGCCGGGGCACGTCGGCAGCTTCAACCTGGACATCGCTGTTTGCCTCTACAGAAAGCTGAAGCTGAGCCGATTTCCCGAGGTGTCGCCGCAGAGCAGCCTCGCAGCGCTTTCGGAAGGGGAGCCGAGATTCGAGGTGAGTCTCAGCCGAGACCAGCAGAGGATCATCATAATCGCTCTCAGCGACCGGCAGGCGGAGATCCGGCGTCGGAGGGACGTCGAGGACGTGCCGCCGGCTGACCGGGAGTTGAGGGTGAGCTTCGAGAATGGCCTGCTCGACGTTCACGCAAAGAACGCGCGGCTTTCGGAACTGCTGAAGGCGGTTACGCAGGCGACCGGGGAGCAGATGACGGCGGATACCCAGTCCGAGCGGCTCGTGACCGCGGAGCTGCCGGGTGTTACCATCGACGAGTTCTGCAGCCGGATCTCGGAATGCTATGGACTGGCGGTTGACGGGGGCGCGGAGCGCAGACTCTTCGGCGACATGTCCGCGCTCACGACCAGCGCCTATACCACCGTCACAACGGCGCAGATTCCCCTGCGCTGGCTGAAGCCGGCTGCGGCTCGCGATCTGCTTCCGAACTGCCTCTTGGACTATGTCAGAGCGGGCAGCGAGCAGAATGCTCTCACTGTGACGGGATCTGTTCCGCTGGTCGAGAAGGTTAAGAAGGACCTGGAGAAGATAGACAGGCCCGGGAAGGTGGTGGCGGTGCAGGCGGTGCTCGTGGAGTCCTCCACTACTGAGGAGCTGGCCACCGCCCTTGCGCTCGACTATTCAGGCGCGGTCCGAGACTACCGCATCGCCATAGACGACGCGGCGAGTTCGGTTGTGTATTCCAAGGTCGGCGTGCTCGAGCCTAGCTTCCGGGCGAGGCTCGGTGCGCTGGTGGCAAGCCAGACAGCGAAGATCAAGGCGGAGTCGAGCGTGACGTTGATCGGCGGGGAGACGGGAGAGATCTTCTCCGGGACCAGGAAGTACATTCAGGTTCTGGATATCTTTGGTGAGAAGCAGGCAGTGCCCGTGGAGGTCGGAGTGAGACTGCGGGCCACGGCGTGGACCGGCGGCGATGCAATCACGGTAGCCGTCGCGTCCGAAGTAAGCAACATCGGGGAGGTCGATCCGCTGACCGGCCTGCCGACGGTTGTGACCCGGGACGCGCAGGGGACGATCCGGGTCAGGCCTGGAGAGACAATAGTGATCGGTGGCTTGTCGCAGGTCCAGAACCGGAGCAGCGTGCGAAGGATTCCGCTGCTCGGCAGCCTGCCGATCGTCGGGAGGCTCTTTCAGAGGAGGCACCACGAACTCGTGCGGTCGGAGTTGACTGTCTTCCTAACGCCGACCCTCGTAGGGCCTCAGTGCTGAGCGCAGGAAGCAGGTGTGGGGTGGGAAGTGAAAGACCGGGACGATGAGGTTAGCGGGCTCACGGTTTGGGCACTGGTGTCGGTCGTGGTGCTCGGCATTGTATGCGCGGCGCCAGCGTGGGCTAGGACATATACGACCATTACGGACATCACGGCGGCGCAGCGGAGCAACTGCGTGCAGATCGAGGTCAGGGCCGACGGGATACTTGACTGGCGCGCCGAAGGCGGAATGGGGGGAGGTGGCATGGAAGGAGGCGGTATGCGCCGCTCGGTCGGCAGGCGCATTCAGGTACGCTTCCCGGAGGCCAAGTCTCGGGTCCGGAACTTCATTGACGTGAGCCTCCGGCCGGTCAGCTACGTCCAGACGTCGATCCCGCAGGATGCGAAAGAAGGCGTCGGAATCAGCATGGACGTGGCCCTTTTCGATCCGGCTACCTACGACATCAGCGAAACGGAGGATCGGCAGGGGGTCATCATCTCCGTTCGTACCGAACGCACACTCGAAGCAACCGGCCGGGCTGAGGGCGCCACCATAGGGGAGCAGAAAAGCGAGCTCATCTGCCGCTCGGAGGGCGGCATGATGAGTATCGACGCCCTAAAGGTGGATATGCTCAGGGTCCTCGGGGAGATCGCGAAGGCGTCGGGCTTGAACATAGTCGTTGACGACGCGGTGGAGAAGCGGACGGTGAGCATGTCGCTCGACAACATGCCGCCGGAGGAAGTCGTGAAAGCCATCGCCACGGCCTACGGCCTGGCCTGGATGAAACAGGGCGACGTCTACATGGTGAGCGAGGGGATTCCGACAGATCTGGCGACTTACCGGCTGAGCGGCACGGCCTCCTTCCCGATGAAGTTCGTTCAGGCTCAGACGGCTTCCGGCCTGCTCCCCGCTTTCCTCTACAGTTACGTCCACGTGAACAGCGAGCAGAACGCGGTGGTGGTCTCGGCGCCCACGCAGATGCTCGAGAAGATCAAGACCGACCTTTCGAAGGTTGACACCGCGCCTCCGCAGATTATGATCGAGGCCCTGGCTCTGGAGGTATCGTCAACGGAGGACTTGAGCGCTTCGCTCCGGTTGGAGAGCCATCACGGGGAGAGGGAGTTCACGTCGGACTCTCAGACCGGTGAGATCACCTACACGACGGTCGGAGAGCTGCCGAGCGGCTGGCAGGCGGGCATCAAGGCGCTTGTCGAGCAGAACAAGGCCAGAATCCACGCGAACCCGCGTATGGCTGTCGTGAACGGTCACAACGCTGACATTTTCATAGGCGCTCAGAGGTTCATCCGTGTCCAGTATTCGAGCTACGGTCAGCTTATCGAGCGAATTCAGGGCGTGGATGTCGGCACGAAGATCGCCGTGACGCCGTGGACCGGTGACAATCGCGAGATAACCGTCAGGATCGCTCCGCAGGTGAGCAACATCGTTGAGCTGGAACGCAAGACGGGGCTTCCTACGCTTTCGAGCCGGCAGGCTGCGACGACTGTCCGGGTGAAGGACGGTGAGACGATCATGATCGGCGGCCTGACCACTCAGCAGTACTACGACACCAAGCGCCGGGTGCCGATCCTCGGCGACCTGCCGCTCATCGGCCAGCTCTTCCGCAGCCGGGACAGGACGAAGATCGAAACTCAACTGGTTATCCTCATCACGCCCAGGATACTCAGCGAATCCGGGCACCTCCCCGCCGAGGAGGAATCGAGGATCAAGGAGCGGATGCTGGGGCACTGAGGCGGCGCCTGCCGGGGCCGCGATCCTTCGGGCCGGGCTGCCGACCATTCCTCCCAGGTACTTCGACCGGGTGAGGATGTGCCCGGCCGCTCCATTTGCCAAGGCCCTCGCTCCTTATCCACACGTAAGCGCGGCGCCCAATGCCTCCGCACGGCGGAGGAAAGCCGCTCCACGCCGCGAATACATGGAGAGGAGCGGAAGAAAGGAGGAATCCACTGATGACAAGCTCTGAAATGACGAGGCGCGAGTTTCTGAAGTCGTCCGGGGCGGCGATTGCTCTGGCGGGCGTTGGCGTGGGCGCGGCGCCGGCCTTGGCCGAGGAAGGGAAGGTCGCGCCGAGCGAGAAGATCGTTCTCGGGTTCATCGGAGTGGCTGGCCGCGGCAGCGCCCTGATGGAGGAGTTCATGGCCCAGCCGGACGTCGAGGTAGGGGCGGTGTGCGACGTATACCAGCCGCATCTCGACGCGGCGGTTGCGGCTGCGGGCGGCAACGCGAAGCCTTACAAGGACTTCCGCAAGCTCCTGGAGCAGAAGGACATTGACGCCGTGGTTGTGGCCACGCCGCCGCACTGGCATCCGTTAGTCTCCATCTACGCCTGCCAGGCGGGGAAAGATGTGTACTGCGAGAAGCCGATGTCTCGGTTCCCCGCCGAGGCCCGGGCGATGCTCAAGGCCGCCCGTGACAACAACAGCGTGACGCAGGTTGGGACGCAGATTCACTCGATGGATAACTACAGGCGCGCAGTGGAGATCGTCCGGTCGGGGATGCTTGGGAAGATTGCGACTGTCCGAGTGATCTGCACGATGAACGAATATCCTGGAGGCATCGGTCGTCCCGCGGACAGCGAACCGCCGCCGGAGCTTGACTGGAATATGTGGCTGGGCCCAGCGCCGAAGGTGCCATTCAACCCCGCGCGGTTCCAGGACGGGCAGCACCGCTACTTCAAAGACTACAGCGGAAGCTGGCTGCACGAGCTTGGGCCGCACATCGTCGATCTTGCCTGGTGGGCGATGGCGCCGAGCGAGCCGGTCGCGGTCTCCGCCTCAGGCGGCCGGTTTGTGGCCGATGACATCAGCGACATCCCGGACACTATGGACGTGCTCTGGGAGTTCCCGGACTTCACGATGAGTTGGATACACACTTCGTGCAACAGCTTCAACTTCGGGTTCGGCGACCCACCGGACACGGGCCGGAGGCTCGGCGTGCTCTTCCATGGCACGAAGGGCACGCTGATGGCCGACTACTTCTGGCATCAGATCGTGTCTGAAGGCGACCGGCTGAAGGATGTCGCGCCGCCGGCGCCGAGCATCCCGCCGTCGCCAGGGCAGGGCCGGGAGTTCCTGGACGGGATCAGGTCGCGCAAGCAGCCGAACTGCTCGTTCGAGTACCACGCGCCGCTTGCCATCGCCCTGAACCTGGGTCATCTCGCGCTCTATTCGGGAAGCAGGGTCCGGTGGGATGCGACAGAAGGCAGGATTGTTGGCAATCGCAAGGCCGACCGGCTCGTCCACCCGAACTACCGCAAGCCATGGGAGCTGTCTAGATGAGCGAAGAGAGACAGATCAACCGCCGACAGTTTCTGAGGAAGACGGCCGGCGCGGCGTTCGGCGCGGGGATTCTGGGATCGGGCATCCTCCACCGCCGCGCGTACGCGGCGCCGGAAGCCGCCGCTGCGGCCGGAAAGCAGCAGCCGAAGCTGAGGAAGGCTGTGGTCTTTTCGATGCTTCCTGAATCTCTGAGCGTCGAGGACAGGTTCAAGCTCGCGCGTGACGTTGGGTTCGAGGGAGTCGAGGTCGATCCTATAGCCGATCCCGCCGAGCGGGCCACGATGCGTGCCGCGGCGGAGAAGTCCGGAGTCAGGATTCACTCGATCATCTTCGGGGGTTGGGGTGCGCCGCTCTCCAGCCCCGATGCGGCGGTCGCGGGGCGCGGAGCGGCCGAGCTGGAGTCGGCCCTGAAGTGCGCCAAGGAGCTTGGGGCGGAGAACGTGCTGCTCGTGCCGGCAATCGTGGATGCGAAAACGCGTTACATCGAGGCTTACGAGCGCTCACAGAAGCGAATCCGCGCCCTCGTTCCGACTGCGGAGAAGCTGGGCGTCATCATCACGGTCGAGAACGTCTGGAACAACTTCCTGCTCTCGCCGATCGAGTTTGCGCGCTATGTGGACGAGTTCAAGAGCCCGTACGTGCAGGCTTATTTCGACGTGGGGAATGTAGTTGCATTCGGCTGGCCTGAGGACTGGATTCGCACGCTCGGTCGTCGGATCAAGAAAGTGCACCTCAAGGACTTCAAGCGCGGGCCGAGGCAGTTCTGCAACCTGCGGGACGGCGACGTCGACTGGCCCGAGGTCAGGAAGGCCCTTGCCGAGGTCAGCTACAGCGGCTACCTGACCGCGGAGTTGGGTGGAGGCGACGAAGCCTATCTCCGCGATCTCAGCGCGCGGATGGACAAGATCATCGAGGGGAGAGCCTAGTCTTGCCCAAGCCGCTCCGTCTTGGCATCTCGGGCAGCTCGTTCGTGAACGTGATGCCGTCGGAGATACTGTCCGCGGCCTACCTGACGGCGCTCAGGGATAGGCCCGGCAGGCTGGACGACCGACAGAACCGCATGATGGCGGACTTCATGCGCGATCTGATGCGCGCCGTGAGCTCGTGCGGGATCGAGGCGATGGAATGCTACCACTCCACGAGCTGGGACGATGATCTTGTGCTGCAGCCGGTCGAGGAAGCGCGCGGCGTGGAGCTGTGGTCGGTGCACGCTCCGTACGGCCGGTACTTCGATCCCTCTTCCCCGGACGAAGAGGCGCGGGAGAGCGCTGTCGCTGGGCTTCTGGACACCGTTGCGGTGGCGAGGCGTTTGGGGATAGAGCTCGTTGTTGTTCATCCAGGCGCCAACATCGATTACGACGTGCCCAAGCGGGCCAGGCTGGATCTGGCCGTGCAGTCGCTTTCGCGTGCTGCCGACGTTGCCGCCGAGGACGGTGTTGCGCTCGTGGTCGAGCCGCTGCCGAAGAACGAACCCGGCAACTCGCTCGACGAGGTGATGTGGATCATCGCTCAGATCAACCGGCCGAACGTGGGGATCAACTTCGACGTAAACCACGTATTCCCGCCGGAGGAGATGCCGGGGCTGATCAGAAGGGCCGGCAGCCAGGTAATGAGCGTGCACATATCGGATCAGGACGGGCAGGAGCGGCACTGGATGCCGTTCGAGGGGCGGCTCGATTGGAAGGGGATCGTTGAATCATTGCGCCAGATCGGCTACCGCGGCCCGCTGATCTACGAGGCGCATGTGAAGGGCGCAAAGAGCTGTGAGGAGGTCGCCCGTGCGGTTGTGGAGAACTACAGGCGGCTCGCGGCTGTTGGCGGTGTTGGGTGTTAGGTGTCGAGTGTCGGGCAGTTCACGGAGATAGCTGAGCATTACGACGCGCTGATGGCAGGCGTGCCGTATCGGTTCTGGGTGGACTACGTCGAGGACATCCTGCGGCGCTTGCGCTACCATCCCCTGACCGTGCTCGACCTCGCCTGCGGCACCGGGACTGTGGCCGAAATCCTGGCCGAGCGGGGCTATCGGGTCACTGGCGTCGATATCTCGCCTGCAATGGTTGACGTCGCTCGGGCGAAGACCGCCGCTACGGGGAGCCGGATCGACTACCACGTTCAGGACGCAGCCGATCTCTCGCTTGGCCGTCGGTTCGACCTCGTCATCAGCCTCTTCGACAGCCTGAACTACATTCTCGATGATCCCCGGCTTGCCCAGGCCATGCACCGGGTCGCCGAGCACCTTGTCTCCGGCGGCTGCTTCATCTTCGATGTGAACACGGAGTACGCCCTGTCGCACGGCTTCTTCAACCAGTCCAACATTGGGGCAGATAGTTACCCAAAGTATGTCTGGGCCAGCGATTATGACCGGGAGACGCGGATCTGCACCATCAAGATGGTTTTCGAGGTAGTGGAGGGCGACAAATCCCGGCAGTTCACCGAGGTGCACCGGCAGAAGGCTTACCGGCTGGAGGATCTGGACAGGATGCTTGCGGATGCGGGCCTTGGAACTGCGGCGAGCTACCATGCGTATAAATTCAAGCAGCCCGGCCGGCGGTCCGACCGGGTGTTCTTCGTGGCGAGGAAGCAATGAGACGGGCTATCTTCTTCTTGGGCGGGTTCGCTCTTGTCATACTCGCCTTTCTGCTCGCCTTCCACCCCGGCAAGCACTCTCCGGGGCCGCCTGTCCGGCGTTTGCCGATTAAGAGGCTCGACCCCTGGATTCTGCAGTCCAACGACCCGGATGATCCGTACGGCACGTACCTGGGGAACGGTCACATAGCAGCTCGGATCGGCGCCGAAGGGGTCGGCCGGAACGGTCCGTGCCTGATGTCCGGCCTGTACGAAGGGGAAGCCCTCAAACCCCTGCCTATCTGGAGCGACTTTCTCCTCTACGACGAGAAAGGCCGGCGCTTCGAGCTGGATAGGGAAGCGCCCTACCGCCAGACGCTGAATATGCGGGAAGGCTGCGTCGAGACGGAGCTGACGCTGAAGGCCGGCGAGCAGAGGCTTAAGGGCAAAGTGATCTTCTTCATCGCACGCTGTGCGGTAGAAATTCCTCTTGCGCATCCGACCTTCGGCGTGATCCGATACGAGCTGACCCCGACCAGGAGCGGCGGTGTGCTCGTCAAGGACCAGTTGATGCCGGGGCCTGAGTGGAAGGGTAAGTCTGAGCCTCTCGTCGAGAAAGAGGGAAAGACGACGTTCCTGGGCCGTACCGCCAGCGGGGACGCCGTAGCAGTCTGCACTGCTGTGGTCGATAGGGCTGGGCTTGTGCTGGATGGACGCATCCGGGTGTCGAGGGGCAACGCGCTCGTACTCACCAAGTATGCTTCGGCATCCCTGATGCCTCGTGCGCCTTCGGACGCCCTCAAGGATTTTGCCGCATCCGCCTGGCGGATGGTTGATGATGCTCGGGGCTTGGGGTTCGAGCGGCTGCTCGGGCTTCACACGCACGCCTGGAAAGACATCTGGAAATCGGACATCGTCATCGACGGCGACCCGGAAGCCCAGCAGGTGATCCACGCGATGATGTTCTACCTCCTCTCAAGCGCGAGCTCCGAGTGGAGCATCCCGCCGACCGGCCTGTCATCCGGCGCCTGGCGGGGGCACATCTTCTGGGACGCCGACACGTGGATGCTGCCCGCGCTGGTCCTCCAGCATCCGGACCTGGCCCAGGGCATCGTCCGATACAGGCTCTCGACGCTGGCAGGGGCGCGCGAGAACGCGAAGCGGCGCGGCCTGAGTGGTGCCGATTTCGCCTGGGAGAGCGCCCGCAGTGGGCGGGAGACCGTCGGCAGCCCATTCTGCGACGAAAGGCATATCACCGCGGATGTGGCCATCGCGTCGGATCTGCTCTCCGGCTTCGAGCAGCAGGCCTCCGGTTCGGCGCCTGTGAAGAACCAGCTTCTTCTGGAGGCAGCGGCGTGCTGGGCCTCCCGGGCCAAGTGCAACAAGGCTAAGGATCGCTATGAAATCCTTAACGTACTCCCGCCCGACGAAGATGTCAACAAGACGGTCAGCAACAGCGCCTATACGAATGCGGCGGCCAAGCGGACGCTCGAGCTTGCCGCCGAGTCGGCGAGGAGGTTGGGCCGCGGCAACTGGCGCAAGTGGGAAGAGATCGCGCGGAGAATGTACATCCCGTTCGATGAGAAGAACCGCCGTTTCGTCGAATACGAGGGCTACAGCGGCAAAAAGACGAAGCAGGCCGATACGGAGCTCTTGATCTACCCGCTCGTATATCCGATGCCGGAGGACGTGAAGCGCAACACCTTCGACTACTACAAGACCAGGACCGATCCTCGGGGGCCGGCTATGACCTCATCCATCCACGCCATCATCGCCGCCGAGCTTGGCCGGCATGAGGAGGCCTACCAGCACTTTCTCGCGAGCTACAGGGACTTCCTCCGCGGGCCGTTCCTTATGTTCAACGAGAAGCGGTCCAAGACCTACGAGAACATGTGCTTCCTCACGGGCTGTGCGGGCACGATCCAGAGCGTTCTCTACGGCTTCGCGGGTCTGCGTATAGGCCGCCATCCGCCGGGGTTCAAGCGGATCTTGCCCGACCTCTACATCAAGCCTTGCCTGCCTGCGAAATGGAAGAAGATCGAGATTCGCAATCTCCAGTGGCGCGGAAAGGCCTACGACCTCACCATACTGCCAGGGAACAAATGGCGGCTCAGGGAACAGGGAACAGGTAACAGGGGCAGGGGACGGGTGATGGGTAGGCCGGCGAGGCCTGCGGCCGGCCGCTACTTCGAGGTATGCTCTACGCGTTTGTAGTAGGCCGCCGGGTCGAAGTCGGGACTTCGCTCCTTTGTGTGGCAGGTGGGGCAGGTCCCGCGGATCGCTGCGGTGTCGCCCTTCCTCCTGTAATCCACCGTGTGAGGGATGACGTTGGAATGGCACGACTCACATTCGACTGACCCGGCCTGGCCCTCCCTGATCACGACTCTCATCGTCCGCTTGTACTGCTCGGAGTGGCAGGGCAGACAATCGGCAACCGCCTTCCCCTTCTCGAGCAGCGTTCGGAGCGCCATCGCGTGCTTCGTTGTCTTCCACTGCTCGTACTCCGGCTTGTGGCAGCCGGTGCAGGTTTCATAAGAGTGGAAGGTCCCGGTGTATGTACCGGGAAGCGATCCCGAGGACACGCTCGCGGTCCCTCTGCTATAGTACTCCCTCACGATCTTCAGCACGTCCGGGTCGTCCGCAATGCTCTGATCCAGCAACTGGCGCGAGCAGGTCATCTTCCTCTCCGTGGCGGTGATGTCGATGTCTATCCTACCGACATACTGGCCCATAGTGTTCGTCTGCACCACCATTGTCTGCCCGACCTGCTTCGACCCGGGCACGCTGGCGCGCGTCGCTCCCCCGATCACGACGTCCGGGGAGCCAAACCTTGTCCCGTTGCGCTGGAGCCAGTCGTCGGTTGCGACGTTTGCCTGGTCGAGAAGAACGAGCACGTCGGAGCTGCGCCGCGCCTCCATGAACGCCCGGTACCGCTGCTTGATCAGCTCGAAGCTGTTCTTACGTTCGGAGGGCACCCCGCCAAAGGAAACGACGCCCACCTTCACGCCGTCGATCAGCTTGACGAGGTAAGGCAGCGCGCCATCGTGCTCGACGATGTCTGCATGCACGATCGGGACTCCTCTTGCTTTGAGAACCTTGTAGTAGTTCTCGCCAAAGCGGATATCCATCGGCCCGACGCCGACGGCCGTGTAGCCCATCTTCTTGAGGGAATCGGCCACTGCCTCGAGCTGCAGCGTGGGGCTGCTCGGGATCATGCTGACGGCGAGGTCACCGCTCTCGACCACTATAGAGTTCGGGTTCTCGGCGATGATCTTCTTGATGAAGGTAGCACGTCGGGGCAGACCGCCCGACCCGTGGCCGCCTCACCCACACGGTTCCAGAGCTCCGAGAGTCTCCGCAGTGTAGATGATCGTGATCCTTCTCGGCCTTTCGCTGGCAAGGATCAATGTGCCGGTCGCCCACAGCAGGGCAACGGCAAGCACTGACGCGAACAGCCCAGCCAGAATCCGACCTTCTCTCGTCAGCCTCATCTTGGCGCTCCACAAGCTGGTTGAGATGAACGGGGTTCGCGCGGGAGAGCAGACGCCAGGCCTCCCACGTCCTCAGTTTACCTTCGGCCGGCTGAGCTTGTCAACTGGTTCGGCCGTGTCGGCGCGGGAGATCGTATGCCGGACGAGGGACGGGAACACCTCGGTTGGAACCCATGCAGGTATTCCGACCCGCCGAAGGGAACCATGTCACAGCGGACGGGCGCGTGCCGACAGGATGTGCCGGCTGGCCCGTCGTGTCGCTGACTACAGGAAGTGTTCGGGAGGAACGAGATGAGGAGAACTGCTTTATCAGTGCTGCTCGCAGCTTTTGCGCTCTGCGCTCTCTCCGGAGTTCAGGCGAAGGACGTGAAGCTCGAGTACAAGTTCAGAAAGGGCGAAGTTGACAAGTACAAGGTGACGATGGGCATGAAGATGAGCATGCCGGGCATGCCGAAGGGCGCTCAGATGCCAGGGACTATGATTGTGAGCATGACGATGGCTCAGAAAGTGCTCGACGTATTGCCGGACGGTTCGGCAAAGATCCAGGTTACAATGAGCAACATGAAGATGTCCGGCCCTGGTATGCCTCAGAATATGGGGAGCATGCCAGCGCGGACTATGACGGTGACGATGACCAAAGACGGCAGGACGGCCGGCGGCGGGATGGGCGGGATGATGGGTGGAATGGGCGCGATGCCGGGCAGCGACCCTATGGGCTCAATGGCCTGTGTCCTCCCCACCAGAGCGGTCAGGGTCGGCGAGACCTGGAAGCAGGCTATCCCGATGCCGAACAACTGCGGGAAGATCAACTGCGTCTCCACCTTGCTTTCGGCCGCTCTGCCGATGGGCAAGACAACCGCGTCAAAGATCAAGCAGAGCTTTTCCGGCCGCCTCGACCTTGGTAAGATGATGGGTGGAGGGGCCGGCGGCGGGTCGGGAGATATGGACCTGAAGGGCTCGTCCATCATGTTCTTCTCGCCGAGTCAGGGCAAGCTGCTGAAGACGAGTAGCAAAGCATCGGCCAGGATGAGAATGTCCACGCCTCCTAATCCGCAGAGTCCCGGCGCGCCGACAAAGATGAACATGCTGATGGATATGACGATCGACGTGACCAAGGTCAAGTAGATCAACTGGAGGTACACACAATGAAGCGCATCGTTTTGTCTGGGTTCGCGGCCGTTGTGGTCCTGTCGGCGGTTCTTGCCGTGCAGGCAAAGACGGTCAACCTGGAGTTCAAATTTGCGAAGGGCCAGGTAGACAAGTACAAGATCATCTGTGATATGACCATGAAGATGCCCGGCCTGCCTGGCGCCCCAACCACGCCCATGACCATGAAGATGAGCATGATCGCCACGCAGAAAGTGCTCGACGTGCTGCCCGATGGCTCTGCCAAGATCAAGACCTCCTACAGCGGCCTCAAGGTGTCCGCGCCCGGACTCCCCGAGGGGGCTGAGCCGGAGAACATGCCGATGAAACCGGTGACGCTGACCGTGGCGAAGAACGGCAGGATCATCGAGGTCGAAGGTCTGAACGCGGCTCTTGCTGGTATGGGAATACCCGGCACGGATATGAGCCAGATGCTCAACCAGGTGGGGTACTATGGCGTAGTGCTGCCGGAGAAGCCCGTGGAGGTCGGCGAGAGCTGGTCGCAGCAGTTGCCCATCCCGTTCGGAGGTGGGCAGATCAAGGTCGACTCGACGCTGGTCGCCGCTGCGCTGCCGGTCGGCAAAGAGGTCGCCTCGAAGGTGAAGCAGTCGTACGGCGGCCACTTGGATATTGCGGAGCTGATGAAAGCGGTTGCAGGCTCGGTGCCCAGCCAGGGGCCGGAAGCGCAGCAGCAGATGCAAGCTATGGCTGGGATGTCCGGCGGGATGGATATGAGCGGCTCGTCCGTCTTCCTCTTCTCCCCAAGCGAGGGGAAGATTGTCGGCATGGATGGCGACGTTGTGATGAAAGCGATCTTCAACTTCCCCGAATCGCTGCAGAAGCAGGGCGCGCCTGCAGCGATGAACATGGACGCTAACATGACTTTCAAGGTGAGTAGAGTGAAGTAGGGCCGCGCTCAGCAATAGCAATAGGGTATCTTGCTCCGGCCTACGCGGGAGGAGTCTCGGGTGACCGTGCTTCTCGTCGTTCCGGAACTCCTACCAAACGCCGAGGCGCGGCGCGTTGGCAAATCCCGGTTCCGTGCGCTCCCGCATGCTGTCGGTTGACGATGCCGTGTCCGGCGTTCCGCATCCCGATACCCCCACTCCAGCCGCGGGCCGATTCTCCCGACAATCTGAGTAAATCCATCCAGAATAACCTCCTGCTAGGCGTAACGGGCCGCGGGCTGCAGCGGCGCGGCCAAATGCGGGCGGGGCCTTTTCAGCCGTATGGTAATTAGCAAGTTTCGCCGTGTACACGGCCCGCGCGAAGAGAAAAGGCGCGCACAGCCGCTTCGTGGAGTCGGTTCCATGAACGCGTTCCTGTTCCTCGCGGTGCTTCCTGTGGTTGCCTATGCATTCGCGAGCCATGGGGTGACCCTCTCGAAGTTCGAAGAGCAGGAGGCGGCGGAACGGAAGCGCGGAATGCGCATCTGCCAGGCCTTGATAGAGGAACGCTGTGCATCACTCGTCAAACAGGTCCTGGACTACGCGAGTTGGGACGAGGCATACGACGTTGTGCGCAAGCCCGACCCAAGCTGGCTCTACGAGAATCTGACCAGTTGGGTCCCGAGCCATCTGGACATCCAAGTCTTCATTCTCGCCGATGCGAACCGGCACGTCGTGGCTTCGGCAGGAACCACACCTTCACTCACCCACACGCTGCTCGGGAGCGCTCGGTTCGGGCGAGCTCTAGCCGCGAAGACTTCGCACGGACTGGTCCGCGATGGCAGCGAAGTGTACATGGTGGCCGTGGCCCCGGTCGTACCGACCACCTATCGCGCAGCGCCGGACGGCGCGCTCATCTTCGCAAAGCGGCTGAACTCTGCGTTCGTGACGCGGCTAGCGGTCGTCGCTGATCTGGGTCTTGCGCTCTACGTGGACAGGCAGCTCTCGGCCGTTGCCAGCAATCTGCCGGCTACGGACCTGCCCACCGAGCCGGTTCCTGCCTTCTCGCGTCCGGATGAGATGGCGGTGCGTGTCAGACCGGACCAGAAGCGCATCTTCGTCTGGCGCCGGCTGAAGGACTGGAATGGCAGGGACATCGCGGCCATGGTCACCAGCACGAGCAGGCAGATAACCCTTGGCAACCGCTTCGACGCTTCCCTGCGGTCACTTCTTCTTGTTGCGACCTGTCTCCTCGCGGCTCTGCTGGCAGCCCGACAGGTGCGGGCAGGCATCCTCGCCCGCCGTGCCCTTGTAGATGAGCTGACCCAGCTGCCCAACCATCGCTACCTCCAGGAACGCCTTGCCATGGAGATCAGCCGGGCGGACCGCGGCCGGTGCCCCCTCTCAGTTGCGATGCTGGACATCGACCGCTTCAAGAATATCAATGACGAATTCGGCCACCTGGTAGGGGACCAGGCCCTCAAGCAGCTCGCCGACCTGCTTGCGGACGCGATGAGAGAGAGCGACGTGGTGGCAAGGTATGGTGGCGAGGAGTTCCTGATCATCATGCCGCGGACCTCGCTGAAGGCAGCTATGGCGGTCGCGGAACGCCTCCGAGAGAAAGTCGAGGATGCCGTGTTTGAGGCGCGCGTGCACGGGGCGACGGGGCGGCACGCATCGAAGGTGTGCGTGAGGTTCACCGTCAGCCTCGGCGTTGCGGCATATCCAGATCACGCGCAGCGCGGTGACGAGCTGATCATGGCCGCCGACCTGGCGCTTTTCGCCGCCAAACACGCTTCGAGAAACGCGGTCTACTCCTACAGCTCGATCTCCGGTGACGAGTCAGCGTCGGGACACGATCCGCTGAGGATTCATCTGGAGATGCGGGAAGGAAGCCTATCGGCGGTCAGATCGCTTGCCGCGGCGGTGGACGCGCGCGATCACCGCATGCGCGGGCATTCCGAGAAGGTGGCTTGCTGCGCGCTGGCTATCGGCCGTGCGATGGGGCTGTCGGTCGAGGAGATGAGCGCCCTGCGCGGCGCCGCGCTGCTCCACGATCTTGGGAACATCGCCATCCCCGACGCTATTCTGTGGAAACCAGGCCCGCTGACGTCCGAAGAGCGGGCGATCATGATGACGCACGCCGTGAGGGGCGCGGAGATACTTGCCAAGGCGCCGCAGCTCGCGCAGGTGGCCGAGATCGTCAGGCATCATCACGAGTGGGTGAACGGGCAGGGCTACCCCGACGGCCTCGGCGGCGACCTGATACCGCTGGCGTCGCGCATAATCGCCGCAGCCGACGCATTCGACGCGATGACGAGCGAGCGTCCTCACCGGCCGGCTTCCGCTGCCGCACAGGCGCTGCGGGGGATGCAGGAACTGGCGGGCACACAGTTCGACCCGGACGTGGTTAGGGTGCTCGGTGAACTGCTCGAAACGGACAAACTGCTCGAGGTGCTTAGCTCCTATCAAGAGGGCATGGACCTCGCAGCCTGAGTGGCTGGGTGGGACGCTGCCCGCAGCGCAAGTTCGTCCGGCCCGGCGGCGCAGTCTGCCTGGAATGCTCAGGTCTTCACGTACTTGACCAGCTTGACTGTAGTGCCGCCGCAGAAATGGAACGAAAGCTCGTCCACGCAGTGCCGCATAGAGCCGATGCCCATCCCGCGCTCGCATGCGAAGCCATCGTCAGAGGACCGCGCCGCGACCGCATCTGGATCGAATCCCGGGCCTGCGTCGGAAATCTCCACTACGAGCTTCTCCGGTGTCGCAACGCACCTGACAGCCACCGTTTCGGAGGGCCGCTCTCTGCATCCGTGCCGAACGGCGTTCGCGACCGCCTCTCCCACTGCCAGCTTGACCTCGCCCTGCTCCGCTGAGGAGAACGGCGCGCGGGCTGCCATCTGGCAGACTCTGTCCCTCACCACCTTGCACGATTCCAACCTTGCTGCGACCGAGAACGACCGGATCTCCCAGTCTTCTGCGGTAGCCAGACAATCAGTGATCGGTTGGCCGAAGGGCGGGGGAGGAAGCAAGCGCTCCTCGGAACCGTGAAGCACGTCCGAATGGCCTGCTGTTTCGAAGAGCTCGCGGACCAGTGGGTTGACAGAGATGACCTCGAGATTCCTCTCGTTCTGGCGGAACTGGTGGCGCCAGCGGACCACAGCGAGCAGGCCGTCGGTGTCCATGAAGCGGACTCCGGCAAGGTCTACGCGAGGAGATGCGCAGCCGGAATCGAGCAGCTCCGACAGCACCTGCTCCATATGTTCGCTGCCCGATGAGTCTACTTCACCCGCAAGCGTCACGAGCGGTGACCATCGGACATCTACATCATCGATGGCCGCCACTCAGCGCCTCCTGGCTTGGCCTGACACCCGGTTCTCCGGCGCTCAGCGAGCAGCGGCCGTAAGTACTACCCATTATTGCTGAAAGCCCACCCGAGGGTTGACTGAACTCGTCCCGCCGGTATGCTAACATGCTCTGCATTAATGGTCAAGCCCCAGCTGTTGACCGGGCTTCGTGCTGATGCTAAACTGGCTGGAGCAGGATCGAGGAGGCTTCGATGTACGTTGGGAGGATCGCAGTCGTCGGCAAGACAGGTTCGCCCTTTGCGGCTTATAGGGTATCGTCTCGGTCGTTTCCGAACCGCGTTGCGAGGATAACCGGCGAGGGCGTGGTTGCCATCCAGCCGGTTGACCCGTCGGAAGTCGAGAAGAGCCCGTATATTGCCTACAACTGCATCCGGGTTTCGAAGCGCGGCGTCGTTGTCTCGAACGGCAGCCACACGGACCCGATCTATGAGGCACTGCAAGCCGGCCGCGCGCCGGAGCAGGCCCTTGCTGGGGTGCTTGCCGAGATGGGCTACGAGCACGACCAGTACAACACTCCCCGCATCGCCGGCATCGTCACCCCGGACCGGGGTTATCTTGGTATCATCAGGGCCGACGGGCTGGACGTGGACAGCTTTCTCCTCAGGGACGGCTTCTGCCGGGTGATCTGCACCTACGAACTGAATCAGATCGAGGAGAAGGATTACCCGTTCTGCGCGGTGAATGCTGAGGAAGCCGCGAAGTACGTGGTGCACGGTGGGTTCTTCGACACACTCGATCAGCCGATATGCTCGGCGGCATGGCTGGGCGGCGAACTGGCGGCGTACAACCCAGGCGAGGGAGTCGAGTGACTGGGCCCGTGCGCCCGAACCCGGCGCTGGCTGCGAGTTCCTGCCGCGGAGAGGAACCGAAACCGGTGGTGACCTCACGACATTCGCTATGCAAGTCCCGGCAGCTTGTCCTCGGCGCTGGGATGGGCGATGAAGAGTATCTCATCGCCGGGTTGGATATCGAGGTCGCCCGATGGCACCAGGATGTCCGTCCCCCGCAGCACGGCCGCCATGACGCAGTGGTCGGGGAGCTGGATGTCCTTCACCGCTTTTCCCGCTATCCTGCTAGTCGGGGGCACGGTCATCTCGGTTACCGAGACCTCGCCTCCGCGCAGCTTCAGCAGAGTTACGAGGTCTCTTAGGGTCGCCTCTTCCTCGATGACCTTGGCAACTATCTGAGCCGAGTCAAGTGCAACATCGACACCCCAACTGCGGTTGTACAGCCATTCGTTCTTCGGGTTGCGGACTGCGCCGATGACCTTCTTGACCTTGAACTCGTTCTTAGCCAGGACAGCGATGACGAGGTTATCCTCGTCGTCGCCCGTCGCGGCGACCAGAACGTCCGCCCTGTCAGCCCCGGCTTCCAGAAGCACGCTCGGGTCGCACGCATCGCCGTTCACGACCCGCAGGTTCAGGAGGTTCTCTATGAACCTGGCCCGGCCCTCGTCGCGCTCGATAACAACAACCGCGTTCCTTTCCATGATGATCTCGGCCACTCTCCTGCCCAGTTTTCCAGCACCCGCCACTATGATCTTCATCTACTTCAGCCCCATCATCTTCTGAAACTTCTCGACCGCCGTCTGGTGCACCAGCACGTGGACGTGGTCTCCTTCCTCGAAGCGCGTCCCCGACACCGGTATCATCGCTTTGCCCATCCGTATGATCGCGCCAACGGCGATCTCGCCCGGTGAGCCGAGCGAGCTCGTGGGCTTGCCGATCAGGTGCGCGGGGGCCGCAGCCGAAAGCATCTCGACCTCCCCATTGCCAAAGACACAGTCCCTGCCGAGCTGGCCGCTCGTGATCATCTCGATAACCTTGCCTCCGCCCCAGACCGTCGGCGCAAACGTCATCACTCCGAACCTGCGGTATATCTCCGCCCGCTGCGGGTCATAGATCCGGCTTATGACAATGGGCACACGGTATACCTCTTTGGCAACCCTGGCCGAGACGATATTGGTGTTGTCGCCGTTCGTAACCGACACAAACGCATCGGCATGGGTTATGCCTGCTTTCTCCAGTACTTCTCTGTCATAGGCAATCCCACAGAGGGTTGTGCCTGCGAAGGTCTTTGGCAACCGGCGGAAGGCCTTCGGCTCACGGTCGATAATCACCACCGAATGCCCCTCTCTCGCCAGCGCGCCGGCCGCATAAGCTCCAACTCTTCCGCAGCCAACAACGATTATGTGCATAAAGATCACCTTCCTACGGCCGCTCTTCCTTCCGGCGCAGAAGCCACTTCCGTGTCTCCTCTGCGATGAAAAGCGTTGCCGCCGTCGCAACGAGGATCAGCCACTCCACGAAGCTCAGCGGGCCGGTCCTGAACACCGACTGCAGCGGACCCCAGTACGAAATCCCTATTATGATCAGCAGACCCAACAGCTCGCCCGCAACAATGCCGCGGTTGCTGAACAGGCCAACCTTGAGTATTGATGCCCGCTCGGTCCGGATGACGAAGCCGTTGGCAAACTGCGCGAGAACGATTCCGGCCTGCGTCATTGTCATAGCCTCTCGGTAGAATATGTTGTTCGGGTTGCCTGGGTCCGCCCAACTCGCATCGCCCCAGTGCCAGCCATGCGAGAGCAAGACATACAGGAAGCCGATGACGGAGCCGATCGATTGTACGGTTCCGAGAAATGCGATGCGTTTGAGCGTCGCCTTGTCCATGAGCTTCTCGGTCCGCGGCCTCGGTTTTCGCCGCATGATGCCGGGCTCGGGCCTCTCGGTGCCCAGCGCCAGCCCTGGGAGAACATCCGAACCCAGGTCGATGGCCAGCACTTGCAGCACTCCAAGCGGAACCAGATGAACTCCTGCCAGCGTTGCGAACACGTAAGGGAATAGCTCGCCGCAGTTGTGCGAGAAGAGATACGTGACCATCTTCTTCAGGTTCGAATAGACTCCTCGCCCCTGCTCAATGGCCTTGACGATGCTCGCGAAGCTGTCGTCCAACAGTATCATAACCGCAGCTTCGCGGGAAACGTCGGTGCCGGTCAGCCCCATCGCGATCCCGATATCCGCCCGTTTCAGCGCTGGCGCGTCGTTCACACCATCTCCCGTGACCGCGACTACCTGGTCCATTTCCTTCAGAGCGGACACGACCCTGAGCTTGTCTTCCGGCGCAACGCGCGCGAACAGCAGGTCCTGTTCGGACCCAAGCTCCGACTTCAGCGCGTCGTCGGTCATGGCGTCCAACTCAACGCCAGTTATGACGCGGGCGCTTCGTCTCCTGACGATTCCTATCCTCCTCGCGATGGCTTCGGCGGTCAGGCCGTAGTCGCCAGTGATCATCACAATCCTGATCCCGGCGGAGAGGGCATGCTCAACGGCATCGCTGACCTCAGGCCTGGGAGGATCGATCATCCCGACCAGCCCTAGAAGTGTCAGGTCGGTCTCGACGGTTTCAGGCGAGTAATCCACGATCTCAGCCGGGAGATCGCGCTCGCAAACAGCCAGGACTCTCAGCGCATTTCTGGCCATCCCGTCGTTGCTGGCCAGAACCTGTTGTTTCATATCATCCGTCAGCGAAACCACCCTGCCATCGATCTTGATCCTGGTACACAGGTCAACCGTCTCGCGAGGAGCGCCCTTCACGTAAGCCTTCTGCCCCTCGTCCTCGACATGCACGACCGACATTCGCTTGCGCACTGAGTCAAACGGCAGCTCATAGATTCTGGGATGATGCACCAGTTCTTGTTGTAGGTCGAACCTCCCCTTCTGGGCGGCCACGACCAGAGCGCCCTCGGTCGGATCGCCGATGACCCGCCATCCGCTCCCTTCCTGCGGAGGAATGACTTTCGAGTTGTTACAGAAAGCCATTGCCCGGAAGAAGCTCGTGAGTTTGCCCGTGACCTGCTGTTCCGACAGGGGAGCGCCGTCAACTCTGAAGTCGCCGGTGGGGTCATACCCCGCGCCAGTGACCTCGATGGAGGTCAGGTCGGTGAATATCTCCTTGACCGTCATCTCGCCCTTGGTGAGAGTTCCCGTCTTGTCCGTGCAGATGAAGCTTGCCGACCCGAGCGTCTCGACCGCCGACAGCTTCTTGATGAGCGCCTTTGCTCTTGCCATCCTCTGGACGCCGATAGCCAGGGCGACGGAGAGAGTGGCAGGCAGGCCCTCCGGCACGACCGCCACCATCACGCCAAGCGCGAACAGCACTCCTCCGATCCAGTGCAACCCGAGAAAATGTGCCATGAAGAAGAGTAGCGCGCCGATGACCACAGCGATCCTGGACACGGTCCGGGCCATATCTCCGATCTGCCTCTGCAGCGGCGACCTCTCCTCGCGGACGGCCGATGTAAGCTCAAAAATGCGGCCAAACTCGGTCTGCATTCCCGTCGCGAAGACGGCCCCCCGGCCGTTTCCCGTCGCGACGCTCGTGCCCATGAAGACCAGGTTCGGCATGTTGATCTTCTCGAGATGCTCTTCGAGGATCGGGTCGGCGGTTTTGCGGACCGGGTCGGATTCACCTGTGAGCGCGATATTGCTGGTGCTCATTTCGAACTGACGCACGAGTCTTGCGTCCGCGCTTATGCTGTCGCCTTCTTCGAGCAGGATCACGTCCCCAGGCACGAGATCGGCAGCCGGGATGATCGCGAGCTCTCGATCCCGGATGGCCTTCGCGTTTTGAGGCACGAGCTTCTGAAGCGCTTCGGTCGCTTTTTCAGCTCTGTATTCCTGGAGGAATCCGATTGCGGCGTTGAGCAGAACGACGCCGACGATGGCAATTGTGAGGTGCAGGTTATCGACCCGGTCTGAGCCGGTCGAGAGCAGGGCTGCGATGAAGGTCAAGAGCGCGGCCACCTCGAGCAGCACGGCGAAGAGGTCCGTGAACTGTTCGAAGAACCTGTAGATGATCGGCTTTCGATGTTTCGCCGCCAGGACGTTCGGGCCGCAGACTTGCAGCCGTCTGGCTGCTTCCTCACTCGTAAGCCCTGCAGGGGAGGTGTCAAGGCGCTGGAAGGTTTCCTGCTCGTCGAGCTGCCAAATCTCTGGGTCGTGATCCGCCATTAGAGTATATACCTGCTCAGATCCTCATCCTTTACGATATCCTCAAGCTGCCGCTGGACATATTCCTCGTCGACTGTGATCTTCTTCTCGACATCAGGCGCCGCGAACGAGACGTCTTCAAGCAGGCGTTCCACGATTGTCTGAAGCCGGCGGGCGCCGATGTTCTCCATCCGGCTGTTCACGTCCGCGGCGATCCTCGCGATCTCGCCGATCGCTCCCTCCGTGAACTCCAGCTGTACGCCCTCCGTGGAAAGGAGAGCCTTGTACTGCTTGACGAGCGCGTTCTTCGGCTCGGTCAGGATGCGGACGAAGTCCTCCTCGGTCAGGCTGTCGAGCTCTACCCGGATGGGCAGACGGCCCTGCAGCTCGGGGATGAGATCCGAGGGTTTGGAGACGTGGAACGCCCCGGCCGCAATGAAGAGGATGTGGTTCGTGCTCACCGGCCCGTACTTGGTGATGACCGTCGAGCCCTCGATGATCGGCAGGATGTCGCGCTGGACTCCCTCGCGGGAGACCTGTGGACCGCCGTCGCCGCCCCGCTCGCGCCCAGCGATCTTGTCCAACTCGTCAACGAAGATGATGCCTGCTTGCTCGGTTCGCTCGATGGCGTCGCGCGTGACCTGGTCCTGGTCGATCATCTCACGCGCGGCCTCATCCGCCAGGATTTGCTTCGCCTCCGCCACGGTCACGGTGCGCGTCTTCTTCCGTTTGGGCATCATACTTCCGAGCGCGCCCGGCAGGTCAACCCCCATCTCCTCCATCCCCTGCTGGGTGAAGACCTGGAAGAACGGGCTCGTGCTTTCTTCGACCTCGATCTCGATGCGCCGGTCGTCGAGAAAGCCATCGCGGAGCTGTTGGCGGATCTTCTCACGTATGCGCTGTTTGCGCTCGGCCGTAGCACGGTAATCCGTTTCAGCGGCCTCTGTCTGCGGCTCTTGCTCCTGCGGCTCCTGGTAGACTCCAGGGAAGATATTGCCGAGCGCTTCCATCCAGGGCTGGCGTGGAGGCTGCCGGCGCCGGCGTGCTGGCGGCTCGATGATGTCCAGAATGCGGTCCAGCGCTGTTTCCACGGCCCTCTCCCGTACCTCCTCGATGTTCTCATTCTCGACCATGCGGACAGCTAGCTGAACCAGATCGCGGACCATGGAGTCGACGTCCCGGCCGACGTAGCCGACCTCGGTGAACTTCGTAGCCTCGACCTTGATGAAAGGCGCAGCCGTCAGGTTGGCAAGCCGGCGTGCGATCTCCGTCTTGCCCACGCCCGTCGGGCCGATCATGAGGATGTTCTTGGGGATGATCTCGTCCCTCAGCTCGTCCTGGACCTGGCGGCGGCGGTAACGGTTCCTGAGCGCGACCGCTACGGCGCGCTTCGCCTTGTCCTGGCCGACTATGTATTTATCCAGCTCCTCAACTATCCGTCTTGGTGTCAGGTTCTCAGCGTCAATCACAATGGTTCTCCGTTTCCTGTTGGGGCGTGATTTGGAATCCTGCCCTATTGGGGGGAGCGAATGCTTTGCCCGAATCCGCAGGTCTTTGGGCGAAGCATTTGCCTGACAGATTAGAAGCCAGACCATCTAATGCGCGGCAAATGCTTCGCCCCCACATTCTGTTCCCTACCCCGTGCTTTCGTCGTTAAATGCCAGCCGGCTGCAGAGCGCCAAGCTTACATAATCGAGGAATCGGCATCACATCTCTTCGACCGTTATCCTGTCGTTCGTGTAAACGCAGATGCTCGCGGCGATTCGGAGAGCTTCCTCGGCGATCTCGCGCGCAGAAAGGTTCGTGTGTGCGATGAGCGCCTTTGCGGCCGCGAGGCCGTAGCCGCCTCCGGAGCCGATGGCCGCCACTCCCTCGTCCGGCTCGATAACCTCTCCACTTCCAGAGAGGACCATAAGGTACTCAGGGTCCGCAACGATCATAAGCGCCTCGAGGCGGCGCAGGATGCGATCGGTCCGCCATTCCTTGGCAAACTCCACTAACGCGCGGCGCAGATTGCCTCGTGCCTCCTCGAGCTTGATCTCGAACTTGTCCGTGAGCGCCTGAGCATCGGCTGCCGCCCCCGCGAAGCCGACTATCACTTTATCGTGATAGATTCTACGCACTTTCTTCGCACTTTGTTTCATTATGGTGTTCTCGAGGGTGACCTGGCCGTCGCCGCCTACGGCCACCTTACCATCGCGCCTGACTGCGACTACCGTTGTCCCGTGTGCCTCCATTATGCAGCCTCCTGGTTACCCGACACCCTACGCCTTCGCCCGCGGGTGGGCTTTATCGTAGACTTCTTTCAGCCGCTCCCGAGTAACGTGCGTGTAGATTTGCGTTGTCGCCGCGCTGGAGTGCCCGAGCAGCTCCTGAACGGCTCTGAGATCCGCCCCGTGCGCAAGCAGATGCGTGGCAAAAGTGTGCCGCAGCGCGTGTGGACTGACCTTGAGTGAATCGGAGACAGCCGCTACGCAGCGGTCCACTATCCTGCCGACGCTCCGGGCGGTGAGTCTCGTGCCTCTCCAGTTGAGAAAGAGCCCGTCCGACGCCTCTTTGGCCTTCGCTGCAAGCGCCGGCCGGCCTGTCAGAAGGTACTCCGCTATTGCTTCCCTTGCCGCGCGCCCCATAAGGACGATGCGCTCCTTCGACCCTTTACCCACGGTCCGGATCTCGTCGGAATCCCTGACGTCCGCCGCGTCGAGCGCGACGAGCTCGCTTACCCGCAAGCCCGTGGCATAGAGCGTCTCGAGGATCGCACGGTCGCGCAGGCCGAGCGGCCTGGACGGATCGGGCGCCTGGAGCAGAGCCCCGATCTGGTCTTCGCGAAGGAACTTAGGCAGTTTCCTCTCCCGCCGGGGCGCCACGACCGCAGCCGCCGGGTCCGAGTGGATGATACCCTTCCTGACCAGGAACCTGAAGAACGCCCGAAGGGCCGCGATCTTCCTTGCCACCGAAGTGCGCGCGCAGCCATGCCGCTGCAGATGCGCAAGAAACCGGCGGATCAGCGGATAGTCGAAGGTCTCGGCCTGGTTCTCCCGCGCGAACGCGAGGAACTGCACGACGTCGCTCGAATAGCCCCTGATCGTGTGTTCCGAAGCCCGCTTTACGATCCTCAGGTGGTCGACGAACAGATCGAGCTCTTTCTCCATGCCGCACGATTGTAGCACGAAGGCAGGGATTAGGGAATAGGGGACGCGGGACAGGGATCGGGGGCTGGCAGGCGAGCCACGGTGGTTCCTTGAGCTTCGGTGGGCGCGGCGGCGTGTTGACAGTCCGCAGGCAGTGTGCTAGAGTTCAGGTGAGAGGAGACCGGAGCGGGGTCCTTCCCTTCTTCGACGCAGACGAGTCAGGCAGCGCGCCGGAGATCGGCGGGGACAGCGAGGGTCTGCGCGGGGAGGTCGCGATGAAGACGGGCTTTACACTGATCGAACTGCTTGTAGTCATCGCTATCATCGCCGTCCTGGCGGCGATACTCTTCCCCGTCTTCGTCAGCGCCAAGGAATCGGCGAAGCAAGCGGGCTGCCTGGGCCATACCAAGCAGGTCGCGCACGCATGGTTCATGTACGCTGACGATTGCAGCGGGGTGTGCTGCAATCCTTCCGGCCTGGGCCGATGGTGGGGTCCTTACTGGAGCAGGCCCGGCGGCGAAGCGTACTTCCAAGAGCTCATCTGGCCCTACGCGAAGAGTAAGAACTATGTCTACTGCCCCGGCACCGGGCTGAACTACGTCTGGAAGGTTTCCGGCCTCCCGCAGACCCCGTTCAGCTATAACGGTACCAGCTACTGGTACAACTATTTCGTCTGGTGCGGGAAGCCGCTCTCCATTGCCAGACGACTCAGCATTTCTCCTATTGCTGCCGACATGCCGTACGGTCCCACCTTCGACGTACTTCCTCACAAGAGGGGCATTACCATTGCCTACGCAGACGGCCACGCCAAGCTGTACCACTGCGCGGAGGCCGATATGTACGCCTATTCGGGAATGTGGTGGGACTGGGTTCATGCCTGGGATGGCCTCTAGCGTAGGCCGGGGGCAGGGCGACCCGTAAGGGGCAATGTGCGACCGCATTCTCCCAGCCGTTCGGCAGGCCCCTCAGATCCGTCGCGTGCGGGCTTCGTCTTCCTGGTGACGCGCCGGGTTCCGGCCCCGGAAACTTTTTTGCTACCCGTCCTCGTCTAAACAGATGAGGCCGTTGGCCTTAGAACCTGGCCGAGGGATGAGTGTGTGGTAGGTGGCGACCGGATGCGTAACGTGGTGATCCTGCTGGCGGCAGCCTGGGTCGGCCTGGCTTTCGCCCCACTTGTCTGTGCGCAGTCTCCGGGGATCAAGCTCGTCTCCAGCGGGGAGTTCACGGACAAGGACGGCCAAGTCCACGCTTGGAAAGTGACGGCCGCCCATACGCTCATCTGGGACGGCCAGCCGTATATCTCTGTCGGCGGCGTGTTCTGCTCGAAGTATGTGTCGTCCGGGCAGACTGACGAGAACTGGCAGGCCGACGTCGCCGCGCTCGAGCTTATCAAGAGCAAAGGGATCACCGACCTCCTGCTGAAGTCCGTCGGGCCGGTCACCTGGACCAAACCCGAGGCCTGGCAGAAGCTCCTCGACTACCTGGACTCATCCGGCTTCACGTACGGCGTAGATTTCGCGGACGGGCCTAAGGCGCCTCTGGCAGGTTTCATCATCCAGCCAACCCGCTACCGGACAGCCGACATCATAAGGGACTCCACCTTCACGTTCGACATGCCCGATGTGACGTCGGCTCTCTGGATGCTGTGCAGCGCGAGCGACGGGTCGGTGCTCTCGACCGGCGGTGCGGTAGTGTCGGATGGCAAGGTCAAAGTGGAGGTGAAGCCGCCTGCCGGTAATAGCTGTGTCCTGCTGCTGTACCCTGAGAAGGAGCTGTCGAATGGCGACGCGGGCAGCGTTTCGGACCTGTGGGGCGGGTTCGGCGAGTTCCGCGACCGGCTTCTCAAGTTCCTCGCAGGCATCAAGTTCGGCAAGGGGCTGCGGTTCTTCGCCGATCCGCTGACGAGCAAGATGGACTTCTCGGGCGAGCGCGCCGGCCTGGTGCCGGATTCCGCCGATTACCGGCTCGAGTTCGAGGCGTACTTGGCGAAGAAGCATCTCAACATCGGGTCGCTTAACGCTGCCTGGGGCCTAACGGAGGACTACCTGAAGACTTTCCAGGAAGCAGCCAGGCTAGTGCCGCTCTGGTACGGCGCGCGAGGCATCCCGGCCGCCTACGACCGGGCTCGCGGAAAGCGCTACCGCATCGATACCTCGAGGTCACGGATCTGGCCCGACATCTCGGACTTCCGGGATTCCTCTGCTCAGAACTACATGAACACTGTTGCGGACCTCCTTGGCCGCTACGGGGCCGATGTCCCCGTCATCTACAAAGCTTCGAGCCTGCACCGGGTGTTCGCAAACTCCATATCACGTGGCGGCTTCGAGGGACTCGGAGTGGAAGCCTTCGGCCGCGGCGAGGGTCTCGTCCGGGACGCCGCTGGACCCGTCTACTCGCTCGCTGAGGAATCCGCTCGCACGATGTGGTATGTCGTCACCGGCACAGCGGATACGCCCCTCCGCGATAAGTCCACGGCAGGTTATGCAAGCCGGGAGGCAATGGCTGCCGATCTCGATTCCCTGGCCGAGGTCGGCGCAAAGGGGTTATTCGTGCTCGGCCTGCAGCTGCTCCCGGAGGACGTATGGAAGAACCATTCCTTGATCTCCGTTCCAGAGCAGCTCGATTGGCTGAGGGAGATCAAGGCCAAGTTCCTGTCCGCCGATCGGGCAGACTACGTGCCTACGGTCGTGTACTACCCGGTTCAGCCTGCGGTCGGGGCGGAGACAAGGCGGCTCGCGCCGGGCGCGTGGTGGCTTCCGAGTCTGCGACCAGGCACGGTACTCAGTCTCGGAGAGACCGTGGCCGGATATCGCCTTGCTGGACAGGACGGGATCTGCGTTTGGAGCCGGACCGGGCCGATGACTGCCACACTCCTGCCATCCGAAGGCCGAAAGCCGTCGCTGGCGTACCCTGCGAACGCTCCGGGAACCCTGGCGGTCGATAAGAAGAAGATTACCGTCAAGCTCGGAGAGGCGCCTATCATCCTGACGGGCGTAGACCCGATGCAGGCCTTCCCGTTGGAGGTCGTCGAGGCGGAGATCACGAAGCTCGCCGCCATCTGCGCACGCGCCAAGGCGGCAGGCAGCGGGAAAGACGTTGCGGATACCGCGGTGTCTCGGGTCAGAGGAGTGCTGAAGAGCGGCCTGGCCGCGCGGGCTTACGAGATGGCCTGCCTGTTCCAGCAGCAGCTCAATGAGGATATGGGCAGTTATGCCTGGGTCGAGGGCGAAAAGGCGACTTCCCACGGTTTCGACGGCGTTGCGTCGTCCTCTCGCGTGAGTGCGGGGGCTTATCTCAAGCTCGACTCAGCGGTTCCGCCTCCGATGGCGCCGTACAGTGCCTCCTATGCCGTCCCGATCACCAAGGAGGCGACGCATGAGATCTGGATTGCCTGCAGCACGCCGGAGGCTGGAGCATCGCCCTTCAGCTACTCGATCGATAACGGCCTCTGGCAGCAGGCGGAGCTGTCCGCTCCTGTTTCCCCTTACGCGGACGGGTTTGCCTGGTTCAGGATCGGTTCGGCCAATCTGACGAAGGGCGCGCACACATTCCAGATACGCGTAGATGGGCCGAGCAAGTCGGGCGGGTACAAGCTCGGCGTGGACGTGATTGTCTTCAGCCCCACCCAGTTCAAACCAGACGGCATCCGTGAGCCGTAGGTACGGCAAGGCCGGGACGACCCCCGGCCACTAGATTGGGGACGCGCTGTGTCTCCCTTCCTCTCTGAAGTGCAGCCGCCTGGCTCCGAGTTTGCCGGCCTCTGCCACCGGGTAAAACCAATCACAGCGAGACGGCGCCTGCGTCTCGACTCACCACCAGCGCTGAGGAGGTGTCGTAAGAGATGCCCGAAGAGAAGAAGGAGCGTCGCGAGGAGGGACAGGTCCTGCCCGTGAGAAGAGAGGAGAGGGCCATCCGGCCGTTCGAGGAATGGGGCCTCGAATCGCCGTTCTCCTTGATGCACAGGATCCGGGATGACATCGACCGGATGTTCTCCGAGTTCGGCTTCCCGTCAATGCGGCCCGGGGGGATGAGGCTGCTCGAGCCGCTGCGGCTTACAGTCCCGGCTGTGGATGTGTGGGAGACCGACACGGACGTTATGGTGCGCGCCGACCTGCCGGGTGTGGATCCGAACAACATCGAGATCTACACTACGCAGGACAGCCTGCGGATCAGCGCCGAAAGCCGGCGAGAAGAAGAGCAGAAGGAAAAGGGCTACTACCGAGCCGAGCGCCGCTATGGCAAGTTCGAGCGGACCATCGATCTGCCCACCGAAGTCAAACCTGGTGAGGCCAAGGCCCTGTTCAAGAATGGCGTCCTCGAGGTCAAACTGCCCAAGACCGAAGAGGCGAGGGAGCGGATGAAGAAGGTCCCGATCGAAGTCCAGGAAGAGGAAATGGCCGGCGCCAAGGGCGGGAGGGGCGCCCAGCGGAAGCAGACGCGCGGCAGAAGCAAGTGAATGTCCTCATCGCCCCGCACATCGGCTCGTGCAGCATCGAGGCGGGGCGCATAACGGACACTACGGCTGACAGTGTCCAGGTCCTCCGTACAGGCACGCCGCAGAATGCGGCGAACATGGCGGCGTCGACGGTCCAGGGTCTAGCTTCGGTGGCCCGGCGCGCCTCTGCGCCGGGCTTGTCCTACCTTCCGCCTGCCCGCTTCCTGAGTTCGGCAAGCGTCTTTTGGAGCGCTTCTTGCTCTTGGCCGTAAGCGGCCCAATCCCCGCGCCGCTGAGCGTCCTGCGCACGCTTGAGCTGCTCGTTTGCCTGGTCCACGAGGGCGCGCACATCAGGAGGCGCGGCAGGCGCCGCAGTCGGAGGACCGGGCTGCGGCCCGGTCGGCGCTGGGGCGCCCGACGGCGCGGGTGGCATAACCCCCTTACCTACCACCGCCGTCAGCGCTTCCTGCACAGTCGGCTCCATGGCGAGCCGGTCCCCGAGCGATATGATCACCCGTTTGAACTCCGGGATCTGAGTCGTCGTCGAAGCGAGGTACAATGGCTCGACGTACAGGATCGAGTTCTCGATCGGTATCGCCAGCAGACTCCCTCGAACCACTCTCGATCCCGCCTGGCTCCACAGCGTGATCTGGCCGGATATCTGAGTGTCCTGGTCTGCGCGGCCCATTACCTGCCTCGGCCCAAAGACGGTCTGCCCACGTGGGAATTCGTAGGCAATCAGCTTGCCGTAGTCCTCAGGATCGCACTTGGCGGCCATCCAGGCTACCATGTTGTTCTTCCCAGGGCGGATGAGCGGCACGATGAGGATAAACTCGTCAACCGATGACCGCGGGAGCCGTGTGATGACATAGTAGGGTTCCATCTGCGTTGACCCGGCCTGGTCTGACGATTGATCGCCGCCTGCAGCGGGCACGTCCGGTATGCCCCAGAGGTCGGTCCTGCTGTAGAACGCCGAAGGAGTCTTCATGTGGTACTTCCCGTAGACGTGAGCCTGAATCTTGAACAGATCCTCCGGGTAGCGTCTGTGCGCCAGGAACTCAGGCGGCATGGCGCTCATCGGCTTGAACACGCCAGGGAACATGCGGGCGTATGCCCCGATCACAGGGTCCTCAGGATCGGCGACAAAGGCCTCTACCTTCCCAGTGTAGGCGTCTGTGACCAGTTTGACCGAGTTGCGGATGTAGCTGAGCTCCGCGTTGGCGTTTTGGAACCCGATCTGGAGCGGCTCGGAATAGGGGTAGTTGTCGGTAGCCGTGTAAGCGTCGTGGAACCAGTAGAGTCGGCCGCGAGCCGCGACCAGGTAAGGGTCGTTGTCGAAAAGCAGAAACGGGAACAGCGTGCGTGCTCGCTCGCCGATATTGCGGCGGAACAGGACGCGGCTCTCGGGCTGAATGTCGTCGGAAAGCAGAATGTTGATATCGCCGAACCGAATGGCGAACGCGAGCTTCCGGGCGAACGATCCAATCACCGGTCCGCTCTTAGCGTCGTAGGTGGTCTCGATCTCGGTGCTGCCCAACGGGTAGTCGAGCTCCTTGCGCTTCGTGTTGACGATGACGTAGTCTGTTGACATCTCCCCGAAGTAGACCTGCGGCACGTTCAGCTCGACCTGTTTGGGCGTCTTCACGGGAACGTCGTACACGAAGTAATCCGGCATACCCTCGCTCGAGACTTCGTTGACTGGGCTCATCGCGTAGGCGTAGCCGTGGGTGTACCGGGTGTACCGGTTGACCCAGGTATCGGCATTAGCCGGCGGACCTTTCAGCTCCCTCGCCGAGAGCATAACCTGCCGGTACTGGTCGTTGACGGTGTAGCGGTCTATGTCCACGTCGTTGAAGTCGTAGTACTGCTGGAATACCTGGAGCTGGTTGTAGGCAGCCTTGAGCGGCTCATAGTTCCAGAGGCGCAGGTTCTGGATCGCAGCCTGGTTTCTGGCGATCTGGTCCGCCGTCAGGTCGGGAACGTAGTCGAAAGGCCTGGACTTGATCGGGTTGAGGCGGAACGCGAGACGGGTGTACCCTATCGCTCGGGCGATGTAAGGCCGTTCCTTCTCGAGTTCATTGGGCGTGACGCTGAACTGCTGAACGGCAGCCGGATAGATGCCGCCGACAATGATGGACACTACGATCAGCCCGGCGAGCGCACCGGCGGCAAGCCAGATTCCCCTACGGTAGATGTTGGCGAGCACGACCACCCCGGCGAGCACCGCGAGGACCAGCAGTATCCATAGGCCCGGCAGCCGGGCGTGCATATCCGTGTAGTTGGCGCCGGTGAACAGGTCGTGCCGCGACAGCGTGAGCGAGTACATGCCCAGCCGGTAGCCCACAGCTTTGAGGAAGAAGAGCAGTGCGACCAGCACCCCAAGGTGCGCCTTCACTCCCGGCGCGAAACGAGGGGTATTGGCGAAGAAGTCGATGCCTTCGTCGGCGTAGTGCAGGACGGCTGAGGCCACGGCGGCGGCAAGGATGGTGAAGAAGAACCAGCCGTAGATGTAGTTCCAGAACGGGAGCCGGAAGACGTAGAAGCCGACGTCTTTGGCGAAGATCGGGTCCTTGACGCCGAAGGTGGTGGCATTCTGGAATAGGAGCCAGTCCTGCCAGTGAGTGGCTGCTTGCAGGCCGACCATCAGCGCAACAACCGCTGTTCCAGCGAAAAGGAGGATGCCAAGGCCGCGGCGTGCGAATGCGCCGAATCGTTCTCGCAGCTCTTCCTCCACCCCCGCGTAGCGGCGCGTTGGCGGCGGGGCGAGTCGCCTCACCAGCCGCAGGTTGAAGTAGACTATGCCGAAAAACAGGACCGCAGATACGGCCGCGAGACCAATCCGCGCCCATATTATCCTGGAGAAGATAACTGTGTAACCCAGATCCTTGAACCACAGCCAGTCGGTGTACAGACGAATGGCTGTTCCCCCGAATATCAGCAGAACCAGGACAATGACTACTACCAGTATCCACACAAAGCGTCTCATAGCTTCCCTTCCGGCCGGCTTGCGGCAGCCTTCTTCCTGTTGCCGGCCGCGTCTCAAGTCGGATTATAGCACCAACTCGTCCGTTGTCCAAGCGCAGGTCTGCGCCGACCCCCCAATCGTCCTCTCCCCCGCCTCGCGCCGTATCGGGAGCAGGTTCCCGATACACCGATCCCTGACCCCGACCCTCACTCCTGACTCCTCAGTAGTTGCCCTCCCGCCGCCAGACGTCGAGTATGGCCTCATATCTCGACAGCCGCATTCCGGTATAGACGCAGTTGCTCGTCGAGAATATGTAGCCGCCGCCGGGCATGCCGCTTCTGAGCGCATAGCGGGCCGATTCCCTCGCTTCTTCCTCAGTTCCCGTATCGAGCAGCCCGCAGTTCACGTTGCCGATAAGGCAGACTCGGTCACCGTAGAGCTTCTTGACCTCGGCTATGTCCACTCCGGCCTGCGGGTCGAGCGAGTGCAGCGCGTACGGGCCAGCTTGCACCAATTGGTCGATGATGGGCATGATGTTGCCGTCGGTGTGCTTAATGGTGTAAAAGCCCATGTCGCGGTAACCCTTGATGAGCTTGGCCAGATAGGGTGTAACGAACTCGCTGAACTGGGCCGGACTCATGAACGGGCCGGTGTTGAGGCAGTAGTCGGAGCAGAGCGCGAAGCCGTCTAGGCCGCCATGGTCGCGCAGCTTCTCCGCCCAGGCGAGCGCGCCTTCGACCCACTCATTCGCCTCCGCCTTCATCCCCTCCGGGTCGTCGGCCATTCGATAGGAGAACCCCGCCATGCTCTGGCCGTCCGGGATCGCGTAGGTAGCGTCCCCGTGGAGCATGAGGAAGTACCTGTCTCCCGACTTGTCTCGGACGATGTCTATGAGCCGCGTGGTCTCTTCGAACGATCCGGGGTTCGGGTGTAGGAAGATTGCGCTGTGCTCGAACCGCTCGGCGGTGGCGATGAAGATGCCTGCTATGTCTTCCCTGTGCAACTGCCGCTCTCTCTCCTGCATCTGGTCCCACTGGCTGTAGTAGCGGTGGGACGGATGGACCTTGCCGAATGCCTCCATCGTCAGGTAAAACACAAGTTCGAAGTGGGGCACGCGGCCCACGAGCGGCCGCCGCTCAAGCGCTGCTATGAACCTTTCTCTGGGTGTCATGAAGCCTGTTTCCCCCTTGACTACGCACAAACGGATCGTTATGGTTTCCTTCAGGCTGTGGTTCAGGGTCACACCGCTATCTTAGACGCGGCGGGCCCGCAGCACCTGCTTTTCCCAGCTCGCCCGTGCCCCGTCAGCCGTGTTCGGCTGCCAAGCGGCGAACCTGCGGGTAACCCGGCCCCCGCAGGCGCCATCCCACGTCTATTGGCCCTCTGGATATGCGCAATATCTGCCAGAATTACGAATGTAGAGCACGTCACATAACATAGAGCAAGTGTGAACAGAGGCGCGCATTGTTCGTCGTCATAGGTATGGTGGCTCTCATGGCCTCCGTGGCCGTCGGCTTCGTGCTGGACGGGGGCAAGCTTGTCGCCCTGGCCCAGATATCGGGGCTTGTGATCATTGGGGGAGCGGGGTTCAGCAGCCTCCTGGCTGCCACCTCGCCACAGCGGCTGGCCGCCGTACTGAGAGAGATACTGAGCTTGCTGAAGCCCGATCCGTATGGGCGGTCCGCTTACGTAGAGCTGCTGCACCTGCTCTACGAGCTGAGCAGCACTGCACGGCGCGAAGGCCTGCTCATCCTCGAGTCTCACGTCGAGCGGCCCGAGGAAAGCGATATCTTCCGCAGGTTTCCCACCTTCAGCTCGAGCCAGGACGCCGTCGCTTTCCTCTGCGACAGTATGAGGCTGGTCATAATGGGTGGTCTTGGGCCGTTCGAGCTGAACGAGATGATGGAGGGTGATATCGAGTCGTTCGGCCACCAGGTCAGAAAAAGCCCGGCCCTCATCAGCCGCATAGGCGATGCCATGCCGGGCTTCGGGATCGTTGCTGCGGTCCTCGGCGTGGTCGTGACCATGCAGGCCATCAACGGTCCTCCTGAACAGATCGGCCACAAGGTCGCAGCCGCTCTTGTCGGCACGTTCCTGGGCGTGCTTATGTGTTACGGTGTGTTTCAGCCGATCTCAATGGCTCTGGAGGCCAGGGCCGAGTCCGGCGTGAGGTATCTGACCTGCCTGAGGTGCGGCCTTCTGGCCTTCGCCCAGGGGCTCTCACCCATGCTCGTAGTAGAGTTTACGCGCAGGAACATCGAGTCCGATGTCCGTCCTGATTTCAAGGAGGTCGAGGGCATACTGAGGCGCCGCGGAGCGGCTGCTGCCGAAACGGATCGGCTGGTTGCGTGAGCCGGCCAACTGCCTGATCAGATATGGCAAACCCAGTCAAAGTGCTCGTAAGGAAGCTGAAAGGCAGGCACGCAGGCCACCACGGAGGCGCCTGGAAGGTCGCCTACGCCGACTTCGTGACCGCCATGATGGCCTTCTTCCTCGTTATGTGGATCGTTGGACTCAACCAGACCGTGAAGAACGCCATCGCCTCCTACTTCAAAGACCCCGTTGGGTTCATGAGGGCTATCGAGCGGGGCAACAAGCCTATCGAGGTCGATACTCCAGGACTGCTCTCTTACCCCGACGTTGCGCCCGATATACGCAAAGACAGGATCGGCGCGCGGCCAAGGTCGAAGGCCGAAGAGCGGAAGAAGTTCGGCGAGGTGAAGAAGGGGCTCGAGAAGATCATAGGCCAGTCCCCGGATCTGAAGGACCTTGCCAAGAGCGTGAGGATCAACATCGTCGATGCCGGCTTGCGCATCGATCTGGTCGAGTCGGCAAAGGATCTGTTCTTCGACAGTGGGAGCGCGGCGATGAAGCCGCGCACGTGCAAGCTGCTGCAGCGGGTGGCCCGCGAACTCGGAGAGCTGCCGAACCGGGTGGTCATCGAAGGCCATACCGACAGCCGTCCCTATGCCGGCCCTAACGGCTGGACCAACTGGGAACTCTCGACAGCGCGCGCCAATGCTGCGCGGGCTGTCATGGAGACTTCCGGCCTGCAGGCAGGCCAGGTGATAGAGGTGCGCGGTCTAGCCGATAGAATGCCCCTCGACCCCGGTCACCGGGACAGCTTCAGAAACCGCCGCGTCAGCATGCTGCTTCCGTTCTCCGAACGGCTGAAGCAGGTGAAGGAGTAGGGGACGGGGGACGTGGGACAGGTAACAAGGGCCAGGGGATCCTGAGCGTGTTCTAGTCCTCGCGCTCGCGCCCTAATCCGGTTCTTCGCAGGAGCCGAAAGTGAACGCGTAGATGGCGAACGAGCTGGACGTTGACGAGAGCTTCAGTTCGTGGCTGCCGAACTCTCGGTTTGCGACGATCCGGTACATCCTTGGTCCATCCACCAAAACGAGCGTCCGGCCGTCCGCCTCGTGTACATCGGTTCCTGCATCGGCCATATCGAGCGGTTTGCCGTCCTGAGTAACCACGACCTCGAAGGGGCCGGAAGCGGGCCTGATCACCGCGTTGACCTCCAAGGCATGATAGGGCACGAGTATGTAGTCCTCCGGTTCTGGGGTCTCGCGAGCGTGGCGAAGGAACTCGTCGCCATTGTAGAAATGTCCTTGTGCGTAGACCTGACCGTCTCGATGAGTCTTGGGGTCGACGAAGTCGACGACGTGGTCAGGCCTGTAGCCCTCCGGGTTACCAAGGACTCCGCGCCGGTAGCCAAGGTACAGTTCCGGGGTCATTGGATAGCAGACCGCCCCCGGCTTGTCCATCCCCCTCAAGGGCGCCATGATGTTGGGCAGACTGGCGCCCGGGTTTATCTCCCTGAGCTCCTTCTGAACCACCGCCTCTGTCTCGCCGTACGCGCCTTCACCCACGTGGTCGTAGATGATGCGGCCGTCCGGGCCGACCAGGTACTTGTGCGGCCAGTAACGGTTGCCATAGGCGTTCCAGTTTTCATAGTTCGAGTCGAGCAGCACCGGGTACTCGATCCCGAACCGCGCAATAGCTTGCTCAACGCTCTCGCGCTCCTTTGCGAACCCGAACTCCGGGGTATGGATGCCGACGATCACCAGTCCCTTGTCCTTGTACCGAGCGTGCCACTCCTTGAGGTACGGCAAGGTGCGAATGCAGTTGATGCACGTGTAGTCCCAGAAGTCAACCAACACCAGCCGGCCACGGAGTTCCTCCATCGTGAGCGGCTCTGTGTTGATCCAATCATCGCTATCTCCGACAAAGCCCGGCGCGCGAACGCCAACCAGGCTGTCCCTGAGTGTCGTCCGTCCCATCGCCTGAGTTCCCCTTTAGCAGGTAGAAGAGTTGTCCAGTGGGTCGGGCCGGCTGACGCACGCCGCCCACGGCCCTCGTAAGCGGTTTACCCCAGAGGACGACGGGTTACGCAGAGGCCAGGGCGCTGGGTCCTCAGAGCCGGAGTCTTGGAACCACGCCGACCGTTTTCGACCTGCGCTGTTATGGATCGTCGCTCGTGCGTTCCGCGCGCCTGCCGCTGGACGCTTGTTGCATTTCGCGTAACTAAGGGTTGACAAGCGGACAAGTTCGGGCTATTAATGGACGGGATGATGCTAGCAGCCGGGCGCGCAGCGCGAAGGCACAGCCCGCTCATCAACCTCTGCACCTCCTGATGAGCGGCCGAGCGGGGCAAACCAGCAGACGAACCCACCTGAGGTTGCAAAGCGCCTGGGCATGCCGCTCTTGAGACACGAGAGAGGAGAGGGTTAGAGTGAAAGGAATGAGCATGGTGATCGGAGTCTTAGTCGGGGCTCTGCTCTTTAGCTGCGGGCCGGGGGCGAACGCCGTTCGCGGTGGAGTCGGCGTTCCCTATATGGGCAGGCCGGCTTCTGTGGCCATCGGCCCCGGGCATCTGGAGAAAGCCCTCGTGCCGCCGCCTGAACCCCGCGTGCCGCCGGGGATCGTGCGCCCGGCGGAGCGGGATCGCAACGCCGACGGCATAGACGACCAGCTGGAAGCGCGTCTCCAGGCTGCCAAGGCTGCTCTCGCAGCCGAGAAGGACCCGGCCAAACGGGCTGCGGCCCAGGCGGCTCTGAACGAGCGGGTCCGCGTAGAGCTGCTCTTCTCGAAGCAGATCACACAGAAGCAGATCGACGACTTCGTGGCGCTTGGGGGCCAGATCGAGTACATCTACCAGGCCGTGAGCTATGGCTGGAACGCGAACCTGCCGCTCGGGGCTGTCGAGGGACTGCCCCGCCTGATGGGTGGGTCGTTCGTGGCGGTGCTCGGCGACCGGCCGGTCAAGGCTCATCTGGATGAGGCAACGCGATGCGGACGCGTCCGCCCGGTCTGGGTGCCGGGCTTCGCCGGAAGCCTCTTCGGGTTCCTGGGAAACGTCAATGACGTCATCGCCGTCATAGACAGCGGCGTGGACGACTCCCACGCAGACCTTTCCGGCTTTAAGGAGTACTGGAAGGACTGGACTTCAACCAACGCGGCCAACCCGGAGGACCCGTGCGGCCACGGATCCCACGTTACGGGGATCGCCGTGGGCAAAGGCTACATGGCGGGATCGGATGCGGGGACGCTGTACTACACGGACAGCGGCGACATGACCACCCTGCCGTCGAACTGGTTCTGGATGTCGCCAATACACATATACGCATCGAACACGACGTTTTCGAGCACAGCAGGCTGGCCCGTCCTCGTCAACACTTCGCTTCATCAGGACTGGCGCAACGACGGGAACACACTCGGTTACACCTGGCTTGCTAACTCCGCAACAGGCGCGAGCCCTTTGTCCACCAGCAACACGTTCTCGCCGTCCTGGACGAGACAGTACACTACGGAATTGGTGCAAAACGCCACGAGAAGCATCAACTACTATGCGATCTACAACACGGTGACCAACTATCCGGCGGTCGGCGATGGATACCCGAAGTTCCAGGGGGTCCTCAGGGGCCATAACTGGGCTGGGGTAAGGGTCTTGGGGGCCGACGGCAAAGGGACGCTGCTTGACCTGCAGGAAGGCGTAGATGACGTAGTAACGCAGCGCATCACCCACAAGATCAAGGTCGCCAACATGAGCATCGGCGTGCAGGACACCAACGGTTACCCGACGACAGACCCGACCCTGCGGGCGAAAGTGAATACGGCCGTGGATAACGGCATAGTGATGGTGATCTCGGCAGGCAACGACGGCCCTGGCACTGGCAGCACCCACGAGGTCGCCGATCCTGGCCGCGCGGGCCTCGCAATAACGGTCGCGGCCAGCAACGACATAAACGAGCTGACCGATTACACGAGCAGCGGCTTTCCCTCGCCGGGCTCGGATGAGGACTACAAGCCCGACCTGATGGCGCCCGGCGGGTCAAAATACTATTCGTACATCCTGTCCGTTGACTCGAACGATGGCGAGGCGTATGGGCACATCAGCGAGTATGTGGTCAATGACTACGCCAATATGATGGGTACCTCGATGGCGTCGCCTATGGTGGCCGGATCGTGTCTCTTGATGATCCAGGCGCTTGGCCTGTCGAACAACTGGGACTGGTATTCTTCAGACTATCCGCTGCTGATCAAGGCGATCCTTTGCGCGACGGCGACGGAGTCGAACGCAGCCCGCGAGGTCGGGTCGGGCGCAGGGTCGGGCACAGACCCCACGCTGGGACGGGCTGTGGCGCCGAAAGACCTTTACGAAGGTTACGGGCTGATGAACCTGGATGCGGCCATTGAGGCGGCTTGTCAGCGGTACTACGCTGGGCAGCTATCTGACTCGACAGCGGGCGGCCGGTTCGACCGGCGGGCCTGGGGCCGCAAGCTGAGCATCGGCGCGGGTTACCGCGTCACCCTATCCCTCGACGTGCCCGCGACTGGCGACTTCGACCTGTACATTTACTCCGGCACCCCCGGTTCGAAGGGTAATCCGACTATCCTGGCCTCCAGTACTAGCGCCGGTAACGGCGCCGACGAAAGCATTGACTACACCCCAAGCACGACGGAGACGGCCTACCTGGTCATCAAGCGCATATCCGGCAATGGGACCTGGACTCTAACGGGCACCACGGACCCGAATGCACCCGTCGCCGGAACAGCCACGTCGTCCCAGTATGCGGGGACGACGCCGATCGTGGTCAACTACTCAGGAGCGTCCGATGTGGGACCCAGCGGGCTGAAGAAGGTGGAGCTGTGGTATAAGAAGGGGGCTGGGGGCACGTGGACCAACTCCGGCCTGACCCAGACCGTCGGCTCTGGATCGTTCAACTTCAGCGGCGTGAGCGGCGACGACGTTTACTACTTCGACTTGGTGGCTGAAGACAATGCTAGCAACAGGTCGGCTGACGCCGCCGGCGACGGCGACTGCAGCACGACCTACGACACTGCGCCGCCTTCATACTCGGGCACGCCGTCAGCCGGCACGGCCTACACGACCAATACTTCGGTCACTTTCACCTGGACAGCAAGCACGGACAACCTGAGCGGCGTCGCCCGCTATCACTGCCACATAGGGTCAACGCCGGAGCAGAGCGACGTCTTCGACGAGGACGTCGGGACGACGCCCAGCAATACCATCACCGGCGAGTACGGACGCGCGTACTTCTGCAGCGTCTGCGCATTCGACAACGCCGGCAACCAAAGCGGCTGGTCAAGCGACTACTACGGCATCAGCGTGGTCGAGAACGGCCCTGTCACAGTCGGTGCGGCAAAGAAGCTGTCTTTCGGGGAAAGAGCGCCGTCCGTCGGGCTGGATGCCAAGATCATAACCGCCGTGTTCTGGCACTTTGACGGCGACTACTACGTTCTCGACTACATATACGTCGAAGACCAGGACAGGTCTGCCGGGATCAGGGTCTACCCGCTCGTCTGGGGCGATTGGGTGCTGCCTGGGTCAATAGTGGACGTGGGCGGGGTGATCAACATGACCGCCGACTACGAGAAGTACATCACCAACGCGACCACGGTCTATCTGGACTCTGACGAACCCAAGTCGGTCGGCATGGCAAACAGATCGCTGGGCGGCAGCGACTGGTTCTGGGACGAGAGCACCGGCGCGGGACAGAAGGGCGTAAGCGGAGGTGTGGGACTGAACAACATCGGCCTGCTTGTCCGCACCGCCGGCTGGGTGATCTTCGTCGATCGCGAGAACCAGATTTACTACATCGACGACGGGTCTGCGCGGTCGGAGGCGGATATCGTCGCGGTTGACGACTGGAACAGGCCTAATATAGACCCAGGGCAGTTCGTCACGTTGACGGGGATAAGCTCGTGCCAGTTCTGGAGCGAAGGGCCCTGGTTCTCGAGACTCCTGCGCATCCCGCCGCCCTGGGAGGGGCCGCTGGACGCAGGTTTAGTGCGCGGGAGATAGCAGCCGTCCTGGTCCGGCGCCTCCGGTGATAGGCTCGGCGCCTACGTCTTCGTGAGGTGGGAGGATCAACGGCGCAGCTTGGAGGCGCCGCCCTCGGGGCGGGCATCCCGCTCAGCGCCGCGTGACCTGGGCTGCTTCGCAGCTGCAGCGGGCGGCCGAGCTACGGGCGCTCTTGTGTTCGCCTTCTTCGCGGCCGGTTTGGGGATCGGCTTCCCTGTGGCCGGCTTAACCCGGGCTGTTGGCTGCGGCTTCTTCGCTGGCGCGACGCCTGCCGGATTCCGCTTGGCGGCCGGCTTCGGAGAACCCGCCGCCTGGGCCGCTGGTCTCTTGCGCCCGTTCTTCTTCGGCTTCTCATCGACCGCCAGCGCCGCTGCGGCAGGCCTTCCCACCGGCTTCCGGACCGGTCTCACGCCGGTCTGGCGTGCCCGGACCGGAGCGTCCTTCTTGGCTGCCGGCTTGGTTGTGCCCGGCTTCTTGGGACTCTTCGCGACCACGGCCGGGCCGGGTGGGGCTGCGGCGGCCTCGACCTTCTTCCGCCCGTTTCTCCTCGGCTTCTCGTCCCCGGCTGGCGCCACCGTGGAAGGTGCGGCTGCCGCCTTCTTCTCAACCGCCGGCCTTCTGGCGCGCCTGGGCTTCTCGGGTTTCTCCGGCTCCTCTGTCTTGTCTTCGACCATTCTCCTGCCCAGGATCTCCGGATGCTCGGCGAAGCGCTCGAACAGCGCCTCGGTCAGGTCGAAGGTGAAAACCCGCGGCCGTGTGTCCTCTATCGTCAACTCCACTTCGAGCCGGTCCCGCTCTGGGATATTCCTGAAACGGCTGAAGTACCTGATTCCATCTCTCTGTGTTATACAAACCTGCATTCCAGCAATCCTTCACTCCACGGCCGACGCCGCCTGATCATGCGAAGCGCATGCACCGGCCCGTCCCAGGCCGCTGCGGCGACACCCGCAGCAAATGTGCAACTTCGCTTAAGGTATTCTACTACACGTTCAAATGGTAGTCAAGTGTCTACATGTGGCTGGCAGATGGTGTATGACAAGGCGGACCAGCTCAGGGGAAATAGGGGTCTGTCCCCAATTCCTCAGATCCAGCAATCCCGATTACCAACATTACATGGACGCAGCGGAAAGGATCTGCCCATGATCATAGCGGGACAAGGAGGAGATTGATTGTGGGATGGTGGAGCGACAGGACTTCCGGAGAGGTCGTTGTTGGAGATGAGCCACTAGACCTTGTCGGAGCCATGCTGGACCGGGTGCTTGCAGTTTACAAGACCGACCTTCGCAGAAAGCCAACCGTTCAAGAGCTTGAAAGGCTGCTGGAGATAGCGCTTTCGACTCGGGTTGACGAGCTCTTCGAGGGAATGGATGAACTTGAGATATCTTCCGTCAGTCTGAAGCTCAAGAAAAGACCGAAGAGACAGCCAATAGCCGTTGGGGACTATTTCTCCGTTCCGCTGCCGTCAGGTGGCTACGGATTCGGGCGAGTCAAGGGCATCTACCTCACATCGGTATTGCTGGTGGAGTTCCTTCAGGCGTACTCAGAGACTCCAATGAGCGTTTCTGAACTCCGGAATCGTCGTCCATTGTTCGAGGGGTTGTGCGGTTATCTTGGGCTTGCGGAGTGGCACTGGCGAGTGCTGGGGAATATCCCGGTGCGGAACGTCGTCCCCAGGGAGAAGGAGAAGGCGGAATTGGAGCGGCTTATGCGGAGATTTCATGAGGGTATGGCACCATTTGGAGATGCGCCTCGTCGGCTTGAGGAGGCCCTTCGTCGAGCTGGCTGCAGGGAGTAGGCCAGACAATGCCTGGCCAGCGGGCAAAAAAGGGCAGAGGCCTTCGAGCCGTCGCAGGCGTTTCTGACCCCGAGTCCGCCCTCCGTGCAGTGACTCCTGCCAGACGATGGACTGCGACTGCAGTCACAGGAGCAGCCCACAGCACGAGGTTCAGGTGGCTGGATGTGGAGTTATTGCGCAAGGATCACAGTGCGGGGTGCCGGCCATTCTTGAGGAGGTGACCCCGACAGGGACGGTTCGGTATTTCCGCACACCAGATGGTGCGCTGATAGCCGGGAGCAAGGGCAGCGAGTGGAGGTTCTACCACTATGACGAACTAGGCTCGACAAGGGTGCTGACTGACGGCTCCGGGAGTGTTACGGACAGGTATACTTACGATGCCTACGGCTCTGTCACAAGCCACATCGGCAGCACGACAGACAATCCGTATCAGTATGTAGGAGCGCTCGGCTACTACACGCACTACCAGGACCCGGACTTCCGGCTGCTTGAGCCTGGGTCCGCTGTCCGAGGGCGGGCCCGCCGGCGTCACCTTCTCGCTTCCAGGGCTGCCATGGCTTGTTGTCGGGTTCTTCGTACACGAGGGAGTGGCTAAGATAGGCACTATGTATTGTCCGCCGCTCCCCTAGTCGGAAGGAGAACAGCATGCACGCAACACCTGAAGAGGCGCAGATGATCAGCGCACTGGAATCCAGAGTGAACGTGGAGACGAGTCCGGTTGACAATCTCCTCCGCCTGGCCCAATTGTACATCTGCCCGCAGCACTCGATAGAACGAGCAGTCGAGCTGCTCCAGGCCGTGCTGCGGAGAGATCCCGACAACATGTGGGCAAAGTATTGGCTTGCGTACCGCAACCTGCGGTATGCGACGACGAAGGGAGCCGTTCTCGAAGCCAGGCGGCTGCTCGAGCACTGTCCGGAGCAAGCTGGAGCGCTATATCAGCTGTTATGCCCGGTCCGCGAGGAGCTCGGGGACCTGTCGGACGAAGAGCGGGTGGCGTTGCTCGAAGAGTCGGTTAGGCTGGAACCGAACTGGACCGGGAACAGGGAATGGCTGGCCCTGGCTTATGAGAAGGTGGGGCGGATAGAGGACGCGGTACGCCAACTCGAAACGGCGCTGCAGAACATGTTGCCCGAAGCAGATCCGTCGTGGGACCCGGTGAAGTCAACCTTCGAGGCGGAGGTGACAGGCCGGACTGGCGTGTACTCCAGGGAAGAGATCCCCAAGATACTTGTAAGGCTGCGGAAGGCGCAGCAGGCCCGTGGCGCTGGCCGGCTTCGGATATGGCAGGCGCTGGCTCGGCACGTCGGCCTATGGCTATGACGCATGCGACCGCCCGCAAAAAAAACGCCCGCCGAATGCTTCGGCGGGCCCGCCGGGGTGGGCGCCCCCGGCTTCAGGGATGCTACCACAACACTTGAAAGGAGAAAAGATGATTGGCAAGGTCATGCAGGCCGGCGTTCCGGTCTCTGGCGCTGCCAGTCACCGCCTCTATGTTCCCCATCTCTTCGCGCTGCTAAACCCCTGGAGCCAGCGGCTTGCAATTGGTCGGGGCAACGGGCATACTTGTAATCGAATGGTCTGTGCGAGGTGGTATGTTGAAACCGAGAGTGGCGATTGCGAAGGTGGGGGACATCCAGGATAAGGCATGCGTCGCCGACGCCGTTCGGCGGGCCGTCGGCCTCGCCTGCGACCTGTCGTCCATCGTCCGAGGCCGGAAGACTGTGCTCAAGCCGAACGTGTTCTGCCCGCTGCCGGTGCCAGTGACGACCGATCCACGGGTCATCTCGGCGCTGATCGCCCTCTGCCGAGAGGCTGGGGCGGCGAAAGTCATCCTCGCCGAAGGCCGGAGCATCTCGACCGCGGTGTACCGTAGATCGGTTAGAAGCACACGCGAGTGCTTCGAAGCCACGGGGATGGACGCTGCGGCCGCGGAGGCGGATGAGGTCGTCTATCTAGAGGAAGATGAGTTCGTGACGCTCGGCGTGCCGGGCGGGCTGGTGCTCGAGCGGGTCAGAGTGGCGAGAACGATTGCTGAGGCCGAGGCGCTCATCAACGTCCCGGTCCTCAAGAACCACAGCCTGACACTCGTTACGCTCGGCATCAAGAACCTTCACGGGGTCATCTCGGATGCGGACAAGCTCTTCGGGCACGATTACCGGAGGATCGCATCGAAGCTCGTCGATGTCCTGCGGATCAACCGGCCGGCTTTGACGGTCATAGACGGCGTTCGGGGGCTGGAGGGCGATCACGGAGATATGGGCCGGCCTGTTGACTTCGGCGCGATCTTCGCCGGCACGGACACCGTCGCCTGCGACGCCGTGGCCTCCGCGGCAATCGGCCTCGATCCTCTCGAAGTTGACACGACGCGGATTGCCCACGAGCAGGGCCTTGGGGTGGGGGATCCAGCCGGGATCGAGATCGTCGGGGAGCCGCTGGAATCGGTTCGGCAGACTCTGGTGAGGCCCGACATCGAGATATCGGAGGAGCGGTTCCCCGGCCTCAAGGTCATCGCCGGTGACTACTGCCGTGCGTGCGAGTACTACATCCGCCGGGGCATTGATCGCCTGGTCGAGCAGGGCGTCTTCGATCCGGCTCGACCGGTCACGCTCGTATTCGGCAAGGAGCCGTTCGGCGACCGACCGGGATCTGAGACCCCTGCCGGTGCAGCGAGCGGGCGGGTCATCATCATCGGCGACTGTGCGCTTGCATCGGAATCGGTCAAGCCACTGCGCGATCGGCTGCTGCTCGAAGGCCGGCTTCGTACCGTCTACGCCTGCCCTCCCATGGAGTTTCGCATGCGGGCACTCGAGCTTGCCGGAGACTGACGCCAGGGGCCCGAGTCCCCGAGCCGGCCTGCCTCACTCGGGACGGCCGCTTTGCGCTCGTTTCGCTCACCGTTCGCGAACTGCTGCCCGCGGCGCCTCTTGCGTCAATTGCAGCAACGTGCTATGCTAGCCAAGTGCCCGTGACTGTCGGGCTGGATGGCCCACCGGTGGCGAATCTCCCGCGGCTGGAGCGCGGGGTCCCTGGCACGGACTGCGGTTCGCCTGGGAAGGATAGGCGAACATGCATCTGGTAGTGAACAGTTGACCAAAGACAGGGCGAGGCTGCTGATCATATCTCCCTCTTGGTCCCCGGGATTCTGGGGCGGCGGAAGGGCGCTCGCCCCTCCTCTCAGCCTCCCGCTTCTCGCGGGCTTGACACCCCCGGACGTTCACGTGCGCCTCATTGACGAGAACGTCGAGCAGGTCGATGTCAACACGCCGGCCGACTGGGTCGCCATGACCTGCATGACCGCGTCCGCCCCTCGCGCCTACGAGCTTGCCGATGCGTTCCGGGATCGCGGCATTCCCGTCGTAATGGGAGGCATACACCCAAGCGTAATGCCGGATGAGGCAAGCGCGCATGCCGCCGCCGTCGTCGTAGGCGAGGCCGAGCCAGTCTGGCGGATTATAATCGAAGACCTTGCAGCTGATCGGCTCAAGAAGCGCTACTCCGACTTCGGCTGGGCCGATATGAAGGGGCTGCCGCTTCCTCGGCGCGATCTTCTGCGCACGGAGCGGTACGTCACCGTGAAGGTGGTCCAGACAGCCCGCGGATGCCCCCACAGTTGCAGCTTCTGCTCCGTTACTCCCGTGTTCGGCAGGCGCTATCGCTTCCGGCCCGTCCCCGAGGTAGTCGAGGAGGTCCGCTCACTCGGGGGCTGGATCGGCTTCGTCGATGACAACATAGTCGGACATGCCCGCCGGGCTAAGGAGCTGTTCGAGGCCCTTATCCCGCTCAACATTAGGTGGGTGGGTCAGGGAGACCTGTCGCTCGCGCGTGACCCGGAAATGCTGGCCCTCGCCGCGCGCAGCGGCTGCCAGGCTATGTTCATTGGGTTCGAGTCGCTGTCCGCAGAGAACCTCCGCGCGACCGGAAAATTGCCTAACCTCCGGGGCGATATGGGCGAGGCAATCCAGAAGATCCACAGGGCGGGGATTGAGATAATCGCATCCTTCGTGCTGGGACTCGACGGCGATGACCTGGGCGTGTTCAAACGCACCGCTGATTTCGCAGAGAAGCACAAGCTAATGGCCGCGCAGTTCGCCGTGCTCACTCCGTTCCCTGGCACCGCCATCCGCACCCAGCTCGAACACGAGGGCCGCTTACTAGACCACGATTGGACGCACTACACGATGAGTAAAGTCGTGTTCAGGCCAAAGAAGATGACCGCCGCCGAGCTGCACGAGGGACAGGTAGGAACCTACAAGCGTTTCTACTCTATCCCGTCCATTGTGAAGCGGGGCATGGCGCTGCGAGGCAAGCTGATAGCGAGGCTGGTGGTGAACCTGAGCTATCGCGGCGTAAACCGCGGCACCGGCGTCTCGAAGGCGCTGCGCACGCTGCGGGAACGAAGCCTCACACCAGCCTGGCTCTTCTCCTGGGCATCTCGTCCTCGCAGCGGGGCTCGCGCAGGCAGCCGCGTGTACGACACAGCCGGAGGCCGGCAGAACCGCCCGCGGTAGCCACCGTCTGCACGCTGCACTCTGTGCTCCGAGCAGTCGCCTCCCCTCTTGCGGAAGGTCGGTTATTGTGAACCACGTAGAGCGCTTCCGAGCGGTGATGAACTTCCAGCCGGTCGACCGCCTGCCGGTGTGGGAATGGGCCATGTGGTGGGACAAGACCATCGCTAGGTGGCACACGGAGGGCCTCCCGACCGACCTCTGGGACGCTTTCCAGATCGCGCAGTACTTCGGCCTCGACCCATACTACCAGTACTGGTTCAGCACCACCCAGCCCACCGCAGACGCCGTACAGCACCACGTCGAAGGCACAGTCGCCGATATGGACGACTACCTCGCCGTCAGGCCGATGCTCTACCCGGACCACGGCGAAGCCATCGAGTCCATGCGCCGCTGGGCCGAACCGGAGAGACAGGGAGAGATAGTCGTCTGGGCCACCCTCGAAGGCTTCTTCTGGTTCGCTCGGACGCTGATGGGCTTCGAGCGGCTCATGTACGCCTACTACGACCAACCGGAGCTGATCCACAGGATCAACCACGACCTGCTCGACTTCAACCTGGGCATTGTGCGGAAGATGCCCGCGTCCTGCGTCCCCACGTTCGTGACCGTTGCCGAGGACATGTCCTACAACCACGGACCGATGATCGGAAGGGACATCTTCTACGAGTTCCTTGCGCCCTACTACCGGCAGCTCGTCCCCGCGCTCCGCGAGCTGGACATCATCCCGATCGTTGACACAGACGGCGACGTGACCCTCATGGTCCCTTGGCTGCAGGATGTCGGCATCGCGGGCGTGCTGCCGCTCGAGCGGCAGGCCGGGGTGGATGGTATGCAACTCCGCCGGCTTGCCCCGGACCTCCGCATGATCGGCCACTACGATAAGATGGTGATGACGAGAGGCGAGGACGCCATGCGCCGCGAGTTCGAGCGCCTGCTCCCGCTCATGAGAACGGGCGGGTTCATCCCGAGCGTAGACCACCAGACCCCGCCGGGCG